>Ga0137393_10000433_pt1 | contig 25007 bp, 22 predicted proteins | sample 15con2h34BmetaG_FD_101396 | JGI IMG/M metagenome (GOLD analysis project Ga0137393, IMG submission 101396) | Vadose zone soil microbial communities from Angelo Coast Range Reserve, California, USA - 15con2h3.4B metaG | ecosystem: Environmental > Terrestrial > Soil > Vadose zone > Saprolite...
CCAGCACAACCAGTGTCGATTCAAGTCTTCAACTCCACAACGCTTGGCTCCCTGCTAAGGCACCACTTAGAAAGGAACAGCTACGTGCGGAAAAAATCCAATCCAGCCTACAGCGCCACCGCTTGCGGCTTCTGTCCTGCGTGCCGCGCCAAACCTGCCGCATCCCGGTAGATGCGCAACTTCTTCGCGCGCCGCGCGCGCAACTTATTTTTCGGCAGCATCCCGAGAACGGCCTCGCGAATGATCCATTCCGGCTTCGTTTCGCGAATACGCTTCGCGGGCACTTCCTTCAATCCGCCAGGGTAACCGCTGTGCGAATAATAAATTTTTTGCTCGACCTTGTTCCCGGTCATGCGAATCTTGTTCGCGTTGATCACCACCACGTGATCGCCCGAATCCAGGTAGGGCGTAAAACTCGGCTTGTCTTTGCCGATTAGTATCCGCGCGACCCTGGTCGCCAGGCGCCCCAGCACCTGGTTCGTCGCGTCCACCACAAACCAATCGGCGCCCACTTTCAGCGCCTCGGCTTCTTCACCCTTGGCTACATACGTCCGCATAATGCTCGGTCACACCTTTCCCTGTAGAGACAAACATTGAGTTTATTGCAGGTGCCACAAGTTGTCAACGCAGTCTTGGCGCTCCTGGCGCTGCTGCGACGATCCAAAATAAGTATTTTCAAATCCTCCCGTTTTTGGTAGGCTTTTCATCAGGCGGTGTCCCCCCGTAGTCGGTTGTGATGCTAAGAACTGACCTACGCACCATATCGCTGATGAGCCCCACGACCACCGTGAGGCGTTTCTTCCGTCCCATAAGTCTGTGCGTCCCCGGCATTTTACTGTCCTCGTGCGCCTTATTTTTCACCACGGAATGTTACGCGCAGAACGTCGCCGATACCGCCAAGCAGGAACGCGCCCGCAAAGAATCGCAGCAGAAAAAATTCAAGCACGTTTACACCGAGGAGGATCTAAAGCGCACGCAGATTCTTACGCCTGAGGATCGCGCGCAGATCGAAGCCAGAAAAAATCAAGCCGCTCCGGACACGGAAGAAAAATCGCTGGATGCCCTCGACGCGAAGTCGGTTTTGCCCGACGCCCCTCTCGGTGACGTGGCCCGCCGTTTCCGTAGATTGAAGGAGCTCCAGAAACTTCAGCAGTCCGCCGAGTTCCACCTCCCGTTTACGGATGCTTCGGTGCTTGCCTCACCGAAACCGATGCAACCCGTGCGGCCCCATTCGTTCAAACCTGCGGCACCTGCTGCGCCGCGCTTTGCTCCCTATCGTGCACCGGTGAAGCGATCACCATTCGCGCGCCCGAGAATTTTCACGGCTGCGCCTCCCCTCGTCGTGGCTCCCCGGCCGCCGGCAGCTCGTTTAGCTCCCGCGAAGCCACCTGCCCCCGTAGCACCGGCGACTGCGTCCGTGAACCCCACGAAGCCAAATGTGGTGACCGTGAAGCGCGGGGACTCGCTCTGGAAACTCGCCGAGCAACACCTTGGTCATGGACTCCGCTGGCATGATCTGCTCTCTTCCAATCCCGACATTCTCGACGCCAACCAGATTGTGGCGGGCTCGCAGATTGTCCTGCCGACTTCGATTTCGTCGGTGCGGACCGCCACCAAGTTCACGGTGCGGCGGGGCGACACGCTCTCCCAGATCGCACTATCCCAACTCGGCCGTGCTACTTTCCTAGCGTGCATCGCCCACGCCAACCCGGCTATCCGCGATGCCAACCTGATTTACGCCGGTCAAGTTCTCCTCCTCCCCGCTAGCTGCACCCTGTAGCTTTTTGCTTAACGCCAACCATCCAACTAACATACGTGTCGCCTAAGCGCCTTCAAGATTCTGGAAGTCACTTCAGTTTCTTGAATAACGCTGGCGCAATGCCCTTCGCAGGTTCGCCATCCTTCCCCTAAGCTATTGATATACAGACTTTTACCCAAGGGTCTGCTTTGTTTCCCTATGGCACGGCGATTGCGACTCTACCTCGCGGCCGCAGGCATGCGCAGCAGGCAGCTCTGATCGGCAAGAGGGTATTCCTTTGGACGGTACCCTTCTGCAATGCTTTCTTAGCGGTTCAACCCATGAAGGCCGCCTGTTCAGGAATATTCAGTACGATCCTTCGGTCTCATTCCCAACGGGAAGGAACAAGGCAATGAAAATTGACGTAGGGGGATCATCAATGATACCTAGAATTTTCTTTCGTCTATTCTTGCTGGTTGGATTGCTGAACGGGTTGAGCGGCGCCAGCTTCGCGCAATCAACTGCCGTGCTGAGCGGCACAGTAACGGATGCCACCGGGGCCGCTATTCCGACCGCCCGGGTGGTCGCCACGAACCAGGCGACGGGTGTCGCATCGGCTACCCAAACGGACACAGCCGGCGCTTACTTGTTTCCGGCCCTGACAATCGGAATTTATCGACTCACAGTCAGCGGCACAAATTTTCAGACCGCGGTAGTCACCGACCTCAAACTTCAAGTCGCTTCCACTCTCGTGCACGACGTTCAATTGAAAGTGGGTCAGACCACTGAAACCATCGAGATTACCGCGGACGCCGCAGTCGTGGATACCATCACGAACTCCTTAGGTCAGGTGATCAACGACAAGACCGTGCAGGAAATCCCCCTCAACGGCCGACACTTCACGGATCTCAGCTTGCTCACAACGGGAACGGTGACACCGCCGGCGAACGGATTCCTGTCCGCCCCGCTGCGCGGCCAGGGATCGTTTGGGATCAACACGGCGGGCCAGCGCGAAGACACCACCAACTGGCTTGTCAACGGCATAAACCTGAATGACAACGTACAGAACCAGATCACCTTCCAGCCCCCAATCGACACCCTGGCAGAGTATAAGATTGACAACGCAACTTTTCCGGCGCAGTACGGACGGAATGCAGGCGCAATCGTCAACCTCGCTACCCGCTCTGGCACCAACGATTATCATGGCGAATTGTTTGAGTTTTTCCGGAACAATGCACTTGATTCACGTAACTTTTTCAATCTTGCGTCCGCGGGCCCACAAGCGCCGTTTAAGCGCAACGATTTTGGCGCCAGCTTCGGCGGACCCATCAAGAAAAGGAAGATATTCTTCTTCCTGGCTTACGAGGGACTCCGCCAGCATCAGAGCCTTACGGTTACTTCCACTAGGGTTCCCAGCCAGAATGAAAGGGCGGCAGTTACTTCGCCAGCTATCCAGAAGCTCATCGCTCTCATTCCTGCTGCCAACCTCGTGGGATCGGGCAACGCGGCAGATCCAGCTACGTTCAACAAGTTTACTGGCGGAGCGCTAGCTAACGTGGCTCTCAACCAGGGGTCGGCCGATCTTGACGTAGAGCTATCTGACAAGGATCGCATCCACGCTTATTATGTCGTGCAGAAGGATCTCCGCCAGGAACCGACGGCTGGTGGTGCCATAGCCGCAAACCTTCCGGGATTTGGCGACACCCGCGACGGTTTCCGGCACCTGATGACGTTCAGCGAAGATCACGTTTTTGGCCCTTCGCTCACCAACACGGTCCGCCTGGGCTTCAATCGCATCCACCTGACCTTTGCACCCAACGCCTTAGAGGATCCCGCAGCTTTTAACATAAACATGCCAGCGGGCGCCCCGGTAGCTTCCGGATTGCCGTTCGTCAACGTTGGCGGCGCCTTGGGCTTCGGAGGACCCACGGGCGAGCCGCAGGGCCGCGGCGACACAACCGTTGTTTTGAACGATGGTTTGAGTTGGCTTCGAGGCCGCCACACATTCGCTTTCGGCGGAGAAATTCGGCGCGCGTACAACAACAATATCGCCCTCAACATCGGGAGCCTGACTTACAACCAAACTGTAGGCGGTCCTACTGCGATGCAAAACTTCCTCAACGACTCCGCTGCTGCATTCACTGTCCAGCTCGGCTCCGGGAATGACAAGATCCTGCAGCCGTCCTATGACGTCTTTGCTCAGGACAGCTTCAAATGGAAACCCAATTTCACTATCAACCTCGGCCTAAGGTACGCATGGAACTCTTCGCCTTCCGAGTCCGCTGGTCACTTCACCCAATTTGATCCCACGACGGGCACTCTCATCCCGGCGAGCCAGCCGTATCACACGAACAACAAGAACTTCCAGCCCCGCGTCGGCTTCGCATGGGATCCCTTCAAGAATGGCAAGACCTCGGTGCGGGCCGCCTACGCTATTCTGACCCAGGACCCGACTACGAACATCGTGGTCGGTCTGAGCGGAAATCCGCCTTTTGCGGTACCTATCTCCGTCAGTTCGGGTGTCATTAGGGCTGAGAATCCAGGGAACTCGCTGGCCACAACCAGCCTGGGACCGGCAGCGATCAATCGTAATTTCAATGACATGTATGCGCAGGACTGGAACCTCACAATCGAGCGCCAATTGACCCCAAGCATGGGGCTGAGCGTTGCGTACGTCGGAATGAAGGGCACGCACCTCCAACTGTCTCAGAACATCAATCAACCGTTCGTTACGAATGGCATTTACGCCTCTACGCGGCCTTTTCCAACGCTTCCGGCCACGAGTCCCATTTTGCCGTCTCAGTGCAGCGCACCTCATCCAGCCTGTACGCTCGGGAATATCAATCAGGTGAACAGCAACGGAAACTCGAACTACAACGCCTTTTGGGTCACGCTAAACAAACACTTCTCCCATGGGTTGCAGTTCCTGAGCTCCTACACCTACTCCAAGTCGCTGGATTACAATTCCCTCTCTACGGGTGAGAGCTACATCATTCAGAATGCTTACAAACCCCGCGGAGATTATGGTCCGTCAGAATTCGACGTCCGCCACCGGTTTGTCTTGAGCGGGTTTTACCAGCTGCCGTTCAAGGCGAACCGCCTTGTGGCAGGATGGGAAGTCGGCACCGTCATACAAGCACAGTCTGGCAATCCTTTGAATCCCACGCTGGCGATCAATCCTGGAGTCAGTCTCACTGTTCGTCCCGATGTCACCGGGCCGATCCGCGTGACGGGAGATCCTGCAGGCTGGTTTGCAGACAAGACAGTATTCGTTTCTCCTTGTGTCACGAACCCGGCCCCTGCCCTGCCCACATGTCACCCAGGCAATCTAAGCCGCAATGCGGTCACCGGACCAAACTTTGTCAACACAGACTTCTCTGTCATCAAGAACACGAAGCTGACGGAGCGGTTCAATCTACAATTCCGCGGCGAGATGTTCGATATCTTCAATCATCCCAATTTTGGGAACCCGGTCCTCACCACCACTTCCGGCACTTTCGGCCAGATCTCAGGAACACGTTTTCCGACGGGCGACTTTGGTTCTGCGCGGCAAATTCAGTTCTCCCTGAAACTGAAGTTCTAGCGACGTGCCTTCCATAGGGGCGGACTTCTTTCCGCCCCTATTGTTTTCTATACTTGAAACTTCAGCGGACGTTTTTTCTCAGCCCTCTCGTCCCTTGTTTTAAATGCTGCACGGGCGGCGCCCCGGCCGCACGCCTCAACGTATGGTTTTCGGATACAATGGATTGAAGCGTTTGACTTATTTCGTGAGGGTTAGGTGATTCACTCCAACGTGTTTCACAACGAAAGCTTGCTACCTATCGAGAAGGTGCGCCTTTCGCCCGGGCAGGCGGGACTGATTTGCGGCTGGGGGATTTTCACCACCTTGCGCATCTCGCGCGGCGAGGCTTTCGCGTATGAGCGCCACTGGCGCCGGCTGGAAAAAGACGCCGCGATTACGCGCCTTCCCATGCCGTACACCGCGGCCAAAGTTCGCGTGCATCTCCACGAGGTGATTCGCGCCAACAAAGTCACCGAAGGATGTGCGCGCGTCTATCTCGTCTACAACACGGTGGGATTCTGGCAGAGCGACGAAAAGCACTCGCAAGTGGACTTGATCATTTACACAGCGCCGCTTCCCGAGCATCGCGACGTCGTCCGCCTCGCAGTGCGCGAACACGGCCGCCACGCCGCTTCCCCGCTCGCAGGTGTAAAAACGATTTCCTGGCTCAACAATGTCTGGGCGGTTTCAGAAGCGAGCAAAGAAGGATTTGACGAGGTCGTCATGCTCAACGAGCGCGGCGAAGTCGCCGAATGCACTTCCGCCAACATTTTCGCGGTGAAAGAGGGCAAGATCCTCACGCCGCCGCTTAACTCCGGATGTCTTGAAGGCGTTACGCGCGGCATCCTGATGGAGATCGCGCCCGAAACAGGGGTCTCCGTCGTCGAGCAGGCCCTGCGCCCCGAGGACCTTTATTCCGCCCAGGAAGTTTTCATTTCCTCGACCAACCGCAACCTCATCAGCGTGGACGAAATTGGCGGCCATAAAATCGCTATCGGCCCGGTATGCGACCGCATGAATGATCTTTTTAACGCCTACATCGACGACTATGTCTCCCGCCGCCTCGCCGCCTCCGTGAAATAGTCTCCCCTGCGTTGAGCTGCCACGCCGTTGTGCCCGCCTTGTTTTCGGTTGCACGGCAGACAACCAAAACCGCTGCCCTTCCAGTGCGTGCTACAATGCAGGCCTTGGAACAGCCCAATGCCTGACTCCGTTCCTCTGCTTGGCGAAGCAGTGCTCGAAGTCGTCTCCCCGGACGGCGCGCGCCGTTATGCTCGCATCACGCAAACTCCCTTCATGATCGGCCGGGGCGCCGAGACCGGCAACCATTTGCAGCTTTCCGACCGCCGCATCTCGCGCAACTGCGCCGCGATCGTCATCGAAGCAAGTAAATTCTACGTCGAGGATCGCGGACAGCGACGGGGCCTTTTCGTCAATGGCGAAAAGGTAGAAAGCCGCGAGCTACAGGACGGCGACGCCATCAGTTTCGGAATCGACGATTCTTACGAAATCATTTTCCGCTCGAATTCCGAGGAGAATGAAGCCTCGCTCCCGAATCTCCTCACCCGAATCGAGCACATCACCAGCTCGGAGCCCACGGGCGGCGGCCTCGTCAAGCTCAAGCGTCTGCTGGAAGCCACTTCGCTGCTGCACTCGCAGCTTCCACTCGACGTGGTGCTCGGCCACATGCTGGACCATGCCATCTCTGTCACCGACGCCGATCGCGGGCTGCTGCTCGAATCCGATCCCGCCGGAGCCTTGAAGGTAAAACTCGCGCGGCGCAGCGGCGGGTTGCGTCTTCCGCCCGAAAGCCTCTCGCCCAGCCAGACCGCGATCAAGCTTGCGCTCACTCAGAAATCGCCGGTGATCACCGAGGATCTGGCGCAAGCTGACGTGGATTTGTCGGCGGCGCAAAGCGTTGTCGCGCAACGCTTGCGGGCCGTCGTCGTGATTCCTCTTTACGGCATGAGCCGCGCGAACACGCAGGAATCCATGGTCAACCTCAAGCGCGGCGATTTTCTCGGCGTGCTCTACCTGGATTCTCGCCGGCCTGCGGCCTTCTCCAAGCTGGATCGCCAGATTCTTGACGCCTTGGCCGCCGACGCCGCCAGCATTCTGGATAACGCCCGCCTCGTCGAGAGCGAGCGCGAACGCCAGCGCCTCGAGGAGCAAATCAATATCGCTCGCACTATTCAGCAGGGGCTTCTCCCACGGGATTTCAGCGAATTCCCGCATCTCGCCGTCAATGGCTACAATTTGCCCTGTTTGTCAGTCGGTGGGGACTACTTCGATGTCTTTCCGATCAGCGAGGGCCGCACCGCCTTTCTCATTGCCGACGTCTCCGGCAAAGGCCTCGGCGCTGCCCTGCTCACTACCATGCTGCAGGGCGCGCTATCCGCCATGACTCTCGGTACCGACCCCGCGCGCGTGTTCAATCACGTCAATCGTTTCCTGTGCGGGCACGCCGAAGTGGGCCGTTATGCCACCATGTTCTTCGGTATTCTCGATGACGACGGCCACCTCGAATTCATCAATGCCGGGCATCCTTCGCCGTTCTTGATTCGCAACGGGATCGCCGAAGAAGCCTTCACGGAAGGCTCCTACCCAGTGGGCCTGGTTCCCGAAGCCGAATACACCGCTGCCTGCCTCAAGCTCGAGCCCGGCGACACGCTGGTGCTCTTCAGTGACGGCGTTACGGAAGCCATGGACCCCGACGATCAGCTCTACGGCGTTCCGCGCCTCAAGCAACTCCTCACCGGCTTGCCGGAGTGCCCCCTGGAACAAATCCAGAAATGCGTGCTCGAATCCGTCGAGAATTTCGCCCGCGGCGCCCACCAGGCCGACGACCTCACACTTCTCGTAGTCCGCTACCGCGCCACTGCCGCCTCAGCCACCACCGACACCGATGCCCCCTCCGCCTCCTCAGCTTCAGCTTCAGCCTCCGCCTCTTCCGCCTCCGATTAGCCGCCGCCCGCTCCTTGTTTCCCACTTGCACCGAAGGCGCTCTTTGGGACTGCGGAGCGTCTGAGAGAGTTAGAAACCAGGCCGTTCTGTTGCGAACAGACCGCCTTTCCTGAGCGCGAGACTCGATTCTAAGTTTGGCCAAACGCGCAGCGGAATGGAGACTCTTGGTGAAAAGCTTCTTCCTTGGGGTTCTCACTACGCTTGCGGTTCTTGTCGTTGGCGGATTCGCCTACTTGAGATTAGGTTGGGTCGAGGTTCGCGGCGACCTGCCGCCCTCGCGGTTGGAGACTTACCTCATGACGAAGTCCGTGCACGCATCGGTGAGGCGCCGCGCGCCGGAGCTGCCCAATCCCATCGCTCCCACGGAAGAAAATCTCATCGCCGGCGGAAAAATCTATCTCGGCAAGTGCTCCGGGTGCCATGGCACACCTGGCGCGCCAGACTCGGAAGGCACTCCAGACAGTTTGTTCCCACCGATTCCGCAGCTCCCCAAAGTCGGCACCGAGTATTCCGAAGCCCAGATCTTCTGGGTCGCCAAGCACGGCATTCGCCGCACGGGCATGTTCGCCAACGGGAAGTGGGATCCCGACCAAAAATTCTGGACCGCAGCCGCCTATATCAAACGCATCAAGTCCCTGCCCCCGCGTGTCCATCAGGAACTCGCCAAGAAGCCAACGTCTGCCCAATAGCGGCTTTATGCGAGCCCGCAAATGTACGAACAGGGCGGGAAGCCATCACCATCGGCTCGCCCCGCCCTGTTTTCACTACGTAAGTTCTATCTTCGAACTGCGAACTTATTGGCCGGCTTCTTTCAGATCGTCCTTGGCCTGTCGCTCGGCGTCTTTCGCGGCACCCTTGGCGTCCGCGTCGGGTTTCAGCAGGCGGATAGACTTGGTCAGACTCTGGGCCTTCTCGCCAATGGGTCCCTTGCAGCCGGACAAATCAACGTTGGTGTGCACGCCTGTAACATCGGCGCGCACGCAATTGAAGTCGATTCCCAGATTTTTGCTGGCATGGAGCGACGCCACGCATTCATCCAGCGCGGTAAAAAGTGCGCACGCGTCGGTGACGTTCGCGTTGGCCGCCAACAGCCCCTGCGCCTGGAACTTGGAAGTCAGCTTCTTTTCGATTTCGCTTCTCGAATCGGTGGATTTCTTGGAATCTTTCTTGACCCACTTGATGGGATTGAGGGAATGCCCGCCGTGCGACGACGTATCTTTTGCGGCCGCGGATGCGCCGGCGCCCGCTGGACCTTGCGCCGCCGTGCGCCCTGCCCCCGCAGTGAAACTCAGTGACAAAAGCAAGACAACCATGACTGCGAGACAACGATGTCTTTTCATGTTTACCTCTCTTGTAAATGCTTCGCGTTTTGACTTGAGGCTTTCGGACTCCACCTCAACCTCAGTAGGCCACAGTGTTTTGCAACAAATACGCTTTGGAGGGAGGGTACTCCCCCAATCGGTCACGCTGACCGTTGGTACAGGCGTTCTCTTGCAGACGAAAGGGCGGGCGATCGTTGGAGACGAACTTAAGATTTGAAACGCAAGAAGACTCCGTAAATACTAAGACCTAGACCTCCAAAGAACAGCAGCGGCAGGAGGTAGTTCGTAACCACGGGTAAGACCTGTACAGGAAGCCAGAGCGGCGCGGCGTATCCAGCGGCGAAGTAATAAATTACGGCCGCCAGAAGCATGTACAGCAGACCGCGGCGCATCTGCTGGTGTCCGTTGGGCCCCGAACGGCGAGTCAATTGCACCTGCGGGACGGCCTCGCGGCAAAACGGGCACTGGGTCAGATGCGCCGCCATGTGTTTTCCACAATAGACGCATCGGCGTGTTTCCACAGGGTCCTTTCCAGAGAGATTCATGCGAGCTTCGCAATGCCTCTACCTAGGCTAGATTCGAGGCGGCAGGAACGTCAAGCCGCTGACAAAGAGTAAAGCACTGATGTGTCAATATCGCTGTATGGCGGTGATCTAGTTGAAGGAGTGAAGTCCGGGCGAATTACAAATCTCGGAGGGCGTGGGCGACGGGACGGCTGGCCGCACGAATGGCCGGGGGCATACCGCCGAGGGCACCCATCGCCAAGGCGAAGACGACGCCGATGGCCAGCAGCAGCGGCGTGATCTTAAAGGCGAAGGCCAGATGCGAAAACGTCTGCCAGTTCATGGCGCCGGTGGTGAGGCCGTTGAGCGGGAGCACGGCGAGACAACCCACCGAGCCGCCCACGAAAGAGATCAAGAGGGCTTCGAACAAAAAGGACGTGACGATGCTTGCAGATCCAAAACCAAGCGCGCGCATGGTGGCGATTTCCCGGCCGCGCTCGGAAACCGCGGAATACATGGTGTTCAACGCGCCAAAGATGGCCCCGATGGCCATGATGGCCGCGACGAATCCGCCAAGAATGGTGATCAACGTGGTCATGCGCGTGGATTGCTTCGAGTAGTACTCAATTTCGCGTGTCACATCCACCTTCAAGCGCGGATCGGAAGTGACGGCGTCCCTGAATTGCTGGAGCGCTTCAGGCGACGTAAGGTGCACGGTAACAGACTGAAAAAAAGTATCCGGGCGCTTGAAAGCGCCGCTGATGAGATGGGCATCGCCCCAGACTTCGGAATCGAAAGAGCTGCCGCCCGCGTCAAAAATACCGACGATTTGCCACTTCGTGCTGCCAAGGCTAATGGTATTTCCTATAGTCAGTCCGGCATATGTGGTCGTCGCATTCTTGCCGACGATTAACTCGGAAAGGCCAGGCTGGAACATTCGGCCCGCCTTGAATTTGATTTGCCTGCGGATCGCGAGAACGTTTGGCGAGACCCCGCGAATCTGAACGTTCGCATCGGTACCCGTGGAGATCATGGGAATGGGGGCGACCAGCACATCCTCCGGCGTGAGCAGCGGGCCATCGGCCGTACGAGCAACACCGGGAGCGTCTTGAAGAATCTTTACGGAATCAAGGCCCACGCCGCTGGTCATTTCCGAAGTGGCGCCCGCGCGCGTGACGATGGCGTTGTCTTCCGAGCCGGAAGACACCAGCGTGGCCTTGAATCCCCGCGCTAGCGAAAGCATGGCGACGAATACTCCCACGGTTCCCGCGATTCCGATCACGGCAACGATCGTGGAAGTCCAGCGGGATTTCACGCTGCGAAAATTGTAGACGATGGGAATCGCCATGTCAGACCCTCCTCAGCGCATTGACAACGCGCATGCGCATCGCGCCGATTCCCGGGAGCAGGCCGCTGGCCGCTCCCACCAGGAGCGCGAAGCCCAACCCGACACTAAGAGTCAACTTCGACAGGATCAGCGGAGGAAGCAGGCCGTTGAGCGCCGCTCCAAGCCCGGGGATTAGCGCAGCGGCAAGAAGCAGTCCAAGTCCGCCGCCAACGAGGGCGATGACCATCGACTCGGCGAGAACCAGAAAGAGCACGGAACGATCCGTAAATCCAATGGCCTTCAAGACGGCGAGCTCCGCCGTGCGTTCGCGGACGGAGATGGCCATGGTGTTGCCGGTCACGAGGAGAAGCGTAAAGAAAACAACGCTGCCGATGGTAAGGATGAGGAATTCTATGTTGCCAAACTGCTTGGCGAAACCGGCGGCGAAAGCGGATTCGGTCTCGGTCTTGGTCTCAGTCGAAGAGTTGGCGAACTTCCCGTCAATGGCCTTGGCAACGCGGACGGCATCATCGGGGCTATCCAGCTTGAGGACGTACCAGCCGATCTGGCTCTTGATAAAGGACGGCACGCGTTCGTCGAAATATTTCCATTGAAACCAGAATTGGCCTTCATCGCCGCCGGGTTTGTCGCTGTGATAAATGCCATCGAGATTGAAATCCCAAGTGCCGTTGGTGCCGTAAAGCGCGTCCTTGATAGGGATGCGATCGCCAACCTTCCAGCCGAAGCGCTTCGCGACTTGCGCGCCGACAATCGCTCCCTGGCGGTCCTTAACGAAGTTTTGCCATTGGTCCTCCGGCACGACAAGCTCGCTCATCACCTGGCGGTGGTTTTCGACGTCAATGGCAAATTGCGGGAAGAAATTTTTCTCATCGACGTACACGCCGCCAAACCAATTGTTGTGAGTGATGGCCTTGACGCCCGGGATGGTCAGAATTTTGTCGCGGTACGCGATGGGCATCGTCTGAATCAGCCCGATGCGGTTGGTAATCACCAGGCGGTCGGCGCCGGCAATCTCCGTACCGCGGCTGAAAGCACTTCTTACCACGGCGAGAAACATGAAAAGAACCAGCGCGATGGCGAAGGAGCCAACGGTGAGGATCAAACGGATTTTCTTGCGAAAGAGATTGGCGAAGATGAGCCGGCGGAATTTCATGCTGCACCTCCTGCCATCACGGTCTGCGGAGAAGCCTTGCCCTCGACGAGAACGCCCTTCTCAAGGTGCAGGGTGGTGTGAGCACGGGCGGCGACGACGGGATCGTGCGTGACCATCAAAATGGTCTTGTTGTATTTGCCGACGAGCTCGTCAATGAGCGCCATGATTTCGTCGGCGCTCTTGCGGTCCAGGTCGCCGGTGGGCTCGTCGCAAAGGAGAAACGTGGGATCGGAAACAATGGCGCGGGCAATGGTGACGCGTTGCTCCTGACCGCCGGAGAGCTGCCGCGGATAGTGGTGCATGCGGTCCGCGAGGTTCACGACGCCGAGCGCGGTTTCCACGTGCTTGCGGCGCTCGGATTTGGAGAGCTTGGTGAGAAGCAGTGGAAGCTCGACGTTTTGGAATGCAGTGAGAACCGGAATCAAGTTGTACATCTGGAAGATGAAGCCGACATGGCGCGCGCGCCAGTGCGTGAGTTTGCTGCCGGACATGTGCGTGATTTCATCGCCATCCACGGTGATGCTTCCCGCGGAGGGAACGTCGAGGCCGCCGAGGAGATTGAGAAGCGTGGTCTTACCGGAGCCGCTGGGCCCCATGAAGGCCACGAAATCGCCCTTGTCTACGTCAAGATTCAGGCCTTGCAGGACCTGGATTTTCTCGCCGCCGCGGCTGTAGGTTTTGTTCAGACCGCGAACCTTGATGAGACTTGAGGAATCACCGCGTCCATCCACTCGGATCATGTTCCGCTCCCAGTACGGATTTCGACTCTGTCACCATCATGCAAACTCTCCGGGCCCTTGACGACCAGCGAATCACCAGGCAACACCCCGGCCAGCACCGCTACATCCGTGCCGCGCTCCGTGCCTAGCCTCACCGCGCGGCGCTCCACTTTTCCATCGTGAAATAGAAAGACGAAGGAAGAGCCAGCCTCGAAACGCACCGCGCTCTTGGGAATGAAGGCGACAGCTTCGGGTCCCTTGTCTTTTACCTTGTCCTTCGGCGCCGGTTTCTCGTGTTCGAGGAAAGCGACCTTCACACCCATGTCTGGAAGAATGAAATCGTATTTCTCCAGGTTGGTGATGCTGATGCGTACTTTGACGGTGGCCTTCTGCCGGTCCGCCGTGGGGATGATGGTGCGCACCTTTGCGGGGAACGGCTTGTCGGGATGCGCATCCAGTGTCGCAGTGACCTCTTGCCCCGCCGCGACCTTTGCTATGTAGGATTCGTTGACGTCCACTTCAATCTCGTTGGAATGCATGTCCACGATCGTGGCGATTCCCGTGCGCGTAAAACCGCCACCCGCAGAGATGGGCGAGACCATCTCCCCGACCTGGGCATCTTTCGAAACGACAATGCCGGCGAAGGGGGCACGGATGGTGCAATTGTCCACCGCTTGCTGCGCTACACCGATACGAGCCTCGGAGGCAGCCACCTGTTGCCGGGCGAGCACAATCTTTGCCTTGAGGCTGTCCACCGCCGTGGTGGCATTGTCGAGTGCCTCCTGCGTCTGGACGCCTGCTTGCTGGAGCTGCTCGGCGCGGCGATGCAAGATTTGCGAGTTCCTGAGCTGAACTTCGTAGTCCGCGATGGCGGCATGAGCGGAGTCACGATCGGCCTTTGCGGAATCGAGCGCGCGCTTGGCGTCGGCATCATCCAGCGTGGCGAGCAGCTGGCCTTCCTTTACCCGAGTGCCCTCGTCGAAGAAAACACCGGTCACGCGACCTGTAATCTTGGCGGCGATGGTAGCCCGGCGGCGTGGCGTGATGTAACCGCTGGCATTCAGGGCGGTTTGAGGGCCAGCTGAATCCGCTCTTGATGCCGCGGCGACCTCGACCACGGCCTTTTGATTGCGGAATGCAAATGCAGCCACCACGATGCCGGCGAACAAAAGCACGGGTATGGCGGCATACAGGATGCGTTTCCCCATGCCGCTCTTGCTTCGCTGACCGTCGTGGATGCGCAATGAACCGAGGTCCGGTCTTGCCGAAATAGGTGGAGTCGCCATCAGCGCCCCTGCTCTTTGCGATTAGAAACGCTCATCTTAAAGTTCATACGGATGGGCGGAGTCAAAAATTACAGACATGGCCAATCCCGAATTCCCAATAAAGACCATTGTAACGTGCGTGGCCGGATTTCGGGGTGCTTCCTTTGAGAACCCAAGATATTTGAGGTTGGATGCAATTGCACAGTCGTTAGTTACAAGGAATTAGGGTCAAATTTGAGGTCCGCCGCGTTCGCAAAATCACGCTTGACACCGAAGCTGACAAGCCTTATGAAAGAGTTTCCGCGAGGCTTTTCTTCCTTTCGACTTGCGGAGGAGATCGATCCCCGTATGAATCCTACCCGCCGTGATTTCCTGAAGTTGACGACCATTGGTGGAGCTGCAGCCGCGGTGTTCGGCTTTGATTTGCAGCCTGCGTATGCGCAACTGAGAACGTTGAAGATTGCGCGGGCAAGCGAGACGAGGTCGACCTGCCCGTACTGTGCCGTCGGCTGCGGCACGATCATCTACACCATCGGCGACCGGGCCAAAAACGTGACCGCACAGGTGGTCCACGTCGAAGGAGACCCCGACCATCCGACGAATCGCGGCACGCTCTGCCCCAAGGGCGCCTCGCTGCAGCAAGAGATCTTGAACGACCGGCGGTTGCTGAAGCCGCTGGTGCGCCGGCCCGGCGGGACCGATTGGGAAGATATTTCCTGGGACCAGGCGATCAATGAGATTGCCGCGAAAGTAAAGAAGACGCGCGACGACACGTTTATCGAAAAAGATGCCGCGGGGCACACGGTGAACCGGCTGGAGTCGGTGGCGTGGATCGGCGGCTGCACGGACACCAATGAGTTCAATTATCTCGTCGTGAAATCCATGCGCGCCCTGGGGGTCGTGCATTTAGAAAACCAGGCCAGAGTTTGACACGGCCCCACGGTCTCAAGTTTGGGACCAACGTTTGGCCGGGGCGCGATGACCAATGGCTGGGTGGATATGAAGAATACCGACATGATGCTCATCATGGGCGGTAATCCAGCCGAGAATCACCCCTGCGGATTCAAGTGGCCGGTCGAAGCAAAGCGGACGCGCAATGCGAAGATAATCTCCGTCGATCCGCGCTTCACGCGCACCTCCGCGGTCGCCGATCTCTTCTGCCAGATTCGCGCCGGCTCGGACATCGCGTTCCTCGGCGGCGTCATTCGCTACGCCATCGAGAACAACCGCATCGCGAAAGATTACCTCGTCAACTACACGAACGCGGCGTTTATCGTTAAAGGCGATTTCAAGCTGCCTGGCGACACGGACGGGGTGTTCTCCGGCTTTGACGCCAAGACGCAGAGTTACGACAAGTCCACGTGGAACTATGTGGGGACGGGAGCGCATCCACCAAACGGAAGCGCTCAGCCCGTTCCCCTACTGCCGGAAAAAGTCGAGTTCGATCTATCGCTGCAGAACCGCAATTGTGTGTTCCAACTGCTGAAGAAGCATTACTCGCGGTACACGCCGGAGATGGTCGAGAGAATCACCGGGATTCCCAAGGAACAATTCCTCAAGGCCGCCGAGCTCTATACCTCGATTCGCAAAGACGGCGACATGAAGAAGGCAGGGACGATTATTTACGCCGTCGGGTGGACACAGCATACGTTTGGCACGCAGATCATTCGAACAGCGGCGATGCTGCAACTCCTGCTCGGAAACGTGGGCCGTGCGGGGGGCGGGGTCAACGCGTTGCGCGGGCACTCGAATATTCAGGGCGCCACGGACATGGCGGGCATTTTCGACAATTTGCCCGGCTATCTGAAAGTTCCGACGCCCGCGGACACTTCCTTCGATTCCTGGATGAAACGCATTACGCCGACACCCTCGAAGCCCGCGCCGTGGGATTCGTTCAACTATTGGAGCAACACGCCGAAATTCGCGGCCAGTTTTCTGAAGGCCCTTTATGGCGACGCGGCTACGAAACAAAACGGCTGGGCGTTCGATTATCTGCCGAAAGTGGATCGCAACTATTCATGGGTGCAGCTCTGGGACGACATGTACAACGGCGTCGTCAAAGGCATGCTGGCTTTCGGGATGAACGGCGTGGCAATCGGTCCCGATTCCAAAAAAAATATTGACGCACTGAAAAAAGCAGATTGGCTGGTGGTCGGCGAGATTTACCCCGACGAGACCAGCGAGTTCTGGAAGTCGCCCGGGATCACTACGGACGAGATGAAGCAGATTCAGACGACCGTGTATCGTTTGCCTTGTGCGGGATTTGCGGAGAAAGACGGCACATTCACCAATTCCGCGCGGTGGCTGATCTGGAAGAATACAGCTTTGCCGATGCCCGGAGATTGCCGGCTGGACCAAGCGATCGTGGCGCAAATTTTCTTGAAGGTCCGCGAGTTGTACAAGAAGGAAGGCGGCAAGTTCCCCGATCCCGTCTTGAACCTGACTTGGAACTACACCGTTCCATCGAGTCCGTCCCTGGCCGAGGTGTTGAAGGAAATCAACGGCAAGGCGCTGGCAGATCTTGAGGATCCAGGGACGAAGCAGCAAATCAAGGCGGGCCAACAGCTCCCTGGCTTCGCGTGGCTGAAGGACGATGGCACGACGTCATGCGGCAACTGGATTTACTCCGGCTCATTCACCGAAGCGGGCAATCAGACGGCTCGGCGCGATCCCTCGGATCCTTCGAACCTGGGTGTGCATCCGGGATGGGGATGGTCCTGGCCGGCGAATCGCCGTGTGCTCTACAACCGGGCGTCGTGCGACGCCGACGGCAAGCCATGGGATGCGACGCGGAAGCAAGTCTGGTGGAACGAAAGCCAGCAAAAATGGGTAGGCAACGACGTGGTGGACTTCAAGATCGATTCCAAGCCCAAAGACCACATGGGCCCGTTCATCATGAATCCGGAAGGCATAGGGCGAATCTTTGCACCGCTTAGCGCTTTTGCGGATGGACCATTCCCCGAGCACTACGAGCCGATCGAGAGCCCGATTGACAATCCGCTTCATCCGGCACAGACGAACAATCCGGTAGTGAAGCGCTTCAAGACGCCGGACGACAAATACGCCACACCGAAGGACGGCTTCACCGTCGTCTGCACGACCTACCGCTTAACCGAGCTATACCACTACTGGACGAAGAACAATCCGATGAACGTGCAGCTGGTGCCGGAGCCATTTGTCGAGATACCCGCGGAGATGGCGGAGGAAATGGGACTCGCGGGCGGCGAAAAAGTGAAAGTCTCCAGCATCCGCGGGGAGTACATCGCAAAAGCGATGGTCACGAAGCGGATCAAGCCGATGATGATCGACGGAAAGAAGGTCTACCAGATCGGCATTCCCATTCATCAAGGTTATCGGGGCATCGCCGAGGACGAAGGCAAGGACGCGAGGACGCTGGTGAATCTGCTGACGCCGACGGTATTTGATCCCAACGCTTACACACCGGAATTCAAGGGCTTTCTCGTGAAGCTGGAGAAAGCGTAGGAACTCGATGAGCCAAGCAACACTACGCATCCAGAAAATGTCCGGGCACGCCGGAAGCGTGCCCGGAGAAGACGCCCAGCGGGGATTTACGGCCTGCAAACTCATTGACACCACGACGTGCATCGGGTGCAAGGCTTGTGAAGTGGCGTGTATGGAATGGAACGACCTGCCCTTTGGTGAGACGGTTTTTAACAATACCTATCAAACGATGCCGGAGACGCGGTGGAATTATTGGAACCTGATCCTCTTCAACGAGCACGTGCGCGAAGACGACGGCTCGCTGATGTGGCTGATGCGCAAGAACCAGTGCATGCATTGCGCGGAGCCGGGATGCCTGGCGGCGTGCCCCGCGGATGGAGCCATCGTCCAGTACACGAACGGCATCGTGGATTTTCAGCAAGCGAACTGTATCGGCTGCGGATACTGCATCACGGGGTGCCCGTTCGATATCCCGAAGATGAACCCCAAAACCAATCGTGTATTCAAGTGCACGCTGTGTTCGGACCGCGTGAGCGAGGGGCTCGAACCGGCATGCATCAAGTCCTGTCCCACGGGATGCCTGCACTTCGGGACCAAGGAGGACATGCTGGACCTCGCGGGGAAGCGCGCGAAGCAGCTACAGGAGCATTCAAACTTTCCGAAAGCCGGCGTGTATGACCCGCAAGGAGTCGGCGGCACCGGCGTGATCTACGTGTTGCATGACGCCAGCCAGCCGGAACTCTATGGCGGATTGCCGGCCAATCCTCACGTCCCGTGGACCGTCAAGCTCTGGAAAGGTCCGTTGAAATGGCTGGGCAACGTGGCCATGGTCGGCGGATTAATCGGGCTGTTCGTGCACTACCTGCGGTTCGGCCCCAAGGACCGCGACGATGAAGACACGAATGCGGGGGGAGCGAAATCGTGAGCCGATCCGGACAAATACTTCCGCACGGCCGCATTCTCCGGTACGAGCTTCACGAGCGCTTGACGCACTGGACCGCGGCTTTTTCCTACATCTATCTTATGTTGACCGGTCTGGCGTTCTATTCCCCATGGTGTTTCTGGATTGCCATAGCTCTGGGCGGCGGGCAGATTTCGCGCATGCTGCATCCGTGGGCCGGACTGATCTTTTTCGGCGCGGTGGTCAAGATGTACAGCATGTGGGCGGCGCAGATGCGCACGACGGAAGCAGACAAGGCGTGGTGGAATGCCATTGGGCATTACATGCGGAATGAAGACGATCAAATGCCCCCAGCAGGCCGCTACAACGCGGGACAAAAACTTCTTTTCTGGGGCTTTTTCTGGTGCAGCCTCTTGCTGCTCCTTACTGGCCTCGTCCTGTGGTTCCCCGAATACATCCCGTGGAGTCTCCGTTTCCTGCGCTATGTCGCCGTGCTGATTCATCCCGCGGCGGCTCTGTTAACGATCGGGCTCTTCCTGATCCACATCTACATGAGCGTCTTCGCGGAACGCGGAGCGTTTGGCTCCGTGATTCGCGGCGATGTGTCGGAGGCGTTTGCCAAACGCTACCATCCGGGCTGGTACAAAGAGATCGCGGGCGATTCGTCCACGCCGCGCAAATGACCGCCACACAAACCGGTAGGTCCGAGTATGGCGCGCGCATTCGGCGCGCGGAACAGCTGTCCACAGCGCATCCCTTTGCGTCAGAATTCCTCGATTTCTACAGGCGAGTGGCGTCATTCCAAGCAGAGCTTCGCGCGAGCTTTGCCACATCGAGTGACGCGAAGTCGAGCCACAAGTTTGCGGACGGTAGCCGCGCTGCGCTCAACCTGACTGTGCTTTTGCCTCACTACCGGGGTTTTCTGTCCGTGATCGAACGGCACGCTCCGCCGCCGCTCCGTGAAGCCGCGCGGCAAATGTCGCTGCTGGCTTCCGATTCCTGGGTTGCGAGCTGGAACGCCTATTGGGAGCATGCCGGGAAGTTCGACCAGCAGATTGGCGCGTTTGCACAATTTTTGCCTCGCACTTTCCTCCAGCCTTATGCAGAACTCTTGGCGGGAGACCAAGTGCTGCCGCCGGCAGCGACCACGTCGCACGTCTGCCCGATCTGCGGGGCGCGGCCGCTGCTGGGCGTACTACGGCCGGAAGGAGATGGCGGGAAACGATTTCTGCTTTGTTGCTTTTGTTGCCGGGAATGGGAGTACCGGCGAATTTTGTGTCCCACTTGCGGCGAGGAGGCAGAGGAGAGATTGCCGGTGTACGTCGCGGAGCAGTTTCCGCAGGTGCGGGTCGAGGCCTGCGAGACGTGCGAATTTTATCTGCAAACCGTCGATCTCACCAAAGATGGAAACGCCGTGCCGCTGGTGGATGACCTGGCGGCAATTCCACTGACGTTGTGGGCGCACGAACACGGATATTCGCGGCTCCAGCCTAATATCCTGGGTACATGATCCTGAACCAATTGTTGCAATCACCGTTCGAAATGCTGCAAGCTACCCAGCGCCATTTAGGAGACTCCGATGCGTCACTTGGTTGCACTTTTTTTGGCGATAACGTTCCTAAGTGCCAGTGTTGCGCGCGCTCAGTCCACACCGCAGGCCGCTGCGGCGTTGACCGTGATTCGCGCGGGGACGTTGATTGACGGAACGAGCCCTGCTCCGAGAAAAAATCAGCTCATCTTTGTGCGCGGTGACCGTATAGAAAAAGTGGCGGATGGTTCCGCTGCGATTCCCGAGGGCGCAAATATGATCGATCTTTCGAACGCCACCGTCCTGCCGGGCCTGATCGATTCGCACACGCACATTTTCTTGTGGGGCGAGGAACCAGCCAAAGGCGGCTACGACGCAAATATTTTGAAGGCCGGAATCGCATTGCGGGCGGCGCGCGCAACGTACGCGGCAAAACGCGCGCTGGAACAGGGTTTCACAACCTTGCGCGACGTGGAGACCGAAGGCGCAGGATATGGAGACGTGGGAATCAAGCAGGCCATCGAGGAAAGAACCATTCCCGGACCGAGAATCTTCGCGTCAACGCGGGCTATTTCAACAACCGGCGGCTACAACCTGGAGGATTATGCGCCGGAACTAGACATGCCCAAGGGGGCACAACTGATTGACGGCCCAGTACAGGCGCGAAAGGCGGCACGCGAGCAGCTCGATCACGGCGCAGACTGGTTGAAAGTCTATATGACGCACAGGTCGTGGGTGGATAAGCAAGGAAACCTGGTGTCGCAGCCGACGCTGACCGTGGAAGAGCTGAAAGCCATCGTGGACGAAGCGCATGGCTGGGGAAAGAAGGTTGCGTGCCACGCGTACAACGGCATCGGCATGCAGCGGGCACTGGACGGCGGATGCGATTCGATCGAGCACGGACTGGAAATGACCGATGCCCAAATCGCGCAGATGCAACGGCAAGGAACATGGTATTGCCCGACGCTCTCGCCGTACTACAACGACTGGGCGCCGGCGAATACTCCGGAGGGAAAGCGTGACCGCGCAAGAGCGAACTTGCACGAGACATCGTTTCGAAAGGCACTGCGGGCGCATTTGAAAATTGTTTATGGAACGGACATGGGTGGAATTCCTTGGACTGAGCCGCTCGCGCAGGAATTTCGCCGCATGGTGACGCTGGGAATGGCCCCGATGGACGCGATTCAATCGGCCACGTCACGTGCGGCGGAGATGCTGGAAATGAAGGGCGAGATCGGCGTGATTGCGCCCGGCGCTTATGCGGAAGTAATTGCCGTGGCAGGCGATCCGCTAAAGGATGTAGGAGAGCTGGAACACGTGCGGTTCGTGATGCAGAACGGAGTGGTGTTCAAGAACGAGATTGCGAAATAGATGGTTTGAATGGCGAGAGCCCTCAGGTTTCGACCCGTACGCCTTTCCAGAAGGCGACGCGATCCTTGATTTCCGCTGCAGCGGGCTTGGGTTCCGGATAAAACCACGCGGCATTATCATTCTTCATGCCGTCCACCTCGACGTGGTAATAGTGAGCGGTCCCCTTCCAGGGGCAGATGGTCGTGTGCTTGCTCGGCTTCAAGAATTCCTTTTTGATCGCGTCCAGCGGAAAATACTGATTGCCCTCGACAACGACCGTGGCGTTGCTCTCCGCGATGACTTTACCGCCCCACGATGCCTTAGCCATTTGTGACTCTCCGCAACGAATGCAAATCGAAGTATCAGGATACTGTCGGATAGACCGAATTGTCCAAGAAGGCGGTGGATCCATTGTCTGAAATCCAAGGGAGAATGCGCGCGATTTGCTACAATCAGCTGCGCAGTGGAGGAAAGGCAATGACTGAACAGAACTTCGAAAATCACGGCAAGTTTGTACCGGCCTTCCACTTTTTTGTCATACCTATGGCCACGATCAATTTCGGCTGGCAAATCTACCGGTGGAAAGAGGGCGGATTCAGTCTGGGCGGATTCGAGTCCATCCTGCTTGCCGCCGCACTGGTGATTGGTTTTTTCTACGCGCGAATTTTCGCGCTGAGAGTGCAGGACCGCATCATACGGCTGGAGGAGCGGCTGCGCTGCCAGCGGCTGCTGCCCGCGGATCTTCAGCCGCGGATTGCAGAATTAACGGCGGGACAGTTTGTCGCTCTGCGATTTGCAAGCGACGCGGAGCTCCCAGTGCTCGCGCGCAAAGTGCTCGATGAGAAGCTCACAGAGCGCAAAGCGATCAAGAAGTTGGTAAAGAATTGGAAGCCGGATTACCTGCGCGCTTAGCCGCCAACTCCCCCTTAGAAAATACTGCGAATCACCCCGCCTTCGGCGCGCACGGCTGACCCATTGATCGCAGCCGCTTCTGCGCTGGCGACGAAAGCAACTACGGCAGCAACTTCCTCCGGTGTTTCGAAGCGCTTGAGGAGCGAACTGGGCCGTGCGCTTTCAAAAAAGCGTTTCTCAAATTCATCTTTCGTGATTCCCTGCTGTTTTGCCATGTTATCAATAAAGTTGACTGCGCCTTCCGAGGCCGTGGGCCCGGCAAGAATGGAATTGAACGTGACGCCGGAGTTGGGAAAGGATTCGGCAAGCCCCCGAGCGACCGCAACCTGAGCAGTTTTGGTCATGCCATAGTGAATCATTTCGGCGGGAATCTGTTGCGCGGATTCGCTGGAAATGAAAATGACACGACCCCACTTCCGTTCCAGCATACCCGGCAGATAGCGGCGAGTAAGCCGAACGCCGCTGAGAACGTTGACTTCAAACAGGCGCTTCCAATCCTCATCGGGAACGTGAAAAAAGGTCTTGGCTTCGAAGATTCCGAGATTGTTGACGAGGATATCGACGCGGGGAATTTGGCGCGCAATCGGCTCCAGGCCGCCGGCTTCGCCCAGATCCGCGGCAACCCCATGGAACTCCGCGTCCTTCACACGCTTGCGAAGCTGATCGAGAGCAGTTTCCACGCGAGCCTTGGTGCGGCCATTTATGATGACCTTCGCGCCTTCAGCAGCTAGCGCGGCGGCAATAGCAAGGCCGATGCCCGCCGTTGAGCCAGAAACAAGTGCAGTTTTGCTTTTCAGACCAAGATTCATTTTTTGTGCGCCTTCCCGGACAGGGGAGCAGCTGCGCTTCGGTCGGCGCAAGGGCAGTTAGTTTCCCAAATCCAAAGTGATGAAAAGCTTAGCGTGCCGTTGCGAGGGCCGCTGCGCCCTCGATTTCCGCAATCTCTTCCTCGGTAAGTTTCAAGTCGCCGGCGCGCATGACGCCTTCGGCTTGCTTGGCATTGCGCGCTCCGACGATGGCGCCGGTGACCGCAGGATGGCGAAGAGTCCAGGCGATGGCGACTTCACCGGGCGTGCGGCCGTGGCGCGCTCCAACCTGCCGAAGACGCTCGACAAGCGCGAGATTCTTGGAAAGGCGCGGCTCGCGAAATTCCGGATTGCGGCTGCGGAAATCATCAGCCGGCAACGCCGCCGCGCGCTCGCGAGTCATGGCGCCGGTGAGTAGCCCCGAAGCCATGGGCGCGTAGACCATCACGCCGATTCCCTGCTCCTGGCAGTAAAGGAGAATCTGCTTCTCGATGCTGCGGCGAATGATCGAATACGGCGGCTGAAGAGAAGTGATGGGCGCGATTCTCTCAGCACGCTTTATCTGCTCCACATTGAAATTGGAGACGCCAATCCAGCGGACTTTCCCTTCCTTTTGCAAAGCGGCGAGAGTCTGCCACGAGTCTTCAAGCCCGTGGCCACTCTCGTCCGGGGGCCAGTGGATCTGGTAGAGATCGATCCTCTCGGTCTGCAAGCGACGAAGGCTGTCTTCGCATTCGCGGCGAATGGAATCGGGGCTGAACACTTTGCTGATTCTTCCCTTTTCATCCCAACGCAAAACGCATTTTGTGAAGACATAAGGCCGTGGACCACGCCAATCTTTGAGCGCGCGAGCGACAACCTCCTCGGAATGGCCCATTCCGTAGACGGCGGCGGTGTCGATCCAGTTGACCCCAAGCTCAAGAGCGCGATGAATCGCGGCAACCGAGTCGGCATCGTCCTGCGGCCCCCAGGCAAACTCCCAACCGGAACCGCCGATGGCCCATGCGCCGTAACCTACAGGTGTGATGTTCAGATCTGAGTTCCCTAATTTCCGGGTTTCCATTCGAAGCCTTTCATACACAAGCGGATCATACACAAGCCGATAGATTTTCGTGCGCCTTTATTGGCATCCTCAGCATTGGATGAAGGGGACGGAAAAAAGTTAGACGGATGTCTGGAGGCAACGCGCAGAAATCGGTCAGTTGGCGGTTAGAGCTAGTTCCGCGTTGCGGGACACTCTTGCCGGAGACACTGGCAGGCTTCCCTCTGATCCCACAATACTAGCCTCTGATATTTATCAAGCTAATAAATATCGGATATCTATCTATTTGGTAAGTGCAAAATCGGCATAGGGGGACGGTCACCCGTCCGCCCCTGCCACACCACCGTAGATGCGGGTCCGCGTACGGCGGTTCAGAGGGTTACGCATTGGCATCGAACAGCCGAGGAAGACCAAGCGAATCGAAGTAAGCAA
>Ga0137393_10000437_pt1 | contig 24910 bp, 17 predicted proteins | sample 15con2h34BmetaG_FD_101396 | JGI IMG/M metagenome (GOLD analysis project Ga0137393, IMG submission 101396) | Vadose zone soil microbial communities from Angelo Coast Range Reserve, California, USA - 15con2h3.4B metaG | ecosystem: Environmental > Terrestrial > Soil > Vadose zone > Saprolite...
GTCCCCGGCCCGATCGACGACCACCACGCCCACCGGAAGCGTGTCGAGGACCCGCTGCAGGAGCCGCTGGCTCGCCCGGACCTCCTCCTCGCTACGTACTCGGTCGGTGACGTCGAGGGAGACTCCGATGAGCCGCTCGGGCCATCCGGCCGCGTTGCGCACCAACTCGCCGCGCACGAGGATGTTGCGTTCCGTCCCATCGGGCCGCACCATCCGGTACTCGGTTTCGAAGGGCAGGCCCTCCTCGATGATGCGCCGGCGCAGTTCCATCAGCCGCGGAAAATCGTCGGGATGGATCAGCTTCCAGGCCTTCTCTTTCGTGCGCTGCTGGAACTGTATTCCTCCGGCCGCCGCCGCAGGGCCGAGCAAGATCCGCGGGGCCAGCTTCACCGTGCCGTCCCGCAGGTCCTCCTCCCAGGCGCGGACCTTGCCGACGCGCTGCGCCGCCAGAATGATGCGTTCGGCCTCGCGCAGCGCTCTCTCCGCGCGCGCGCGCTCCGTGACGTCGAACGCTACGCCCGTCACGCCGATCACGTTTCCGGCCAGATCGCGGATCGGACCGAGCTGTAGCTGCGCGGCCACCTCCCCGTTGTCGATCTGCAGCTTGCACGACTCGCCGGCCAGCGCCTTGCGGCATCCTTCCAGGACGCGTTCGCGGTCTGGGGAATCCGCGAACAGCTCCGGGACCGTCTTTCCCACCGCGGAGGGGCTGCCGGGGAATCCCGCGCCCGCGTCCCATACGACGCGCAGTTCCCGATCCGTGGCGGTGGCCCGGGCGGGGATCTGGTCGGTGAAAAGCCGCAGCCGCGCCTCGGTCTCCTTGAGCGCGCTGATGTCGATCATCGCGCCGACCTCGCGGACGGCCCGTCCCTCGCCGTCGCGCTCGATGCCGCCGCGCGCGGTCACCCAGGCCCAGGAGCCGTCCTTGCGGCGGAAGCGGTACTCGTTCGACCAGACCCATCCACCGCTGCGGACCGCCTCGACGGCCGCCTGCTCGGCGCGCTCGAGATCCTCCGGATGGACGCGCTCGCGCCACCAGGAGAGGCGGTTCACCACTTCGGCGCGGTCGTAGCCGAAGATCGACTCCACGCCATCGCCCCATCTCATCGCCTGGCTGTCGAGGTCCCTCTCCCAGGTCGCCTCGAAAGCGATGCGGGCCAACAGCCGGTCCCGGGTTTCTCCGAGGGGCAAACGCGCTAGCTGTCTCTTCGCCGGCATATCGGACTCGAAATCATAATACGACGCGCGGCCCCGGGTTGGGAGGCCGCCGGCCGTCAGCCGCCGGTTACTTCGCTACTTTCGCTTGGGCGCAGCGGGGATTGGGCGCTACCCCGTCTTTCACGGCCGCGATGCGCGGGAAAATCACCGGGGCGGTTCCGTCGGGCATGTTTTGCTGGACGAGGAAAAGATACCAAGCCTGCCGCCCGTACTGTTCGGGGAAAGCGAGATACCCGCCAGGCAGGATGGACTCCATCTTGAGCTGCTCGAGCGCCCTGCGCACCGCATTCGGCTCGGTGGAACCCGCGTTGTGCATCGCCTCGAGCAGGGTCCGCGCCGCTTCGTACCCCAGCGCTTCATACCACTCCGGCTCGCGCCGGTAGCGAGCGCCGAACTTCGCGATGAACTCGGCGACGCGCTCGGTGCGCCCCATCTGCGCGCTCCACCACACGGCCGACAAGACGTAGTCGACCGCCGCCTTGAGCTGCTCGCGCGCCTCGTGCTCCGGCCCGCGCGCCCCGTACGAGATGACTTTGTGGCACATGTCCATCTTCGCGTATTGCGAATGGAAGGTGAGATAGTCGGGCAGGTGCGCGTCCACCAGCAGCACGTCGGCCCGCGCGCCCTTCACTCGCTCGAGCAACGGCCTCACATCCTTCACGTTCAGGTCGAACGACTCCTCGAGCACGATCTGGTACGCCCCGCGGCGCCGCGGCGTCTTTTCCACGAAGTCCTTCACTCCCGCGGCGTACTCCTTGCCGTGCGGGGTCTTCTCGGCGAGCAGCGCGATGCGCAGCGGCGAGGGCAGCTTGCCGCGCTGCTGCTCGTCTTCGATCCAGCGCAGCGTGGCGTTCGCCATCTGCTCCACGGGCGTCTGCAGTCCAAAGAGGTACTTGAAGCCGCGTTGGTAGAGCGCCCGGCTCGCGCCGGTGGGAGCCAAGTACGGCACTTGCAGCTTCTCCGCCGCCGCGCTGCCGTACTCGACCAGCGAAGAGCCGAACGTCCCGAGGATCGCGACAGCGCCGCCGCGCACCAACTCCTCGACGGTCTTCGCGTCGGTCGCGCCCTCGCTTCGATCGTCGGTGATGACGAGCTTCACGGGCGTACGCCGGCCGGCCAGTTCGACACCGCCCTCCTGGTTGGCGTTCTCGATCGCCAACTCGTATCCGTCGCGGACGCGCGCGCCACTCTTCGCTTCCGGCCCGCTGAGCGGCAAAGCCGCGCCGATGGAGATCGGTTTCTGGCCCGCGGCGGCCGCGCTGATAAGACAGAATGCAAGAAGCATAGCGTTCCCCCCTTGGTCGGAGGCGGCGCTTCATTCTAGAACGAGTTCGGGCGCCCGGTAACGATCAGATGCGTTTCAGCGCGGGGGTTGGCCACGCCGCATTCCGTCTACTCGCTGGCGTCTCACCGCCTCGTTCGTCCGCCGGTGAACGTCCCGCGCCCACGGTTTGGAAGGATCGCCCGATCGCACGGCCGGCGAGGCAACACTTCTTTCCGAACTCCATCAGAGGTTCGGGTCCGGGCGGGCAATGTGACTGTGTGGAATTCGCGCCTTGTGCGCCGATCGCGAAAGAAAGCGTCCTTTCGCCGTTCGCGGCAAGACAGATCGCGCTCCAAGAGTGGCCGTTGGATTGCTAGGTAACGGAGGTGTCATGAGAAGCCTGCCCTCCGCTCCGAAAGGTGCTCGCGTGACTCCAGCCGCCGCCAACGCGCTGGCGCTGCTGCCGGGGCGCATCGCGGAACTGATCTTCGCCCGGCTCGCCGAGATCGCCGAGGTGGCGGCACTGGCTCCGGTCGGGGACGACGGCTGGGACGAATCGTCGCTGCTGCAACTCAAGGTGTACCACTCGGTGGCGCTGTATTCCCTCGATCGAGACGGCGGCATCGTGGTGCACAACGTGGTCCCGGCCGAGAGCATCTCGCGCGCCGGTTAGAATTCAGCCAGTGAGGCGCTCCATGCCGCCCATGTACGGGCGGATCGCCTCGGGCAGGAGCACGCTGCCGTCGCGCTGCTGGCCGTTCTCGAGGATCGCCACCACGGTGCGCCCCACCGCCAGCCCGCTGCCGTTGAGCGTCGCGACCAGGCGCGGCTTCTCGCCCGGCGCGGGCCGGAAGCGGATCTGCGCGCGCCGCGCCTGGAAGTCGCCGAACGTCGAGCACGAGCTGATCTCGCGAAACGCGTTCTGCCCCGGCAGCCACACCTCGAGGTCGTAGGTCTTTTCCGCGGAGAACCCCATGTCGCCGGTGGAGAGCAGCACCACGCGGTGATGGAGGCCGAGCTTCTTGAGCGGCTCCTGCGCGTCCTCGACCAGTTGCTCGAGCGCGGCGTGCGCGCTCTCGGGCTTCTCGAAGCGCACCAGCTCCACCTTGTGGAACTGGTGCTGGCGCACGATGCCCTTGGTGTCCTTGCCGTAGTTGCCCGCCTCGCTGCGGAAGCAGGGAGAAAAGGCCGCGTACTTGAGCGGCAAGTCGCCGAGGATCTCGTCGCGGTGGTAGTTGGTCACCGGCACTTCGGCGGTGGGGATGAGGTAGTAGCCGGCGGTCGTCTTGAAGAGGTCTTCCTCGAACTTGGGCAGCTGCCCCGTGCCGCGCATCGAATCGGCGTTGACGAGGTAAGGCGGGAGCAACTCGAGGTAGCCGCGCTGCCGCGCATTGTCGAGGAAGAACTGCACCACCGCCATCTCCAGCCGCGCCAATGCTCCCTTGTAAAAGACGAAGCGCGCCCCCGACACCTTGGCCGCGCGCTCGAAGTCGAGCAGGCCGAGCTTCTCGCCGATCTCGGTGTGCTCTTTGGCGCCCGGCACGTCGGGCTTCTCGCCCCAGGTGCGCACGATCTGGTTCTGCTCGGGCCCCTCGCCCTTGGGGACGCTCTGGTGCGGAAGGTTGGGGACGTTGAGCAGGGCGGCCTCGATCTTCTCTTCGACTTCCTTGAGCCGCGACTCCTTCTCCTTCACTTCCTCTGAAAGCGTCTTGAGGCGGGCGCGCAGCCGCGCCTGCTCTTCGCCCTTGAGCGTGCGCATCTGCTCGGAGGCTTTCTTCTGCTCGGCGCGCTGCGTCTCGCTCGACTGGATGAGCTGCCGCCGCTCCTGCGCGAGCTGCTCGATGGGCGCGAGCGCCTCCGCCGCGTGCACGCCCCGCGCGGCCAGCCTCCGCCTGGTCTCCTCCAGATTCGCCACCACCCAGCGCAGATCGAGCATGGGGCGGCGATCTAGCCCTCGCTTTTTCCTGCGTCAATCGCTAAGGGTGCTGGCTGTGAGCGTTCCAGCGGGCGACGCCGAGTTGCTCGAGGCGTTCCGGGCGGGAGATCACAAGGCCTTCGCGGCGCTGGTGCTCAGGTACCAGCGGCCGGTGCTGGCCATCGCGCGCCGCTTCGCACGCGACGGGGACGACGCCGAGGACCTGGCCCAGCGCGCCTTCATCAACGCCAGCGAGCGCGCGGGGGGCTGGCGCGGCGGGTCGTTCAAGTCGTGGCTCTTCCGCATCGTCGTCAACCTGGCCAAGAACCACCTGCGCGATACGGCCCGCTTCGACCGCGGCGAGGGCGCGCACGAGCGCGAGGCCGAGCCGACCGCCCCCGATGCGCTGGAGCGGCTGGAGATGATGCAGCGGCAGCTGGCGCTGCGCGAGGCGGTGGCGCACCTGCCGCGGCGGCAGCGCGAGGTGCTGCTGCTCCGCATCGACGGCGACCTGCCCTTCGCGGAGATCGCGCTGACGCTGGGCATCACCGAGGTGAACGCGAAGGTGAACTTCCACCACGCCGTGCAGAAGCTGAAGAAACTGGTCGGCGCCGACAGCACTTGAGGGGGTGCGGTTGGTTTTTGGTTTATAGAGCCGATTAGAATCTCGTTCCCGGCGCGGCGTTCTGGCGTGGCGACCTTGGCCGCGTGGGGAATTCAACTGCGTTAGCAGCAGCTTTTCTGGAGCCCCCGGCTGAAGCTGCTTCAGCCGGGGGCTCCTAAACGCACAAGGCCGAGCCAACTCTACCCGCCCGATCAGGAGCCGGCGGCGAGGCGGAGCAGGTCTTGGGCGGTGACCTGGTACCTTGCCGCGCAAAAATCGCAGGAGATGGAAGCGCCGCGATCCTTTTCGGCCATGTCGCGCAATTCGGCGGCGCCGAGCGTGCGCAGGGCGCGGATCACCCGCTCGCGCGAGCAGCGGCAGGCGAAGCGCGGCTCGAGCTCGGCGGTCGCGGTCACGTCGCCCATCCCCAGCTCTCGTGCCAGCTCGCGCGCGAGCCGGTGCGCGTCGGCGGAGCGAACCAGGGCCCGGTGCAGCGCGCCCTGCCGCAGGGGCTTGCCGAGCGGACGCACGCGCTGCTCGTCGTCCTCGCTCGCTCCCCAGAGCAGCGCGCCGGCCGCCGCCGCCAGCGGCTCCTCCGCCGAGACGAGGACCTCCAGCGCCAGCTCTCCGCCGAGCGCGCGATCGTTGCGCAGAAAAAAGGTGAGCGCCGCGCCCAGATCCGCCCCCGCGAAAGGGAACGCCGCGCGGTGCGCGCTCTGCTCGCCCTCACGCGCGCGGAGAATCGAAATCAATCCGGCCTTCTCGTCGTGCGGCGTGGCGAGAATGGGCCGCGCGTCGAAACGCGAGGGGCGGGCCGCAAGAGCGACGTCCAAATCGTTGACGCGCACCAGCCCGCGCACCGCTCCCGACTCGTCGGCGTCGGCGAGCAGCCCGCGCAGGGGCCCGCCGCATTCGAGCTGCACGTCGACGCGCGCCTTCTCCGTGGCGGCGACGAGCAACGATCCGACCAGGCCCTGCGCGAGCGCCGCCGCGCTGCCGGCCTTCAACCCGTGTCGCGCCGACGCCTCGCGCGCCACGCCGGCGGCGCTGCAGACCGCGAGCCGCACGCCCGTCCCCTCGAGAAAAACGACGCGGTCCATCTATGCCGCGCCCTGCGATCGCTCCACCCGCGGCGGCACTTCCCCCAGCACGCTGCGGATCGTCTCGCGCAGCGTGTACCTGGAGCGGAACCCCAGGTCGCGTTCGGCGCGCGAGCCGTCGACCGTGCAAAGGAATTGTAAATGGTCGAGCTCGTTGGAAGGAAACCCGGCAAGTCGATACTGAAAGAGCTTCTCGAGCAGCGGCCGCGCGATGAGGTGCGGCACGGGGATCGGGTTGCGCCCCAGCTCGGCCAGGACCGCGCTCAGCGGCAGCTCGCCGGGCCCCACGACGTTGTACACGCCGCGCACGCCCGGCTCGAGCGCCTGCGCCAGCGCTCGCCCCACGTCCTCCTCGTGGATGAGCTGCACCATCGGGTCGAACCCCGCGATGGTCCACGGCCGGGCGATGCGCAGATAATTGGCCGGCGCGTTGCGCACGGTGGCACCGATGATGTGCACGGGCCGGACGATCACCGTCTCCACCTCGGGTTGCTTCCACATGTACTGCTGCGCCCACATGTCCACTTCGACCAGGTCGCGGATCTCGGGAAACCGCTGCGACCCGAGGAGCGGCGACTCCTCGGTGAGAAAGTTGTCGTTGTCGGGCTGCGGCCCGTAGACGTTGGCCGAGCTGAGCACCACCACTTTTTTCACGCCGTACTTGGCGGCGTACTCGAGCACCGCCTTGGTGCCGAGCACGTTGAAGCTGTGATGCTCGGCCTGGGGCAGCCGCGGGTCATGGATGATGGCCATGTGGATGAGCGCCTTCATCTCGCCGTGCCGGAAGATCTCCTCCACCTTGCGCTTGCGGATGTCGAGGTGGTGCACCTCGAGGTCCTTGGGCGCGCCGGGAAAGGCGCGCCGGTCGAGCCCGACGACGCGCTCGGTCCGGTGCAGCTGCTTGGCGAGCACGCGCCCCAGGTTGCCGCTGATGCCGGTGATGAGGACCGCGTCCTTCAAAAGATCCCCTTCCGCTCTTCGAGGCCGTGCTGGAGCAACGACTGGATCTGCCCCTTCACCTCGCGCACCTTGCCATCCAGCTCGGCGTCATCGTCGTCGGGGCTGCCGGTGAAGCGGATCGGCGCGCCGAACCAGAGGTGGTACTTCACCGGAAGCGGCAGCGGTAGCAGCGTGGGAGTGATGGGCAGCGAGGGGAACCCGAGCAACCGGGCCCCCGCCTTGAAATCGAACAGGCCCGGCGCCTGCTCCTCCGCGCCCACCACCGCCACCGGCACGATGGGCGTCTGCGTCTCGAGGGCGAGGCGCATGAAGCCGCGCCCGAATTCCTGCAGCTGGTATTTCTTGTCGTAGAGCTTGTTCAAGCCGCGCACGCCTTCGGGGAAAATCATGATCGTCTCACCCGCGGCCAGGAGGCGCCGGCAGTTTTCCGGCGTGCCCACCACCTGACCGATGCGGGCGTAGAGGGGCGCGACGAACGGCAGCGACACCGCCCACTTCTCCAACATGGCGCGCGCCACCCGCGGCGGCTCCGCCTCGACGAGCATGGCCGTGCCGAGCATCAGCGCATCGAAGGGCAGCTGGCCGGAGTGATTGGCGATGAGCATCACCTTCCCCGCCGGCACCTGCTCGATGCCGTGGGTCTCGACGCGGAACCAGTTCTTGTAGAGCCAGAGCACCGGGGCGATGGCCGCCCTGGTGAAATTCAGCTCCATGCCGAAGGGATCGACGCCGTACTCGTTCTGCGGCGCGACCAGCCGCGCCAGCCGCGCCTCCAGCTCCGGCCCGCCCTGCACGAGCGCCCACTTCTCCATCGCGCCACGCAGCCGCCCGAAGAGCCCGCGCGGCTTGTCGCGCTCGTATCTCGCGAGGGCCCGGGTCTCCGCCATGACCGATCGCTGTAGCTCAGTCGGGGAGCAGGCGCAATGCGGCCTCATGCAGCGTGCAGGCCTCGCCCCGCGACCGCAGCGAGCCGATGAGCGCCCGCAGCCTGCGCAGCTTTTCTGCGGCGGGCGCGCGCAGGCCCGGCTGGACCGCCGCGATCTGCGGCGGAACGTCGCTCCGGTCGAGGGCGTCGATGCCATGCAGCTCGAGGTTGAAGTGCCCGCCCGCCGCGCCGACCTGTGCCAGCCACGAAGCGATCCCATCGCCCGCTGCGAGCACGACGGTCCCGATGAGGGGCGCGCGCAGGAGCGGCAGCGTGGCGATGGGCAGCTCGCGCACTCCGAGCAGTCGGTGCGGCCCGCGGCGGGCGAAGAGCTGGCCCACGCCGCCGAGGATGCTCGCGCTGCGGCCAAACCGGGCCGCCATCACCGCCGCTTTGGCGGCGTAGTACGGCGGCGAGGGCAAGAGCGAGCTGTCGTAGACGTACCCGCGCCCCCGCACGGCTTCCAGAAGCTGCGGCGAGAGCGTGTACCCAGGCGCGCGAAAACCGCGCGGCCGCACCCCCGCCGCCGCCTCGATGGCCCGATCTGCCTTTTCCAGATCGGCCGCGATCTCCGCGCGCTCCCACCGGGAGAGCGCGTAGTCGTGCTCGTGCGAGTGCGACCCGATCTCGTGGCCCGCGGCAGCCGCGGCGTGCAGCCGCGCCGGCGCGATGTCCGCCTCGCGGCCGATGACGAAGAACGTCCCGCGCACTTCGCCCAGGGCCTCGCAGAGCCGCTGCACCGCCACCTCCGGGACGGCGCGCAGCGCGCGATCGTCGAGCGTCAGATCGAGCCCGTGAATGGCCGCGTAGCAGCCCAGCCCGTCGAGATCGACCGAGACCGAAAAAATCACGGCGTCCGGCGCGTCTCCTCCGTCAGGTAATAGATGTCGTCCTGCACGGAGGAGATGTCACCGGCGTCGGGCCGCAGCTCGAGATACCGCTTGAACTCGGCGATGGCCTCGCGGCGCCTGCCGTCGTCCTTGTACATGTAGCCCAACTCGTGGTGCGCGGTGGCGTCGGCGGGATCGACGTGCGCGGCGCGCTTGAGCGCGTCGAGCGCCTTGGAGCGGCAGCCCTTGCAGTCCTTGTCCTTGTAGGCGATGCCCAGCTTGGTCCACACGCCCGTCAGATTTGCGTCCTGCGCCAGCGCCTTCTGGAAGTCGCGGATGGCGCTGTCCAGGTCGCCCGACTGCTGCTCGGCGTCGCCCACTTCGGCCCAGAGCCGCGCGCGGCGCGGATCCAGCTCGGCCGCGCGCTTGAACGCCGCCACCGCCTCGTCGAAGCGGTTCTCCACCATGAGGTTGCGGCCCAGGTGCTCGTGCGCGTCGGCGTGCTTCGGGTTGGTCCCGATGGCTTTCTGGAACGACTCGGCGGCGTCCTGAACTTGTTGGCCCTGCTCGTAGATGAGACCCAGGTGGTAGAGGTAGTCCGAGTTGTCGGGGTCGATCTCGACCGCCTTCTTCATGGTGCTGATCGCCTCGGAAAGGTTGCGGCGCCCCGCCAGCGCGCGCGCGAGGAAGAACTGCGCTTCGCCGAAGCGGGGATCCATCATCGCCGCCTCGCGGAGCTGCGCCTCGGCCTCTTCATACTGGCCCCGCTCGACCAGGAGCGCGCCGAGCCGCGCCCGGTAGCGCGGGTCCTTCGAGTCGATCTTCACCGACTTGCGCAGCGACTCGAGCGCCGTGTCAGACTCGCCCATCCGCCGCAGCAGCGAGCCGTACTCGTATTCGAGCGGCGCGTCGCCGTCGAGCTGCGCCCGCGCCGTCTCCAGCTCCTTGTGCGCGCCGCGCAAGTCGCCCGACGCCGCCAGGGCCCTGCCCATGCCGGAGTGCGCGAGCGGATCGTCGGGGGCCTTCTGCAAGGCGCGCTTGAACGCCGCCCTGGCGCCGTCCTTGTCGCCGATGGCGAGGGCCAGGTCGCCGATGCCCTCTTCCTCCAGCGAGGTGCGCCCCGCCTCTGGTGTCTTGAGCGCCGCTTCCAGCTTTTCCTTCGCCTTGGGCTTCTCGGCGCGGCTGGCGAAGACCATGCCCTCCGCCACCAGCGCCTCGGTCAGGTCGGGTTTCTTCTGCAGCGCCGCCTCGTATCTCTTGAACGCCTCTTCCGCCTTGCCGATGGCCTCGGCCACGCGCCCCTGCAGATACAGATAGTGCGGGTTGGTCGGATCCTTGAGCACCGCTTCGTTGATGCGCTTGTCCGCCTCGAGCAGCCGGTTGGTGCCCAGGTACGCGAGCGCCGCGCCGGCGTAAGCGACCGCCGAGGCGGTGCCGCTGGTGATGGCCGAGTCGAACTGGCGCGCGGCCTTGTCCCACTCGCGCCGCGAGAGGCGGAACTCGCCGTACGACTCGCGGAGCTCCGCCGACGCGGGGTCCATCGCCACCGCGCGCTCGTAGGCCGCCTCTGCCGCTTTCGGCTCGTGGGAGGCCGCCGCCAGCTTGCCTTTGAGCATGTTGGCGCGCGCTTCCTCGCCGGCGTCGAGCGACTTCCGCACGTCCGTTTCGAGCGCCCTGGTGAGCAACTCGCCGGTGCGCTTGTTGTCGCCCTGCCGCAGCGTCGCTTCGGACAGCTCGACCAGCGCGCGGCCGTTGTCGGACGATTTCTGCAGCGCCTTGTCGAAGAAGCCGGCCGCGTCGGCGAACTGGCCCTGCTGCTTGGAGACGAGCCCGCGCTGGAGCAAGAGCTTGCTCGGGGCCTGCTTCTTGAGCGCGTTGTCCAGCACCTGCGCCGCCTTGACCGACTCGTTCGCCCTCAGGAGCGACTCGGCGTAGAGCCAGACCGACTCGAGGTCCGCGTTGGGCGAGTCGCCCAGCGGCGCGAGGAGCTGCTTGCCCTTGGCCAACTCGCCGTTGGCCAGCGCGAACGCGCCGCGGGCGCGGTTCTGCGGCAGCTTGTTGCTCTTCATCTTCTCGACCACGCGCTTCGCCTGGTCCCAGTCGCCGCCCAGTTGGCCGTAAGCGAGCTTCAGCTCCGAGGCGGAGAGGACGAAGAACGCCTTCACGTCATCGTCGTCGGGCAGGACGGCGAGGAGCTGCGCGGCGGTCCCCACTGCTTCGCGCGCGCCGGCGAAGTCGCCCTCGCCCAGCTTCTCCAGGCCGCGCGCGATCACCTTGGCCTCGGCGGCGGTGGCGGCCTTCTTCGAGGGCATGTACTTGTTCACCCAGAACAAGCCGGCCGGCGTGAGCCGCGCGCGGTACCCCAGGACGCCGCCTACGGCGAGCGCCGCCACCAGCACCGCGACGACGACCACCCAGGGCCGCGTGAGCGCCTCGAAGGCGCCCGGCCCGCGGATGGCCTTGCGGCGTTCGTCCTCCGCACGGTTCTCCTTCTTCCTGCGCTCCTTCTCGGCTTTCCTGGAATCCTTCGGCTCGGCCTCGAGCGAGAGCGTCTCTTCCTTGGACGCTGCGGCGCCCCTGGCGATGACGGGCGGCGCGCCCCGCTTCGGCTTCTCCTTCGCCTTGGGCTCCTCGTCGACGAAGTCGAGCATCTCCGCCCCTGCCCCCGGCGCGGTTCCGGCAGGCTTCTTGGGCGGCTGGGGCGCCGCGACGAAATCGAAGTTCAACCCGCCGTCGTCGGGCGCCGAGGAAGACGGCTTCGACGGCCCGGCCGGACGTGCCGGTTTGTGCTTGTCCTCGGGCTTGAGATCGATGGCGAACGAGTCGTCATCGACCACCGTGTCGGACGGCGGCGCCCCCATCTCGATGTTCGCGAAGGGATCGGCGCCTGTCTTGGCCGCCGGCATCCCGGGTGACGGCGGCAGATCGTCGAGACCGGGCAGCGGCACGGGCACATCGCCGCCGGTGCGCTGCGGCGCATCGAGCGGGGGCAGCGCGGGCTCGGTGGCCGACGGCGGTCCGTCACCGAGGCCCGGCAGCGGCACCGCGCCGCCGGCAGGTTTCCGAACGAACTTCGGCGGCACGGTCCTGGGGGCGGCGGCCGGCGTCGCTCCCGCCTGACCGGGCAGCGGCACCGCGCCCGTCTTCGCCCCGGCGGCCGCCTCACCCGCCTTCTGCTTTTTGACGGTGAAGGCTTTCTTGCACTTCGGGCACTTGATCGAGAGCCCCACCGGCGGGACGCGCGCGTCGTCCAGCTCGTAGGCCGCCGAGCAGTTTGGGCAGGAGATCTTCACTCAGTCCTCGGAATACTCGAAGCGCTTCTTGAGGGCGAGGTAGGTGCTGTACGCGTCGGTGAGCTGCCGCGATCCCTCGCGCGAGTCGGCGAGCCGCGCCTCCAGCACGCGCCGGGCGATGACCAGCGCGTCCGCGTCGTTGAGGCCGGCCAACTCGGCCAGCTGGTGGATGTTGAGCGGGTCGTACTGCTCCTGCAGCTCGACGTAGAGGAGAAAATCGGTGAGCAGCTGGTCGGGGCCCAGCGCCCAGCGCGCGCCGCTGCGCAAGAGCAGGCCGCTGCGCTCGAAGCTGCGCTGCACCCGGCGCGCCTCGTCGCCGGTGAGGCCCACGCGCGCCGTGACCACCTCGGGCGTCAGCTCCTCGGGCAGAAAGCGCCTGCCCTTCTTGTCGGGCGCCTCGGCGAGCGTGCGGATGAGCGAGAGAGCGCGCGCGGCGCCGGAGCGGCTCATGAGCGCCTGGATCTGCCGGTCGGCCTCGCGCAAGCGGCTCGAGAGCCGCCGCATGAGACGCACCGCGATCTCGCTGTTCTTGCGCACCAGCATTTCGAAGGCGGCCGCCTCCACTTCGATGAGCATGGCGTCCTCGACCACGGTGGCGCCCGCGCTGCGCGGCAGCCCCTCGAGCAGCGCCATCTCGCCGAAGAACTCGCCCGGCCCCAACACCGCCAGCGTGAGATCGTTCTCCGAGATGCGCTTCCAGATGTTCACCTTGCCGGCGCGGATGACGTACATCTTCTCGCCGCGGTCGCCCTCGCGGAAGAGAACTGCACCCGCGGGATGTCTGCGGACGAGTTGCTCGAGGTTTCCCGACAGCATCTCGCTCATGACTCATCTCGCACGCTAGCATTCCGGCCGAGCTCACGCCAAGGAAAGGACGTGGGTTTTCGTGGTAGAGGCGGTGCCCATGCCGGCGCGCGGAAGGACCATCGTGGTCGGGGGCGGCCTCGCTGGGCTGTCGTGCGCGCGCGAGCTGGGGTCGGGCTTCGTCGTCCTCGAAGCGGAGGATCGCCCGGGCGGACTGGTCCGCACCGAGCAGGTGGGCGGCTTCTCGTTCGATTGGACCGGCCACTGGCTGCACGCGCGCGATCCCGAGATGCGCGAGCTCATCCAGCGCAAGTGGCTGGCGGGAAATCTGCTCGAGGTGCAGCGCCGCGCGCTCATCCATAGCGAAGGGGTCTGGACGCGCTTTCCTTACCAGTTCAACTTGCACGGGCTGCCCTCGCGCACCGTCTCCGACTGCGTCCTGGGGTTCATCGACGCGACCTTGGGGCCGGGCGGCGCGGAGCTGCGGTCGAGTCCGCTGCGCAACGCCGCCGAGTTCATCCTCCGTCATCTCGGCGAGGGATTCGCGCGGCGCTTCATGTTTCCCTACAACGAAAAGCTCTTCACCGTGCCGTGCGAGGAGCTGTCGCCGGAGTGGGGCGGGCGCTTCATCCCGCGTCCGATGCTCGACGACGTCATCGACGGAGCCATCGGCCTGGCGCGCGACGCGGCCGGGTACAACGCCACCTTCTGGTACCCGCGCGAGGGCGGCATCGAGTCGCTCGTGCAGGGCCTTCTCGCCGAGGTGCGCGGCTTGCCGGGCATCGTCCGCACCGGGGCGCGCGTGGCGGCGCTCGATCTGGCTGCGCGCAAGCTGCGGCTCGCCTCGGGCGACGAGCTGGCGTGGGACCATCTGGTGCTGACCGCGCCGCTGCCGTCGGTGGCGCGCGCGCTGACCGACGCGCCGGCTGCCGTGCGCGAGGCGGCAGCGCAGTTGCGGGCCGTCTCGGTGACGGTGGTCGAAGTGGGCGCCGAGGACACCGGCGGCGAGCGTTTCCAGTGGGCGTACTTTCCCGAAAAGCAATTTGCCTTTTATCGGATCGGGTCGCCGTCCGAGGTCAACCCGGCGCTGGCGCCGCGCGGCTGCCGCAGCTTCGCCGTCGAGTTCTCGCACCGCGGGCCGGCCGATCAGGCGGACCTGATCGAGAAGGCGCTGGCCGGCCTCGAGCAGTGCGGGTTGATCGATCGGGCGCGCGTGCGCCTGACCCGGGCGCGCACCATCCCGGTGGCGTACGTGCTCTTCGACCACCAGCACGCGGCGGCGCGCGCGACCGTGCTGCAGCACCTCGCCGCCCACGGCGTCCAGGTGGCGGGCCGCTACGGTCTCTGGGAGTACAGCTCGATGGAGGACGCGCTCCTCTCGGGGCGCGAGGCGGCGCGCCGGCTCTCATGATCTCGATCGTCATCCCCGTCTTCAATGAAGCAGGGATCGTGCGCGAGGCCGCCGAAGAGTTGTCCCGCAAGCTCGACGCGCTGGGCTGGGACTATGAGATCGTCTTCGCCGAGAACGGCTCGACCGACGGCACTCTGCAAGTTTTGCAAAATCTTTCCCTGACGCTGCCGCGCCTTCGCTATCTGCATGAGAGCGAGCCGAACTACGGCAGGGCGCTCAAGCACGGTATCCTCGAGGCGAGGGGCGAGCGCGTCGTCTGCGACGAGATCGATCTCTGCGACGTGGGCTTCTACCAACGAGCCCTGCCGCTGCTCGACCAGGGCGCGGATCTCATCGTCGGCTCCAAGGCCATGAGGGGCGCGAACGACGAGCGGCCCTTCGTGCGGCGGGCCGCCACGCGCGTCATCACGCTCTTCTTGCGCATCGTCACCGGCTTTCGCGGGACGGACACGCACGGGCTCAAGGCGTTCAAGCGCGACCGCCTGGTCGAGGTGGCGCGCGCATGCGTGGTGGAGCGCGATCTCTTCGCCAGCGAGTTCGTCATCCGGGCGCAGCGGATGGGGCGGGACGTGCGCGAGATTCCCATCACGCTGCGCGAGAAGCGTCCGCCTTCGACACACCTGCTCCAGCGCGTTCCCCGCGTGCTCAAAGGGCTGGTGAAGCTGGGGTGGACGATCCGAATCCGTCACCGCTGACTTTCGGGTAGTCAGAAGTCCTTGGTGAAGAGGAAGGACAAGTCGCGGGTCTTGTCGCCGATGGTCGCCTCCGCCGCCAGCGACCTGCTGATCTCGTACTCGATGTGCCCCTCGGTGGTGTTCTCCGCCGGCGCCGGCGTCAACCTCTGGCGGTAGCCGATGTAGATGCGGTCTCCGATGTACTTGCCCACGGTCGCCTCCGCCGCGCCCGTCGAGCCCGTCTCGATGGTGAGCACGTCCACCGGCAGCACGTCGGCCAGGTCCTTGCGGACCTGACCGAAGAGGATGCTCCCCAGCACGCTGCTGGCCGCGCCCGACAAGTCCACGCCTCCGCCCATCTGCGTCGCGCGTCCCTGGACGCGGCCGGTGGCGAGGAAGAAGGCGATGGCGTCCTGGTCCATCGACGGGACGGACGACATGTCGACCTCCGGGGCCTTCGCCGTCCCCGCGACGGTGATGATCACCGTCGCCTGCGGGTTGCTGAAGCGCGCCTTGATGTCCAGCTCGGGATCCTCCAGGTCGGCGCCCGTCTCGGTGATCTTCGCGTCTACGATGGTGAACCTGCGCCCGAGCGCCGTGAACGAGCCCGACGGCACGTGCACGACGCCGTCGGCGGTAGGCTTGTCGGGATGGCGCGCGTCGTAGTCGAAGTTCAGATTGCTCTCGACGGGGAACTCGAAGTCCTCCGCCTTCACGTACAGGTGCACGACCTCGAGGTGCGCGCGCATGCGGAAGGAGGCCTGCTGGCGCGCTCTCTCCGCGGCCGCCGCCTCTTCGGGCTCGACGCCCGGGGGGTGCGGCCGCTCACCGGGATGGATCAGCACCACCTCGGGGTGGGGACCGAGGCCGGGCAGCTTCTTGCTGGACAGCTGGCGGATCTGCACGCGCGCGTCGGGGATCTTGGCGTTCAAGGTCAAGAGGCTGTCGGCGTAGTCGCCGAAGAGGTCCAGCTCGCCCGAAACGTCGGCGCGTTGTTCGCCGGCCTGCCGGACCGGGACAGGCCCCGCCCGGAGCGGCTTGCCGTCGGGTCGCTTGCGGTCGCGCACCGACTCGCTGTCGCCGAGGTGGACCTCGCCGGTGTACTCGAGGCGGTCGGGCGCATCGCCCGCGGCGGCGGGGCGGCGCGACGCCACCACGATGGCGCTGAAGGTGCCGTCGCCCGTCGAGCCGGTGAGGCGATCGATCACCACCTCCTTGGGCGAGAACTTCGCGTCGAGCCCCACGTCGTCGAACACGCCCTGCCCCACCACGTCGAAGAGTCCGGAGCGCAGGTGCGCGTCGCCCTCCGCCAGCGGCTTGCCGAGGAGCCCTGACACTTTCAGCGCCCCGTCGAGCTTGCCGCCGGTGCGGCGCAGGTTCGGGGCCAGCCCGGAGAGGAAAGCCAGGTCGAGGCGCTTGGCCTGCACGTCGCCGCTGAGCTGCCCGTCGAGCAAGGCCATCGCGCCGCGGCGCAGGAAAGCGCGCGCCCCCAGGTCGGCCTCGAGCCGCACGTGTCCGAGGAAGCTGCCGCCTCCCGGCGGATCGATGCCGACGTGCAGCAGCGCGCCGCTCTGGTCGCCGTCGACGTAGAGGTCGGCTTTGCCCATCTTGCGCGACTCTGACGCGACGTCCTTGATCTCCAGCCTGCCCGTGAGCCGCGGCCGCGCGGGCGTGCCGCTCAGCGCCACGTGGCCGGTCAACCTTCCCTCGGCCACGGACTTCTGCATGGCCCATTGCGAGGCGCGCGCGATGGCCAGCCCGGGGATGTCCAGCGTCAGCGAGACCGCGCGGCCGAGCAGCGGCGCGATGGCTGGGTCGTCCCTGCGCTGGATCAGCTCGAGCAGCTCGCCACCCGATAGGGCCGCCTTGGCATCGAGCTGCGCCACCACGTCCTGCTGCGCCGTCGCCCCAAAAGAGAGCTTGACGCTGCTCGCGATGTCCATCTCGCCCTGGAAGCCGAGGCCGTGCAGCCGGCCCACGGTGATGGATTCGCCCGCAGTGCTCATGGAGAGCGTCGGCTGCGACGGGGTGCCGCCCAGCCGCAACGACAAGCTGACCGCGCCCTCGCTCCCCTGCGGCAAGAACCCCGCCTCGGCCAGCCGCTTCAGTTCGAGCCGCGTCACCGCCACGTCGGCCTTGACCGCCCGCTCCAGCGCCCCGCGCAGGTAACCCGGCTCGCGCAGAGCGCGCAGCAGATCGAACGGCGCCAGCGCCGTGAACCCCAGCGCCGGCGAGCCCTGCAGCGAGACGTCGCCGTCAAGGGTCAACTCGCCCTTCTCGAGGAGCAGGCCGGCCCGCGCGTCGACCTGCTTGATGATCTCGGTCCCCAGGCCGTGCGCCTCGAGCGAGAAGGTGGCGCGCGGCTGCCCCAGCGTGCCGGTGGCGACGAGGTGCGCGCGAACAAGACCGCGCAGCCGGTGGTGCTGCGCGGGGGCAATCTTCGCGGTGGCGGCGAGCGTCGCCAGATCGACCTGGTCGAGCTGGGCTTCGAATTGGACGGGCGCGCCCTGGGGCTGCTGCGCGAGCTGCAGCGCCGGCACCTCGCCGTTGAAGCTGAGGCGCAGCAGGCCGGGCACCGCGACCCAGCCGTCGGTCTTGAGCCGGCTCGCGTGCAGGTGCGCGTGCGTGTGCCCGTCGAGGTTCAGATCGCCCGCCGGCCCCGCGCCCGCGCCGTGGATGTCCGCGCGCACATCCACGTCGGGCTCCTTTTGCGGCCCCTGCACCACGGCGTTGGCGTCGACCACGCCGTGCAGGCCGAAATCCTTTGCCAACGCGAAGAGGGGAAGATGATCGAGCTCGAAGCGCGTCAGCACCACCGCCGCGTCGATGCGCGCCGGCTGCCGCGCGGTCTCCGGCCACAGCTCCGCCGAGAGGCGCAGCCCGCCGTGATCGCCGACCAGCTCGAGCGGCTCGACGATCACCTCGTTGCGGAAGTGGATGTCGGTATCGTGGGCGAGGTGGAGCGTATTGCCGGGGTACGCGACGATGAAGTGGGAGAGGACGAGACCGTCCTTGTCGTCGTCGATCCGCGCGTCGCCCGCCAGTTGCAGCGCGCCGCCCCGCACGCCGGCGTCGATGCGCACGTGGGCGATGGGCCACTCGAGGCCCATGTCGATGCGCGGCGCGCCCAGATCGACGCCGGCCGCGACGAGCCGCTGCCCGGAAATCTGCAGAGATCCGTCCGGCTCGGTCAGCGGCCCGACCAGCGTGCCTTGCACGGAGAGGCCGTCGGCCGCCAGCGTCGGCCCCCAGCGCAGGTGCGGCGCGCGCAGGCGCACGCGCGCGTCGGGCCTGGCCGGCGATCCGGTGACGTGCGCCGAGAGCTGTAGCGACCCCGAGAGGGGCAACGACGGCTTGCGCGTCAAGGCGCCGACCATCCGCCCCGCCTCTTCCAGGCTGGGCGCGTCGACGTCGAGGTCGAGCGAGATCTCGTCGCGCGCCGCCACGCCGTGCGCCTTGATCTTGAGGTCTAGCGCCGAGGCAGAGAAGGCCTTGATGAGCGCGTGGCGGCCCTCGACGCGCGCATCGAGATCGGCCACGACGGGCCCCACCCGCTCCAGGCGCGCCGGTCCGACGTGCACCACTGCGCGAAAGTCGCCGAGCACGCCGTGCTCATCGATCTGCGGCGTTCCCTTGCCGTGCAGCGAGGCGCGCGCCGTCACTTCGCCGCGCGGGGCCAGCGCGTTGGCCGCGCCGGGATCGACCTTGTCGATGCCGAGCTGCAGATCCCACTCCGGCTTCTTCTCCAGCGTGGCGGTGGCCTTGGCGTCGATGCGCCCGCCGCCGGCCTGGACGCGCAGGTCGAGCTGGGCCGTCTTGCCGTCACTGCGCAGGTCGGCCTCGCCGGCGATCTGCCCCTCGACGGGCGCGCGCGGCGCGATCGCCTCGACGTCCTTGCTGCGCACGGAAAAATTGCGCATGTGCAATTCACCGGCCTGCCGCGCCAGGTCCCAGCGGCCGTCGAGGTCCAGCGTGCTCTCGCCCAGCCGGAGCCGCAGCGCGCGCACCGTGGCATTGCCGCTGGCGGGCGCGCCTTCGAGGGTGGCGTCGAGATCGAGCGCGACGGGCGCGCGCCCCGGCGCGGCCAGCATGGCGGCCAGCTTCAAGGCCGCGGTCGTCCCTTCGATCGAATAGCGCGCGTGGGCCTGCGAGATGTCCAGATCCTCGAGCGCGAACGTGGCCGGCTCGCCCAGCGGCCGCATCGCCAGCGTCCCTCCGCGCAGCTGCAAGGCGGCCACCTCGATGACCCAGTCGAGCGGGACGCTGGTGGCGGAGGGCTTTTCCTGCGCCTTGCGCGGCGCGAGCGCGCGCGCCAGCGTGGTGGTGTGCATGCCCGGCGTCTTGTCGGGAACCGTCGCGATCTCCACCCAGGGGTTCTCGATCTGCGCCTCGCTGATCTTTACTCGGTGCGCCTTGAGCGCCAGCGGGTTGAGCTTGACGCAGATGCGGTCGGCCGCCATCACCTTGTGCCCCTGGGGATCGCGCAGCTCCACTCCCTCGACGCAGAGGTGGAGGAACCCGCCCGTGCGGATGTCGCGCACGCGCAGATCGCCGGCGATGGCGAGGCGCGCCTCGTGCGCGACGAAGCGCCCCAACTCCTCGCCGCCCTTGCCGGTATGGAGCCAGACGAGCGCCACCACCACCGCCAGAACGACGAAGCCGAGCACCGACAAGAGAGCGATGCAGAGGATGCGCCCAGCCTTGCGCCACGCCGGCTTGGGCGGACGCGGCTGGGGCGGGGGGCGCATCGGCTCGTAGACCGGCTCTGGCAGGCGCTCGCTCACCGTCTACCGGAGAATGTTGTCACAGGCGCGGCCCAACGCACTCAAAACGCCTCGCCCAGCGTCAAGTGGAACGCCCAGCGCGATTCGGAGATGCAGTGCGGATCGTTGCCGCAGTGGGTGCTGACGCGCGTGGCGAGGACGCTGCCGTCCGGCGCCGCGAACGTGGTCACGTCTTTGGGATTGAGCAGCCAGGCGACGTCGAGACGAATGGGACCGAAGGGAGTGAGGTAACGAAGCCCGAGGCCGGGCGCCACCTCGAGGCCTCCCGCGGCTGGGTTCCGCGGATCGTCGCCGACGCGGCTGGCGTCGACGAAGGGGACGATGCCGAGGTGCGTGAGCAGCCAATCGGCGCGGATGCGCAACTCGCCCGTGACGAGCACGGCGGACGTGCCGCCGACGGGCACGGCGATTGTCGCGTACGGCTGGCATCCCGGCGTGACCGTCACGTCGCAGACCGGGTTCGCTCCGATCTTCGGCCCCTGCCGCAGCGGAGCGTAGCCGCGCTGTTCGTTCTGTCCGCCGAAGAAGAAGCGCTGCGTGAAGGGGCTGGCGCCGTTGCCGTACTCGGTGAGGAGCGCGCCGTAGTGGAAGCGGCCCGCCAGCACGACGTTCTTGGTGAACGGCAGGTACCCGCGCACCTCCGGCTCGAGGCGGAAGTAACTGAAGTTCCCCGGCTTGAGCGTCTGCTGCAAGCCGAGGCTGACGTAGAAGCCCTGGGTGGGCTCGATGATGTTGTCGCGCCCGTCGTAGGTGTAGCGGATCTCGGGATACGTGAGCGTGCACGACCTCGGGCAGTCGACGAAGATGCCCGCGTTCGTGCCGCTGCGCCCGATGGCGGCGTAGAGCTGCGAGCCGGGCACGTTGATGAGGAAGTAGCGGACGAAGTTGAGCGAGGGCGCGATGGAGTGCCGCCTGCGGCGGTAGAGCAATCCGATGCGCGCCGCCACCTCGTCGTAGTCGTAGCTCGCCTGCACCTCGCGATCGAACTCGGCGCGGTTGATGAGGTCGAGTCCCGCCAGCAATATGCTCGGGACGGTGAGCTGCGCCACGTCGGTGGTGGTGAAGCCCGAGCGCTGCTTGTCGTAGTTGAAAGGATTGTTGATGAAAGCGCCGCTGGTCGAGCTGTTGACGAAGGCGTACCCGACGGTGCTCTGCAGCTCGAGCCGGCGCAGCCCGCCGAAGATCGAGCGGTCGGTGTACTCGCCGCGCAGCCGCGGAATTTCCCAGCGCGTCTCCTCCGCCTGCAGTCCGAAGCCGAAGCGCACCGTGTGGAACGGCGCCTCGCGAACGTTGACGCGCACGGCGGCCACCGGCGAATCGCCCAGCGGCTCGAGCCCCACGCGCACGCCCGAAAACGTGCCCAGGTTGTAGACGCGTTGCTGCGCCAGCTCGAGCGCGCTCGGGCTGTACCGGTCGCCCTTGTCGATGCCGGTGGCGTGCACGATCGCGTCGGCCGGAATCTGCCGGTTCCCCGTCACCACCACCTTGCCGATGGTGATGCGCTTCCCCGGCTGGGCGAGAAAGGTGATGTTCGCCGCGGCGTCCTCGGGCGCCACCTCCACCTTGCCGCCCACCTTCGCCTCGGCGAAGCCGTGCTCCTTGAGCTGCTCCACCAGCACCTGCTTGGCCTTCTCGTAGACGTCCTCGTCGAAGCCGTCGCCCGGATGGATGGGCAGCGCGCCATCGATGTCCTTCACTTCGTTCTTGGGCAGCTCGTCGAGCCCGGCCAGGTCCTGCTTGCGCACCACGGCGCGGCGGCCCTCGTCGATCTTCACCACCAGCGTGACGCGCCCCGCGTCGTCGTGCAGCTCCTGCACGTCGAGGATCTTCGCCTGGTAGAAGCCCTTCTCGTTGTACCAGCGGACGATGCGCTTGAGGTCGATGGCGAAGAGATCGGCGTCGTAGTACCGCACGGTCTTGCTGAAGAACCCGCTGGTGGGCGCGGTGGTGATGTGCGAGAGCAAATCGCTCCGGCTGATGGAGTTGTTTCCCTCGAACTTGATGTCGGCCAGCACCGGATGGCCCTCGAACGGTTGCGAGGGCGTCGCGCAGGCGGCGAGCAGGAAGAGAGCGAGGCAGATCCGAGCCAAGTGAGGCAGACGGTGGGGCGGCGGACGGTCAACAGTCAACCGGGGGCGCTCAACCGCGGTTTCTCAGCAACAGATGCAGGTGCGCCTTCTCCCAGGCGCGCGCCCGCTCGTAGCCGGGGAAGCGCCGCTCCGCCGCGCGGAATTCGGGCCCGTGCACGGTGCGGCGGCCGTCGCCTTCGAAGCTGGGCGGGAAGATCTGGTGGAGCATCTCGTGGAAGACGACCATCTCGACGAAGTGGCGCGGCACGCGCTCGTCATCGAGGGCGGGATGGATGCGGATGATCTTGTGGTCGTGGAAGTACACGCCCATCTTGATGGAGCGCTTGCGCCCCGCGACCGCGCGCCGCCCCCAGCCGATGCGCGCGCGCACCTGGCAGCGGAAGTGGCGCGCGTTCAGCTCGGCGTAGATGTCCGCCAGGTCGTGCACCTGGCCGAGCGGCGAGAGCGGCGGCTCGGCGCGCGGCGCGGCGGGGCGGATCAACTCCCGGTGCTGCCGCACGTACTCGTCGATGGCGCGGCCATGGGCGCGGCGGTTGCGGCCGGTGAAGCCGGCCAGCGCGCGCATCACCGGCTCGTGCGCCCGAGCGAACATGTGGTGCAGCCGGAAGCGCAGCCGCCCCTGCACGCGGCGGTAGCTGACCATGGTCCAGGCGTTGTCGGTCAGCTCCACCTCGACGGGCTCGCGCAACAGCGCCGTCAGCCGCGCCGCCAGCGCCAGACTCGCGCCCTCGGGGATGCGCGACTCGTCCTCGCGCAGCAGCGCGACGCGCGGTTCCGACTTCGGGGCTGGCTCGCTGGAGAAGAGGGAGAGCTGGCGCATGCTGGAACGCCACTCTAAGGTTTGCGCGATCGCCGATGCAAGCGCCGGTCGAGTCCGCGGCCCGCGACGCGTTGACGCTTTGGATTCGCGTCTGTATCTTGCCGCGCAAGCTCGTTCAATCGGAGCGACGTTTCCGAGGGAGGAGGATCTGATGGCGAGAAAGAAAGGCGCAAAGAAGGGTGCAAAGAAGGGCGGCAGGAAAACCACCAAGAGGAAGTCCTCGAAGAAAAGGTAGCCCGGCCTGGTCCGGGCGGCCTCACACGAGGGGCCGCCCGCGGGTCTCGAGAAGCGTGACCTCCCGCTCTCGATGAAGCAGTGCCACTCTCCCACCAGCTGAGCGACGAAGAGCGGGCGGCGCTCCTCGCCGAGGTGCGCGCTTTCGCCGGCGCGCCGGTGCAGAAGGTGTGGCTCCCTTCGGCGCAAGTCTGCGTGCTGCAGCTTCGCGTGCCGGGAAAGACACTGCTGGCCGTGGTCGACGCGCGGCTCTCCATCGCCGCGCTCGCCTCGGAGCGGCCCACCGCGCCGGAGTCGGCGCCGCGCTCGCAGGCGACGCTGCGCTCGGCGCTCGCGGGCGCGCGGCTCGCCGATGCGCGCCTCGAACTGCCGGTGGACCGGCGCCGCGCCTGCGCTGTCGTCCACTTCGAGACGGAAGACGGTCCGCGCGCGCTGGTGGCCGACGAGGCGCTGGTGCTCGTCGACGGGCGGCGGCGGATCGTCTGGGCCTCGGCGGGCGCGGGGGCGGATCGGCGGCCGGGCGCGGCGTATCCCGCAGCGAGCGAAGTGAGCGTGGCGGCCGCGCCGCTCGCGGGGCGCGAGGAGCTGGTGCGCAGCGCCGTGCGGCAGGAAGAAGAGGCGGGCCTCGCCGCGCGCAAGCGCGAGGTGGCGGCGCGATTCCGCTCCCGAGTCCGGAAATTGCGGCGCACGCTGGCGGCGGTCGAGCAGGACGCGGAGCGCGCGGCGCGTGCCGCCGAGGATCGCGCGCGAGCCGGATTGCTCTTGCCCATGCAGGGCCGCATCCCTCGCGGCGCGAGCGAGGCGCGCGTGCAGGACTGGTCGCGCGCCGACGATGAGGGGCGGCCGGCGGAGGTGGTCATCGCGCTCGACCCGGCGATGAGCGCGGCGGAGAACGCGGCGCGCTGGCTCAAGCGCGCGAAACGCCTCCAGGCGGCGGCCGAGCGCATCGCCTCGAGGCGCGCCGAGGTGGCCGCCGATCTCGCTCGCGCCGAGGACGAGCTCGCGCGCGCTCTCTCGGCAGAGGACGCGGCGCAGCTTGCGCTGGTCGAGCCGGCCGCGCCGCCGCGCCGGCGCGCCGAAGCCGCCGAGCGAGTCCCGTACCGGAAGTTCCGCTCGCAGAGCGGCGCGCCCATCCTCGTCGGCCGCAGCGCGCGCGACAACGACGCGCTCACCTTCAAGGTGGCGCGTGGCAACGATCTCTGGCTGCACGCGCGCGGAGTGAAAGGCGCGCACGTCGTCGTGCGGGGCGCGGGCGACGCGCCCGACTCGCGCACGCTGGCCGACGCCGCGCTGCTCGCCGCGCACTTTTCCTCCTCGCGCGGCGCGGACGCGGCCGAGGTGGCCTGGACGCGCTGCAAGTACGTCCGCAAAACGAAGACGCCGGGCGCGGTGAACATCTCGCAGGAGAAATCGATCCGCGTCCGTCTCGACGAACAGCGCCTCGCCTCGCTACTTCGGACAGAGGAGTGAACCAGCCCCACTCGCAGAGCGCGCTGCGCGGACTACCCGTTTGCGTTTTCGATTGCGATTGGGAGCATGCTCGCGCCAACGCCTTCGGCGTTGTCACTGCGCCTGCAAGGTTTTCGATCAGCAGCGGATGAGCCCGCTCAACAGCGCGTAGACTCTGCGGCCCAGCGCAGCTCCATGGCGAGCGCAATCCACATCGCAGTCGCCGCAGAGTCCTGCGATGTGCAGCGCGGCGACAGTTTCCGAAGCCTCACCGCGTGCAATGACAAAGACCCGCTTCTGATCTGCACCAGTGCGTCCGGTGGCTTCAGCGATGTTGAGACACACACTCTTGGCCGCTCGCAGCGCCTGATCGCGCAGCTTCAGATCCGCGATCGCAGCGTTCTTCACCGCCACAAGCAGCTCGCAAGCGACCTGATACGCAGCCAAGGTTTCGTGTGGAAGAGTCGTCCAGTTCGTCATCGTCGGCCTCCCTCAAAAAACGGCGCAGCCGGGGAGGCCGACGATGACGAACGGA
>Ga0137393_10000440_pt1 | contig 24759 bp, 22 predicted proteins | sample 15con2h34BmetaG_FD_101396 | JGI IMG/M metagenome (GOLD analysis project Ga0137393, IMG submission 101396) | Vadose zone soil microbial communities from Angelo Coast Range Reserve, California, USA - 15con2h3.4B metaG | ecosystem: Environmental > Terrestrial > Soil > Vadose zone > Saprolite...
GCCGGATCGATCCTTCTGCTGCTGTTCGCGGCCGCGTTGCCGCTATGGGCGTTCCTGCTGCTTGCGATGGCGATGGCCGTCGCGATCGCCGCGGCGCGCCGCCGCGACGTGCTCAGCAAGACGACGGTGATCCTCTACGACTTTGCGCCTGAGGTCGAGGAGTCATTCCGAACGTTTGCGCAGTGGGGAGACGCGCTGGCGTCGTGCCGGCGCACGTGGCACGTCGCGGCCGAAGGGCGCGTCTACGATTCGAAATATCACGCCGGAGCGACCTCGCTACTGCAACGCAACACGACGATGGTGCGTAGCGCCCCGCCGCCGTTCGTACGAACCAACGTGCCGGTTCTAAGCATCGCCGCCGGACGCCGGACGCTGTACTTCCTGCCGGATCATCTGCTCGTTTACGACGGATCGAGCATCGGGGCCGTCAGTTACCACAGCGTGGAGCTCGCGGTCGCGCGGCAGCGTTTCATCGAAGAGGGCGGCGTGCCGGGCGACGCCACGGTCGTCGACTACACGTGGCGATACGTGAACAAGAGCGGAGGTCCCGACCGCCGCTTCAACAACAACCCGCGCATCCCCATTTGCCTGTATGACGAGCTGCACTTCCGCACGGCATCGGGCCTCAATGAAGTCCTCCAGCTCTCCCGCACGGGCATCGGTGAAGGGTTTGCCACCGCCGTACGGCACCTCGGGACGATCGCTACGTGAGGTAGATCGAACGGCGGGTGCGTGACGTCGACGCGGTGCACGCCGTAGTCGATCTGAAAGCTTCCCTTTATAGTCGAGAGGGCACCTGTCCGTTTCCCTTCTGACCTGGATCAATGAGCATTCTGCTTCTCACGGTGCGAACCCCATCGCGTCACGATCGCGGGTCTCATTCACGGGACCACATGGGAGATGACCTTCCACAAGCAAGGGGACGGGGGCCTGCATCGGCCCCCCGCCAGTGTTCCTGGTAACCTTGCGTGTCAGCTCAGGCGTGCGCAGTGGTGGCAGAGCGGGCGTCCGCCTGTCCCTGCCGCGAGGTACTTCTTCTCGATGTTGTTGCCCTCGGTGCAGGCGTCGTTGTTGTGGTGAACGGTTTCGCCGGGGCGGGTCGAGTGAAACGCTGCTACCTTCGTCATTGTCTTCTCCATTCATCTGAGTCATGAATGGCCCGCTGGACAACGAGCCGATTGGTGGTTAGTGTCCAACTTGCTCCGGATTGCAACTCACGTCCAGATGAGTACCGTGCAAGTCGGGGTTGATGGTTGTCCCCACGTTACGAATGGATTGGCAAAACGAGCCCAGTGCCGTCCAGAGATATCGATTCCCTTCAGCGCTCCTCGCGCGTTCGGCTTCACCAGCGCTACGCCCGCGTAGCGCGTGAGGATGCTGAGGAGGGGGAGCAAGAAACGCCTCGTCAATGCCAGCAATGAGCAGGAATACGGCCGGCGGCACGATTCGGCATCTCATGAAGGGCTCCTTCGGATTCGCCGAATGAAGACACCGGGACGTTCCTTTTGTGGGGTGACCCCACAAACTTCGTTCGCTGGTGTCATCCTCATGTGGTGAAGAGCTGGAAACGGCTGGCTCTCGGAGCTCTGCTCCTTGGCATCGCGACGGCGACGATCGTGCCGTTCGCGAGGCGCAACGCGCGATCCGTGCGGCTGGTGACCGAGCCGCCGCGCAGCGCCAGCACGCGGTTCGATCGGATGCAGTCAGCGGCACTATTCGTCGGCGTACGCCACTTCACGAGCGGCTCCGTCGAGGAGGTGCCGTACGCCGTCGATGATGCAATCGACCTCGCGTACGTTTTCGCGCTCGAACGGCGGGTCCGTCTCGTGCCGCCGCGCCACGTCGTGCTCATGCTTTCCGGCCATCCGGTGAAAAAGGAGTCTCGCGACCGCCTGCACGCTTTGCAGGATGCCGGCGCCGACGTGCGCTTTCGCGCCGGCGCCGGCGACATCCGCGCTGCCCTCCGCGGGCAAGCGGCGCTCGCCGGCCACGACGGGATGCTGATCGTCTCCATGGCCACGCACGGTTTCCTGCACGACGGCAGCGACTACATCCTCGGCGCATCGTCGGCCGTCCGCGATCCGGCCACGATGCTCCCCATCACGGGCATGTTCGAAGTGATCGCGTCGTCGGCCGCGCAACGCTCGCTCGTCCTCGTCGACGCCTGCCGCGAGCGGATGGTGAGCGGAACGCGCTCGGTGATGGGAGACACGATGAGTGCGGCGCCGCTCGCGCGGCGCATGGGCCACACACGCGGGCAGGCCGTCTTCTATGCCGCGGCGGCCGGCCAGTGGGCGTACGACGATCGGGAAGCGCGCAACGGCGTCTTCACGAAGGCCGTGATCGACGGCATCCACTGCGGCGCGGCGAAGGTGCGTGGTGCCGTGACTGCGGAGACGCTCGCCGGCTACGTCGAACGGAATGTGCACACCTGGATTCGCGACAATCGCGATCCGAACGTCGGTTCGGCCACGCAGGTCAGCATGGATGGGGAAGCGCGCAACATGCCGCTGGCGCAATGCGGGGCCACTGCCCCCAGCTCCGGCCCCGCGCGCGTCATCGCCAGCGGGACGACCGTTCGCGCGTTCTCAGACAAAAATGAACCGCTCTGGCAGCGAGACGCCGGCGGCGTGGTAACGCATTTCGAAGCCTTGGATCTCGACGCCGACGGCAGCCGCGAGGTCGTCTTCGCAACGCGCGACGCGGTCTCGGCGCTCGATGCCGCTGGCAAACCCCTTTGGTCCGCGCGGGAGGCGATGAAGGTGACGGCGCTCGTCACCTTCGACCTGTTCCGGCAGCACAGGAACGACGTCGTCGTGCTCTGGAACGACGAGCATTCGGCGGCGTCGCGCCTCGTGGTCTACGGCCCCGACGGGACTCGCCTTGGCGTGTTCGACTCCAACCGCCACCTCGACCGCGTCACGATCGGGCGCCCGACGAAGCGGCATGCGCCGAAGATCATCGTCACATCCGGCGACACCCTGCTCGGTTTCGATCCGAAGAAACTCGCCTCCGGAAAACCCCTCTGGGCCGGACGCATCTCGCCGCCCGCCGCCGGCGCGATCGCATCGGTCGCGATCGTCGATAGCGACGGTGACGGAAAGAGCAACCTCGCCCTGACGACCGCCAGCGGAGCGAAAGTCTTCGTCGACTTCACCGGCCACGCCCTCGGCGCGCCCTCAGCCGCGCACTTCGAGCGGCTCGTGCCGAAGCGGACACGCTCCCACGGGTAACAGGGTGCCGACGATTTAAGTGAGAGCGTGAGAAATGCGGGAAAGCGCCTCGCGCCGCGGAAGGGGGAACCACGGCTACCCCCGATGCACGATGGCGTCGGCGATGGCACCAGTCACTCGATCGACGACCTCCTCGTCCTGTGACGTCAGTCCCTGCCGTTCACCCCCCGCGGTGGCGAGCATGACGTGGTAAGTCGGGCGAAGCGATCGGAACCAGGATATTGCGAAGATCAGCAGAGCCGTACATACGACGAAGGGAGTCCATCGATCGCTGCCGCTTTGACTGAGCGCTGATGCCAGTCCGCCGAGGGCGCCCAACGCACCGACAACCGCCAGGGTGACAGCGCACCCGTTCTTCGCCGGCACCACATGTTTGCGAACTGACGTGATGTTTGCCGTCGCATAGGTCGTCCCCTGGATCACGACACGCGTATTTGACACATACACGCCACTGTCGCTGAGAAACGAATGTTCTTCGGCCACGGTACCCTCTCCTTCGATTGGTCGGACTGATCGAAAGACACCACCGCAGTGACTTTGTGGGGGGAGAGGAGTGTCAGCGGCTTCGCGGATGCCGCGGATGTACCGGCGTGTCGACTCTCCGCGTCACGGTTGCCCAGAGCGTCCACCCTCCGGACGCGTCGAGACGTTCGCAGTCGAACGCGCCATTCTCCTTGTCGAGCCAACACTCCCCGTTCGCGCCGTGGCGCCAGTATCCGACCATGCCGCCGCGACTGCTGTCGTACACCGCGACGACGTCGCCATCCTGTGGCGTAACGAGGCGCGTATCGAACGTCACCTTGTCGCCGTCGCGCAGGACGGGTGACATAGACTCTCCGTTGACGCGGATGACGCGCAGTTGTCCGTTGTACACGTCACGGATTGAGTGCAGGACTTCGGTCATCTCGGTGTCTCGATCTGCCTCGATGCCACTACCCGCCGCAGCCTTCGCATGCTGGACGATCCAAACATGGTGCGGGCGCGGATAGTCGAAGTCGCGCTCGATGAACTCCGCCTCCGTCACATTGAGCGTGCCCGTCTCGCGAGCCGCCAAGGCTTGTGTGCCCATGAGATCGAAGCGAGCGATGAGGAACTCGACGAATTCGCGAAGCTTCCGCAGGTCTGCTTCGCCGAGCAGAGTCGCGTCGAGGAGATCGCCGACGGTCGTTTCGAGATCGTGCGCGGCACGAAAGACGGTCGAGAGGCGCGGGTCCTGGCTTCGCAGTACGCCCTCCAGCCGGCGAAGAGGGAATCGACGATGGCGATGGCGCGCGTCGTATTCACCGACGCGCTGATGAACGATCTCTCGCAGTCGTTTCATCCGTTCGGCGAACTCATGTGGCGGTGGCATGACTCGTATAGGTTACTTAAATCACAACGCGTCCACACTTTCCGTCGCGAATGCGCGCCGAATGCGTCTCGTCTCCGCGCGTTGCGACGCGAAAAGAGTCAAGACACCTTGACGTCTCTTGCGCACGCCTCGGGTAATGCTCACGTTGGGGCGGTGCGCACGCCGAAAGATCAGCGGCAGATGATGGCCGTCATCATCCTCGGAATCGTCAGCGTTGCCGCTCTTCTCCTGGTAGCCAACGGAACGCCTTTGGGTGCGGTGAGGGACGTGCTCGCGATCATCTTCCCTCCGCTAGTCGCCATTGCCGCACATTCGTCACGCAAGAAATGAGCGTCTCTGCGGATGATCATCGACTAGCGAAGTCCTCGTCCGGAGGCGATGGAGCCAGGTGCCCTTGAGCCTCCTCCTACACCGTGGTACCTTCACTTCCACCCTCTTCATCGGCCAAATGGGGCAGTGTTCGACCGCATTCGTCTCCGTCTCCGCGCTGAGCGATTCGCTTAGAGGGGAGATGGCGAGCCTCTACCTCGGCAGCTACGACGGGTCGAGCGAGAGGCTGTTTCTCGAAGATCTGGCGAAGAAGGATGAGGTGCTGCTGGTTCATGAGGACGGCCAACTCGTCGGATTCACGACGGTCCTCGTCTACGAGCACGAGTGGCGGCAGAAGCCGGTTCGCGTGGTCTACTCGGGAGACACCGTCGTCGACCGGGCTCACTGGGGACAACAGGCGCTGGCCTTCGACTGGATCGCGCGGCTGGGGGTGCTCCGCCGCCAGCGTCCGGAGCTTCCGCTGTACTGGCTTCTTCTCGTCAAGGGACATCGCACGTTCCGCTACCTCCCGCTCTTCAGCAAGTCGTTCCATCCCCACTGGAGCATGCAGCGCGGCGATCTCAAGTCGCTGGCCGATTCTCTGGCGCAGAGCATGTTTCCGGACGACTACAACCCGGCCACGGGCGTGGTCGAACTGAAGAAGTCGCGGGGGCATCTCAAACCCGAGATTGCTGTCCCATCGCCAAGGGATCTGGAGAGGGAGGAAGTACGATTCTTCGTCGACCGCAATCCGGGATTCCAACGCGGCCACGAGCTGGTCTGTCTGTGTGAAGTGGAATCGGACAACATGAAGCCCCTCACGCTGAAATTGTTCAGTAAAGGCCTCAATGGCTGCTAACCCGTGGAAGCGCCTCTCCACCGCCCTGACGGCGCCGATTGCGGCGCCATGGCTGGAGACGATGCTTGCCCGCAATTCGAGGACGGCTTACCTGCGCGCACACGGATCGCCGCGGACGATGGGCGAGTTTCGTGAGCAGGTTCCGATCGTTTGTTACGAAGATCTGACGCCGTGGCTCGATCGCATTTGTAGCGAAGATGATCTCAGCGGCGAGACGCCGCTGAGCCAGCCGGCGAGCCGCCAGCGCTCCGACGGCGACCTCCTCTTCGCTGGCTCGCCCATCGCGTTCGAGCGGACGGGCGGCAGCACCGGCGCGGCGAAGCTCATCCCCTATTCCGTGGATGGACTGCTCGACTTTCAGCGCTGTGTCGTGCCTTGGCTGGACACGGTCGTAAAGACTCACGGAATCACGGGCCGCGCGTACTTTTCGATCAGCCCGGCCACACGACGGCCGGAGCGGATCGGCGGCATTCCCGTCGGACTCCCCGACGGCGCATATCTCGGCGACATTGCCGGATCCGTGCTTGCCGAAATGACCGCCGTGCCATTCGGCGTCGCCGCGATCGACGACGTTGCTCTCTGGCGTTCGGAAACGATGCGTCATCTCGCCGCGGCGCGCGACTTGGAGCTGATCTCCGTCTGGAGTCCGACCTTTCTTCTGTCGCTTCTGGATCAAGTCGATAACCCTCACCTGCTGTGGCCGCGCCTGAAGGTCGTCAGTTGCTGGGCCTCGGCGGCATCGAAGCCCTTTGCCGATACGCTGGCCGCGCGCCTGCCGCACGCTCACCTGCAGCCGAAAGGGCTGCTGTCGACCGAGAGCGTCGTCACCGTGCCTGACCTCGATGACCGGCCGGCGTTGACGGAGCATGGGTTTTTCGAATTCGAACGGGACGGCCGGCTTTCCCTTCACAATGAGCTTACGGAAGGTCCGCTCTACGAAGTCATCGCCACAACCGCCAGTGGCCTCTACCGGTATCGCACCGGCGATCTGGTGCAATACGAAGGACGATCGCGCTCCGGCCGACCGATCCTCGAGTTCGCCGGACGGGGCAATGCCGTCTCCGACCTGGTCGGCGAAAAGCTCACCGATCCCTTCGTCGCCGCCTGTCTGGAAGACGTTCCGGGGTTTCGGCTGCTCGTCCCCGCGTCCGAAAGCAACGGCTACGTTCTGTTGGCCGAAGCGGATGCCACCATCAGCATCGACGTCGTCGAGCGCCGGCTCTGCGGCAATCCCCAATACGCCTACGCCCGCCGCCTCGGACAGCTCGCCGCACTGCGCCTGATGCCCGTCAGCCGCCTGTATGACCGGTATGCGCAAATCCAGGCGGAGCAGGGCGTCCGGCTCGGCGATGTGAAACCCGCTGCACTGCGCAAGGAGCCGGAGTGGATCCGCAGAATGGAAGAGCCATCATGAAGATCGCGCTCATCTCGCCCAAGGGACCTCTTTATCGCCACCGCGGCGGGATCTTCCGGAAATCGCTTCGCTATCAGCCGCTGACACTAACGACGCTGGCGGCGCTCGTTCCGCCGGAGTTGCACGCCGAGATCGAGGTCTACGACGAGGGGATTCAGGATGTACCGGACGATCTGAGCGCCGATCTCATCGGCATGACCGTAATCACCGGAACCTCGAAGCGCTCCTATGAGCTGGCGGCGCGGTTTCGTTCGCGGGGGAAGGTGGTCGTCCTCGGCGGTCCGCACGTGACGCTGGTCCCGCACGAGGCGGCGCTGCACGCGGATGCCATCGTCGTCGGCTATGCCGAAGATGCGTGGCCTGAGCTTCTGCGCGACTTCGCGGGCGGCACGTTGAAAAACGAATATCGCCAGGCACTCGACTTTTCGCTCGACCGGCCCGATATGCCGTTTGCCCGGCGCGAGCTCTTCAGCGGACGGCAATTCCTGACACAGGCGGTGTTCGAGGCCACGCGCTCTTGCGGGCACGATTGCGAGTTCTGCATCGCACCGTCGGCGTGGGGGCGCAAGCAGTTGCAGAAGCCGGTCTCGTGGGTCGTCGAAGACATCCGCCGCGTCGGCCAGAAGCGGATCCTCTTCATCGATCTGAATCTCGTCGCCGACCTCGAATACGCGAAATCGCTCTTCTCGGCGCTCATCCCATTAAAGGTTCGCTGGTTCGGCCTCTCCACGGTGCTCATCGCCCACGACCGCGAGCTGATGGAGCTGATGGCGCGCTCCGGATGCCGAGGACTGCTCCTCGGGCTGGAAAGCATCACCGCCGGCAGCCTCGGCGACGCGAACAAACGCTTCAACAGCTCCGTCGACTATGCGCGGCTCATTGCCGACCTTCACGACCTCGGCATCGCTATTCAGGGCTGCTTCGTCTTCGGCATGGATCACGACTCACTGGACGTATTCGAAGCGACCGCCGAATTCGCCATCCGCACGGCCATCGACCTGCCGCGCTTCGCCATCCTGACGCCATTCCCCGGAACCCCACTTCACAAACGCCTCGCCGATGAAGGACGCATCTTCACCCGCGACTGGGAGCTCTACGACGGCCAGCACGTGGTCTTTCATCCGCGGAACATGAGCCCGCAAGAGCTGGCGGCCGGCCACGAGCGCGCGTGGAAGGACGTTTACCGCTACGGCGCAATCGCGAGGCGCCTCTGGAAGGCCGGCGCAATCGAGCCGCTCGGCATCGCCGCAAATCTCGGCTACCGTTTCTATGCCCATCGCCTTCATCGCTTCTACAACTGCGACTGGCATCTCTCGGTCCTGCCCTCAATGAGTAAAGTCGTCTGCGGCTGACATCGTGAAACGTTTCAAGCTGACGTTCATCCATCCGGCGGTCGGCCATCGCGCGGGCGAAAGCTACGTCCGCACGTGGCAGATGGAGTCGCTACCGATCGCCGTCCTGGCCGGCCTGACGTCGGAGGAAATCGACGTCGCGTTCTACGACGACCGGATGGAGGCGATCGACTACGACGCTCCCACCGACGCGGTGGCCATCCCGATCGAGACCTACACCGCCGCCCGGGCGTATCAGATCGCCAGCGAATACCGGCTTCGCGGCATTCCGGTGGTCATGGGCGGCTTCCACGCCACGCTCGTTCCCGACGAGGTGTCGCGTTTCGCGGATGCGGTGGTCACCGGCGAGGCCGAAGGAGTCTGGGCGCGCGTGATCGACGATCTGCGCCATGGAACCCTGCAGCGCCGCTATCACAGCGAGCAGGCGCCGCTGGCGAACATGCGCGTCGACCGGCGGCTCTTTCGCGGAAAGCGCTATCTGCCGATCGGTCTTGTGGAGACGGGGCGAGGCTGCCGGTTCCCCTGTGAGTTCTGCGCCATCCAGACCTTTTATTCGCGCACCTACCGCCGCAGGCCGGTCCAGGACGTCATCGCCGAGCTGACCAGTCTTCGCTCGGAGAAGAGGGTGTTCTTCTTCGTCGACGACAATTTCGCCGGCGATCTCAAAGCAGGGAAACCGCTTCTGGCGGAGCTGGGAAGACTCGACATCCGCTGGATCACGCAGATGAGCATCGACGCCGCGCACGACGAGGAGTTTCTCGACGAGCTGCATCGGGCCGGCTGCCGCGGTGTGCTGATCGGATTCGAGAGCCTCGATTCCAGGAACCTGGAGATCATGAACAAGCGCTTCAATACGATGCGAAGCGGCTTCCGGGGAGCGCTGGCCAATCTGAGACGGCACAACATCTTCGTCTATGGCACCTTCATCTTCGGATACGAGCACGACACGCCGTCATCCTTCGACGAGGCGGTCGACTTCGCAACGGAAGAGGGAATGTACATCGCCGCCTTCAATCACCTCACCCCCTTTCCTGGAACGCCGCTCTACAAGCGGCTGGAAAAGGAGGGGCGCCTTCGCTACGAGGCGTGGTGGCTCGATCCCGAATATCGCTACAACGCCCTCCCCTTCGTGCCGAAGACTCTGACGCCGGAGGAAGTGACGGCGGGCTGCGTTTCGGCGCGGCGGCGCTTCTACGGCTGGCCCAACATTCTGCGGCGCAGCACGCGGCATTTCCGCGACAGCTTCGTCTTCCGGAACTTCTTCCTCGTGAACGCCCTTCACCGCAACGAGATCTCGCAGCGCAACGGCTATCCGCTCGGCGACGAGACGTGGAGAGGCCAATTGCTGGAGGTCCAGTGACGACCTTCCGGGTGGCGACAGGCGCCGACGACGCGCTCCTCCGCTCCATCCTGCGCGACAACGGCATGCCAGGCTGGGTGGAGATGGCCATCCAGCGCGAGCCGTCGTTCTTCGCGGCGGCGGATCTCTTCGGCCGCGACTGGGCGGTGATCGCCGAGGAGGCGGGCGACGTGATCGGGATGTACACGGCCGCGGTTGTTCCCGTGCATGTCGACGGACGGCCCGAACGGATTGGCTATCTCGGAGGACTGCGCGTAAGACCCGCCTACCGCCGGCGCATCCGGCACCTGCGGGAAGGGTATGCCTCGATCCGGCCGCTCGCCCCGTCCGCTGGCACCCGGCCATGGTGGTTTACCGTCGTCGCCGCCGAGAACGAAAACGCGCGGCGCCTTCTGGAAGCCGGCGTCCGCGGACTGCCTCCCTATCACGCGCAGGGAGACTACGTCACGTTCGCGCTGCCGGTCAGTCGAGGACGGAGACGGGAACTGTGGCGCGCGGCGGGGGTGAACGACATCGCGGCGATCATCGCTTTCTACAATGGATTGGCGGCACGGTTTCAGTATTCGCCGGTGCTGGATGCAGATCTCATCAACCGAATCGGCATCGCCCACTTCTACATGTACGAGAGCGACGGCAACCTCCAGGGGTTGGCGGCGTTGTGGGATCAGCGCGCATTCAAGCAGATCGTAGCGCGGCGGTACCGGCAGCCGCTCCGCGCGTTGCTGCCCGCCTACAACGCCTGCGCACGGCTCCTGCGGCGCATTCCGCTGCCAGACGAAGGCGGAGCGCTCGATCAGACCTTCATCGCCTTTCTGGCATTGTCGGAACCGGCGTTGGGGGATGCACGCGAGCTGGTGGAAGACCTTCTCTCCCATTGCCAAACATCAACAGCGAGTGTCGGCCTGTGCGCGGCGCATCCACTGATCCCGGTGGTGAAGCGATTCAAACCGATCTCCTATCCCGCGCGCGTGTACGCTGTTTCCTTTGACGGGACGCCGCCGCCCCCGAACGGGCGGCCGGCGCAACCGGAGGCGGCCCTGCTATGAAGCTCACGCTGATCCGCCCCAACCTGGGCGATTACCGCTCTTCGGATGCCATGCCGCCGCTGGCGATGGGCATCCTCGCCGCCCGCGCATATGGCTACGACGTGACCTTCTATGACGAAAAGGCGGAGCGCGTGCCGGTCGACGATCAGCCCGACCTGGCCGCGCTCAGTATCGAGACCTTCACCGCCCGCCGCGGTTACGCCATCGCCGACGGCTATCGCGCGCGCGGCGTGCCGGTGGTCATGGGCGGCTATCACCCCAGCTTCCTTCCCGAGGAGGCGCTCGAGCATGCTGACGCCGTCGTCGTTGGTGATGCCGAGGGCTCGTGGGAACGGCTGCTGGAAGACTTTGCGGCGGGGCGCATGCAGCGCATCTATTCAGGCGGCAACGACGCGCCGCTGCATGACTATCGCCTCGACCGCTCGATCTACCGCGGCAAGCACTACGCGCCGGTGGAGCTCGTCCAGTACGGGCGCGGCTGCCGCTTTGCGTGCGACTTCTGCTCGATCCACAGTTTCTATGGGACAACCTTGCGGGCGCGACCACTCGACGGACTGGTGACGGAGATCGAAACTTTGCCGGCCAATCGACTCCTGTTCTTCGTCGATGACAACCTGCTCGGCCGCAGGAGCGAGTTCCTCGCGCTGCTCGACGCGCTGACGCCGCTGAAGCGCCGCTGGTCGTGCCAGATGAGCATCGACGTCGCCCGCGACGAGGCGGTGCTCGACCGCCTGGCCAGGGCCGGCTGCCGCTTCGTCCTCATCGGCTTCGAATCGTTGAATGAGGCGAGTCTTGCGCAGATGGGCAAGGCCTGGAACAGCGTCAGCGGTTCCTATGAGCGCGTCGTGCGTGCGCTGCACAGCCGCAACATCGGCATCTACGGGACGTTCGTCTTCGGCTATGACGCCGACACGAAAGACAGCATCGCCCGCACGCTCGACTTCGCGCTGGAGTCGCGCCTGGAGATCGCCAACTTCAATCCGTTGACACCGACGCCGGGCTCCGCGCTCTACGACCGCCTGCTCGCCGAAGGACGGCTGCTCTCGCCGAAGTGGTGGCTCGATCCCAACTATCGCTACGGCGACGCCATCTTCGAGCCGCGCGGCATGCGCCCGCAGGAGCTGACCGATGGCGTATTCGAAGCACGGCGTCGTTTCTATAGCTGGCGCTCGATCGGCAGCCGGGTGCTGCACGCGGACACGGCCTTCTCGCCGTTCCGGGCCGGCCTGACCACGATCGCCAACGTCATCTCCCGCAGGGAGATTTACAAGAAGCAGTTTCGCCAGCTCGGACTGTGACGCCATGAAGATCACCTTTATCAAACCGAACATCGGCCGCATGGAACACAGCCTCTATGTCGACGAAGGGCGGATGGAGCCGCTGATGCTGGCCGTGCTGGCGGGAATGACGCCGCCGGACGTCGAGTGCGTCCTCTACGACGACCGGATGGAGTCGATTCCGTTCGACGAGCCGACCGACCTGGCCGCCATCACGGTCGAGACGTACACGGCGCGCCGCGCCTACGAGATCGCCGCCGAGTACCGCCTTCGCGGCGTGCCGGTGATCCTGGGCGGGATGCACGTCACCCTCCTTCCGGAGGAGGCCTCGCTGCATGCCGACAGCATCTTCCTCGGCGATGCCGAGACGGTCTGGGCCAGCGTCGTCGACGACGCAAAGCACGGCCGTCTCAAGCCGCGCTATGAAGGGCCGCCCGGCGTCGGCCAGATCGGCCGCGTCCTCCCCCGGCGCGATCTCTTCAACGGGAAAGGGTACTTGCCGCTTACGCTGATGCAGTACGTGCGCGGCTGTCGCTTCGCCTGCAGTTTCTGCGCTGTAAGCCAGTACTTCGACAAGAAGCACTACGTTCGCGCCATCGACGACGTGTTGCGGGAGATCGAGGCGCAGAAGCGGAAGTTCATCTTCTTCATCGACGACAACATCGCCAGCGATCAGAAGGCGCTGGCCGAGTTCTGTCACGCACTCATCCCGATGAATCTGCATTGGGTCAGCCAGGCCAGCCTCGACGTCACCCGCAATCTTCCGCTCATGAAACTGCTGGAGCGCTCGGGGAACTGGGGCAACGTGACCGGCTTCGAGACCATCACCCCGGAGAGTCTGCGCGACGCCCGCAAGTCGCCCAACATCCCCCGCTTTTCCAAATACAAGGAAGAGGTGCGCATTCTCCGTGAGCACGGCATGCAGAGCTGGGCCGCCTTCACGCTGGGATACGACCACGATACGAAGGAGTCGATCGAGGCCACCGTCGACTTCGCGCTGGAGAGCCGCTTTACCCTGGCCGCATACAACATCCTCATGCCCTACCCGAACACGCCGCTCTATCGCAAGCTGGAGAAAGAGGGGCGGCTTCTCTATGACGGCAAATGGTGGCTCCATCCGAAGTACCGCTTCAATTCCGCCGCGTTCGTCCCCGCGCTCATGTCCCCCGACGCGCTGACAGACGCCTGCCACGCCGCGCGAACGCGCTTCAACACCATTCCCTCGCTCGTTCACCGCTTCTCCGACGTGAAGACCCACCTGCGTTCTTTGTCGCGTATAGGTGCGTTCTGGAAGTACACGCTCCTCTTCAAAAAGGAGATCCCCAAGAAACACGGGATGCGGTTCGGCCTGCAATGAAACGAGCGCTCTCGATCTATCAATACGCCGCGCCGCTGGTGCTGACGCCCTGCTCGTTCCTGCTCTGGCGGAAGGAGTACGCGGGCAACATGAAGCTCACGCTGGCGGCGATGCTGGTGCCGGTGCTGTGGGCCTACATCGTCCCCGGAATCGGCACCAACGTGCTGGGCGTATGGGAGTTCGATACGCGGCTCCGCATGGGGCGCTTTCGCCCGCACCACGGTTTCGTCTTCGGTTCCGCCACGGCCATGCTGGCGTGGCTGGCGCACGCGGCGCCGGCACGAGACCTCACGGACATCGGTCGCAGCGCGCTAGTGATCTGTTCGCTCATGGGATTCTGGAACGTGCTGTATGACGTCAAGGCGCTGCAGGCGGGGATCCTGCGCGTCTATAACCAGCCGTGGGCGGATGGGAAAGGGCCGGCGGAGATCGTCCTCGACTACGGGCCATGGTTCTTCGGCGGCTTCGGCGCGATCTATGGCGGCGGGATGGCGGCCATCGAGCTGCTCGACTTCCGAGGAGCGTTGACGATGCCGGTGTACCTCGCCGTGGTAAGCATCGTTCTCGCTCTCGCGCTGGTGCTGCCAACGGCCGGGTACGTCGGACAGTCGATCATCAGGCACGGTCATTGGGGCACGCGGCCGGTCATGAAGAAATGTCAGAGCGTCTGAACTGGGCCATCCTCGCCGCCTCCGCGATCGCCACCTCGGCGCTGTTGTGGCTGGTCAGTCATTCTCCCTGGTGGCTGGCGTTGGCAGCAGCCGCCGCCTTCGCCTTCGTGAACAATGTGCCGTTCGCGCTGATGCACGAGGCGGTGCACGGTGTGGGAGCGCGGACGCCGGCGCGCAATTACGCGCTGGGTCTCCTGGCGAGCTGCATGTTCCCCACCTCGTTTTCCCTGCAACGCATCGCCCACCTCGGCCATCACGCCCGCAATCGCACCGACGACGATCTCTACGACTACTACCTGCCGAGCCAGTCGCGGCTGATGCGAAACGTCTGGCTCTATGGCGGCAACCTGCTGGGGCTCTACTGGTTTTGTATCCCGCTCTCCAATGCCATCTATCTGCTCGCCACGCCGCTCTACCGCTCCCGATTTTTCATGGAGCGCCTCGCGCCGAAGATGGGGTTCGGCCCGCACGTGCGCGACATCGCGCAACTGCGGCCCATCCGTGTCTGGATCGAGATCGCATGCGCCTTCGGTTTCCAGGCCGCGCTCTGGTGGGCACTCGATCTTCATCTATCGGGCTGGCTGCTGGCGCACTGGCTCTTCGCCATGCACTGGTCGGCGTTGCAATATGTCGATCACGCCTGGAGTGAGCGCGATGTGTCCGATGGCGCGTGGAACCTGAAGGTCTTCGCCCCGGTGCGATGGCTTGCGCTCAACTATCACTTCCATAAAGCGCATCACCAGCATCCCGCGGCGCCGTGGACGGCGCTTCCCGATCTTGCACGGAACGATGGCGACCGCCCCGCGTTCTGGCGGATCTACGCCAGCCTGTGGCGTCACGGTGTTCAACCGGCGCCGCCATGGGGCGCGCCGGCCGAGCGATCGCTATTTGCGCCGGGCCAGCAGAAAGCCTAACAGCGCGCCCAACAGCAGCCCGATGCCTCCGGCCAATGCGGCGTACCTGACCACCGCCTGTTTGGCCGCATCGAGGATTGGGTTATCGAGGAAGTTCGTGCCGAAATGAATGGTCCGCAGCCGCCACTTCCCGTCCGCCTCCTTGACCACCGTGGCCGTCCAGCGCGACTTCATGTCGTACTTCCGGCCGTCGGCGAGCGTGTAACTCTCGATGGCCGAGCCACGCACGACACCCCAGCTCTTGTCCGCGGATAGCTCGGTGAGCGCGTCGGCCGTGAAGTGCATCTCCAGCTTCTTCAGAAAGCCGCCCGGCCCAAACCACTTCTTGAAATAGGCGGACACTTCCTGATGCCCGCTCATCACCTCCTGGGTGATGGTCGTGGCGCGGATGTCCTTGCTGAGGACGGGCAGCATGGCGTCGAAGTTGCCGCTGTTGACCGCGTTCTGCACGGTCAGAAGAATCCCACGAAGCTCCTGATGGATCTCGTGATCGGCCTCCTCGGCCGCCATTGCGGGAAGAGCAACCAGTAAACAGGCGAGGAACAGATGCTTAACCATGAATCACCTCATATCGACGCCGCAGAAACGCGACGATTGCAAATGCCGAGAGCAGATCGATCAGATGGTGTTGATGGACGAACATCGTCGAAGCCACGATGACGGCCAGCGATCCGTAGATCGCCATCCGCACCGTTCCCCGCGCAAAGTCCGCGCACGCCAGCGCAATCGCACAGGAGTAGATCACATGGAGCGAGGGGACGAGGTTGAAGGGACGGTCGATGCCGAACATGCGCGCATACATGGCCGTGTACGGCGTCTGTGCGGGCAGTTCCCGCGCGAACCCCAGTTCCGCCGGAATGAGGAGAAAGAACACGGCGCTCATGAGCGTCGCCGCGATGAGCTGCCTGCCGAGCGCCGGCATCCGCGCCGCCGGAATGAAGAACAACGGCAGGAGGAAAAGCACGTACATCGAGAGATAGGCCCAGATGAACTGCGGGATAAACGGGATGGCCAGTTCCTGGCGGAAGTAAAGATGCAACGGCGCCCGCCGCAACGACGTGACCCAGTTCATCGCCGGATAGACGCCGAAGAAGGCGACGCCGATCCAGAAGGACCAGACGAGGTAAGTGCGTACGCGTCCGGCGGCGGGAACGTCCGCCATCAGATCGACCGGCCACGACTCCGATGCCATCGCTGCCTGCGACTATACCCCCCCTGGGACCGCGGGCGTCTCGCCAGGCGTCTCGCCGGTGCGGTGTTGCGAGGCTGCATCGTTATCGCCCGCTCGGAGTTGGCCTCAACTCCCGCGAGCACCGCGCGGGCGAGACGCCGGCGAGACGCTCGCGGTCCCAGGGAGGCAAGCATCGTGTGGACAACTCGTCCCCCCTGCTACCCCGGATCGGCGGGCGGCTGTGACGCAATCACGCGCGTCGAACCACGACACCCACCAGCAGAGTGAGTTGATGGACTTGCCGGCAGCGGTAAGCTGTTCGATATCGAAACAGGAGAAGTGACGTGACCAGCGTACAGATCATGCTCCCCGACAGCCTCTTCGCCGCCCTCCGCAAAGCGCCGCATGAGGTGCCACGCGAGATGCGTATCGCCGCGTCGATCCACTGGTACCAGCAGAGCGTGCTCTCGATGGAACGAGCCGCCGAGACCGCTGGCATGAGCCGTCCGGAGTTTCTAGCCGAACTCGCGCGCCGGCGCGTTGATGTGTTTGTCGTCGATGAGGAGGATCTCGCCAGGGAACTGCGCGATGCCTGACGCGTTGGTCGTCAACGCCTCACCACTGATCTTCCTTGGCAACGCCGGGCGGATCGATCTATTGCGGGTGACCGGTGTTTCGCGGGTCATCGTGCCGCAGGCGGTGTTCGACGAAGTGACCACGACGACGCACGACGATCGAGCGGCTCGCGCGTTAACGGAAGCACACTGGATCGAACGTACCACTCCTATCGATATCCCATCGGCAGTCTCGGAGTGGGACCTCGGCGACGGTGAATCTGCAGTCATTGCCGTTGCTCTTGAGACCACCGGAGCCAGGCCAGTCATCGATGATCTCGAAGGAAGGAGATGCGCGCTCGCGCTCAGGCTCGATGTCATGGGAACACTCGGCGTGGTCATCGCGGCGTACCGTCGTGGCCGGATCAAGGACCCGAGGCAAGTGCTCCTCGATCTCCGGGCGTCAGGGATGTGGCTGTCGGATGAGGTTATCGAGCGAGCGCTGCGATTGGCTACACTGAGTGAATGAAGACGAAGCGCAAGAGTGGAGGTCTGGGCCCCCATCCCCTCGCCATCCTTTGCCGCCCGCTGGCGGGCCCCTGCGAAGGCGCGTGAGCTACTCAGCGCCTGGGATGTCGGTCGGTAGATCACTGTCGACCCGAAAATCTGCCACCGTGCGAGATGCCCAGGGGGGTCAAAACTCGATCTGCGCTCCGAGCTCCACGACCCGGTTCGGGGGGAGGCGGAAGAAGCGGGCGGCGCTTTCGGCGTTGCGCATCATCGAGGCGAAGAGCTTCTCGCGCCACATGGCCATGCCGCTGGGGCGTGATGTGATGATCAGCGACTCACGGCCGAGGAAGTAGGTCGTATCCATCGGCGGGATGGCCAGGTGGCGCTCCTTGCCGACGCGCTCCAGGAGGGCGGGGATGTCAGCCTCCTCCATGTAGCCGTAGCGGCAGGTCACGCGGTAGATCCCCTCGCCGAGGTCGTCGACCTGGAGCCGTTCGTCGTCGCCGAGGTGCGAGACCTCCTCGGTCAGCACGGTCAGGAGCACGACCTGCTTGTGCAGCGCCTTGTAGTGCTTGAGGCTGTGGAGCAGCGCCGGGGGAATCACGCCACCGGAGCGATGCATGAAGACCGCGGTGCCCGGAACGCGCACCGGCGGATGGCCGCGCAAGGATTTGACGAAGGCCTCGGGGGATAGCGCACCCTCGCGAAGGCGCGTATTGAGAATCCGCCGCCCCTGCCGCCAGGTGGTCATCATCGTGAAGACCACGGCCGCCACGAGCAGCGGGAACCAGCCGCCATCGGCGATCTTGGCCAGATTCGCGCCGAGGAAGGCCAGATCGCCGATCAAGAAGGCGATGGTGACCGCGCCCGCCGTTAGCGCGCTCCAGCCGAGGAGATCGCGCGCCACAACGTAGGCCAGGACCGTGGTGATGATCATGGTCATACTGACCGCCAGTCCATACGCGCCGGCCAGATTCGTCGAGCTCCGGAAGCCGATCACGAGCGCAATCGTGGCGAACATCAGCGCCCAATTCACGGTGGGGATGTACACCTGTCCGATCTCCGCGCGCGACGTATGGACGATCTCCATCCGCGGCAGGTATCCGAGCTGGATGGCCTGTCGCGTCAGAGAGAAGACGCCGGAGATGATGGCCTGCGAAGCGATCACCGTCGCCATCGTGGATAGACCGACGAGCGGATAAAGCGCCCACTTCGGCGCGAGCAGGTAAAACGGGTTGTGAGCCGCGGACGGCTGGCGGATCAGCAGCGCTCCCTGTCCGAAGTAGTGCAGGACGAGCGAGATGCCGACGATGCTGAACCAATCGACCTGGATCGGCTTCTCGCCGAAGTGACCGAGGTCGGCGTAGAGGGCCTCGCCGCCGGTGGTGACGAGAAAGACCGCCCCGAGAACGAGGAAACCCTGCATCCCGTTCGCCATGAAGAAGCGGATGGCATGCATCGGGTTGATCGCGAAGAGCACCGCGGGCTGCCAGAGAATCCCGCGGATTCCCATCAGCGCCAGCGTCGAGAACCAGACCAGCATGATCGGTCCGAAGACCGCACCGACGCCGGCGGTGCCGCGCCGCTGAAAGAAGAAAAGAAGGATGAGGATGATGATCGTCAGCGGGATGACGTACGGTTTGAAAAAGGGCGTGGCGATCTCCAGCCCTTCGACGGCGCTGAGAACGGAGATGGCCGGCGTGATGATGCCGTCCCCGTAAAGGAGGGCCGCGCCGAAAACGCCCAGGACGATCAGGGTCGAGCGCACGGCCGCGCGCCGCGACTTGTCCATCCCCACGAGCCCCATCAGTGCCAGGATTCCCCCTTCGCCGCGGTTGTCGAAGCGCAGGACGTAGACGTGGTACTTGATCATCACCACGATGACCAGCGACCAGAAGATGAGCGAGAGGACTCCGAGGACGTTGGCCGTCGTCAGGGCGACCGGATGCGAGCCGTAGAAGCACTCCCGCATGGCGTACAGCGGACTGGTGCCGATATCGCCGTAGACGATGCCGAGAGCCAGCAGCGAGAGTGATAGAAGTCGGCGACCGGTCGGCTCTTCGCGTTCTTGATGTGTCGACGCCGGACCCTCGGTCAAGCCGTGTTCCCCCTGTCGCCTTTCAGCGCGACGGCGGAGTGTACGCGCAGTAGGACTTGGCGGACATTAAGAATGTGTAAAGGGCGGAGTGGGGGGGGGGCGGTTATCGGTTATCGGTTATCGGTTATCGGTTGTCAGTTGTCAGTTGTCAGTTGTCAGGTTGCGGGGAGATGTGTTGAGAGAAGACTTAAAAGTCGTTCTCGTCTCCCGACAACCGATAACCGATAACCGATAACCGACTCCCGCCCCCCTCATCGATAACATGGCGGCCCAGACAGCAACGTCATCTGATCGAATCGCTCGGAGCCGATCCGGCCTCTCCAGCGCCAGGACAGTCCGTCGGAGGTTTCCAGGCCGATGTCGATGCGGCTTCCCTCGTCCACGGAAAGCGGCGATTCCAGCGGCAGAAAGGCATGGTTCCAGTGCGTCGTGCCGGGCAGTTCGTTCGAAAGCTCGATGCCGGGAGCAAGCGTGGCGCGAAACCAGCCGGAGAATCCGCAAAGAAGGCCTGCCCGCGACGTTGTGAAGTGGGCACGGTCGGAGACATCGGCGCTGGCAATCGAGGCGAGATCGGTCGAGATCACCGTAGCGGGCGGCGCCATGAAGGACGCCGCGTCGACGTTGGCCACATAGAGGGCGTTGGATGCGAAGACGGCCAGCGGTGAGACGTTGAGACCGAACCACTCCCGCCGCCAGAAGCCGACATGCCGGTCGAAAACCGCCGGCGCTTCAACCGGAACGATGGCGAGATCGATGCGTTGCGGGATGATGGCCGCACCGGGCCGCAACAGCCGCGCGCGCGCATCGATGACGCTGCTGAGAATGTGCTCGTTGAAACCGAAGGCGCCGAGCGTCTCCGTGACGAGAACATCCGCCGGCTCCGGCAGGTCGATCTTCGTCGAGTGATCGTGAATCACCTCCAGCCGATCGGAATAGCCGAGCTGCCTCGCCAGAAACGACGCCAGATCCGCGCTGTGCGTCACATCGACGGCGAACACCCGGCGCGCGCCGGCCTCACAAGCGAAGAACGCCAGGATCCCGGAGCCGGTACCGAGGTCGAGCACAACGCTATCGGGAGTGACGACTTGCCGGATGGCGTCCCGATACGCATTCGTGCGGATGTCGTCGAGAAGAAGCTCGCGGTGGACTTCGAGCATTGGGCGGAAGAGTATGGCAGGGCCGGGTTGCTGGGTGACGAGGTTTGCTTCGCTGGGTTTCTCACAGTGCTTGTAGGAGTTCCCGTGCATGGCGTCGCAAGCCAGGAGCCGATGTGGCACAGACACTCTTGTCTGTGCCCCCGTCGGAGCCGCCCGCCCCTGAGGTTCACGATCTGAGTCGTGGCGAGACCCGGCACAGACAAGAGTGTCTGTGCCACATCGGTCTCCCTGTTGGCTCATCGACTACCTGTGGCCCGCGAGACCGCGCAACCGCGAGACCCAGCAACCCAGCAACCCAGCAACCGCCGATACAATCCCCCCAATGACCGCGCTCCTCGGCTTCTACGCCTTTGCCATCGGCGCGATCGTTGGCAGCTTTCTCAACGTCGTCATCCACCGCTATCCGCGGGAGGAGTCGATCGTCTTTCCGGGGAGTCATTGCCCGCACTGCAACGCTGCCATCCGGTGGTACGACAACATCCCCATCCTCAGCTTCGTCGTACTGCGCGGGCGGTGCCGCGCGTGTGGCGACTCCATCGCCTGGCGCTATCCGCTCGTGGAACTGGCCAACGCACTTTTCTATCTGGCTAGCTTTCTCTTTACCGGTCCGACGGCCGGCTTCGTCATCGTCGCGGCCATCATCTCGATGACCATCGCCCTCATCTACATCGACGCCGATATTCAGATCCTCCCTGACGTCATCGACATCCCTGGCATCGCCATCGGACTCGGCGCGGGCGCGCTCGGGATGGGCATCCTCAATCCATCGCTGGTGCTGGCCGATTCGCTGATCGACTCGCTGGCCGGCGCGGCCCTCGGCGCGGTCATTCTGCTGACGATCATCGGGACCTACTGGTTGGTACGCCGCGCCGAGGGAATGGGGTTGGGGGACGTGAAAATGCTGGCCATGATCGGGGCGGTCACGGGATGGCGAGCCATCCCCGGCGTGCTGCTGCTGGCCGCCGTCAGCGGCGCGGTCATCGGCGTTCCGGCCGCGCTTCGCAGCGGGCGAGGGATGCAGGCCGCGCTGCCGTTCGGCATTTTTCTCGGCATCGCGTTTTTGGCCGCGCTCTTCTTCGGCCATACACTCTCGGAATGGTACTTTTCGCTCATGCTCCGCTGACCCGGGTCGGGTTCCGGCGGGACTTGAGACTCTTCCTCGGCTGTCTGGTCGGCTTTCTGGTCGTCCTCATCTTCATCCTTTTGCTCATGATGCGGACAAACCTCGCGCGCACCGAGGAGGCGGTCGACCGGTCGCATCAGATGCTGGCGGACGTCGCGGCCGAAACGGTGAACCGCACGGCGCCGGCCGAGCTCGACACGCAGTTCCTCGTGCTGCGCGGCCGCTTCAACATCGCCGGAATCGGCTTCGTGGGGCGCGACGGCCGCAGGATCGAGTCAGGCGAGCGGAACGGAGATTTCGACGCCGTCACCAGGCTGGCCGGTCCCGGCACGCTCACACTCCGCTTCGACGCTTCCAATCGCCGTGCCGCATGGCGCGCCTATGTCCTCACCGCCGGCATCTGCATCGCCGCGGCGAGCCTCGGCCTGTCCCTCCTCTTTTTCTATCTCCCACGCATCACGCGCCCGATCGAACTGATGCTCGATGACGCGCGCGCCCTCGGCACCGGCGCCGGCGACCAGGAAGAGACCGCCTACCTCATCGAGACCTTCCGCAACTCCATCGCCACGCTCAAATACCAGGAGGAAGAGCTGAAGCGGCTACACGAGCGGGAGAAAACGCGCGCCGATGATCTGGAGCGCGTCACGGCAGCGCTCACACGCAACCTCACCTCCGGATTCATCGCCGTCGACGCCGCCGGCGCCATCGTCGATATCAACGCCGCCGGGCGGGAGATCCTGGGGCTCGATCCGTCGGAGCCGGTGACCGGCCGCACTCTCTCCGAAGCCATTCCCTTGCGCGCCTCCGCGAACGCGCTCGCCGGCGCCTTCGAACAGCGCGAAGCGAGAACGCGGATGGAGATCGAGGACGTGCACCCGCTCACGGGCGAGCCGGTCACCATCGGGCTGACCACCGTTCCACTCCACACCGAGTCCGACGCCTTCCTCGGTTTTCTCGCGCTCTTCACCGACCTCACCCCGATCCGCGGCCTCGAGGCGCGCGTACAGGACATGACCACGCTGGCACAGCTCGGCGAGATCTCCGCCGGCATCGCTCACGAGTTCCGCAACTCACTCCACACGATCCTCGGTTACCTGAAGCTGGCGCGCAAAGGCGGCATCGACAACACGGCCGAGTCGCGGCTGCAGAGCGCGGAGAAAGAAGCGGCGCTGCTGCTGCAGGCCATCGAGCGCCTGCTTGCCTTCGCCCGTCCGGTGGAGCTCAACGCCGAACGGGTCGACCTCCGCGAGCTGATCGCCGAACAGATCGCACAACTGGACGACATCGGCGGCGACGTCGCCGTCTCGCTGCATGGACCGCCGGCGGCGATCGAAGGCGACCGCGTCCTCCTCAGCCGCGCCATCGAGAACCTGCTGCGCAACGCCGCCGACGCCGTGCGCCAGAACGGCGGCGGATCGATCACCGTGACCCTGTGCGACGAGCCGCTGCCGTCGGTGACCATCGCCGACACCGGCGTCGGCTTCAACCCAACCGACGCAGCGCGCCTCTTTCTCCCGTTTCAGTCGGGTAAGCCGAACGGCTTCGGCATGGGCCTGCCGCTGGCGAAGAAGATCGTGTTGTTGCACGGCGGAACGCTTCGTTTGACGGGGGAGATGGGTAGGGGGGCGGTGGCTACGATCGAGTTCGGTCAGAGGGTGTGACGGAGCGCTGGCGTCTCGCCGCCGGTCTGGGCAAGACTCCATACAGTTGCTGGTAACCTCCTCAGCGGCGAGACGCCGCTGAGCCAGCCGGCGAGACGCCAGCGCTCCGGACGCGAAGTCTGTTACTTTATGTGTCAATATCGCGCAGCATCTGTTCTCTCGCGCGAATGCGAGAATCGAGCAAGTGAATTCTCATCAGAAGCTTAGGCGAGTTTCAAGTGCGTGGCACTCCACTCGCACAAGGGAGGCGCCAATGCGCACGCGGAATTCCCATCAGACCGGGTTCTCGCTCGTCGAAATGCTCACTGTTGTGGCGGTCATCGGGATTCTGGCGCTGGTGACCGTCCCGAACTTCGTCACCTACTTCCAGTCGAACAAGATGAAGGCGACCATGCGGAACTTCACCTCCGACCTGCGGACCATGCGCCAGATCTCGATCTCGCAGGGGGTGCAGACGCGCATCACCTTCACGCCTGCCGCCACGAATTCGACGGCCGCGCGCGCCTACGACTTCTGGCAGGGGAACAGCGCCTCCAACTCGACGACCTGGACACCGCTCACGCAGTCTGACCCGACGAAGAAAGCCCTTATCAAGGGCTTCACGCGGCACCTCGAGGACATCGCCTACTTCCCGACTACCGGCCAGACCTTCGATGCGGTCAGCGGCGTTTACAGCGTCGTCTTCTATCCCGACGGCCGCGTGGGCATGCCGGGGACGGCAACGACGGCGTCGGTCATCCTGAAGACGGACATGAAAGTGCCGAAGCCGCTGTACACAATCGACGTCTCGCCGAGCGGACGCGTCTTTGCGCACTAAGGAAAACAAGCGATGAAACCACGTCAGCACGGCTACAGCCTGGTCGAAGTCCTGATCGCCATGGCCATCACGAGCGTCGTCCTGCTCACCGTCGTCACCCTCTTCTACATGGGGCGCCGGAATGTTTACAGCGGGAAGCAGATGACCTACGCCGTCTCCGTCGGCACACGGGTGACGGAAGACCTCTCCACGATGACGGCGGACGACGTGGACACCAACTTCAACGTCGATGACACGACGCCATTGGCGACAGTGACGCTGAGCAACGTCGCCGGCGCCAGCAACGGAAAGATCGACTTCGACAAGAGCGTGGGGCGCGACACCGACAACATCGACCCCACCAACACCGACCCGAGCGGCTATCTGGCGGCGTGGAAGAAGCAGATCGACCCGACCAAGCTCGCGGGCGCCACGATCGGCGTAGTCATCACCCCCCGCACTCCCGTCAACACCGCCTCCCCCGTTACGACCGCGCAGTTCACAAAGATACGAGTCTATGTGGCATGGAACGAGGCGGCCAACCGC
>Ga0137393_10000445_pt1 | contig 24651 bp, 21 predicted proteins | sample 15con2h34BmetaG_FD_101396 | JGI IMG/M metagenome (GOLD analysis project Ga0137393, IMG submission 101396) | Vadose zone soil microbial communities from Angelo Coast Range Reserve, California, USA - 15con2h3.4B metaG | ecosystem: Environmental > Terrestrial > Soil > Vadose zone > Saprolite...
CGATAGCCTTGCCGGTCCATTGCTGCAGGTCCTCGGCAAACGCCTGGCTGGGGGCGACAACGCAATCCGCTGTACGGATTGACCAGCGAGCCAACATTCCCTTTACCCGGGTATCGATTAGCATGCGGTAGTCGCCTCGCGCGCGCAGGTCGGCAGAAAACTCGGCGGACGTATACAGGGAATTCCTGCTCAGAAGAATTTGCGGTACCGGCGAGTTCCGGAGCGCAAAGTTCCCGGCCGACAATAAAATATTCGCGCCGTTCTCACGGACGAGGGCACCAACTGTCCGCTGTTCAGACCATGCGCGACGTATGGCGCCAGGAAGGTTCTCCCGTTCCACGAAACTGACGTTCGTCGACTGCTGCAGTTCGCGTCGCAATGCAGCGTCCAGCAAAACAGTCGCTCTGGTGTCTTTTCGCAGCGCCAGGTGGGGAATTATGTTGCGAACATAAGTGAGGCCACCCCCGGCGCTTGCGGCAAGGGCGTTGACGAAAAGGTGAATCATCGGTTTGCGGAGAGAGGAAGCGGAGCCGCGCCTGCTGAAGTTGGTCCCCAGGCGGCGTGCAACACCGGCGACTCCCTGGGCAATTTTGGGCGCAGGTCCCACAGCAAGAACGCGGAGGTCCAGAAGAAAATATTGAGATAGTATCCGACCGCAAACAGCCAGTCCTCAAAAAACGCATGGATTAAGCCAGACAGGCAAATAAATGCGAGCGGCACCGCGAAATGATTTGGATTCCCTGTCTTCCTCAGCCAGGAAGACACCTTGTAAATCATGTGCAGAACAAGAATGATTAAAACAGCAAAAGGGACGACACCAAGCAGTCCCACATACTGAAGCAGCGCGAGATAGCTATTGCCGTGCTCCCTGGCCGTTCCCGACAGGGTGCGAAAGATCGAACCGCTCTGTGCGGCGCGATTCTGCAGCGCGTCGGTCCCAAAACCGCTGCCGAACCATGGACTCTCCCTGATGACATCGACCGTATCTTGCCATGGAGATTTCCGGGAACCGAATAGACCCTCCTCTGGCTTGCCTTTGTAGAGCAAATCCTCCGATAAGGAAGTGACCAGGGCATCGAAATGCGCCGGTTGTATTACAGCGACAGCGGCTCCAAACAATACGACGAGGAATGCGAGCTTGACCAGCAAATGCTGCCGTCGCGCAGCGATGCACATAACGGTGACCGCAGCGCCGCAGCCCAGAATTGCCGCCCGCGAAATGGATGCATAGAGAAGGTACGATGCGAGACAGAGTGCGACGATTCTCCTGTGTTTCGCATAACCGCTTTCGTCTATCAAAACTCCCCAGAAAAGCACGGGCACAATGATCACGCCCATTACGGCTCCAAGCGAGTTTGGATTACCGAAGATTTCAAAGTGCGCAAACAAATAAAGGAAACCTGCAACAAAGCTCACGATTTCGCACACCTTCAAGAGCCCTTTGAAAAATGCAGTCTGGCGATCCGCAACCGCTACTCTGGCTCCGAACGAGGTGTAGATATACAACAACAGCAGACTAGAGGTTTTCAATAGTGATAGCTGGGTTCGCGTCGAAACCATTGACGAGACAGCCGCGGAGAGGACGCACAATAGCGCGGTGAGATGAAGCGCCGAGAAATGCTGTTTTTCGCGGCGTTCAGTCCACTTTATGAGTCCTACCGCACTTCCGACGACAAGAAAGACCCAGCGGACAGCCGAACCCACTCCGGACAGCGGCAAGCTAGTTCCGGCCCACAGGAATGTGAGCATCAAGATTAAAAAGAACCATTTCTCGTAGTGCCACACTGCAGCGAGTACCACCTCGAGCAAGAGCAGGCCGCCCAGATAGTTAAGATCACTGAAGTAGCCCGGACGCATTTCCGCGGCCAGCAGCATCACGAGAGCTACTGCAGGGATCACGAGTAATCCGAAAATGCGCGATCCAAATCTCATGCCACTCCGTCACAGGCAAACTTTACGGCTTCCATCAAACCGGCGGCACAAGCCTGCGGTGTGTACGACTGAATCAATTCAAAACTACTGGCTCCCATGCGCGCAGCCAATTCGGGTTGGTCACAAACCTCCCACATCGCACGAGACAACCGATCGATATCGCGAGGTCCAAACCTCCAGCCGTTCTTTCCCTCATGCACCAGATCAGGAACACATCCCGCTGCATCGGACACAACGATGGGCAGCCCGCAGGCCATGGCTTCGTTGACCACAAGTCCCCACGTATCACTGTAGGTGGGCAAGACCAGAGCCTCGGCTAGAGCATAGAAATCAGAGATTCGCTCCCGGTGCACCCATCCGCAAAACTTCACAATCCCCGAGCCGAGCTGCGACGCACGCTGCGCGAGATCCGCACGACCTGGACCATCCCCGACGAATACCAAGCCTATCTGGGAGCGTGTACTCTCGTCCAGTGTGGCATAGGCGGCGAGCAGATCAAAGACTCCTTTTTCTTCAACCAAGCGGCCGACATAAAGAAAGTATCGCGGCGGCAGAGCGTGTTCGGTGCGAATCTGATTGGCGTTGATACGAGCTTTGTCCGCCCGCTCTGCGTAGAAGCGGACATCAACGGCATCGGGCGCGATGAACACCGAGATTTCTGGCGCACCTAGAGCCAGAAGGTAGTTGCGGGACGCGATTCCCGCCGCCACAGAGGCGCGACACGAACGTAGGAAGAACCGCTTCATGCTCTCCACCACCACATGCTTCCGCCGGACATCCTGCGCTGTGCTCTCGGACCATAGAAGGAGCGGGATCCTTTGCCGCTTCGCCCATAGCGCCGCCTGCCACGAAGCCAGGTAACTGTATCCCCCACACACCACGGCGGCAGGCGCAGCGCTGCTGATGGAAGCTGCGACCCGTCGATTGACCAGCAGGTTGAACCGCCCACACCGCCGCCGCCAGGCGGGAAGAACCTCATAGGAAAATTGGATCTCGTCTTTGTAGACGTGCCACTGGCGCAGGCTCGGATCGGTCTCAGAAAAGAAAATGATGTGTGGATCGACATCGTCGCGGGCAGCCAGCGCATTAAATACGGGAATGCGGTAGGGGGCAATGATTTCAGTAAGAATCACGACGCGCCGCTTCATGCGCAATCCCGGTAGATGCGTGCAAGATTTTCCGCCTGGTGCGCAAGGGTCAGCTGATCGAGGATTGTATCGCGCGCCGCCAATCCGAGGGCATCGCGCCTCGGCTTGTCGCGCAGCAACATTGCGAAGGCGAGAGCCAATTCTTTCTCATTGTCAGGACCTACCAGAAAGCCGTTGGTCCCATGCCGGATGATTTCCCCAATTCCCTGGCCCCGGCAGCCGATCACTGGTTTGGCCGCGGCCATGGCCTCCAGATAGACACAACCCAAGCCCTCGTACCAGCTGGGTAACGCGAACAGCGTACATCGTTGCATGGCTTCGGCCACCTGCTTACGGGATCGCCTGCCCAGAAAGCTCACGCGGCTGGCGATCTGAAGCTCCCTGGCAAGGGACCGCAGACGCGATCGTTCAGGACCATCGCCGATCATCTCGCAGGTGAGCTCCGGAAACTCGGAAGAGAGAGAGGCAACCGAACGAAGAAGAACATCGTGTCCTTTAACCGGAATAAGGTTTCCAACACTGAGAATGACGGGCGAACCGAACGCTTCCTGCGACGACGGGGCAAACAATGCGGGATCCACGCCGTTATATACAACCGAGGTGCGGCACTTAGCGCCTGCGCCTTCGAGAACATGCTCGCGAACCCGTTCGCTGATGCAAATCACGCGACGCGAGGATGAGTACACGCGGCTGGAAATGCGGCGGCACCATGCCCCGGCGCGTCCGGTCACTTGGACGTCAGAATAGGCATCGAGGCCGTGCACCGAGATCACGTACGGGATTCCTAATTCTCTCGATAGAAGCATCGCCGCATGGCCGCACGGAAGCGGAGCGTGAGCGTGAATCAGATTCACGGGGTGAGTTTCGTGCAAGCGACGCACTTGGGAGACGATTCGCGCAAAAAGAAAGGCGCCGGAGAGCGAGAGTCCGAGATTTCCAGGCAGCGTCCAGTAGTGAATCCATTTTGCCGGGAGGGCTTGTGGGCTCGCATACACGCGGCCCCGGTACGCCGGACGGGCAGCCATAACACTGCTTTCTATTCCTTGCTTTTGCAACCAACGTAAAGGCTCGGACACGAAACATCCGCTGGCATCATCTTCCGCGACCGGATAAAAGGGAGTCAATGTGAGGACGTGCATCAGGGCAGATCCATCGGAAAAGGCCACCGGCGTTTTGGATTACAGGGTCTCACCAACTCCATCCTCTTCTCACTTGCGAGCCGCGATTTCCAGGTAAGCGCTTTCCCACTGTCTGCTCACGACCTCCCAGTCAAAATTCTCCATGTGCTTGCGGGCAGCGGCGCCCATTCGCTCTCGCAAGGGCCTATCCGCGATTAACTGTCCGAGAGCGCGCATCATCTCGTCGGCGGTGGCGACTTGAAAACCGGTGACTCCGTCAACCACCGATGGAGTTTCGTAATCGCGAAACACGATGCAGGGCAAACCGGTAGCAGCAGCTTCGAGCGTAACTTTTGGCATTCCCTCTAGGCGAGAGGGAAGAAGGAAGATATCGCTGGCACGCATGATTTCGATCAGCTGCGCCTGGCTCTTGGGGCCCTCCAACTTCACATTTTTCAGACCTTCTCGAGTGATCCTCTGCTGCAGCACTTCTTCAAACCCATTGCGTCCGGCCCCGACCAAACGAAAAGTTACTTCCGGAAACCGCACAGCAGCGTCGAGTGCGTATTGTGGCCCTTTGCGTTCAATCAGCGTGCCGGCAAAAAGCACCGTGGGCTTTTCGTTCGTTCGTGCGGGAGGCGGACTGAACGGGCTTGCATCCACGCCGAAAGAAAGAATGTAGTTCACTTTCTTTCCAATGCAACGGAGGATGTCCCGGGCTACGAATTCCGTGATAGCGGTATAGGCATCGCAGCGGGGGAAAGTTCCTTTGTAGAGAAAACGCAGAGTGCGCGACGGGTTAACGATCTGAGATGAAGGTGCCTCGGCGTGGAACACTGTCCTGGTGCGCCGTCGCAACACCCGAGGCAGATGAAGAAAGAGGTAGCTGGCGGGACTGTAATCCAGGTAGGCGATGACATCGTAGCCTGCCAACATTTCTCTTAAGATCCGCAAAGTCTTGCCCCGTCGTGGTAACCGCTCTAAGCGAACGCCGGGGAGATCCCGCAGGCGTGGATCGGGCTCGTGTTCGTACCACAGCGTGCTGTGGATCCTGGCCGAATCGAGGCGTAAGACAATCTCCCGAACGGTGAGACTCTGTGCGTTGGTGTTATCCGCATCGACCCCAGCCAGGAACAGCATCCGAACTCTATTCATGCAGCCACAATCTCAAGAATTGTCTTGTCGGCCTAACGGGCCAGTTACCAACATCGCTTTGAAAAACCAATTCACTCCAGCAAATCTCTTACAACTCAAAACGGCTCGACGCTTCCGATTTCAAGAGGCACGCACATCAAAACTCCCCGACTGCTGCAGATCACGCAGCCGGGCGCGCAAGCGCAAATCAGCATTCTGGTTATGACCTGTCTTCTCCAAATGCGCACGGGCCACTTGCAGGAGCCGCGCCCGCTCACCTGTGTGCACGCTGGACGACAAAGGGAACCGTTCCTCGGGATCATTCTTCAAGTCGTAGAGGTAATCCACCTTTTCACGGAAATTGATGACCAGTTTATACCCGTGATCTCGCACGGCCAGCAAACGGGGACGCATCCGATCATCCCGAGACATCGGATTGTTGCAAGCTTCAACACACTCTGAGATCGCCGGGTCGCTCGATAGATTTCCCGCCGAAATCTGTTCCCATTCGCTCCGTCCCTGAAAATTGGAGGGAATCGGTACCTGCAAAGCATCTAACAACGTGGGAGCGAGGTGAATCAGGCTGAAGGGATGCTGCGACAGAAGATTGCGCGGAAGTTCCGGCGCACGAATAAGAAGAGGGACGTGAATCAGCTGTTCCGGCAGACTCATGGGGTCGTGATAGCGAGTGCCGTGTTCGAGAAACTGTTCTCCATGATCTGCGGTTACGACGAACACAGTTTCATCCCAGCGTTGAAACTGCTGCAAAGCGGCAATCAGCCGGGAGAGTTGCTTGTCCACCCAGTGCACTCCGGCATCGTAGAGAGAAAGGATCTGCTCCCGGTAGTGTTGCAGCCGGCCAGCTCCAATATCAAATCGATTCCAGAATGCATTGAGAAAGCGCGCCCGGAGAGCGGTAATATTCGACACGCCGAGGGAGGACAACGCGTCTAACGGCGGGTAGTAGGGGTGATGCGGGTCCATCAGATGGAGCCACAGAAAGAAAGGCTCTTCTCCGATACCGCTCAACCAGGAGCGCGCCTGGTCCACCACAACATCCGCAGCGGGATAACGCCGCAGCGTATCCATTGAAACCGCGCGGGGCAATCGCGCCTGGCAGTACCAAAAATACAGTTCATCGTAGGCAGCGGCCGTCAGGCTGGTTCGGCGTGAGCCAGATTGTAGAAACCGATTTACATTCGACAAGCCATTCGGAGCCGTTTGGTATCGAGGTACTTCCTCACCAAGCGCAGAATCCAGAAAATCGCGGAAGGTGTGAAAGCCCTGGTTGTAGCCGAAACGCGCGCTGAGATAGGGATTGCCCGCGAGGAAAGCCGCCGTCGTGTAACCAGCATTTTGCAAGGTTGTTGCCAAGGTCGGTTCGTGGGGTGCGATCCCTAACACGTCGCGTCCGAGCGCGAGCGGATAGCGCGAGGCCAAGATGGCGGGAAAGGAAAAATAGGTTGGCACACCCGCCACGATAGCGTCGCCAAATACGGCGCTGCTCTCGGCCAATGAGTCCAACACTGGGGTCACCGGGCGGCGATAGTCCAGAAAACCAACATGGTCGGCGCGCAGGCAGTCTACCGTAACCAATATCAGGGAGCGTTGCTTCATCAGTTTTGCAAGTGACTAAACGAGAGCATAGCCATTTCTATTGCTGATCGCGACCGCCATGGCAGCGGGCTTTCAAACGTGGGGTCTTCAAATGTAGCCCAAATCTTTCAGGCGCTGCTCGATAATCTGCTCTTCGGCCTGGTCGAACTTGCTCGCGTCGTCCTTTGTGAGTTCCTGCAGGAGAAAACCGAGCAAGGCTTCAAGGTTCTCAAATCGACCGGTGAGCTCTTTCTCGGCCTCCGTACATAAATCCTCGGGCAAACGAAGGGTTCTGTATTGCATCACCAGGGTTTCACTCCGAATCTGTGTAGGCCATCAGTCACTTTCGACCAGGCGCTGCGAGCAATCATGCGGTCATCCGGATCAAACGCATAGGTAGCAGCCACGCAACCGAACACGGTGTAGGACAGGGCGAGCGCCATCAAGATAACGAGCCCTTGATGGACCATCGAGACCGTCCAGAAACGCAACCCTGCGAGTACAGCGGCCACGGCCACGGTTGGAACTAATAGTGCGTAATAACTTCGATTATACGGGGAGATCCGCAATACCTTGCGCACCTCATACAGATTCCATAGATTACCCACGATGTTGACGCAAGATGACGCCAGAGCCGCCCCCACGATGCCGAGGACAGGAATCAAAGTAATATTCACCAACACGGAGATCCCCGCCATGGCAAACTGCACTTTGATCAATGGCCTCTGATTGCCCGACATCAGCAGGAGGTATCCGACCGAGCCGACTGCGCAGTTCACCAACTGTCCCAGCGCTCCGATAACCAGCACCGGCCAGCCGGCCTCGAAGTCCGGTCCAAAGATGCGCATCAGTTGGGGAGCAAATACAATTATGACGAAGCCCAGTGGAATTGTCAGTCCGACAACCCACTTAGTCAGCGTCTGAAACAGCCTCTGCAACACGTCCAGCCGCCCTTGCGCATGCAGGTCCGCGATCACCGGGGCAAATATCTGATTGACGGATTGCAAGATGATCGGGACAAAGGCCGAGAGTGTCGAGGCCAAGACATATACGCCAACGACCCGGGGATTCAAATAGAATCCCAACAGTATTTTGTCCCCCTGGGACATCAAAAAATCCAGTGCGCCCATCCCAAAGGACGCCGCCGCAAAAGATTTGACTTCGGGATCGAGCGGCGCCAAAGCGGCGAACGAAAAACGAGCTGCCGACGGTGTCAGCTTCCAGGCAACCGCCACAAGCAGCGTAACCACGACTACCGAATTGGCGATCTGCGCCGCCAGATAGCCCCACATGCCCATGCCGAGAGCCAGCAACAGAACTGTAAGGGCGATGCCAAGTGGACTTCCCACGAAGTTAATAATCAGCGTGCGTTTCGCAACGTCTTTGAATCCAGCGAGGACCTGACAGTAGAACACGTTAAGCGAGCCTAGAAAAAACAGGACGGCAAACATCTGCATATATTGGCCAAGGCCAGGAGCACGGTAGAGATTGCGTGCGATCCAACCTCCGCTAATTACCAGTCCAATTGACAAGATCAAGTGCAACGGAATTATTATGCCGAGACTTCGAGTCAGGAAGCCGCGCAAATTATCGAATCTACCGGTTCCGCTATAAACGGCTACGTAACGTGCGGCCGTCTGGGGTAATCCCGCCAGCCCCAGGAGTTGCGCCAGACTCACCAACGTCATCCCGAGCGCATACAGACCTAACTGTTCGGCTCCTAGCACGCGAGCTACGTAGATTTTTACAAAATAGCTGGCTCCCATCGTGAACAGGGTGCCAATAAAGAACACCCCGGAGTGACGCGATATTTGGCCAAAATTACGGATGAACTCGACATGGAGAAATTCGGGAGCAACCGCCGGTGCGCTAATCGGCGGTGAGGCGTCAGTTTCGTTGAAGGGAACTTTGATCAAATCTGTCAGCTCTCCTGCGGAGCCTTAAGGGCGTTTTCAATGAAAACCCAGTACTGCTGACGCTGCAAACAACTTAAGACGCGGCCCGCATCTCTGCGCCAGTTTCCCTCATTGTGTTTTCCTGGCGCAGTTGTTGCCACCACAACAGTTTGTATCGAATGATGGAAAACCGACGCTGAAAACCCATCTTCTCCAACCCACGCACGGACGATGTGTTAGTTGCTGCACTGAAAATCCAAGCTCGCTTTCCTTGTCTTTGCATTTTCGCGGCAACCAACCCGACGGTGAGCGCGTAGTATCTCCGGGCCCGCAGAGTGACTGGCGTCCAAGAATCGAAGAGTATCACCGAATCTTCCGAGGGAGTGGGAACCGTGCTGTTCAACTCGGCCACGTGAAACCCACTGAAGGGACTGACCCACGTGAAGTGAACGGGCTCACCACAGGTATTTAGGAGTGCGAACCCAAAGTGATCCTTCGTGCGGAGACGTTTCGCGCTGCGCAACAGGTATGCCAGAGTGCCTTCGTCATTTTCGTATTGCATTGCGGCCCCGGCTAACAAGTTAAGATCGATAGGCGTCAAGGACAGGCCGCCAGCTTCCGATAATCGCTGCTCTGTGATCAATTCGTAAAAAAAGACTTCATTCCTGGCTAGGATACTCGTCCCAACACGGTGGCACGCCCAACCCAGCGTCTTTAAAGTGCCGATCTCCTTCATTCGCCTTCTAAGGGCCTTGGCCCGCTCTGCATAAGACCGAATGACCTTCTCTGCTCGAGGAGAAGCTTTCGCAAGTCTTGCGGCAAAGTGGCGTACAATTTCTGCGGCGTGAGCGATCGTCGAGGTCCTCATCGTGACATAGAGAGTCTCCCGGCTCTGGTTTGCCACGCGATCCTTGTATTCCTCTACTCCTAGTCCCAGATCGACAATTCTGAATTCCGGGTTCTCGGATGCTTCCTCGATTATCTTAGTCAGCAGACAAAATCCGGGCGAATATTTCTCCAGCTCACTATCAAAGGTTGGTTGGTACCAAAACCAGGTACCGTGAGACTGGAAGCCAAAGTTCCAGGCCACCGTTCTATCCCCTGTCATCATGCGCGTGACACACAGCCATCCGACGGTGGAAAGTAACTCCGCCAATTCGGTTAGGAATATGCGTCGTCCTTCCCTGGCCAAGTTACTGATCCGTCCCGTTACCAAGAACCGTGCCACATGCGCTTGCATAAACTGCGGCAGAACGCGCCTCGCTGCGTCATACGAGCGCACGTGATCGAGCCGTACCGGCCCTTCGCGTCCCATCGCGGTCAAAGAACGCCGAACCATTTTCTTGCGGGGCAAACCAGGATTCTTGCGGAATAGCCCGTTGTTCCTGATATTTGGTTCCTCCGCATTCCGGCGATTCAGGGATTCCATTGACATCTGGGCGCAGACATACGCCCGGCGTACAAACAAGTGGTAACCATAGTGCGGCGCGCTTTGGCGGATCGCTGCAAGTGTGGCTGAATCCGCAGGCAGGTTCGTCAACGTGAGGCTGCGAATATTTTCTGTTTTCAGTTGTGAGAGCACTTCTGCAACAAAGGCAGACCTGACGGCGGGGGAGCTGATAAAGTCGCAATAATCGCCAGTGGTTGCACACAGAAATGAAGCCGTGTCACGGGGCAAATTTGTAGCGAGGGCGACAACTCCGGTCAAAAGCGCCTGAGAATCGTAAGCCAGAAAAAGTAAAGGATGGAGTGACATCCTATACGCGCGTTGCACCGCGAGGGCCCACTCATACGTATAGAAGACCTGAGGATGGTCCGTGTGTTCGAGTAACCTATTCCATTGCAGACGCAGCCCCTCGTCCTCCGGAATTTCTTTAAGCAGTGCTAAGCGCACGTTTCTTCACGCATACGGTCTTCGGAATTTGACGCAAATACATAGTAATACGGGTTGCGGAGGAGCTTGCGACTCTTATGGAAAGTCATCGCGAAAAATTTGGGCACCTGCGACGTTTGTTCGGGAAGTCGCTGTCAATCCACCAGCAACTCGTATTCGCTTTCGCTTGGAGGAAACCGTGCCTACGCCGGTCGCGACTTGAACAAGCTCTGAAGAGCATGATGGAATCCACAAATATGAGCCTCGTACACTGCCAGGGACATTTCGGCGGTCACATGATTGCGGGGCAGCGCGAATCTGGGCGCAGCTGATCTCACAGCTCCTCCAATATTCACAAAAGCGCATTCGTACCCTGCCTCTTCCGCCAGTTCGTACTCACGGCTGCCAACGGAAGATGGATCCCCGAAGGGATACGCGATTGCCCATACCTGCCGTCCCAAAGCTTTTTCCAAGGCCGTTCGGGATTCAGCAATTTCGGAGCGCGCCATCACCCCAGATTGCTCGACCAGCACTGGATGGCTCATGGTGTGCGCTCCAATAGTCATGCCCGCATCCAAGAGTTGTTTTAGTTCTGGCAGCTGAAGGAATTGAAAACGGATACGCAGCAATGGGTCATCCAGGCAACGGCTTCCCCACGCCGGCGGGAGACCCAGGCTTGCTCTCATTTCCTCCAGGAAAGCACGCCTTGCCGGTTCCTCGATCCGAGACAGGCATCCCACTAGCTCCAGCCAAGCCTTGCGCCGTTCCCGTAGATTGGCCGAGAGCTTCGGAATATCGATTCCTTGCAAAAGAAACGCCTTATCCCGTTTCGGTGCCTCCATGAGCATCTGATAAAGTTCGGTGTACCACAGTATCTCGGGCGTGTCGCGTAATGATGACCCCGTCACAAAAAAGAGGCATTCTAAATGTTCTTCCAGCAAAATCGGAAGCATCTCCGTCACATGATTGAGCAGTCCGTCATCGCAGGTCAGCATGATCGCCCGCTCGGGTAGCGGTTCTTCCCCGCGCAGCCAGAGTCGAAACTGTACGGGCTGGATTACGTTGTAGTATTTTTTCAGCAACCGCAACTGGGATCGAAACGCTTCCCTGCTCACCAGGGTATTGTCCAAAAATGCGTCCTGGCTCTTATATCCTCTGGGCAAAACCCCATGGTAGGTAATTACTTCAACGACGCAGCTAAAATGAGAGTGAAAATAGCCCAGACTACCCAGCATCGGGTAAATAAGGCGCTGAAGAATAGGGCTCACTAGGCGCATTTATTTACTAAGAGGACGCTACCGGTCCCGAACAGGATTTCATCGAGACGCGCATCGGCCGTCGGTTGCCCAAGCAGCTGAATCATTGGACGATCCGGCTTGAATTCGCGGAGTCTTTGCGGAATGGAAAGGATTTCGTCAGCAGCTTCCAGCAGGGTTCCAGCCCCAAATCTCGCCAAGTGCCGCGTGTAGCCGAATCCGTTGAAGTCAAGCCAACTGCACAGGAAATATGGTATCTCCCGCTGCGCGCATTCGACGGCGACACTTGAATCCAATCCAATTCCACAAGTCATTCGGGGAACGAGCTCAGAGGCGGGGGCGCTACTGACTTCCACCCGGGCACAGAGGTCTGAGGGCAATACCGATCTCAACAACCGTTGCCGGCCTCTGCGGCTCTCAAATGGGTGGAGTTTCACGACGATTTTCCGATTGAGGCGCTGGGCGACTGTGCCTAATGGGAGCAGGATCTCACGGTAAATTTCCTCAGTGCGTCCTCCATAAACTTCGTACGGCTGGGAGAATAGAACGATGTCACCGATTGAACCATCATTTGCTGCCGTTCGGTAACTTTCGTGGCTGGTCTCCACCGGTGCCGCAATCTCAATTCGTTCCTGTTCCACATCACTCGCTTGAAGCGCGTAGGACCGTTCCATTTCACCCTTCACTAAGTGGACGTCCGCATACGACTTTTTGAACAGCAGTCCGCCATCGAGAGCTCCGTGATAGCAGTAAAGCGCTTTGCGTCCCATGCGTTTCGCCAGGATTAGTGGAAGGCGGGTGTAATAGTTCAGATCGTCACCGCAAAGAACGCCGCTCACCGGCGCTGTGGACATCAGGCAGTGCCAGGCGTCGCGAACCGCCAAGCCGCTTTTCAGACGGCGGGGAAAGTAGTCCCAAATGTTCGCCTGGAACCCCAGCCGAATGTGTTCCACTTTGCTCAGCTCTGCGCTTAGCGCGTTCCAGGTTTTGATTAGTTCTGCAGTTTCAAGCTGGGTCTCGCCTGAATCTTGCGCATATGCAGCCAGTGGAACGGAGATCACGTTGGGAGGAAGAAATTTAGACTCCCCTCCACGCCTGGTAGTGGCCAGTAGAAATCGTCGATTTGGCAGCTGTGCGGCGTAGGCAAGCTGTATTCGAGTGACGTTTGAATACGCGGACGGCAGCAGGACCATGGGTTCGTCGTGCTCGACGCGCCGATGCTTCGTCAGCCTCCGTCTGAGCTTGTAGCTGGGGTCCCACTTGTCGAATCCGATCTCGACGATCTGTGAAGGTCGCAAGTTTAGGGCAGCTGCGGAAATCCGCGAAAAGAGGTCCCGCCAGGACGAAGGCTTCTTTTCAATACACCGTACCGGTGAACCCATGACGGTGCTCAGCAAGGGAATCTGCCAGTGCGCTCGGGTTGCCACAAGATCGCAGGGCCCGGGGCCCAGTTCTTGCCGTAGCTGCTCCAGGAGATACAGAGCCTGCAACTCGTGATAGCTCCAGGAGGCGAGCATCTCCCACCAGTCCAAGCCCATGCGGTCCAACAATTTTCCCCGGCCCGCTTCCAAGACTTGGCCCACCGACCGGTAGCTTTCCCCTTGTCCGGCAAACTGATGAAGACTGATAACCCTGGCGCCCGCTCGCCTGCCCCAATCCTGGTAGATGTCAGCTCCCGCAAAACCCAAATCAACGATCAGGTCCCAGTGCGCCCCACTCCACTGGCCACGCCACGGAACGTCTTCAGGATGCAGCACCAGAATTCTCATTAGGATGTATCTTCTCCAGAATTGTTGCCGCAAAAATTCTATCGGATCAGCCGGACCGCTTCGAACGCCTCCACAGCTTGGAGACCCACCACGCTGCCCCAACGCTGGGCAATCGCAGTCAGCGCTTCTGCGGAACGCGGATGTGGAAACCGCCGGGCTTCGCTTTCGTACTTCCGCATGCCTTCCAGTTTCAGCGAGAGTGTGTCTTTTATATCGACAAACACATTGGGCTTGAATACAGGAGCAAGTTGCTGGAACCCCCACTCGGTTGAGGAAGCAATCTCGAACATGTACAACTCACGTACCGGATGGCCTTCCGTGGGGCGAGTCGCAGTGAGGACGGCACGGCTTACGACCTGGTGATCCACATTCAAGTCGCCGCCATGATGCGTATAGACCGAAGTTGGGTGCCAGCGATCGATCAGCTGTTCGACCAGCTTAACGACGTCCAGCAAAGGCAAGGAGTCAAAGCGATTGTCGGGCAGCCCGTGAAGCGAAAGCTCCTTCACTCCCAGCAAATCTGCGACGCGCTGACTGCATCCGTGCAAGCTCTGAAGCGCCGATGGGTCAGCAGCTGCCCGCTGGTCGTGCCGGGACGTGATTCCCTCCCCCAGAATCGCGGTGTAGACGGAGTGTCCCTCGCGCGCCAGACGCGCCGTAGTTCCACCGCACCCCAGCAGTTCGTCATCGGGGTGAGCAGCGACCACCAGGACATTCATAGCGTAATCCGTTCTTGATTCTTCATCAGTATTTCCAGGCTGGCGGGACCGGCGTTGAAGAGAAGATCCATCGCCGCCATGTAGGGCTCAAACTTCGGATAGACCTGCAGGTATGTCGGGTGATGGTAGTCATGATACCGGACCGCAATCTTCTCACTTCCAAACAAGTTCTCGCGCAGATAGTTTCTTCCCAGCGGGCCGGAGAGATAAACCGTCGCACCGAGGTGGCGGCAGAGGTTTAACACGCGTTCGTCTTTTTTTCCTGAAATCTTCATCTGCGAACTGAAATACATCTTGGTGTGGATACCGAAGGCATCCAGCAAGTATGCCGTAATCTCGGAGATCAGATCCGCAAGTTGTTTCCACGGACGGGCATAAATACTCTCGAAAAAGGCAGCGTGCTGAACAAAGAAAGGGGCCTTGGAATAATTGAGCCGCAGAGTCTGCCAGTGCTTGGGCGCCCACGGTTTCTCGTCCGCAATTCCGACTCTGTTGATGGACAGGTCGCCAAATTTGCCAGCCGTCTTGACCGGGACCGTCAGCCAGCACCATCCGTCATGGGTGCGAACCTTATTGCGATTGGTAAAACTATTCTTTTCGAATTGCACGTCATCAAGAACGACGTGGGCATCGGAAATCGCGATGCGATGAAAGTATCCTAGCCACGGCTGATATGCGGGCTGATTGATGGAAACGATCATGTCCTGGAAGTCTTATACATGTAAATGGTGAAATCGCGCGGGTGGTAGTCGTGGCGCAGCGAAACCCAAGGCGTCAGTTGGCGGCAGAAATTTACTACTTCCATCGGGTCCGCATAGAATTCACCGGGCTGCTGATCTTTTGCCCATGCACTCAAGGAATTAAACGCCACCGCCGACGTCGCAAGGGCATACATGCGTTCAATGATTTGCCGCATCAGGGGCGAGGCCTGAGCGCCCAATAGGTAGAAGATGCCGTTCGCCGTTACAACATCGAACGTATGACGGAACGATGGATCGAAAATATTGGCAACTCGGAGATCCAGATCCGGGTGACTGCGCTGTGCTTCGGTTACCATCGCGGAACAGAGGTCAATTCCTGAATATCTGAGTCCTGAAAATCGCTTTTGCACGTAAGTCGCGAAATCGGCGAATCCGCAACCCACATCGAGCAGGTTCGAGTTCGCCAGCGGTATCACCTCGCTTAGAACGCGAAATTTTATGTTTTGTGACTCCGGACGACCGTAGTCGCAGGCCCGGGGATCGTGCCCATATTGGCGAACCAAACCGTCGTAGTAGTCGGCAATACGCGCGAAGGGGTCTGCCACTGGTTCACGCGCGTGCATAGTCCTCGCAAAGTTTACAAAATGCTTTCACCACTGAATCCTGCTCCTGCTGGGTAAGCGTGGGATACAGCGGAAGGGAAACCAGCCGTTGGTAACCCCGGTCAGCCGCCGGGGCGTCCGAACTACCAATGGGACGCCAATCCGGCACTGGGCTGGCCGCATAAATGCCAAAATGCCGTAAGCCGTTAGTTACGGTTTCCGCAGATTTTGTGAGCATCTCCAACACAAAACGATACCAGATTCGGGGACTCGAATCCGGCGGAAGCCGGAAGGCAGCGGTGAGCGCGGAACTGGAAAGAAGTGCGAGATAGCGATGAGCAACGGCTTCTCTTGTCGCAATCATCTCAGGCAGTCTCTTCAACTGGGCCAGAACCAGCGATGCCTCCAGGTCATTCATCTTGTCATTCATGCGGTGGGGATCGGCCGCCTGGTCAGCGTAATCCCGGGCTGATCTGACAAAGTCCGCAATCTGGGGAGAATTCGTCAGTACCGCTCCCCCTTCACCCCCTCCGATGAGCTTCGTAGCATAGAAAGAGATGACTCCAACCTGAGTGCGGGAACCGAGCGACTGCCCACCAACTCTCAATCCGAACGCATGAGCGCAGTCCTCGATTATCGGCACTTCGGTGGATAAGATTTCCTGCACCGGAGCAGGCACGCCAAATGTATTGACGGCAATTATGGCGCGCGGCCGGGATCTCGATATGTGGGCAAGACACTGTTGGGGCTCGATATTCCAGTGAAACGCGTCCACGTCGACCGGGACCGGAGTTGCGCCCCAGGCTAGAACGGCATTCGCCAGCGCCACGCAGGAATAAGCCGGGACAATCACCTTGTCACCAGAATGAATTCCCAGAGCACCCAGGGCCAAACGCAGCGCGGATAATCCAGAAGAAACGCAAACGGCGTGCTGCACTCCAACCATCCGAACCAGCGTCGCTTCGAGTTCCTGCACACGTGGACCTTGTGCCCATTGTCCGCTGCGCACGGTTCGAAGAATGGCATCGCATTCGGTTTCTCCGAAGGTCAGTCGATTGTGTGGAATTTCGGCCATCGAAATGTTTGCCAAGAGGCGATGTTGGATTTATACCAGTCACGATCTTCGCGACAAGGTCAGCGAATAGTGTCTTGGGGGGCACGCCCCGACTGCTTCGGTCTCTTCGAATCCAGCCTTTAAAAATGCCGAGCGGCCATTGTGATTGTCCGATCTTACGCAAGCGACAATTCGGGCCACGTCCCAGGCCCGGAAAATTGCCGCGCAGCCGATGCGAATTGCTTGCACTCCCCAGCCTCGACCTGTAAATGCTTGCAGCAAATATACAGAAACTACACAGTCGTGCTGGCTTTGGCGATCAAAGCGGATCTGACCGATGGGCTCGCCTTGATCAAGAATTATGAACAGACGCCGAGGTCCTTCAGCAATGGTTTCCGCAAACCAGTTCTCATGCTCTTTCCGCTGAACTTTCTTACGCGACGATCCGTGCGCCAGAATAAATGGGTCATTTCGCCAACGAAAGAATAAGTCTAGATCCGCCTCGGTCGCGGGTCGCAGCGTGACTGCACTCTCATCGGGCCTCAAGCGAAGTCCTCAGCCGAAAAAACGTGCCCTGAGGGCACCTTTCTTGCGAGCTCACGATCCACCAGGCTGTCGAGTGCCTTTGGAGGAAAGCCGAAGCCGGGCCGTCGAAAAGCAATGTCTGAATTAGTGAGATGGTGTCCCGCCGGAAGGTCGCGCGCAGCCACACAAGAAAGCCTGTAGTCGCGGCGGCCTAGCGCTTCCGAAGTGGCAGGCTTTATTTCTTCGCTCCCCAGACCCTTTTCCAGGGTGCGAACCGAATGGGCCAGCTCGCGAAATTCTGTGGGATCGGCCGAAAATCGATGGTCTGGGCCGGGCAGATTTTTGTCGAGCGTGAAGTGTTTTTCGATCATGCAAGCACCCAATGCCACCGCACCAATGGCGGCTACAATACCGTCGGTGTGATCGCTCAATCCGACTGCGCAATCGAAAGTGGCGCCGAGTGCCGTTATCTTGCGGAGATGCACATCTTCGGGGGGCGTGGGGTAGGAAGACGTGCAATGCAACAGGATCAGGTCTTTGCCCCCTGCACTGCGAAAGGCCTGAACTGCGTCTTTCACGTCCTCGGACGTCGCCATACCGGTGGAGATCACGGTGGGCAGCCCAGTACGCGCCATCGCGCGGATCAGCGGAAGATGTCCCAGGTAGTCTGACCCGTTTTTCACTAAGGGAACACACATTTCGGTGAGTTCTCTCAACCCCAGTTCAGAAGTTGGCGTGCTGAAGAAAACCACCTTCCGCTTATCGCAATGCGAGCGCAATTCACGCAAGCTGTTTGGGGCCAATTCGCAACGTTTGAACATGTCGTATTGCGATTCGACCACCTTATTCCCTTGCGACACATATTCGTGGGTCAAGGAGCGGTCGGGAAGGAAGTCCTCAGTGAGATAGTTCTGGAACTTAACTGCGTCGGCTCCAGCATCGGCCGCTGCGTCGATGGACTGGTGGGCGAGATCCATATCTCCGTTGTGATTAATGCCAATCTCAGCTACCAGAAAACAAGGCTGGCCTTCCCCGACCAATCGTTCGCCGACTCGAACAGCTCTCATAATAAGTTCTGCAAAAAATCCACTACCCGCGCTGCGCCTTGGCCATCAATCAACTTCTGGCCGCGTTCGCCCATCACACGACGCTTGCCCATATCGTGTATTAAGCTCTCCACCACCTCAGCAATTTTATCTTCGGCAAGGGTAGAATGCCATCCCAGGCTCAAGGCTGCACCGTGCGCAGAAAGCGCGGAGGCGTTCGCTGTCTGATCGCGGGAAAGAACAATGAGAACCGTCGGAACACCGAGATGAGCCAGTTCCCAGCAGGTGCCACCCGCGGCCGAGATTGCAAGGTCCGCCCAGCGCATCAATGGGGCCATGTTGGAAGGATTTCTCTCGAGGCAAATTTTGTGGGGCAGGTTTTCCGCCAAGGCCCGCAACATCTCATAGTGAGGATTCCCGCCTCCCACGACGATTGTAGCTTCAAGGTCGCTTCCAACGCGGCCCAGCGCGCGTATCACTTTAGCGGTTGCATTCTCGGAGTCGCTTCCGCCCATGGTCACGAGGAGTTTGCCTGCCTCCCCGGCAATTTCGCGCGTACGCTTTTCCAGTGTGAACTCTGGACGAAGAAGAACGTAGTTCGATCCCAGAAGAAGGCGCGTGTAAGGCGCGCGCTTGACATATTTTTCAGCCGTCGCGCTGATGTTTTGATTCAGCACGACATCGGCGTCATAAGAATCGAAACGCGCGTCATCGTCTAGTGTCAAGACCCGCAAGCCGGCCGCTTTCAGGCTGTGGATGTAGTTTGGTCCGAAGCAGTATCCGTCCACCACAATCCATGCAGCGCCCAGCTTGAGCGCGAAGGCAGCAGTCTGCTCAGCGTCTTCGACCGTCGCCGGCTCAACGGCCAAGCTCTGGCGCTGTATGTTCTCACGAGTTAAACGCTCCTCCAGTTCCGGTATGCTCTCCGCCATCAAGTAACAGACCAGGCCAGCGGTGCTCTGCCAGGCTTTGGCCAGCGCCAGGCAACGCATGACGTGGCCGCTGCCAATGGCAGTGCTGGCGTCGGCCCGTACGAGCATTGGAGGTGGGTTTATCAATTAACCCTTCTCATCCTTGCTTAACAAATATGTAGTTGTACCGGAAGGGGGACTCGATGAAGTTCGTTGTCTTCACGATAGGCACGCGGCAAGCTCATCTTAACGTCGTCTGTGGAATATCGCGGTTGATCGCCGACCAAGTGGGATGCTGCTCCAGAACTGGAAGAACGTCTTCCCATGAGAAGCGGTCGTGGCTGAAGTGTTTAAAAATAAGCCGCACGAGTTCCAAGTCCTTCTGCGTGTCCACCGTCCAGCGCAAGTGTGATCGATCAACCGCGTGCAGAATGTGATCGACCTGAAACCAACCTGGCTCAATGTAAGCCAGAGTCGTCACGTGCTCCTTGAGCGTATCTGACTGTGACATCCTCTTCATGCGTGCCAGAACATCCGCCGGCATTGCCTCTACGGCCAAGCCCAGCGGAAAGGTCTGCTTGACCATGTTCGTGACGAAGTCCACCTCCGCCCAGCGACTACGCAAGCGGCTCACGTGTTCGTCGATCAGATCAGGGTCGATCAGCGGGCAATCAGAGGTGACCCTCACAATCAGATCAGCGCTGTGTTTCACCGCCGCGCGATAGTAGCGGTCGAGAACATCGACTTCATCGCCACGGAACCACGTGACACCAAGGCGATCGCATTCTTTGACGATAGCGTCGTCCGCCGGCAGGACAGAAGTGGCAACGACGACATTGTCCAATAGCGTGGCGCGACGCGTGCGATTCACAACGCGTGCCAGTACCGTATCCCCTGCAAGATCCTTCAACACCTTTCCGGGGAGGCGGGTACTGCCCATGCGCGCCTGGATAATGGCGACGGCTTTCACGATTCTCCTGAATTCAACTTCCGCATTTCAATCGCGCTTACGTAGCTTCCGCGTGCGCTACTCTCCGGTGTAGAAGAAATGCCGCGTCCACATTTTCGTTCTCAAGGTAGCGCAGACGCTCTTCGCGAACAAGCTGCAGCCCGTCAAATTGCTCCAGATACAAACGGGCATAGTCGGATTTCCAGAGCAAGCCCTGGTTTCCGCGATAGACCACTTCCGTTAATTGCGGCGCATAGTATTCGAATCCCCAGATCCAATGTTTTGCACAGCGATGGATTTCTGCCATGGCAATCGGCAAATCCGCCGGAGCTATATGGATGAGCACGCCGGAAGTAAATACCAGGTCAAAGTGTTTGTCCTCAAAAGGAATGGACAGGGCCGAGGCCTGAAGCAGTTGGGCATCCGGCAGACGTTCCACGGCACGCCCGAGCGCATAGCTTTGAATCTCGATGCCGGAAAGCTGGGAAAAACCCATTTCCTTCAGAAGCAGTAACTGCGTACCCATATTGCAGCCCACTTCGAGGATCCGGGCATGCTTCGGAACTCCTGCCAGAAGCCGATGATTCAGTTCCCTTCGGGTTACGCCGTAGGTCTTCCGGTACAGATCGTCCAATTGCGTGGGCGTAAAGTTGTTTCGATCGGTGTATTCGTGTCCAAAAGTGCCGCTCCATGTGCGAATCTGGTCTGTCTCTGGAGAAATATTCGTACTCAATCAAACCTCCCACATCATTACTTTCCAAAGTGTGCAACGATCTTTGTGACTGCGCGAATTACGTCTCTCGCGTCTTCATCAGTCATGCCGTGAAATATGGGAAGGCTGATCAGGCGCTCATACGCCTCTTCCGCCACGGGGAATTCTCCGCCTTTGTAATCAAAGCTCATCCGATAATATGGGTGCAAGTGTACCGGGATGTAATGCACGTTGACGCCTATATTTTCCGCCCGCAGGGCGCTAAACACTTCTGCTCGCCTCGCACACAAACGAGACAAATCCAATCGAATCGGGTAGAGATGCCAGGCAGGATTAGCTTCTTGACGAACGCTGGGAACCACTACTCCGGGCAAGTTACGAAACGCAGAGGTATACGCAGCGGCGATTTTGCGACGGCACGCCAGGTTCGCTTCCAGTTGATGCAGCTGGGAAATCCCCAGAGCACAAGCGATATCAGTAAGCCGGTAATTAAAACCGAGCAGCACCATCTCATAAAACCACTGTCCCGCTGACTGCCGTTCCCGGGCATCGCTTGAGATTCCGTGATTGCGGAAGCGCCGCAACGTCTCCGCCAACGCGGGATTGCCTGTTGTCACCATGCCGCCTTCACCCGTAGTTAAGTGCTTCACTGGATGAAAGCTGAACGTTGTCATGTGAGAGATGCTGCCTATACACCGCTTCTTGTATTCGGCACCGAGGGCGTGCGACGCATCTTCAATGACCGTAAGGCCGCGGTCTTCCGCTAAGCGGAGAATAGGGTCGAGATCCGCCGGATGGCCCGAGTAATCCACCGGCAGAACTGCCCGAGTGCGCGGAGTAATCCGTGCCAGCGTCTGCTCGGGATCGAGGTTCAGCGTGTCCGGGCACACGTCGGCGAACACGGGGCGCGCCCCCTGATACAGAATGCAATTCGCGGTGGCAGCAAAAGTCATGGGCGAGGTAATGGCTTCGTCGCCAGGCTTTAGTCCTGCCGCAAATGCCGCCGCGTGGAGCGCGGCAGTGCCCGAACTGAAGCTGACCGCATAGTTCGCACCAACGCTGGAAGCGAAGGCTTCTTCGAACTCTCTCACCTTGGGGCCAGTGGTGAGCCAGTCCGAGCGAAGTACTTGCACGACGGCCTGAATGTCATCTTCACTAACAGACTGCCGACCGTAAGGCAGCAGCGTTTTGCGGACGGGCGTGCCACCATTGATGGCTAACAATTCCCGGCTGGTTGGAGTGGCACTCATGGCGAAAATCAGGCAGGCACCTGCGCTGCGGGCGCCTGAGAAAGCGGCATGCCGATCAGTTCTTCAAGGTCGCGCCCACTGAGCCACTGAGGATTAGTATCGCTGGCGTAGCGAAAGCCTTCCGGCAGGGGCTTAGCGCCAACCCAGTTCCCGGTTTGCCACCATGGGTGATTGGGCTGAATGACGAACATATCTTCGGCGTCCAGGGTCTGCCGAGCTTCGTCTTCGGAAACCAGCACCTCGTGCAATTTTTCTCCGGGACGAATTCCGATGTATTCCACTTCGCAGTCCGGAGCAACGGTAGTAGCCATGTCCACCAGGCGCATGCTCGGGATCTTGGGAACAAAGATCTCTCCACCATGCATTTTCTCAATGGTTCGAAGCACGAAATGAACGCCTTGCTCCAGCGTGATCCAGAAACGAGTCATGCGCGCATCCGTGACCGTGACCTTGCCGTGTTTGCGTTGTTCCTGAAATACGGGTATTACGCTGCCCCGGCTGCCGACTACGTTTCCGTAACGAGCGCAACTGAATTTGGTCTCCCGCGGGCCGGAATATGCGTTGGCTTGCACGAACATCTTTTCCGCGCAAAGTTTCGTCGCGCCATACAGGTTGATGGGATTCACCGCCTTGTCGGTGCTTAGTGCAAGCACGCGCCGCACGCCCTGATTGATTGCAGCGTCGATGACGTTGCGCCCGCCCATGATGTTGGTCTGGATCGCTTCGAACGGGTTGTACTCGCAGGCCGGAACCTGCTTCAGCGCGGCCGCGTGGATCACGACCGTCACGCCGGCAAACGCACGCTCCAAGCGCGCCGCATCCCGCACGTCACCGATGAAATACCGCAGGCTGGGATGATCGAAACCCGACGCCCGCATGTCATGCTGCTTGAGTTCATCGCGGCTGAATATCACCAGTCGCTTGGGTTGATACTCCTGCAGCATGATCTCGACGAACTTTTTCCCGAAGGACCCGGTCCCGCCGGTGACAAGAATTACCTGTTCCGACCAATTCATTCCATTCGCCTCGTGCTGCATGTAAACATCAAAGCTTGAAAATTAAACGGCTCGCGCCAGCGGCCAGCCAACCGTCTTGCCCTGCATCTGCGGAAGTGGAGCGATCTTGAACGCCTCAAGAATCGTGGGCGCGACGTCGTACAGGCGCAGCCCCTCGAGCGCCGTGGTGCTCGAACTGCGGCCAAGGTCCTTGCCCTCCGCCATCAGGAAGATGCCATCCCAATTGTGATTCGCGCCATCTGGACCCGTGTCATTTTCCTTGCTGTGGATTTTACCGCTGCCAACCATCCCGCTGGACCGCCAGTAGAGATCGCCAAAAAAGACGCTGAGGTCGGGCGCAATGTTCCGCGTGTGGCGATAGACTTCTTCCGAGAGGACGACCCGCGTGCCAATCGGATTCCCTTCCGCATCACCCAACGCTTCCAGTTCTTCTTTCAATTGCCGGCGCAGAGAATCGTATTCGGACCTGGGTACGGTGCCTTGCGGTTCGCGGCCTTCGATATTCAAGCAGATCCGGCCGTAGTAGCCGCCCTCTCCCCAGGCCTTCGTCCGCAACCAATCTACTTCCAGTTTGTCGAAGGGAGTTGGTTCGGTCGGATAGCGCTTCAACGCCAAGTATCCTTTCTGCACTAACCATTCGTTCAGCGCAATGGCGCCGTCCATACGCTTGGCGCCGTGATCGGAGACGATGAGCACCTTCGTGTTCTTGTCCGCAAACTCCAGGAGTTCCCCGACAAGAGAGTCCACGTACTTGTAGTACTCGTGAATGGAATTGCGAAATGAATTCCCTTCCCCGGCATAGAGGACGTGGCGCGGATCCATAAACTGCCAGAAGCCGTGATGGATGCGGTCCGTGCCCATCTCGACCATCATGAAAAAATCCCAGGGACGCGTTTTGAGCAAATGTTTGGCCACGGTAAATCGCTTCGTGGTCATCTCATAAATCTGGCTGAGCAGCCACTGCTTCTTGTCCGTGCGAAAGCCCTTCACATCGACCATATAGTCGCCAACCAGGCGCTGCAATTCGGGACGCAGCTCAGTCGGATAGGTGTACTGGCTTTGCGAACCGGGAGTCAGAAAACAGCTGACCAGGGATCCGCGCAGCGGCTTTACCGGATAAGTTGGCGGCACGCCGATGATGATGGAATCTTTTCCTTCCCGGCTGAGGATGTCCCAGACAGTCTCCTCGTGAATGCTGGCCGAGTTCGCCACCGAGAGTTTGTCATAGCCATACTCGCTGCGGTTGCGGAAGCCGTAGATTCCCAGCTCGCCGGGATCGCGGCTGGTCATCATGCACATCCACGCCGGGATAGTGATCGGAGGAGTGACGCTGCGGAGTTTTCCGTGTACGCCTGCGCCCAAGACCCGTTGCATGTTTGGAAGATCTTTCAGCCACGGTCCGAAAACCAGCTCCGGATCGGCACAATCCAGACCGATCACCATGA
>Ga0137393_10000447_pt1 | contig 24610 bp, 22 predicted proteins | sample 15con2h34BmetaG_FD_101396 | JGI IMG/M metagenome (GOLD analysis project Ga0137393, IMG submission 101396) | Vadose zone soil microbial communities from Angelo Coast Range Reserve, California, USA - 15con2h3.4B metaG | ecosystem: Environmental > Terrestrial > Soil > Vadose zone > Saprolite...
GAGGCGGCCATCGGCTCTAATTCTTTCAGCGCATCGATTTCGGATGCTGCGACATGCCCGAAAGAATTTCTCGCTTCAGATTCGATGTCGAACTGTGCTCCAGGCCTGCTCTCGGCCCGCAGGAACTCGCCCGCGCGCACGGTTTTCTTCGAACCTGGATCTTGGTGCTCAGGCAGCGGGACGAGCGCTCCTCCAGACGAGGCCCCGGCCGCTGCCGCCGCAGCTTGCGCGACGGGCGCCGATGAGTCCAGCCTGGAGCGGAGAAGGTCGCGCGCCGTGGTTAGAGTCTCCCGAACCTGATTGGGCTGAATTGGCTTGCGAAGAATTGAGTTGGCGCCGGCCTGCAACGCGTGTGATACGTCAATGTCGTTGCCGACGACTGCGAGAGTCAGTGGCCGCTCAGCCGCTTTCCGTTCGCGCGCCGTATTGAGCAGAAGCCCGGCCTCAGGCTGATTGTCCCAGTCAACGATAACAATCTGGAAGGGCTGAGTTGTGATTTTCGCCACCGCCTCAACGGCTGCGGGACAGTACTCTGCCTCGATGCCGAGACCGGCCAGCGCCTGACAAATGGGCGTGGCGGTCCCCTCATCCGAAGAGAACAGGAGGCAGCGAAGGGCCATACCACTTCAGACTACGGGCGGCAGTAACGATGGGCAAGATTACTGAGGTGGGCCACAGTCCCCGCATGGGCAGAGGTTCCGTGCGCGGAAGTACATGTACCGACAGACATGTGCGCGTGCGCTAGAATGCTCGGTCGCTCGGTTTTGGTTATTTCGATTTGAGGAAAACAATACAGAGAGGGAACTCCAAACGACATGGGCCTAAGGGAACAGAACTACTGGGCGACTACGGTCGAAAGGCCGAGTTGGGGCGCACCGCTTCCGTTGCCGGAGAGCGTGGACGTGGCGGTGATCGGCGCTGGATTCACCGGGCTTTCGGCGGCGCGGACTCTGGCAAAGCGCGGCGTGAGGGTGGCCGTGCTCGAAGGCGAGACGATTGGATGGGGCGCGAGTTCACGCAACGGCGGCATGGTACTCACAGGGATGAAGCTGGGAGTGAACAAGCTCATCTCGATGTATGGCCGGGAGCGGACGCAGCGTATGTATGCGGCGTCTCTGGCGTCGATCGATTGTGTCGAACAAATCGTTCGCGAAGAAAAGATTGATTGCGATTTTTCGCGTTGCGGGCATCTCGAAGTGGCCTGTAAGCAGAAACATTTTGACGACTACGCGCGCCAGGTGGAAGTCATTGCGCGGGAATTCAATCACCAGCTGCGCGTGCTACAGAAGCGCGAGTTGGTAACGGAGATCGGGTCCAACATCTACTACGGCGGCATGGTGGATGAAGTGAGCGCCGGGCTGAATCCGGCACGCTATGTTGCCGGGTTGGGACGCGCTGCCGTAAACGCTGGAGCGCAAATATGCGAGCACACGCGAGTAGAAAGCATGCAACGTGAGTCGCGGCAGGGCGAATCGGGATGGAGAATTATTACGTCAAAGGGCACCCTATGGGCCCACGAGATCTTCGTCGGAACGAGCGGGTACACCGGCAGGGCGACTCCCGCGCTGCAAAAGAAAATCATTCCCATCGGTTCGTTCATCATCACTACGGAAATTCTGCCCGAGGCATTGGCGTGCGAACTAAGCCCGCGCAACCGCATGATCTACGACTCGAAAAACTATCTCTACTATTACCGGCTCACGCCGGATCGGCGCATGCTGTTCGGGGGCCGCGCGGCGTTCTTCCCGGAGAACGACAAGACGGTGCGTCAAAGCGCGGACATTCTGCGGCGCGGGATGGTTGATGTCTATCCCCAACTGCGCGACGCGAAAATAGAATACGTTTGGGGAGGCACACTCGACTTCGCCTTCGACATCATGCCGCACGCCGGCCAAATGGATGGCATGTACTACGCCGTAGGATACGCGGGGCATGGCGTGGCCATGGCCACGTATCAAGGCCAGAAAATGGCGGAACTGATTGCCGGCGACAAGCCGGGGAATCCATTTGTGGGGATTCCGTTCCCGGGCGCTCCGCTGGGTTTGTACAACGGGAGGCCGTGGTTCTTACCGTTTGCCGGCGCGTGGTACAAGTTTCTGGACTGGGTGAACTGAAGAACCAGGCTAGTTAGAACGGGTTCCTGATCGTCAACCGACGGTCAATGACCTGCCCGTCTTGCATATCTTCCGAGTACAAGATCGTGCATCTCGCTTCTAGGGCGGAGGCAACGATCAGAGCATCATAAATTTTAAAGCCATATTTTTCTGCGATTGCTAACGCCTCTTGGTGAGTATCAAGCGTAATTGGGAGCGGGTCGGGACAGAGTATCTTGATGCTCTCAAGGGCGAGCTGAACTTCGCCCCAAGCCATGTTTGTCTTCCTCCGTGCCACTGCCGCAAACTCGTTCAAGACCTGCACGCTGACTTTTCCGCCTTCAGCAATCAACTCCTCTGCGTGGTGGGAGCGTGGATCATCCTGCACGATGGCGTACACAAAGACGTTCGTGTCGAGAAACGCCCTATCGCTCATTCGCCTCCTCGCGGTCGAAAACGAATCCTGGCGGGAAAGGACGCCGCAGCTTTCGCAAGGTATCCAGCGCGCGTTGACGGCTCTGATCGCGGCCGACGTCGAAGGCACGGCTGCCCGCCACTCGAATCTCGATGCTGTCGCCTTCTTTCAGTTCTAGAGCCTCGACGACCGCGGCAGGCAGACGAATCGCCAGGCTGTTTCCCCACCTCGACACCTGCATAGAGCCTCCTTGGATATACATGGATAATTGTATATCTAGCGGGAGGTCGAAGCAATGATCCCGTACACTACTGGTCCCAGTACCAACGCCATCGCACCGCCGATCATGCCAAACCGGTCGCTGCCTAACAGCGCCAGCATAGCCATCACCACCGGCGCACCCACAACATAGAGCAACCCCACGTTCCCGCCGGGAATCTTGAATGCACGCGCCATATTTGGCTTCGTCCGGCGAAGTTTCCACGCGGAAAGCACGGTCAGCACTGTCGTAGCCGAGCGCAACCAGATGTATACCGTGATGAGTTGGGCAAGACTCTGCCAGGCCAGCAGCCCATAAATAATCGCTGACACCACAATCGCCAGCCACGGCGTGCCATAACGCGAATGCTTGCGCGTCAAAACTGCAGGAAGGTAACCGTCTTCAGCCATGGCGAAGGGCATACGCGTGGTCGTGAGGACGGTGCTGTTGAGTAGCGCAACATTGGCGACCATGGCGGCGAGCGTCATCCAGGTTCCCAGCCAAGGTCCGCCGACGAGCTTGGCCACATCCGAAAAGTAACCAGTGTGCCAGTTCTGCCAGTCGCCCAGGGCGGCCAATCCGAAGAGCGTGGGAAGAAAGTACGCGGCGATCGAGAGCGGTACGACCAATGCCAGTGCCCTTGGGTAGCTGCGTTGCGGATTTTCGACCTCCTCAGCGACGGTCGAGAGCTGTTCGTAGCCGGAGTACAGCCACAGGCCAAGCGCCAGGCCAACGCCGAAGACTTTGAACGTCGGCTGATGCGGCGGGATCAACGGAACGAACGGATTGTGATGCCACTTGCTGAGGGCGATCACGATCATCGTTATCACCGGCACGAAGATGAAGATCTCAAGCGCGGTTGCGACCTGGCCAACCATCTGGATACCACGAACGTTGATCCAAGTGATGACAGCGATCAGTGCCACCGAAACGAGATAATGTTTCCAGCCGGTGATTTGAGGGAAGTAGTACACCAGGTAGTCGGTGAAGAGAACGGCATAGACTCCGCCGAGCAGGAAGGATGCCGACCAGTTCCACCATCCTGCGAGAAATCCCCAGAAGTCGCCGAAGGCGGCGCGAGTCCAACGGTAGAAGCCACCCGCAACCGGCATGGCGGTAGTGAGTTCGGCCGACACCAGCGAAACCGGAATGCACCAGAAAAATGGGAGCACCAGCAGATAGATCAGGGTCAACCCGGGGCCCGACGTGCTGACCATATCTTCGAGACCGAAGGGGCCGCCCGTGGTGTAAGAGAACATCACGAAGACCAGATAGAAGAGTCCGGCTTTGCGTAGAGCGGATTGGGCGCCGTTGTTGGTCGTCAAAGGATTGATAGGTCCCGTTTGCCGGTAACGCTATGCGGCAAGAGTTCCCGTGAGGGCGCCTTCGAGCTCGAGCAGACGGCGCTTGATGTCGAGGCCTCCGCCATAGCCGCAGAGCGTGCCGTCGGAGGCGATCACACGATGGCAGGGGACGACAATCGCGACTGGGTTGCGATTGTTCGCCATGCCCACCGCGCGACAAGCATGCGGCCTGCCAATTGCTCGCGCGATGTCGGCGTAGGTGCGAGTCTCTCCGTAGGGAATTGCCAGCAGCGCGCGCCAGCAGGAGAGCTGGAAATCCGTGCCGCGAAGATCGAGAGGGAAGCTGAACTCACGGCGCTTGCCGGCGAAATACTCTTCGAGTTCCGCAAAGTAGAAGCGCGTCGCGTCCGCGAACAGTTCGAAGACGACCTCTCCTTTTGCCTCTCTCTTTTCCTCACGAAGATGGCGCGGGTTGGGACGTATGGATTGCTGTCCAGGTAAACGCGCGTCGAATTCAAGCGCGACCAGGCCCTTTTTCGACACGGCCAGAAACAACGGGCCAATGGCTGACTCAAGAATTGCAGAGCAGAGCGTTTCCATCATCGTGAAGCGAACCGTGAATGAACTATGAATTCCAGAGTCGGACCTGCTAGACAGGTTTCTGCGCCAATAACGATAGCATAGAGAATCCGGATATGAACGGGCGTAGGTTGACAGAATCGCTTTTTTCAACGAGAGTGTCTGCTGCGTTTATCCCGGGTATTGTCCATACTTGAAGAAAGCCCTCACTATTTTGGTAGCGGTTGTGCTGGCGCCGGTGCTGCTCATCAGCCTGGTGGCATTCGCGGCGGGTGACTGGCATCCCGTAGGCGAGACCGCCACCGGAGCCAAAGTGTCCGTCAGTTCGATTCGGATGCTGACGAATAACCAGCGTACCGCCCTGGTGCGCGTGCAATACAAAGAGCCCACCAAGCTTGGGCCCGGCGGTCCGTTTATAGAGACGCGTGCACGCGTGCGATTCAACTGCGCGAATGGAAGTGCCTCTCCCAGTGCCGTATGGTTCTACTCACGTGACCGCAGCGGAAGATTTGTGGTCAGCAAGAAGACCACGCACGATGAAGAGTTCGGGAAAGAGGCTGAAGGCGGCTTCGAGGAAATGGTCAGCAAATACGTGTGCCAACAAAAGTAGAAGTGTAGAAGTTAAGTAGAGGGCCTCGGGTTCCGCGCCTTGACGCAGGCGAGAGTAGACTCGGTCCATCCACCAATTTTCACAGGTATAGCACAGCGGTAACTACGGAACCACTTCCGTCGAGGCCGCTTCCCGTCATATCCTGTTAGAGGAAATTAGCCGCGGCAAGCGGCGGAATCCCACCTCAGCATGGTCTCATTGCGAATCTATTCGTTGGTTGTAGCCGGAAGCGCTGTAGTGGTTGGAGCGTATGCACTGTTGCGGCGTAAGCCGAAGACAGCGAAACAGCTCGAACGCGAACGCCGGGTCTGGCTCGACGGCGTGGGCAGGATCACCGATGGCACAGTGATTGATGTGCAGGAACTCGCCGCGGATGACAAACACGGGGCGGCGGCTCTGCTGATTTATAAGTACGACGTGGCTGGCGTTTCCTACGAATGCTCGCAGGACGTGACCCACCTGCGGCATTGGATCAATCTGCACTCCTGCCGGCTCGGACTGCCTACATCGGTGAAGTACGACCCGCACAATCCTGGCAACTCGCTGGTCGTTTCAGAAAGCTGGATGGGACTAAGGCAATAGCTCAATGACGATTGTCCGTTGCCGGTTCCAAATATCCGCATCGCACCCACTAGCAAAAACCTTCCCTCCTCGCGCAATCTCCTGCGCGGTGGCGTACTGCGGCTAGTGCCAGTTCAGATACATAGTGGTATTGCGCTTATCGAAGGTGATTTGCAGGGTCTTGTCGTCGCCACCGATAAAGTCGGCGGAGATGGTCTTCGAGAGATCGACGGACTGGTCTGCGGATTTCGCCTTGAGGCGAAGCACGTGATTTCCAGCGGGCACTCGTAGAGTTTCGGAACCGGCCCCGCGGAGATCGTGGAAGACAACCAGACGTTTCTGCGTCCCCCCATGAAGCGGCAATGTCAGCGCGAGTTGATCATCGATCCATACTGAGAGGGTGGCATCTTTGAATTGATGCTGGACAGCAAGTTCAAGTGTGGAAGTGGGAGCAACAACTGGTTGCTCTTTGGCAGCGGCAGGTTCGGTCGCCAGTCGTGGGCTCCCACTCGAGTGAGAAGGAAGTCTTGTGCTGGAGTGGGCCGGAGACTTCGCGGAGGCAACAGTAGAGCGCTCTGTGGTTACCGATAGTCCGTCCGTTTGCAAGGAAGCCGCAGCCTCGCCGTGATGAGAGTCTGCGGCCGTGGGTGCCTGCGTGCCCGCATCTGCTTTCTGTAAGGCCGCGGTTTTTCTCGACGGAATACCAAGAATAATGATGAGCATGATGACCAGGGCCGCACCCAGCATTATGTCTCTTAGCGATCCTCTATGAAGGATGGTACGTACCACCCTTTCCGCATATTCAAGGTCCTTTTCTGCCCCGGCGGTGACAGTGGCCGGTCGACGTCTGAGCGATTTCGTATCAACTGGGGAACGCGGCACCAGGAACTCTGTGGTTGAACTGGTGGACTGCATACGCAGCTGGCGGAGATCATTCGCGAAATCTGCTCCGCGTTGGTAGCGTTCGAGGGGATCCTTCGCCACGGCCTTGGAGATTATCGGGTCCAGAGCGCGAGGAAGGTCAAGGTCGAAGGCGCTGGCCGGCACAGGTTCGCGGTTGACGACCTTGAAGCAAACCGTGGTCGCGCTGTTTCCGTGAAAGGGCGAATGCCCGGTCACCATCACATAGAGAATGACACCGAGCGAGAAAAGATCAGATCGTCCATCAACCGCTTCGCCAATGAGTTGTTCGGGAGCCATGTACGCCGGCGTACCGAGCAGCCGGCCGGGAAGGGTGAACTGGGCCAGGTTCAACTTGGCTATGCCGAAATCAGCGATTTTGGCCCGGCCTTCCTGAGTTATCAAGATGTTGGCGGGTTTAATGTCGCGGTGGACTACCCCCTGGGAATGCGCGTAGTCGAGCGCCTCGGCGATTTCCTCAACCAGGCTTAGCGCCTGGGGAAGAGAGAGTTTTTTGTCCCGCGAAAGAATGCGGCTCAGAGACTCGCCAGCGACGTATTCGAGCACGATGAAGGGCTCGTGACTTTCCGTCTCTTCCCCAACATCAAAAACGGCCACGATTCCAGGATGCTGTAGACGACCCACGGCCTGGGCTTCGCAAACGAAGCGCTGGCGAAACTCTGCTTCTTGTTCGGGTTCCTGGTTGAAGAGCGAGACCGTCTTCAGAGCGACCAGTCGATTGATCTGAGGATCGCGAGCCTGGTACACCACGCCCATGGCGCCGCGCCCCAATTCCGACACGATCTCGTATCGCCCGAACCTTCTGTTCTCCCGATTTTCCATGGGCAGCGTGTCCGCCAGGCAGACCTCGGGCTTCACTCCGGGCCGCAACAGAGGGACTCCTAGCATGGTATCCCCAGCGTCCTCTAGGACAACCCCCACTCATGGTTGGATTCGTTACGTCCGTAACGCGGTGATAAGGCAGGCGCAACCACAGGGAAACGCAGAGCAGTTGATTGAGCGCTTAGCTTCCGGTGCTGAAGCCGCCGCTGTGGGCAACGGTGATTCGCAGGTACTTGTAAGGATTGACTGGAGTGTCGTTGATGCGGACTTCGTAGTGGAGGTGAGGACCGGTAGAGCGTCCGCTAAGACCAACATAGCCGATGACATCGCCCCGGTGGATGTGCTGGCCGGGAGTAACAGAGTAGCCGGAAAGGTGTCCGTAGCGCGTGCTAATGCCGTGACCATGGTCAAGCATCACCGCCTTGCCGTATCCGCCGAGGAAATCTACGAAAGTGACGACACCATCGGCCGGGGCGATCACCTGGTGGCCGTAAGTGCTGCCAATATCGACTCCGCTGTGGAACGCACCTTCACCATTGAAAGGATCGATACGCTCGCCAAAACTCCCGGTAACCTGGCCTTCGACCGGCCATAGATTCGGGGCAGAGTTCGCCCGGATCCAGTCAGCAGTCGTGGCGTTGCGAGTCAGCCCCATGGTGATGCCAACCATCGCAGCGCCGCTCAGAGCGGACGTGCGCAGGGCGTGCAGTTGGTCCAGAGAAGAAGATACCTCAGCATTCTGAATCTGGTCGCCGCCGGCGGTCACCAGCGTGGGCTGCGACTTAAGTCCATACAGGGCGGATACTTCGCTGGCGATCGAGCCCAGGGAAGCGACCTGCACGTCGCGCTCTTTAGCGACCTGTTCCAGCCGAGAATAACTGTCTTTAATCTGCTCTTTTTCAGTGCGGAGTTCATTGTACCGGGAAACCTTGAGCAGCATGCGGGTGTAGGAGCTGGCGATGCCGGTAAGGCTAAGGAATCCGATTGCGGCGCCGATGACAAATACGTACAGGTAGTGCACGGGGATGGAGATTTTGCGCAACTGGCCGTCGTCCCCGCGGGCCACAAATAGGATGTAAAAACGTTTTTGCAATTCGCTCCTCGTTTAGAGCTTAAAAATTAAAGCTTAAAAATCAGGACCGGAAACTCAGGGCGGTTCTGGCTGCAGAAGCCCCGTACGAAGATCCTGATTCGGGCCACGCTTCCCATCTTGGGAATGGAAACTTGCTTCGCGCCCGGTACCCAGCCAAATAAATTCGGGCGCCATACCCGAAAAAAATCGAAACTGTCAAAAGACGCTTTCCTCTGCAATTACAATCGAATGCAGAAGATAGCTCGGCCAAAGGTTTGTGAATGACTGGTTAACGGTAACAAACCGGATTCCCCCTGTCAACGAGCCAGAAGAACATTAGCTGTTACTTAAGGGTGGGTCAGCGGATGCCCACAAGCCAGATTTCGCTGTCTCGCCGGACCAATGCGCGCTTGGCCAGATTCCTGGACGATGCTGGCTTCAGCCTCCATCGGCTATGATTCCCTCGCCGTGCCTGTCACCGAAAAAGCGCTGATTGCTGAAATCCGGCGAATGGCAACATCCTCCGGTCAGAGCAGGCGGACGGACGCCAAGGTTCGCGCTGCTCGCCCGGCGCCTGCCGTCCTGACCGGAATTGGAGACGATTGCGCTGTACTGCAAGTGTCGCCCGCCCACCAGATCTTGGTCACAACCGACTTCACTCTCGAAGGCATTCACTTCCGGCGCGACTGGCATCCTGCTGAAGTGGTTGGACACCGGTGCTTGGCGCGAGGACTCAGTGACATTGCTGCCATGGGCGGAAAGCCGGTCGCCACATTTCTTTCGTTGGCGTTGCCCCGCAATTTACCTCAGGCCTGGGTGCGACGGTTCACGCACGCTCTCATCGGCCTGGCGAAGCAATTCGGAGTGACCCTGGCCGGAGGAGACACGGCGGAATCGCCGAACGGAATTCTGGCGGACATTATCGTCGTTGGGACTGTGCCTGAGGGAAAAGCTGTGTTGCGTTCGGGCGCACGCGCCGGCGACCGCATTTTCGTGAGCGGAGATCTCGGCGGTTCGGCTGCGGCACTCTGGCAGATGCGAAAGAAGCCTACAAAATTGAATATGCGCGACTATCCGAGACATTTCCTTCCCCAGCCCAGGATCGAGTTGGGACGTATTCTGCGGGAGCGTGGCGTGCCTTCCGCAATGATCGATACCAGCGACGGCCTCTCGACCGACCTGGCGCATCTTTGTGAAGAGAGTGGCGTAGGGGCGGAGGTGGAAGCAGAGCTTATTCCGCGAGCGAACGTCGGCAAGCCAGCACGTGAAGTGGATATCGAATTCGCACTGCACGGCGGCGAAGACTATGAATTGCTATTTACGGCCCCCGCGACCCGGCGCGTTCCTTCGCGCATGGCTGGCGTCCCCATTACGCAGATCGGACACATCACGCGCAGGCGAAAGATTCTCCTGATGGATCGCGCTGGTATTCGGCGCGAGTTGCAACCGCGGGGATGGGAACATTTCCGGCATTGACAGTTACCTTGGTTACCACCGGTGTCTCTAGTCTGCGGCGATAAACGGGACTACAGTTATGGTTATGTTGTTCTCCCGATTGCTATTTCTCCGATTTTCGGTTGCATTGTTGTTCCTCTCTGCAGGAACTGCCTCACTGAGTGCGCAGTCGAAGAAGCTGCCACCACCTCCGCCGGCGCATGCCAAGTCGCCTTCTCCCGCAGTCACGGATGATTTCGTGCACCAGCAGTTTGGTGAGAATTGTTCGCTGCTGCCCGGGCCAGCAGTTTGTGGCTGATCTCGACGACGATGGGGTCGAAGACTTGCTGGTAGCCGCGCGGTGCAAGAATCCGATCGCGGATCAGGACGAGTACAGTTTCCGTGTCGCTGATCCCTACAACACCTTCCTGGGATTTGGCGAGGTAAAGGTTACTTCGACGTTCGCCTCGGATGAGCCCGACCGCCGCGGCCTGAGCTTGCTCATCGTTCACGGGGCTGACAAAGATGGTTGGCGCGCGGAGACTCCCAAGGCCAAATTCGTGTTGATCAACCTACCCTTCAAAACGCTGTCCGTAAAAAAGCTGGCGATCAAGAAAAGAACCATCCTGGGCATCTACGTGGAAGAGAGGGGCGAGGGCGGAAATACTTCGTCAGTGGTGTTCTGGGACGGGAAGAAGTACCGCTATCAGCAGTTAGGCGCGACCCTGGAATAATTTCGGACAGTCCCGATCCCGATCTCAAAATAGAGCAACCCCTACCATGACTTGTTCATCTTCGTAATTAGGGTTGCTTCGCGGAGAAGTCGTGCCGTTCCCATCGCGATATTCCAAGCCAACTCTCGCGCTCTTACAGCAGGGCCCCTCAGCGCAGCTCCAGGTGAAACACGTCCACGACAAGGAACGTTCTGCGATTGAGCAGAACCACGTGGCCGCCGATGACCACATGCTCACATTCGGGCGGCGGCGGCGGAAGGCGGCGTTCCATATCTTCGGGGCACCGCAGCATTTTCTTTCTCAGTCCAGGCGGCAGAGTTCCGCGCACGATCAGCTGGCGCTCCAGGCCCGGTGGGAGCCGATCCCGCTCGGCTAACCCGGCAGGAAGGTGGTCGTAATTCTCCTGGTACCATCCCCGCATCTCGTCGCGGTCGTGGTCCGAATAGCCATGCTGCCCATGGCCACGATCCCGGTTACCATGGCCGCGATCGCCATGGTTGTGATCGTTGTCATCGTTGTCATCGCGATCGTGCTTGTCGTGGCCGTGTCCATGCTCGTCGGCCAAGGTGATTGTGGTCGAGAGCGCGAGTGAAAGAGTTGCAATCGCACCGGCTCGCAGCCAAAGTTGAAATGACATGAAAAATCCTCCCTGCAGATAGCAGAATCTCAGACTATGAGAACAGCCGAGGCCCGCACAGATTACGGAAGTGCACTCGGCGCACCCTGGGTGAAACCGCATCCTCCTCCGCCGCACCCGCTATAATCCATCCGCCATGAATCTCGAACAAAAAGCCGAAGAATTAAGAAGACGGAATCAGCTCGCGGAAGAAGGCGGCGGAGCCAAGCGCCGCGAGCGCCAGCACAAAGAAGGCAAAATGTCGGCTCGCGAGCGGATTGAGTTCCTGCTCGACGACGGCACTTTCGAGGAGACCGACAAGCTGGTCACGCATCGCTGCACCGACTTCGGCATGGACGAGCAGAAAATTTACGGCGACGGCTTCATCACGGGCTACGGCCGCATCGAGGGCCGGCTCGTTTACGTTTTTGCGCAGGACTTCACTGTCTTCGGCGGATCGCTCTCTGAGGCGAATGCAGGCAAAATCGTGAAGATCATGGACTTGGCCGCGAAGATGGGCGCGCCCCTGATCGGGCTGAACGACTCCGGCGGCGCTCGCATTCAGGAAGGCGTGATGTCGCTGGCCGGCTACGCCGACATTTTTCTGCGCAACACTCTATACAGCGGGGTGGTGCCGCAGATTTCCGCCATCATGGGCCCCTGCGCGGGTGGCGCGGTCTACTCACCGGCGATCACCGATTTCGTCCTCATGGTGGATAAGAGTTCCTACATGTTCATCACCGGGCCCGACGTCATCAAGACGGTTACGCACGAGGAGGTCACGAAAGAGCAGCTCGGCGGGGCGATGACGCACAACGAAACCTCCGGAGTAGCCCACTTTCTGGCCCATGACGACGCCGAATGCCTGTCGATGGTGCGCGAGCTTTTGAGCTTTTTGCCTTCGAATAATCTGGACGATCCGCCGCGCAAAGTCTCGACCGACCCCCGCAGTCTTGGAGAAGATCGTAAAGATGCCCGCGCCGATGCCGCACTCGACAGCATCGTGCCTGCGCAATCGAATCAGCCCTATGACATGAAGGACATAATTCACGCCGTGGTCGACGACGCGTATTTTTTCGAAGTACAGGAGCACTACGCGAAAAACATTGTCGTCGGATTCGCGCGCCTGAACGGCCGCTCCGTCGGCATCGTGGCCAATAACCCGGCGATGCTGGCGGGCACGCTCGACATCAATGCCTCGATCAAGGGCGCACGCTTCGTCCGCTTCTGCGACTGCTTCAACATTCCGCTGGTCACGTTTGAAGATGTGCCCGGCTTTCTGCCCGGTACCGCGCAGGAGTACGGCGGCATCATCAAGCACGGCGCGAAACTGCTCTATGCCTTTGCCGAAGCCACGGTTCCCAAAGTCACGGTGATTACGCGTAAAGCCTACGGCGGCGCCTATTGCGTGATGGCGTCGAAACATATCCGCACGGATGTGAACTATGCCTGGCCCACGGCGGAGATCGCAGTGATGGGCCCCGAGGGCGCAGTCGACATCGCGTACAGACGTGAACTCGATGGCGCGGAAAATCGCGAAGCTGTTCGCCAAAAGAAAATCGAAGAATTCCGCGACCGCTTCGCCAGCCCCTACGTGGCAGCAGAGCGCGGCTACGTGGACGCCATCATCCAGCCCCACGAAACACGCAAGAAGCTGATTCAGGCTCTGGCCATGCTGGAGAATAAGCGCGATAAGAACCCGCCGAAGAAACACGGGAATATACCGCTGTAAGACCGCACGTGTGGCGCGGGCACTCCTGCCCGCGAACTGCTGAAGCAACTACAATGTAGGTGTTCTTCCTACTCCCGCCCCTGGGGAAGCATCGACCCATGCCGCACATGCAGGATGTAAACCGCCCTATCGATCACTACGAAAAGAATCCGGTAGATTCCGCGGTTGCCTGCGCCGAATAGCACCTCTCGGATTGGTTCATCAAATGAATCGCTCTCCGGAGCCAGGGGGCAGCGTTCGGGATGATGAGCCAGCGTCTTGACGCTTTGCCGCACCCTGCGAATCCACTCGCGCGCTGCTCGTGGGGCATGGCTACGAATGTAGCGATAGGCGGTACGGAGATCGCTTTCCGCCTCCGGCGTTACGATCACGCGGTAAAGGATCGGCAACTGTTAGCCTTCGCGTTCTAGTTCGTTCAACAAATCCTCCGCCGGACGCCCCTCACCCCTGACCGCCTGTGCCAAGCCGCGCCGTATGCTCGCAACGGCGTCGAGATGGTCGGCAACATCCTGATAAGTTGCGGGATCAAGCACCACAGCCTCGGCCTTGCCATTGATGGTCAGTACCAGAGGCCGCCCCGTCTTCTTCATGTGCTTCATCAGGCTGGAGGACTTACGCTTAAAAGTCGTGAGGGAATGGATGTCGCGGGCTATGTTAATCATGGCATTAAGTTAGCATCGTTATAGCATCTAATTCAATGCGCCACTTGGACCGATCATATGGCGGTGCGATTAAGTTCGTTTCTCGGTAGAATGCTCCAATATTGGAGATGCGAATGAAACGCTTGCCCGCATTCCTGTTCCTGTCACTCGCCGTAGCCGCTTCCGCCCAGGATCCCAATACCTGGCTCGGCACGCTCCCCCAGGCCAAAGACTACGTCCAGCGCCGAGCCTCAAGCTACGACCGGAGCGGCGCGAATGCCGACTCTCGCACCATCGCGCCGGGAGACACGCTCACGCTGGTGGACGAATCCGGACCGGGACTGATCAGCCACATCTGGGTCACCATTGCGACGAGCGATCCGGATCATCTGAAGGCGCTGGTACTGCGGATGTATTGGGATGGGGAGTCGTCGCCTAGCGTGGAGGCACCCGTCGGTGACTTTTTTGGCCTTGGCCTGGGAGACTACTTTCTCTATCAGTCTCTCCCTCTGTCCGTAGCTTCTGACAAGGCTTTGAACTGCTACTTTCCCATGCCTTTTCAAAAGCACGCGCGCATTACCGTCACCAACGAAGGATCGATAAAGGTCGGAGCGTTTTACTTCAACGTGGACTACCGCAGCTACAGCAAGCCTCTGCCCGCGGATTTGCTCTACTTCCATGCGCAGTACCGTCAAGCCTCGCCCGCGCATGGGTGGACCAATCAATGGCGATCGAACGGCGACCCGCAGGTGGATACGAAGAAAAATCTGAACGGAGAGGGAAATTACGTGTGGCTCGAAGCCAGCGGCCGTGGCCATTTCGTGGGTGTCACTATGTCAATTCTGCAGAATCAGGATGGCTGGTGGGGAGAAGGCGACGACATGTTCTTCGTGGATGGAGAGGCAACGCCCTCGATCAACGGCACCGGGTCGGAAGATTATTTTCTGGGAGCGTGGAGCTTCGGCGACCATCCATTCTCCTATGCACTATCGGGCGCGCCGGTGAAGGGGAATGAAAAGGCGGGAAGCCGGACATCGGTCTATCGCTTTCACCTGGATTCGCCAATCACGTTTACTCGGTCGCTTCGCGCCACGATTGAGCACGGGCATGCCAATCATCGGTCCGACAATTTCTTTTCCGTCGCTTACTGGTATCAAACCGAGCCTCATGCTGCCTTTCCGGCGCTGCCATCCCTCGATCAGCGTATTCCGAAAATCCATCCGGTAGGCGGACCGGGAAATGCTGGCAGGTAATGCCGGGGAAGCGCGCTGCCACACATCATTGGTGCGCCCTGAAGCTCGCAAACTCTAATCACACCCCAACTGGTTGCTTGCTGCGAACGGGCACCGGCGTAAGCCAGTTGTGTCGATCTGCCTTTTCGCCGCGCACGATGGCGTAGAACTCCTTCTGGACTGTCTTGGTGATCGGGCCGGTCACACCTTTACCGACGCTGATTTTGTCCACGGAACGGATGGGCGTGACCTCGGCGGCGGTGCCGGTGAAGAATGCCTCGTCGGCGATGTAGAGCATCTCGCGCGGAATCATCTGTTCAATGATTGGAATGTTCAGATCGCGGGCGATTTGCAGCACAGAGGCGCGCGTGATTCCCGGCAACACGCTGTTGCCCAGAGGGGCGGTGATCAGTGCGCCATTGTGCACAATGAACAGGTTCTCACCGGAGCCTTCGCTGACGAAGCCGTTGACATCGAGCGCGATGCCTTCGACGTATCCGTTGACGATGGCTTCCATCTTGATGAGTTGCGAGTTCATGTAATTGGCCCCCGCCTTAGCCATGCCAGGAAGAGTGTTCGGAGCGAGCCGCGTCCACGAGGAGACGCAGACGTCGCAACCTTCGGTCTCGCCGCCCAGATATTTTCCCCACGGATAATTGATGATGTAAACCTCGGTCGGCGAGTTGAACGGATTCACCCCCGCCTCACCGTAGCCGCGCAGAACGATGGGCCGCACGTAGCATGGCCACTCGCCATTGTGGCCGACGGTGTCGAGCATGGCCTGCACCAGTTGGTCGCGAGTGAAGTCGACGTCGATGCGGTAGACCTTGGCCGAATCCAGAAGACGCTGCATGTGCTCCTGGGCGCGGAAAATCGCCGGCCCGGAAGGCAAAGAGTAGCAGCGGACACCTTCGAATACTGAAGAGCCGTAGTGGATCACGTGCGACATCACGTGAATAGTGGCTTCGTCCCAGGGTATGAGCTTGCCGTTGTGCCAGATTTTGTCGGTCTTCTGGATTGCCATGCGGACTCCTTCGCGGCCGTCTGTGACGAGGTGGAATACATCCTCAGGCAGGGATTGAGGTGGCAAATCCCACCAACGTCAACAGGACATTATAGCCGAAGTGTTACCCGCGCCTGTGCGGCGGTTTGAATGGAACTCGAGTGGAAATGGATTGGAACTGAACCGGAACTGAACCGGAACTGGAGCGGCAACTGGATGTGTATGGCGCAATCCGCCGGCTAGTGTTTCCGGGAGACTTCAAAAAGCAGATTGAAGAACTGAACGATGGTCACGCCGATAGCGACGTAGACTGCAACTTCCAGCCTCCGGCTCGCTTCCTGAGTGGCCCGCAACAGGGCTGCGATGTCGTTCGTCGTCTGGCACAAGGTGTCGGCGAGCTGTTCGAAGTGCTGAACCGAACCCCGCATTTTTTCTGCTACCCTCGACATCCCCAATGTAGCGTCCGCTGCCTGCTGCCCATTACGCAGGTCGAGCTCGGCCTTGCAGGCTGACCACCAGGGACTGCCGGGCACATCGTCGTACATCCGCTGCCGGATCTCTTCATAGGATCGGGTCCGCAACAACTGCACGAGCGCGTGAGCATTCTCAACCGCTTTTGTGTCTTCCTTCCTGTCCTCTGCGAAAACCGCCATAGACCATGACTTTATCAGTCGGGCCTTCATCGATGAGATGCCGGAGGTTCAATGCCGTTCGAGGTTTTCAGACTGGGACGGTTTAGGTAACGACGTTACCCCCTGGCCATCTGGCCCACCGGAGGATCTCTCATTCCATCCGCCGTAGACCTAAAGTCATCGAAGCTCTCAGCTGCGAAAAGATTTCTGTTGCAAGACGTCACTCTTAGGATGGTCCGCACACCGCTAGAACCGACGGCCGCGGAAGTGCATCTAAATTTAGGTTAGCAGGCAGTTCTATAACCTTCGAGCTGTTGCAGCGGTTGCCCCTGAATCTTAGAGCCGGTAGCATAGAATATAGAAAAACTTACAAGTTAAGTTTGTGGGGAGAAAGCCGCCACTCTTTCAATTCTCAACTGAGCCCCCTCACTGAACCACCTCGACGACACAAATCGTTGCAGAGCAATACAAAAACGCAAAAGGAGAACGAGGTAGTGGTTTTGAGAAGGTCTATTTTCAGTCTGCAAGGGTCGGTCACAGTTTTCCTGAGCTTCTTCTTGTTAGTCTCAGGGCTAACCGCCGCACGCGCGGATAGCGCTTCCTTTGATCTGATCGGTCCCAAGGTCGAAGTGCGTGTTCAGCGTGCGGGCAAAACTCTACCCATCTCCCAGGTTCCTCATCTGCAAGCGGGCGACCGGTTGTGGGTGCATGCGGACCTGCCGGACACTCAGTCGGTGCATTATCTTATGGTCGTCGCGTTTCTGCGCGGAGCCACCAATCCTCCGCCGGATTCCTGGTTTACTCGCGTCGAAACCTGGAGCAAGCCCGCCCGCGATGAAGGTGTTTTCGTCACTGTTCCCGAGGAGGCTGAGGAAGCTTTGGTATTTCTGGCGCCCGAGACAGGAGGCGCCTTCAACACCCTGCGCGGAACTGTCCGAGGCAAGCCCGGAGCGTTTGTGCGAGCCGCGCAAGATCTGGAACAAGCGAGCCTCGACCGGTTGCGGCTCGAAGAATATCTGGCCGCCGTTCGCGAAGAATCAAGCAGCGATCCCGAGCAACTGAAATCCCGCACCACGCTGCTGGCGCGAAGTTTGAATATCCGCCTCGACCAACAATGTTTTGACAAGCCGAGCGCGCAGCAGGTGCCATGCCTCACTCAGAATACCGATCAACTCGTCCTCGACGACGCGCACAGTCAGACCATGGTTGCGACCTTAACCACGGGTGCGTCCACGGACCTGCTGGCGCAGATCAGTTCCACTCCTACGGCACGAAGCGGATACTACAGCCCTTACATTGGAGCGGTGGTCGACGTAGCCCGCATCCTGAGCACGGCACATACCGCGCAGTACCAGTACATTCCTGCCCTGTCCCTGCCCAAGCAGGATCAACTCAACCTGCGTTTGAATAATCCTCCTTCATTCCGTAATCCAAAGTCGGTGCTGGTGATTGGCTTGCCGCCCGTTCGTCCCGCGGTCCAGCCACCGTTGCGAGCCGTGGATGCGACCCAGGTCTTCTGTGCAGACAAGCCCGCACTCGTTCTTCCGGTGGACGGTGCCCCGCTGGTCTTCGCCACCGACCTGGCACACAGCTTCGTTCTCCATGTTGAAACTAAATCGGGACCGGGGATCGATCTCCCCGCCAAGGCCGATCCCGCGCACGGCGGTTTTGTCGTCGAGACTCAGACCATGCAATCGGCCGGCCTCGACGGCGAAGCGAGCGGGGTCCTGCGCGGACTCTGGGGCTTCCGTTCTTTCGACGGCCCGCGCTTCCGCCTGCGGACCTCCCGACCCGCACAATGGGTCGTAGCTTCCAAAGACGCCAGCGCTCTGATTATTGGGCGCGAGGACACTCTCCATCTGCAATCTCCCGAAGCCTGCTGTGTCAGCGAAGTGAGTCTGAAAGACGAAAACGGCAAAAGCCTTGCGGCAGAATGGAAGACCGCCAAGCCGGACGAGCTTGAAGTAAAAGTTCCGCTTCAAAACGCAGCCGCGGGATCGGTAACGATGATCGTGAAGCAGTTCGGCCTGCAGGAAGCTGACAAGATTCCGCTCCATACCTACGCCGAGGCCGCGCGTCTCGACGCTTTCAGCCTCCACGCCGGGGATGCGGATGGCGTGCTCAAGGGCACGCGCTTGGACCAGGTCACCGGCCTCGAAGTAAATGGCCTGCATTTCAATGCTGATGTCCTGACCCGCTCTCACCAGCAAGATGAATTGAAGCTGGTCACGCATGAGGAGGCCGCGAGCACAAAGCTGCAGGCCGGAGAGCCGATCGTCATTCACGTTACGCTCAAGGATGGCCGCGTCCTCGACCTTAACTCCTCGGTCGGAGCGACCCGTCCCCGGCTCAGCATTCTGACGAAGAGTGTTGAAATGGATCAGCCGACGTCCGCGCCCTCGGTTCGACTTGGCAATCAGGATCAATTACCGCAAGACGCGCGACTAAACTTCTTTCTCAAGACGCAGGTCCCGGATACGTTTCCTCCCGCCGAAAAGGTTGAGGTCGCAACTTCCGATGAATCGTTCCGCGTTTTCTTGAGCGTCAAGGACGGTAATCTGACGTTGCAGGACTCGAAGACGGTCTTCGCGGTGCTTGATCCCATGAAGCTTTTGGGGCCATCTGCCTTCGGACCGCTGAAGTTTCGGCCAGTGACGGCCGACGGCATCGACGGGGATTGGCAACTGCTGACCAATGTTGTGCGCATTCCCAAACTAAAAGCGGTCCGCTGCGTCTCAGCATCCGAAAAACAATGCACCCTGAGCGGAGACAAGTTGTTCCTGATCGATGCGGTAAGCACAGATCCTGATTTCGCCAACGCGGTAACTGTCCCCGACGGCTTCGTGGAAGCCACGCTGACCATCCCCTCGCCCAAAGGAAAGACGCTCTACATCAAATTGCGGGACGATCCGGCCAGCATCGACACCCTGACCACCGAATAGTCTCGCAAGAGCCCGCTTCGCTTCTGTCCGCTGCCCGCGCGGTATACTCAGGCCTTTCGATCCATGGCGAACATCCTTTACGGAGTCAACGGCGAAGGCGCGGGTCACTCGACCCGGGCTCGGGAAGTGCTTTCGCATCTCGTCGCGCAGGGACACTCTATTCACGTCGCGTCCTTCGATCGCGGTTTGCGCAACCTCAGCCAGCAATTCGACGTCACCGAAATCTACGGTTTCCGTTTCGCTTACGTGAATAATCGTGTGCGCTATAAACGCACGATCGCAAAAAATCTCATCACCATCCCGCAGGCGGCACGAAGCCTGGCCCGGCTCAAAGAACTCGTCGACGAGTGGAAGATCGATCTGGTCATCACCGACTTCGAGCCGCTTTCGTGTCATGTCGGACACAAGAAAGGATTGCCAGTCATTTCGATTGACAATCAACACCTGCTGACCAACGCCGCCGTCTCCTATCCTCGGCAATTCCGGCGGGATGCGGCAGCCGCGAAGCTGGTTACGCGGATGATGAGTCCGCACGCCGACGCCTACCTCGTCATTTCTTTTTTCACCGCCCCAATGAAGAAGCGCAACACGTTCTTGTTTCCTCCGCTACTACGGCAGGAAATCCTCAACGCCACTCCAACCCAGGCGGAGCATATCCTGGTCTATGTCACCTCGCCCGCTCCGGCACTCGCGAAGCTGCTGAGTTGTGTCCGTGGCAGCTTCATTGCCTACGGCTTTGGCCGCGACGGGCGGGAGGGAAACATCGTCTACAAGAAGCCATCACTGGACGGATTTTTCACCGATTTAATTAGTGCTCAGGCGATCGTGGCCAATTCCGGATTTTCCCTGGTCACCGAGGCGTTACATCTGGGCAAGCCATACCTGGCCGTGCCAGTCAGCCACCAATTCGAGCAGATCTTCAACGCTTACTGGCTCGACAAGATGGGATACGGCGCTTACTGGGAAGAGCTAAACAAGGAGCGAGTCGAGTCGTTTCTCTACAACTCGCCTCACTATCGCGAGAAATTAGCAAGCTATCCCAGGCAGGGCAACCATGCACTGTTGCAGAAACTCGATAGCCTGATTGCCGGCAACCCTTGAAATCGAAATGAACAGCGTGAGCTGAGTCCGAAGAACCGAATCCAAAGAGCCTGAGAAAGTAAAGATCCGAGACCCGATCCATGATCTCTTCCGTAGAAGAATTCATCCTGTTGCTGAAGAAATGGAGTGCCGAATCCACTCGAGTGCGCCTTCTAGCTTCCTTCGTCGACACTCAAGTAGCCTCATGCCGGGCTGTGCTGAGTCTCAGCGGAGCCGTCACCGGCATCGATGAACGCACTCAGGTTTTCCAAATCGGAAACGGCGACCAGTTTGCGACCATTGGGTTTACGGGCTGCCGGCTGGGCTATGGGACGGGCGACGATGTTCAGCTTTCGTCCCACATGGCCGAGGCGGAGCAGTTGGAGGACCTCGTATGCCTGGTAACTCCATCCTCGCTAAGCATTTGCCTCTACACGGTGCGGCCTGCGCCCGAGCAATGACGGACAAGAACTCTGCCATTCCGGCTGGAGCGTAGCGCAACGAGCGAAGTGCAGAGCCTGCCCTGAGCAAGCGAAGCGCGCCGAAGGCCACCTGCTTTTCAGACTCACGCCAACGCACCTACACTAACGTAATCTCGGCATGGCAGCCCATCAGCGCTACGATTCTTAAAGCATACCGTCCCCCCGGATTGCTAAGGGAGGTCCATTTCCCATGCGGCCCATGTCCAGAAATCTTGTTTTATTTTTCGGCGTGTCAGTGTTTGCGGTTCTTGCCTACAGCCAGGATTCACCATCCTTAGGCGATGCCGCGCGGCAGGCGCGCCAGCAGAAGCAACAACAACAGAAAGACTCGCCGGCCAAAAATTCTCAGGCGAAAGATCCCCAAGCCAAGACTGCCCCGGAATCCAAGACAGCCAAGGTCATCACGAATGACGAAATTCCCGCGCACATTGTGCCCGTGGACCACCACTCGAGCTCTGGCGATGTGTCGGACGCGCACGCGGGAAATCAGCCCAGTTCCAGCGGAGCGACGATTCCTCCCGAGCAGTGGAAGGCGCAAATTCTGTCGCTCAAGAATGCAATTGCTGCGCTCCAAAACGACATTGCCCGGCTCAATGATTCAATCCATTTCGCTCCTGGCAATTGTGTAGCCAACTGCGTGCAATGGAACGAGCGCCAGCAGCAAAAACAGCAGCAGGTCGAAGTCATGAAGTCCCAACTCGAAGATCAGCAAAAAAAGTTGGGGGACATGCAGGACTCCGCCCGCCAGCAAGGCTATGGTAGTTCGGTTTACGATCCGTAAACCGAAGCAACACGGACGCTAACGCTCAGGGCCGACCCACTGCGGGAATTTTCCATCTTCCTTCCAATAGCCCATCCATGCGAAATTAGATTCATGGCCATTGTTGTACGCCCTTCGCCCATCCATTCTGTCGGCGTCTATACCTCGACTCCCATCCGCAAGGGTACGCGCATTGTTGAATATGACGGCCCCCGCATCACGACCGAAGAGGCAGACCGCCGCTACGACGGTGTCGCCCGCACCTACTTGTATGGATTGGACGACGGCAAGACCATCATCGACGGAGAAGGCCTGGGCGCCTATCTGAATCACTCCTGCGACCCCAATTGCGAAGTCGACGAAATCAAAGGCCGGGTCTGGATCTTTGCCTTGCGCCACATCGCCGCCGGCGAAGAGCTGCTTTGGGACTACAACCTGTACGACGACGACGATCCCGCCCCGTGCCACTGCGGCTCTGCTAAGTGCCGGGGTACAATGTATTCGCGTGAATGGATGGCCAAGCTGCGTCGCAAGGCGCGTATGAAGGAAGCCAGAAAAGCAAAAGCGGGATCGGGGACCCCTGCACTCCGAAAAAGCGCTGGAAAGCCCGGAAGAATGGCTTAGTTTTTGGGTGGCGAGCCCTTTCAGCGTTCTCCTAAGTCATCAACCACAAACGACACGAAGTCACACGAGGGTATGAATCCCCTGAGGATTTCCTTTGTGTCCTTTCGTGCCCTTCGTGGTGAATTAGGACACCGCGGCATGTTGCGGTGCCTTCCCGCGCTCACGCCAGCCCTCGATAATCAGATACAGCACCGGAATAAAGAACAAGTTGAGAACCGTCGACATGATCATCCCGCCGAAAACGGTCGTGCCCACGGAGTGCCGTCCGTTTTCTCCCGCGCCGGTCGCAAGCACCAGCGGCACTACGCCCAGGATGAATGCCAGCGAGGTCATCAGAATGGGCCGCAAGCGAATGCTCGCCGACTGTATCGCCGCTTCCACCAGCGGCATTCCCCGCTCGCGCAATTGCTCCGCGAACTCCACGATCAGAATCGCATTTTTACTCGAGAGCCCAACCAGCATGACCAACCCGACCTGGCAGAAAACGTCATTCTGCAAACCGCGCAGCCACTGCGCCCCCAGCGCTCCCAATAGCGCCATCGGCACCGCCAGCAAAACAATAAAGGGCAGCACAAAGCTCTCGTACTGCGCCGACAGCGTCAGGTAAACGACCAGCGTGCCCAGTCCAAACAAGATTAACGATGTGCCGCCAGCCTGCAGTTCCTCGAGCGAAAGCCCCGTCCAACTGTAAGTGAAGCCTTGCGGCATTTTCTTCGCCAGATCATCCATGGCGGCAATGGCCTGACCCGAACTGTAACCAGGCGCAGCCGAGCCGTCGATTTCCGCTGAGCGGAACAGATTGTAATGGCTGATCACCTGCGGCGTGGTGGTCTGCGTAATGCTGATCAGATTGTCCAGCGGCACCATCGCTCCGCCGTCGGAGCGCACGTAAAACTGCTTCATGTTCTTGGCTTCGGAACGAAACTGCTTGTCGGCCTGCACGTAGACGCGATACGAGCGATTGCTGAAATCGAAATCGTTCACGTACGCCGATCCCATGTAGACACCAAGAGTGTCGGTGATCTGCGAGAGCGGCACGTGCAGGCTCTTCGCCTTTTCGCGGTCAATCGTTACCAGGTATTGCGGATCGTTTGCCGTGAACGGAGTGTAAAGTCCGACCAGATCCTTGCGCTGGTGGGCTTGCCCAATCGTTGACTGTGTAGCTCCCGCCAAGTCCTCAAGGTTATGCGCGGACTGATCCTGAACAATGAATTGAAAACCGCCGAAGGCTCCCAACCCATTGATCGCGGGCGGCAACGTGGCAAAGACAATGGCTCCCGAGATCCCGAACAATCTGGGGCGCACACGGTTCAGAATGGCCGTCGCGGTATGAGCTTCACCCTTGCGCTGGGAGTAGGGTTTGAGCGGAACAAAGATCAGCCCCTGGTTTGACGCACTTCCCGCAAAGCTAAAGCCGGCGACTGAGAAAGTTCCCTCGGACTCGGGCACATTACTCAGCATGTCGGAAACTTGCTTGCCGATCGCTTTCGTGTATTCGAGCGAGGCTCCCGACGGGGCCTGGATCACGATGATGAAATATCCCTGGTCTTCGTCAGGAACGAAACTCCTCGGCACGCGCGTGAACACAAGATAAGTTAGCCCCAGACCGGCGAAAAACAGCACCACCATCGCCAACTTGTATTCCAGCACGTAATGCAGCAACCGACGGTACCCGCGCGTAAGGACAACGATGGCATCGTCAAACTTCCGCAGCCACCACCACTTTTGCCGGTGGGAATCGCGCAGGAAAATTGCCGCCAGCACCGGAGCCAGGGTGAGCGCGTTGAAGGCGGAAATGGCAATGGAAAATGCGATGGTCAGCGCAAACTGGCGAAACAGAATTCCGGTCGTCCCGGGAAAGAATGCCACGGGAACAAACACGGCAACGAGCACCAGCGAAGTGGCAATGACGGCGCTGGTAATTTCGGCGGTGGCGGCTGCCGCTGCTTTGTGGGAGTCGTGTTCGCCCTCAGCGATATGGCGCTCGATGTTTTCAATCACGACGATAGCGTCGTCGACGACCAGTCCGGTGGCGAGTGTGATCCCGAACAACGTCAGCGTA
>Ga0137393_10000449_pt1 | contig 24587 bp, 20 predicted proteins | sample 15con2h34BmetaG_FD_101396 | JGI IMG/M metagenome (GOLD analysis project Ga0137393, IMG submission 101396) | Vadose zone soil microbial communities from Angelo Coast Range Reserve, California, USA - 15con2h3.4B metaG | ecosystem: Environmental > Terrestrial > Soil > Vadose zone > Saprolite...
CCACGCTGCTGATCCTCGAGATGATCCTGGCCGGCGGCGCCATGGCGGGAGCCGCCACCTCGGGCGGCAGCGCCGGCCGAGGCGGCCCGGCAACGGGCGCCGGCACCACAAATGCTCCCGGTTCGCTGCTGTCGTTCCTGAAATACACGCAGACCCAGGAGCACTCGGCGGACCAGGCGGGCATAACCTTTCTGCAGCGCACCGGCCAGTCGCCCAAGGGCACGGTCGAATTCCTGCGCGTGCTGCAGAAGGAAGAGCGCCTGCAGCTCAACCGGCGCGATCCTTACCTTTCGACCCATCCGCTCACGCCGGAGCGCATCGCGTCGTTCGAGGAGGCAGTGGCGCGCTCGCCCTACGCCAACACGCCCGATTCGCCGGAATTCCTGGCGATGCATCACCGCATCGTCGCCAAGCTGATGGGCTTCATCACGCCCGATGTCGCCCTGCAGCGTTTCGCCGAAGCCGACCGCTCGGTGCCGGCGCGCTACGCGCGGTCGATCGCCTGGTACCGCAAGGCGGCGCTGGGATCGGCACTGCTCGGCATCGATGGGCTGCTCAAGGAATACCCCAACGACCCCTACTTCCACGAAGTGCGCGGCCAGATGCTGTATGAAAACGGCCGCGCCAACGAGGCCATCGCCTCCTACCGGCGCGCCGTCCAGCTGCTGCCGGGCGCCGCCGTGATAAAGATCGACTTTGCCCGCGCCCTGCTCGAGACCGACAAGCCGGACAACGACCGCGAAGCGGTGCGCAATCTGGAACTGGCCATGCAGCAGGAGGCGGGCACCTTCGACCTGTGGCGGCTGATGGCGGCGGGCTATGCCAAGCTCAACAACCCCGGCATGACCTCGCTGGCGCGCGCCGAGATGGCGGTGCTGCGCGGCCAGCGCGCCGAGGCGCAGGCTCATGCCGACGCTGCTTCACGCCAGTTGCAATCCGGCACGCCGGCCTGGCAGCGCGCCCAGGACATCAAGGCCTATATCAACACGCGGCCAGGCCGGCGATAATCCGGCAGCCCTGGAGATCAGCACATGCGTTGGACCCTTCTCGTCATCTCTGCCGCCCTCGTCGTCGCCGGCGCCTTCGTCGCCGGGCGGGTCACCACGCCTTCCCGCCTCGCGCCCGCCGCCGCGTCGAGCGCGCCGGCCGACCAGACGGCGTTGGCCAAGAGCATTCGCGCCTACCTGCTCGCCAACCCCGAAGTGCTGGTCGAGGCCATGCAGGAGCTCGAGCGCAAGCAGGACAGCCAGCGCGACGCGGCGGCGCAAAATGTCATCCAGGACAAGCAGACCGAGCTGTTCCGCGACGCCGACGACCCGATCGGCGGCAATCCGAACGGCGACGTCGTCATCGTCGACTTCAACGACTACCAGTGCCCCTACTGCAAGCGCACCCACCAGGCCATCAAGTCGGTGGTCGGCGCCGACGGCAGGGTGAAGATTATCTACAAGGACCTGCCGATCCTGGGCGAGGCGTCGAAAGTCGCAGCCCTGGCGGCGCTGGCCGCCGTCAAGCAGGGCAAGCACCTGGCGATGCACAATGCGCTGATGGAGTACACCGGCAAGCTCGACCGCGACAAGATCCTCGAACTCGCCCAGTCGGCCGGGATCGACCGCGCCCTGCTCGAGAAGGACATGGAAGATCCCAAGCTGAAGCAGATCATCGAGCGCAACCTGGCGCTGGCGAGCGCGCTCGGCGTGCGCGGCACGCCCGCCTTCGTGATCGGCAAGCAATTCGTGCCCGGCGCCGTCGATGCCGCGACCCTGAAGCAGCTGATCGCCGACGCACGAAAGAGCCAAGGCTAAGTGGGCGACGTCGAGCGAGTGTGCGCAAAGTCACAGACCGGCCGCATTCCTGTTGTTAGGTGGCGCCGATCGCGATGACGCCTTGCGGAAGCCAGCCGGTCTACGGTTTCACCTGACTAGTCCACTGAGCGCAAGTCGTAGGACCCGTCAAACTCCGGCCAGCCCAGTCATCGCGCCTGCTTTGCTTGCTCTCGCGAGGCAAGGCGACCCCTCGTCCACAAGCCTACCAGCTTGGGATCGCTGCGCACTTCCTACCCGGCCCAGCCTCGTCGTCAGCGGCAACGTGGTCCTTCTAAACAGGGAGGAACAACATGGCCAAGATGATCCATCGCCGCACAGTCATAGCCACGGGGATTGCCGGCGGCGCCCTCGCCGCTCCGATGCTCGGTTGGGCCAAGGGTAGTTATCCAACCCACAAAACCAAGCGCATCGTCGTACCCTTCGCGGCTGGCGGTACTGCCGACTGCCTCGGAAGAATCGTAGCGCAAATTCTTACCGAAGCGACGAACTCGAGCTTTGTCACCGAGAACTGGACCGGGGCAGGCGGCAACCTGAGCGCGGAGATCGTCGCCAAGGCTCCGCCCGACGGGCAGACTCTTCTGCTTGGCACGGTCGGTACCGCCGTCACCAACCAGTACCTCTACAAGAACATCCCGTATGACAGCGAGTGGAGCTTCGTGCCCATAGCGCTCATCGCCGAGGTGACGAACGTCGTCGTCGTGCATCCGACCTTCCCGGCCAGCACACTCAAGGAGCTCGTCGAGCATTGCAAAGGCCAGCGGCCCGGCAAGGTCAGCTACGGATCGCCCGGAGCAGGCGGGACCGGTCACCTGGCGATGGAGTATCTGGCGAGCCAGGCAGGCATCAGGCTAAGGCATGTCGAGTACGGCAGCAGATCGCTGATGATCAAGGATTTGCTGGCGGGCCGCATCCTGATTGCAATGGACAATCTGCCACCCTACCTGACGTTCATCCAGTCAGGCGCCTTGCGGGCACTGGGCGTGAGCTCGGCGGGACGATGGTTTGCCGCGCCCGATGTGCCGAGCATTGCCGAACAAGGCTACCCTGACTTCGAGGCCGCACTCTGGTGGTACATCGCGGCACCCGCGGGCACGCGGCTCGAGGTCGTGAAGCAGCTTTCGGACGAGATCGTGAAGGGCATCAAATCCGAGACGGCAATCAAGAAGATCCGGGATGCCGGTGCCTTCGAGCGCCCCGGGACCACCGAGGACCTCACAAAGCACATAGTCGCCGAAAGGATCAAGTGGAAGCGAGTGATCGAGGCCGCCAAGCTGGAGCCGCAATGAAGGTGGGGACTGGCCGCGGTATGACGGTCCTACGCCGTACATCAGGTACGGTGATTCAGATCAATTTTGGCGACGTGTTGACGCGCTAAGGAGCCGATCCGCCAGCGACGGTGCCAACTCCGGCCGCGGTCGATGCTCGTTGTAGCGGCCTGAATCCACGACCTTGCAGCACGCTCTCCTGCGACGGCTAGAAGAGGCCGACGCGCTCCATCAGCTCTGGTCGGTTGTTCTTCACGTTGCCGACGTCGGCGCCGATTCCGACGCCTCGATCGCGCCGCCGCAGAGCTTGCGGGGCAATTTGTCGGCGATGTTGACGCGTTCCGCCACCTTCCGACACAAAGTATCACCCCCAACCACGCAACCGGGCGGCTCAGCCAAGCACCGCCTTTGCCTGTTCGAGATCAGGTTCCGTGAGGCCCTCGCTGAAGGACTGATAAACACTCGCGAGTCCGTCGCGCGCGGCGCCGGCGCCATTGCCGTCGCGAGACAGACGCGCAAGGCTCGTCGCGGCGCGCAATTCCCACAATCGTGCGCCCTGCTCCCGCGCCTGCGCGAGCGCGGCTTGGAATTCCCGCTCGGCACCGGCTGCATCGCCGTTTCCGGCCAGCATCGCCTCGCCGGTAAGGCGGTGAATTTCGGCCGACATCCAGTGCTCATCCCCCGCCGTACCTGCCGCCTGCGCCTGTCCGAGCAACTCGAGCGCTTCCCGCTGATTGCCGATCGCCCCCTCGAGGCTGGCCAAGCTGGCAAGAAAGAGCGGCAGGCTGAGAGCCGCGCCGGCAGCGCGGTACCTGGCAATGCCGTCGCGGATCATCGCCACGCCCTGGCGCGCCGCGTCCTCTTCGGCACGGCTCCAGCCGGCGTAGATACTGCCGAGCGCGCGCCACAGGCCAAGTCCGTGCTCGTCGGCGAGTCGGACAACCATCGCGGAATGCCGGGCCAAGGCATCCTTATTGCGCAGCAGATAATAGACGCGGCACACGATGCTGTGCGCGAAGCACAAAGAGGTAGGGTGCGCCAGTATCCGGGCTTCCTCGACGGATTGCTCGGCGAGCCGTTGCGCGGCATCCAGGAAGCCCAACGGCAGCAGACCAAGGCTCATATAGGCGAGCGCGGTCACGCGCCCCGACTGGCCGTAACGATGAGTCCACTCTCGCTCGGAAGCGGCGTCGATTGCCAGGGCGCGCTCGAACTGCGTGCGAGCCTCGGCAAAGGAGGCGAGATGGAGCAAGCTCACGCCGACGCTGGCGTGACCCATCTGGCGGCCGCCGGCGTCGTCCGCCCGCTCCGACAAGGCCAGCAGCTCATTTGCCACCGCAAGCGCCGGGCGTTGCCTGCCGCCGGCGAAGTGGCCGGTGAATTGGCCCCAGGTCACGCGGATGAGCTGGGCCGTGTCGCCAACTTCGAGGCAAAGCTCACGGGCGCGACGAAACGCGGCATCGGTCTTGGTGCCGGTGTAGCCCGTCGCGGCTGTCAGCGCGTTGCCGAGGGCGATCTGCAGCTCGAGCTCCTGTCGCCGACGATTGTCGTGATCGGGGATCTCGTCGAGAAGGGCGAGGCCGCGGTGAAGCTGCGCCGCCGCTTCGGCGGCGCCGCCGCGCGCAATCGCAACCCGTGCGGCTTTGAGCCAGAAGCCGATGGAGCGTTCGGCAAAGCCTGCCTGCGCCAGATGATGCGCCATCAGCTCGGGCCTGGTATCGATGATATCACGGAGGCGTTGATCATACGCGTCGGCGATGCGCGCGTGCAGCGCCTGACGTTTGCTCCGCAACAGCGTGCTGTAAGCGGCGTCCTGCATCAGCGCGTGTTTGAAGCTGTAGGAGGCAGCAGGTGGCGTGCCGCGCTGCTGCACCAGGCCCGATGAAACGAGCTGGTCGAGCCCCTTCGCGAGCTCGGCCTCGCTACGCCCGGTTACGGCGGCAAGCAGCTCGTAGGCGAATTCGCGGCCGATGGCCGCTGCTTCCTGCGCGATCTCCCGTACTGCGCCCAGCCGGTCGAGCCGCGCCAGGAGCGAGCCCTGCAAGGTGGCGGGCAGAGCGAGCTCGGGCAACGGGCCATAGAACACATAGCGATCGGCGCCCTCGCGCAAGTACCCGCCCTCGACAACGGTCTGCGTCAGCTCCTCGACAAACAGCGGCACCCCGTCGGTGCGCTCGACGATCTGCTGGAAGACCTGTTCGGGCAGCGGCTTGCCGGCTGTCAGATGCTCGATCAGCAACGTGCACTCACGCCGACTGAGCCGGTTCAGCGTTTGCAAGGTGACGTGTGGCAGCCCCACCCAGTCCGGCTGGAACTCGGGGCGGGCGGGAACGACCATTAGAACCGGCAATGTCTGAAGCCGCTCGATGGCCTGCTGCAGGCCCTCGTGGGAGCTGGGGTCCATCCAATGGGCGTCCTCGAACGTCACCAGCACTGGCTGGCGTGCCGACAGGCTGACGAGTTGCGTCAAGAGCGCGGCCAGCGTTCGTTCCATGCGAGTCCTGGGCGACAGCTCGAGCGCCGGATAGCGCTTGCCGCCGTCAATCCCAAGGAGCTGGGCGAAGAGCGCGACTTCCTGCTGCGGATCGGCCGCATACGGTTCGAGCAGTGCTGCGAGCTTGTCGAGACGCGTCTCGGCACTATCTTCGCGGCCAATACCGGCGGCGTGCTCAAGCTGGCCGATGAACGGAAAAAGGGCGCTGTCCTGGTGCAGTGCCGACCCGAAATAGCGCAGCCGCAAGTGCGGCTCCTTGGCAATGCGCTCCTCGAGGGTCCGTGCGAGGCGCGACTTTCCGATCCCGGCCTCGCCGCTGATCAACACGACGCGACCTTCGCCGCCCTTCGCCTGCTGCCAGCGGCGCAGCAGCAGCTCTATTTCCTCGGCACGCCCGACGGTAGGCGGGTACGCCGCACGTCGCGCCAAGAAGCGGTTCGCGACATCGGCCGGTCGTAGCGCCTGCCAGACCGGCATCGGGTCGGCAAGGCCCTTGATCTCTCGCGGGCCAAGCGCGCGGCACTCGAACAGGTCGCCGATCAGACGATGGGTCGTCGGCGCAATGAGGACGGTGCCGGGTTCGGCAAAGGCCTGCAGCCGCGCCGCCAGGTTCGGTGCATCCCCGAGCACTGTCCACTCCCGCGCCGCGCCCTCGCCAATCATGTCCACGACGACAAGGCCGGTGGCGATGCCGACCCGCGCGTCCAGCACGATGCCGGGGCGGAGCTTGAGGCGGCGGATCGCGCTGATGAGCGCCAGCCCGGCGCGAACCGCCCGCTCCGAATCATTCTCGTGCGCCGCCGGATAGCCGAAATAGATCAGGACGCCATCGCCAACGTGGCGCGCGACAAAACCGCCAAAACGCTGCACTTCCGCCGCCACCTCGCGGTAATAACCGGCAATCACTGTCCGCAGATCCTCCGGGTCGAGCTCCGCCGAGAGCGCAGTCGAGCCGACGAGATCGCAGAACATGACGGTCACTTGCCGGCGCTCGGCCGTATCCAAGGGCGAGGGCCGTGCCGGCCCGGACGCAGCGACCGCCGTCGAGCCATCGCCGGTCAATCGCGCGCCGCAATTCGCGCAAAAGCTAGAACCGGCAGCATTGCTGTGGGCGCATTCGCGGCAGCGCACCGGCAACGCTGCGCCGCATCTGTTGCAGAACCGGCTTCCCTCCGAAACCTCGGCCGCACAGCTCGGGCATTGCATTGCATCACCGTAATCGAAATCGCCTCAACAACCGACCCACCCGCCCGGGCAAACCCCGCTCGGACGCTTTGCGGGCCGCCATCGCGATCAGGCGGGAGCTAGGTCAGTTTATCGGCATGAGCCTTGCTGAAACTCAGCCCGGATTCGTAACCGATGTCGAAAAGCCGCGCCGCATTCGATGCCGACCAGTCCAGGACCTCGGCACGATGTTTTTCCGGGATGTTGAATTCGACCTTGAACAGATCGGCCTTGGCACCGCGGTTTCGGCGCCAGCCGTTGTTGTACTTGGTGGCGAACAGCTCGATGTCGTCTTCGGCGGTCTCGACCAACGGAATGATCATCGACAGCATCCACGAATCATAGATATCCCGCGGCGGCCGGATCAGCGTGTCGCTGCCCAGCACATCGAGCACGACAATGGTTTCAAGGCGACGGTGCCGCTCCACCAGATCCTTGAAATTGAGACAGTCTACTACCGCTCCCTCGTAGTACAGCTTGCCGTTCAATTCATAAGGTCCATAGATGAACGGGAAGGCAAGCGCCGCCCGAAAATGATCGGGCGTGATCTCGTCCTTGGAAAAATCGTCAATCTGATGATCGGTGACGTTGTAGGCATTGAGATAGAAATGCGGCGTGATGTGTCGGATCCTGTCGAAATCGACAAGATGCTCGATGAACGGCGTCGGCGCGCATAGGCCCCAACTGCTCCAGGTGAGACCGCTGGGAGAGAGACTCGCAGCCCACAGCGCCATCCAGTCGGCCCAGAGGGCGTACGGCGCCGACTGCTCGTAGTCCCGTGGTCTGACCGCAAAAAACGGGTTCGCGGCCAGCGCGCTGCGCCACAAGTCTGCCCATGTTCCGGGCCTTTGGAAGACCTTGTAGTTGACGGGAAGCAGCCGGTAGATCGCGTCGGAGATGCTCATGGTAACGACGCTGCGCAGCGCCTCTGCCGGCGCCTGGCCCTTCGGCGCGAGCCAGAGCAGGCCGGCAAGGCTGCCGGCGCCCGACGTCGAAACCACGTCGAAAACGATGCCGCGATCGGCGAAGGCTGCGACCGCTCCCGCCATCAGCGCCATATTGGGAGCGCCTCCGCCCAGCACCAGCGCGGTACGCGCGCGGTTCTCGCTGCGTAGCGCGTTGCGCTCGCTCTTTGCGGCGCGATTCGCCTTGTATCGGCTCCGATTGGGCGGAGAGGCGACCTGTTCCGACGTCGCCGCAGAGGTGGCCCTTGTTCTGGCCGCCGACGCAGACGTAGCCCTTTTTCTGGCCATGGCAATACTCCTCTCCGGTCTCCTGGTCTCCCCCTGGGCCGGTAGGCAATCGCTCGCAATTCTATCGCGACCTCCCGGACGGGCCATTCTATGGCTTCAACCGCCCGGGCGTGAAAGCCTCGGAGGCGCATTACGATGGCATCGTCGCCTTTTCACAAGAAAGTCACCGTGCCGGTACTGGTGAGGCATGGCGACGACGATCAGTCAGACCGCTTCCCACGCCGACGCCGGGCCATTGTCGGCCAAGCTGCAAAAGAACGGGACGCTTAAGACCTACAAGGGTTTCCTGCACGGCATGCCCACCACGCAAGCAGGCACGATCAACGTCGACCCGCTGGCGTTCATCAAGGACTGAGTCCGAATTTGGCCGCGCTAATGAGCCCACGCCCCAGCTAGCGCGACAAGCTCGCCGACAGGCCGAGCAGGCGCATGAGGTCGGCGCCCGGCTTCCACAGGGTCTGCAGCTGCTCGAGGTTGATCGGCGACTCGGGCTTGGCATCGATCGTGAGCGTGCCGCCTTGCTCGACGAAGCGCGCGACGGTGTCGAGGAGCTTGGTCATGTCTTCGGAGATCAGCACACCGGCGGGCTGATAGCGGCGTATGTCGCGGGCCAGATTGGACCGCGTCACCGAGACCGGCTGGCCGGTGACCGTCGACAGCGCTTTCAGGCCGCGCTCGAGCAGGCTCTTGTCGACCAGCACCAGCCGCGCCGATCCCAGGCCCGCTTCCGACTCGCTGAGCGTCAGCACGTCGCCGTCATCGACGGCGCGCCAGAAAGCCGGGTCGGCGTGAACGATCTTCGCGCTGAGATCGATCTCGCCCAGGCCCGGTCCGACAAGGCCACAGCGGTCGAGGGCGAGCTCATCCTTGGCGCGGTCTTCGACGCTGGTGCAATCCAAATCGAGCTTCACTTCCTTGAGACCCATCGACGTCAAGGCGAGGCGCATCTGCAGACCTTCCAGGCCGCGCAGCGGCGGCGCCAGCACGAAGCCTTCGACGCGGGTCCGCGAGCGGCTGAGCTTGTCGTTCTCATGCACCGTCTCGAGACTAACGCTGCCCAGCGAGATGCCGTAGCGCGCGAGCAGGTCGCCCGTGAATCCCGACGCGCTGGCGTTGTCGATATGAACCCGACCGGTCGACGCCCCGGGGTACCATTTGTCCGAGCCCAGGCCCGCGATCGGGCGGCTCCAATCGAGGCTCGCCGCCTTGATCTCGCCCACCTTGAACAGGGGGGCTTGGCCGTCCTTCGCCGTGGCCTCGAGGCTGGTGATCGTCATCGCGGCGATGCGGCCGCCCTGGTAGCGATCGATGACGGCCGATGCCACGCCGAAAGTGTCGCCCGTTCCCGGCATTACCATGAGGAGATTGCGCTCCTCGAGGCGGCGCATGGTGAGCGCACCCAGCGCGCGAGCGGTGCGGACCTGGAAGGCGTAGGGGCCGTCGTACTTGGCATCGAAGCGGGCGAGGTCGAAGCCGTCGATGACCAGCGACTCCATGGCCCAACTGCTGTTGGCGGCGCGGTCGACGACGTGCACGTCTTTCAGCTCGATGCGATCGGCCTGCAGAGGGTCGCCCCAGCGGAAGCCGGCGAGCGGCGTGCGCCCGTGCAGCAACTCGGCCAGCGGCCAAGCCAGCCCGGAGGCCTGCCAACGGCCGACCGCGAGCTCGGCGCCGCTGCTCGCCGACTTGAGATCGACCAGCGTGATGCGGCGGTCGAAGAGCCCAACCTCGACCTGGACCACCTTGGACACGCCGTCGCGCTCTATCTCGGCTTTGATCCGCCCCGCGGCATGATCTTCCAGGATCGGCACGGCCGCGACGGCCGCGCCGGCGAGCACGACCAGGCCGACAACTGCTAAAACGCTTTTCCTCACGGTTCGGCATCCGGCTGCTTGGCGGGCTGGGCGGCGTCGAAAGCGGGATGCTTCATGCAGGTGGCGTGGATGCGCTGGATGGTCGGGTATTTCGCCATGTCGACCTTGAAGCGCTGGGCGTTGAAGACCTGCGGCACGAGGCAGAGATCGGCCAGACTCGGCCGATCGCCGTGGCTGAAGGCGCCGGTGCGGCGGTCCTTGGCGACGGACGCCTCGTAGGCATCGAAGCCGGTCTCGATCCAATGGCGCGACCAGGCGAAGGCGCTCTCCTCGGTCTGCCCGAACTTGTCGCGCAGATAGGCCATCACCCGGAGGTTCTGTATGGGATGGACGTCGGCGGCGGTGATCAGCGCCAGCGCGCGCACCCGTGCCCGATCGACCGGGTCCCTGGGCAGCAACGGCGGTTCGGGGTGCGTCTCCTCGAGATATTCCAGGATGGCCAGCGACTGGGTCAGCACCTCGCCCGAATCGAGCACCAGCGTGGGCACGAGTTTCTGGGGATTGAGCGCGACATAGTCGGGCGTCGCCTGCTCGCCCTTGCGCAGATGGCGCGCGGCGTGCTCGACGACGATGCCCTTGAGGTTGAGCCCGATACGCACGCGAAACGCCGCCGACGAGCGAAAATAACCGATAAGCTTCATGACCGCCTCCGCGGCCACCTTAGCATGGCTCAGCCGGGCGGCGTGTAGCGCACGACCTTCTGGTCGATGGCGCCGAAGATCGACTGGCCGGCGCGATCGACCATTTCGATGCGGATCCGATCGCCGAACTTCATGAACGGCGTGACGGCCTTGCCGCTGTCGATGGTTTCGCGCACCCGGCGCTCGGCGATGCAGGAGCAGCCGACCGCGGCATCGCGGTTGGCCACCGTGCCCGAGCCGACGACGGTGCCGGCTTCGAGGTGCCGCGTCCTGGCGGCGTGAGCGATCAGCTGGCCGAAGTCGAAGGTGAGGTCGGTGGCGGCGTTGGGATGGCCGAATTCCTTGCCGTTCAAGGTCGAGATCAGCGGCAGGTTGAGCCTGGCGCCGTCCCACGCGTCGCCCAGCTCGTCGGGCGTGAGGGCGACCGGCGCGAAGGCGGTGGCGGGCTTGCCGTGGAAGAAGCCGAAGCCCTTGGCCAGCTCGCCGACGATGAGGTTGCGCAGCGAGACGTCGTTCAGGATGGTCACCAGCTTGATGTGCCGGCGCGCCGCTTCGGGCGCGATGCCCATCGGCACGTCGTCGACGATGACGCCGATCTCGCCCTCGAAGTCGATGCCCCAGGCTTCGTCGCCGGCCTCGATCTCGTCGTTCGGGCCGATGAAGGAATCCGAGCCGCCTTGGTACATCAAAGGGTCGGTCCAGAAGGACGGCGGCATTTCCACGCCGCGCGCCTTGCGCACCAGCTCGACATGGACGACGTAGGCCGAGCCGTCGGCCCACTGGAAGGCGCGCGGCAAGGGAGCGGCCAGCGCCCCCGTGTCGAGTGCGAAGGAGCCCGGCGCCTTGTCGTCGGCCAGTGCCTCGGCGAGGGCGCGCAGCTTGGGTGCCGTCGTCGCCCAGTCGTCGAGCGCCTTCTGCAGAGTCGGCGCGACGTTGCTCGCCCGCACCGCCCGCTTGAGCGCGCGATCCACCACGATCAGCGTGCCGTCGCGGCCGCCCTGCTTCAAAGAGCCGAGCTTCATTGTTTCTTACCCTCCCTCGTCATCCCGAGCGAAGCCGCCCGCAGGGCCGCGCAGTCGAGGGACCTCCTCTTGCCGATGCATCCACAGAATAGGTCCCTCCGCTCCGCCTCGCTGTGCTCGGCTCCGGTCGGGATGACGGTTGCTGTGTTTCCCTACTCCGCCGCCTGCTTCATCTCCGGCGGCCGCCACGACTTCACGTAGCCCTCGAACTCGACGCCCGCCGGCATGGCCGCGAGGTCGACCGCGTCGCGCGTGTCGATCATCACCGCGACCTCGTCGGTCTCTGTCTTCCCTCCCTTGGTGGCGGCGTTGAAGGCCTTGGGATGGGGGCCGTGGGTGAAGCCCGAGGGGTGGACCGTCATCATGCCGGGATGGATGTTGTCGCGGCTGAAGAAGCTGCCCTTGTGATAGAAGATGATCTCCTCGAAATCGTCGTTGTTGTGGAAGAACGGCAGGCGCAACGCCTCGGGATCGCTTTCCAGCGGCCGCGGCACGAAGGTGCAGACCACGAAGCGCCCCGCCACGAAGGTGGTGTGCGCCGACGGCGGCAGATGGGCGCGATGGCTCATGATCGGCCTGAGGTCGCGCCAGTTGATGCGCACGACGCTCAAATCGCCATGCCAGCCCACCGCGTCCAGCGGATTGAACGGGAAAGTCACGGTCGAGAGCTGGTTGCGCCGCTTCACCGAGACCTTCCAGGTGCGCTCGTCCTGCTGGGCGCGGAAGGCGTCGTCGATCCGCGGCGTGTCGAGGATCGCCGGATCGAAGATCGCGTGGCGGCCGACCAGGCCCTTCTCCGGCAGGGTGAAATGGTCGTTGGTCGCCTCGACCATCAGCGACAGCGTCGGCTTGGCGGGCGACAGCCGCCACATCGTGCCGCGCGGGATCACGAGGTAGTCGCCGTCGCGATAGTCGAGATGGCCGTAGTCGCAGAACAGCGCGCCTTCGCCCTCGTGGACGAACAGGAGCTGGTCGCCGTCGCTGTTGCGGGCGAGCTCGGCCATCGGCTGGTCGAGCTTCCAGATCCGCATCTGCAGATGCGGATTGGCCATCACCAGCTCGGCCTGCCACGGGTTTGGGTGGCCGACGGCGAGCTTGTTGAGGTCGAAAGCGCGCGGCCGGATGGCGCCGTCGAACTCGACCCAGTCGGTCGGCTTGTGTTTGTGGTGGAACTGCGCCGAGGGGCCGAAGAAGCCCTCCTTGCTGATCTCGCGCTCGTAAGTGCCCTCGGGCAGGCGGACATGGGCCTGGCGCGAGGCGGTTCCTTCTACCTGGCGCAACGGGATCCAGTTCTTGGCCATGGTTTCCTCCTATGCTTTCAAGACGCCGCGGCGGATCTGATCGAGCTCGATCGATTCGAACAGGGCGCGGAAATTGCCCTCGCCGAAGCCCTCGTTGCCGCGGCGCTGGATGATCTCGAAGAAGATCGGGCCGATCACCGTCTGGGTGAAGATCTGCAGCAGCAGGCCGCCGCCCTCGGTCGGCGCGCCGTCGATCAGGATGCGGTCGACGGCCAGGCGCGCGAGATCCTCGCCGTGGCCCGGCAGCCGCTTGTCGACCTGCTCATAATAGGTGTCGGGCACGGTCTGGAACGGCACGTCCCTGGCCCTGAGCGTTTCGACCGTCTGATAGATGTCGCCGGTGCCCAGCGCGATATGCTGGATGCCCTCGCCGTGATAGGCCGAGAGGTATTCCTGGATCTGCGACTTGTCGTCGGTGCTCTCGTTGATCGGGATGCGGATCTTGCCGCACGGGCTGGTCATCGCCTTGCTCTTCAATCCGGTGAGCTTGCCCTCGATGTCGAAGTAGCGGATTTCGCGAAAATTGAAGAGTCGCTCGTAGAAGTCGGCCCACTCCGCCATGCGTCCGCGATGGACGTTGTGGGTCAGATGGTCGATGTAGGTGAGGCCGACGCCCTTGGGACTGTGCTCGACGCCGGGCAGGTACTCGAAGTCGACGTCGTAGATCGTGCCGCGCTCGCCGTAACGGTCGACCAGGTAGATCAACGAATCGCCGATGCCCTTGATCGCCGGGATATTGAGCTCCATCGGCCCGACCTTGCCCTCGACGCCCCAGGCGCCGAGCGACAGCGCCCGCTTGTAGGCGAAGGCCGAGTTCTTGACCCTGAGCGCGATGGCGCAAATGCTGGGGCCGTGCACGCGCGCGAAACCCTGGGCGAAGCTGTCCTTCTCGGCGTTGACGATGAAGTTGACGTCGCCCTGGCGGTAGAGCGAGACATCCTTGGAGCGGTGCTTCGCGACCTTCACGAAGCCCATGTGCTCGAACAGCGTGCCGAGCGCCGCTGGATCGGGTGCTGCATATTCGACGAACTCGAAGCCGTCGGTGCCCATCGGATTTGCTTCGTCGATCTCAGCGACGTTGAGATCCTTGATGCTGGCCATGCCTGACCTCTTTGGTTGGACGCGGGCCGAATTGACGGACGGGACGAATTAGTTTCAAATGTAACTATTATGGCGGACGTCGCGCAAGCCCTCGAACTGGAGAAATTTCTCCCCTATCGGCTGTCGATCCTGGCCCAGATCGTCTCGGAATCGCTACATGACCTCTATGCCGGGCCGTTCGGGCTCACGGTCACGCAGTGGCGGGTGATGGCGGCGCTGGGCCGCTTCGCGCCGCTTACCGCCTCCGATGTGGGGCAGCGCATCGTCATGGACAAGGTGGCGGTCAGCCGGGCGGTGGCGGGCCTCATGAAGCGCGGCCTGGTCGAGCGGGCGACCGACCGCAACGACCGCCGCCGCGCCTCGCTCAGGCTCTCGGCGCGCGGCCGCGCCATGCATGCGCGCATCGTGCCGCTGGCGCTCGACTACGAGGGCCGGCTCTACAAGGCGCTGTCGGCCGGGGACAGACGGCGCTTCGATGCCCTGGCGGATCGCCTGTTTGCCCACGCCACGCAACTGCGGCAGGCCGGCTGAGCCTGCCTTGTGGCCCGGATTCGCCATGCTATAACGCCCGGCGCTTTAAAGACGGGGAGGCACGATTTGGCCGCGAAGGCCGCCCGGCGTCGGCCGGCTGCGAAGCCGGTGCTGGTGCTCAACGGGCCCAATCTCAACATGCTGGGCAAGCGGCAGCCGCAGATCTACGGCCGCGAGACCCTGGCCGACATCGAGAAGGCCTGCCGGGCCGAAGCCCAACGCCTGGGGATCGCCGTCGAGTTCACCCAGAGCAACCACGAGGGCGTGCTGGTCGATCGCATACAGGCCGCGCGCGAGGCCAATTGTGGCATCGTCATCAATGCCGGCGCCTACACCCATACTTCCGTCGCCCTGCTCGATGCTCTCAATGCCGCCGAGCTGCCGGTGGTCGAGGTCCATCTTTCCAACATCTACAAGCGTGAAAGCTTCCGCCATCACTCCTATATCAGTCCGGCTGCGGTCGGCGTGATCGCGGGGCTGGGCAGCCACGGCTACCTTCTGGCGTTGCAGGCATTGTCGCGCCTTCTGGCGCGCTGACATTCACCGCGGAGCCCCTCTCCATGGCAAAGTTTGATTTCGATACCGAGTTCGTCCGCAAGCTGGCGCAAATCCTCCACGAGACCCAGCTCGGCGAGATCGAGCTGGCCGACGGCGAGCGGCGGATCCGCGTCGCCCGGCCGGCCGTGACGATGGCGGCTACGCCGGTCGTGGCGGCGCCTCCCGGCTCACCCGACGGGAAGGCTGCTGCACCGGCAGCCGCGGCCGACGACGTCGCCAAGCATCCCGGCGCGGTAACCTCGCCGATCGTCGGCACCGCCTATCTCGCGCCCGAGCCCGGCAAGCCCAACTTCGTCGCGGTCGGCGACAAGGTGACGGCGGGCCAGACGCTGCTGATCATCGAGGCGATGAAGACGTTCAATCCGATCAAGGCGCCCAAGGCAGGCACGGTGGCGCGCATCCTGATCGAGAACGCGCAGCCGGTGGAGTACGGCGAGCCGTTGATGATCGTCGAATAGGACGCCCGCAGGCGATGTTCGACAAGGTCCTGATCGCCAACCGCGGCGAGATTGCGCTGCGCATCCATCGCGCCTGCCGCGAGATGGGCATCCAGACCGTGGCGGTCCATTCGACAGCCGACAGCGACGCCATGCATGTCCGGCTGGCCGACGAATCGGTCTGCATCGGCCCGCCGCCGGCGCGCGAGAGCTATCTCAACATCCCGCGCATCCTCTCGGCCGCGACCATTGCCGGCGTCGATGCCATCCATCCCGGCTACGGCTTCCTGTCGGAGAACGCCCGCTTCGCCGAGGCCGTCGAGGCGCACGGCTTCACCTTCATCGGCCCCACGCCCGAGCACATCCGCATAATGGGCGACAAGATCGTGGCCAAGCGGACCGCCAAGGAGCTCGGCCTGCCGCTGGTCCCGGGCTCGCCCGGCCCGGTGGCCTCGCTCGAAGAGGTGGTGACGCTCGGCAGCAAGATCGGCTGGCCGGTGCTGATCAAGGCGGTTGCCGGCGGCGGCGGGCGCGGCATGAAGGTGGTCGACGACCCCGATGCGGCGGCCGAGGCGTTTTCGCTGGCTCGTGCCGAGGCCAAGGCCGCCTTCGGCAACGATTCGGTCTATCTCGAAAAGTATCTCGACCATCCGCGCCACATCGAGATCCAGGTGCTGGGCGACGGCAAGGGCGCCGGCGTGCATCTGGGTGAACGCGACTGCTCGCTGCAGCGCCGTCATCAGAAGGTGCTGGAAGAAGCGCCCTCGCCCGCGCTCAACGCCGAGCAACGCCGCCGGATCGGCGAGCTGGCGGCGGCAGCGGTGCGCAAGCTGAAATATCGCGGCGCCGGCACCCTGGAATTCCTCTACCAGGACGGCGAATTCTACTTCATCGAAATGAACACCCGCCTGCAGGTCGAGCATCCGATCACCGAGGCCGTCACCGGCATCGACCTGGTGCGCGAGCAGATCCGCATCGCCGACGGCGCGCCGCTCGGCATGACCCAGGACGATATCGTCATCCAGGGCCACGCCATCGAATGCCGCATCAACGCCGAGCACCCCGAGACGTTCGCCCCCAGCCCGGGCCGCATCGCCGACTACCATCCGCCGGGCGGGCTGGGCGTGCGGGTCGATTCCGGCCTCTACACCGGCTACGTCATTCCGCCGTACTACGATTCGATGGTGGCCAAGCTGATCGTCAACGGCACGACGCGCAACGAGTGCCTGATGCGGCTGCGCCGATCGCTCGAGGAATTCGTGATCGGCGGCATCGAGACCACCATCCCGCTGCACCGCCGCATCATCAGCGAGCAGGCCTTCATCGACGGCGACTACGACATCCGCTGGCTGGAGAAACTGGTCGGCTTGGAGAAATAGGGTGGGCCCTTCCCTCCCCCGTCAGACGGGGGAGGTGCCCCGCAGGGGCAGAGGGGGAAGGCCGCAAAGGTGATTATCGAATAGACCATGATCTGAAATCTGCAGATGCTTCGACTGTCGCTCTCCCCCTCCGGCCCTACGGGCCACCTCCCCCGTAAGACGGGGGAGGCACGATCGCGCCGGCGCTCGCTCTGATCGCTTGATGGAGATCACCCCCGACCTCCTGCTGCAGGCCTATCGCATCGGCGTCTTCCCGATGGGCGAGCGGCGCGACGATCCCAAGCTCTATTGGCTCGATCCCCGCCTGCGCGCCGTCCTGCCGCTCGACGGCTTCCACCTGCCGCAGCGACTGGCCCGCACCATCCGCGCCGGCCGCTTCGAGGTGAGCGCCGACACCGCCTTCGCCGACATCGTGCGCGCCTGCGCCGAGCCGCGGCCGGGCCATCCCGAGAGCTGGATCAACGCGCCGATCGTCGAGCTCTACAGCGAGCTGCACCGGCGCGGCCACGCCCACAGCGTCGAATGCCGGATCGACGGCCGGCTGGTCGGCGGGCTCTACGGCGTCTCGGTCGGCGCGGCGTTCTTCGGCGAGAGCATGTTCAGCCGCGAACGCGACGCCTCGAAGGTGGCGCTGGTCCATCTCGTGGCACGGCTGATCAAAGGCGGCTTCCGCCTGCTCGATTGCCAGTTCATGACCGAGCATCTGCGCAGCTTCGGCGCGGTCGAGATCGCGCGCGAGGAGTTCCGCGCCCTCTTGGCCGAGGCGATCGACGGCACGGCGAGCTTTCAGCGCGAGCTCGGCGGCGCCGATCCCTGTGCCATCGTGCAGGCGAGCACCCGCACGTCGTAGACGCCATGATCGAGCGCCGACAGCGACGGCGTCGAGGCGAACATCCAGCCCGCGAACAGCTTCTCCGCGGCCTGGCCAGGCTTGTGGTCGATGATGGTGAGATAGGCCACCGACTCCGGCGGCGCCTCCGGGACGTTGACCAGGCAGTCGCCCACCGTGATCTCGAGCGTGCCGAAGCGGGTCGCCTGGCCGACCGGAGCATAGAAGCGCTGAGTGCGCGCCGTCACCTTGTCGAGCCCTTGCAGCTCGGCGACCCGCTTGCCTACGCCGTCCGGAATCGGCCGCAGATTGGCGTTGCCGGGCGGCGCGGCAGCCGGCTGGGCTTGCGCCGCGGCGGCGCCGATGGCGGCTGCCAGCGCCGCGATGGCCAGCAGGGCGCGCACGCTCACTTCTTGTTGGTGTGGGGTGCCTCGAGCCCGTCGATCAGCTCGTGCAGGGCTGCCTTGATTTGATCGACGTCGCATCCCATCAGGACTCCGTCCTCCAGCGCATCGGCACAGAGGCTCTCGATTTCCTGGATGTTCTGGTTCAGGACTTTGATCTTTTCGAGGCAGGACACCGGCTTGCCGTCGGCTTGCCGCCAGGTCGGCGGCGTTTTGGAGGACTGTGCTTTCATGGCTTGTTGACGCTTCCGTACATCATTTTGGCGATCAGTTCGGTGAGCGAGATGGCGTCCTGCGTCTTGTCGATCTCCCCGCCGTTCTTGATCATCTGCTTGTCGCCGCCAGGCTCGAGCACCACGACCAGGCCGCCCAGTAGCGACTCGCTCACGATCTTGGCGTTGGTATCGATCGGCAGGTCGACGTTCGACGCCACCGCCATATGCACGACCGCCTGGTAGGTCTTGCGGTCGAGGTCGACGGCCGTGACCGTGCCGATCTTCACGCCGCTCAAGGTAATGTCGGCGCCGCGCTTCAGTCCGTCGACGCGACCGAAACGGGCGATGATGTCATAGCCGCTGGGCCCGTTGCGGTCCGACTTGGCGAAGGCATAGAACACGAACACGCCGGCCACCAGCAGCACCAACGCGCCCACGATCGTCTCGATGATATTACGACCCACGCCCTGTCTCCTCGTGCTCGCGCATCTCAGCCCGGACGCCACGCCTCATAGGGCGGCTTGGGCTTGTCGCCGACGGCGAGTGTGTGGCCGGGCGGACGGTAGGCAAGGTCGGTGCCGGTGAGGTTGGCCACGTGTTCCTTCTGCCAAGATTGGCGCGGCAAGCCGCCGGGCGGCGGCACCGCGTCGGTCGTGTGATGCAGCCAGCCGTCCCAATCGGGTGGCACGCGCGAGGCTTCGACGATGCCATTGTACATCACCCAACGCTTGCGCCGACGGCCGGGAATCGGGCGCTTCTCCTGGTAGTAGCGATTGCCTTCGGCATCGGTGCCGACGAGTTCGCCGCGCATCTTGGTGAAAAGCCAGGTGCCGAAAGTCATGAGCAAACCACGCTTGGAGTGTGACCGCGCCGCTTGTACGCGGGCGCTTCAGCGCGCGCAACGCGACGCGATCGGCGGAGCTGTTCACATCGTTCGTCGGCATGCGAATCACCCGATTCGATGACCTGTTGCGCGCTTGCATCATCTAGTATCATCAACACATTGGTCTACAAAATGTAGTTGCGCACACAAGATTTTGTAATTTACTATCACTTGGTGCCTATATGTACGTGCTCGATCGCGACCGAGCACTCCCCGCACAGGACATAAATGACGGGAATTGGGCACGGGGGATCGTCGATGCGCTTGGAGCGTCGGTATACGCAGGCAGGAAAATCACCGTTCGCAGGAATGGCGTTTCATGCTGTCGATTCCGAAATCCGCAATCCCGACGGTTCGATCGTCTTTCAACTGAACAGCATCGACGTGCCGGCCGAGTGGTCGCAAGTCGCCGCCGACATCCTCGCGCAAAAATATTTTCGCCGTGCCGGCGTGCCCGCGCGACTGATCAGGATCGCCGAAGCCGACGTACCGCAATGGCTGTGGCGCGCGGTGCCCGATGAAGCCGCTCTCGCCGAGTTGGCGCCGGGCGACCGCTTCGGCGGCGAGCACAGTGCGGCCCAAGTCTTCCATCGCATGGCCGGCGCCTGGACCTACTGGGGCTGGAAGGGCGGCTACTTCGACAGCGAGGATGACGCCCGCACCTTCTACGACGAGCACTGCTACATGCTGGCGGCGCAGATCTGCGCGCCGAACTCGCCGCAATGGTTCAATACCGGCCTGCATTGGGCCTACGGCATCGACGGTCCGGGGCAGGGCCATTGGTTCGTCGACCATCGGGACGGGATCGCCTATCCCTCCTCGTCCGCCTACGAGCGGCCGCAGCCGCACGCCTGCTTCATCCAGAGCGTCGACGATGACCTGGTGAACGAGGGCGGCATCATGGACCTCTGGGTGCGCGAGGCGCGCCTGTTCAAGTACGGCTCCGGCACGGGTTCCAACTTCTCGGCCTTGCGCGGCGAGGGCGAGCGCCTGTCGGGCGGCGGCCGGTCGTCCGGCCTGATGTCATTCCTCAAGATCGGCGACCGTGCGGCGGGCGCCATCAAGTCGGGCGGCACGACGCGGCGGGCGGCCAAGATGGTTTCGGTCGATATCGACCATCCCGACATCGAGGACTTCATCGCCTGGAAGATGCGCGAGGAACAGAAGGTCGCGGCGCTGGTCGCCGGCTCCCGGCTCGCCAACCGCCATCTCAACGCCGTGATGCGCGCCTGCCTCGACGGCGAGATGGACGGCGAGGCCGCCTTCGATCCCAGGCAGAATCCCAAGCTGCGTCGCGAGATCGTCGCCGCCCGCCGGGCCGAACTGCCGGAAAATTACATCCAGCGGGTCATCCAGTTCGCCCGCCAAGGCTATCGCCACATCGAGTTCCCGGCCTTCGACACCGATTGGGAGTCGGAAGCCTACCTGACCGTGTCGGGCCAGAACGCCAACAACTCGGTGCGCGTCACCGACGCCTTCCTGCACGCGGTCGAAGCCGACCGCCAATGGGCGCTGACCGAGCGCACCACGGGCAAGGTCGCGAAGACCGTGAGCGCGCGGGCGCTGTGGGACAGCATCGCCGAGGCGGCGTGGCATTCGGCCGACCCCGGCGTGCAGTACGACACGACGATCAACGACTGGCACACCTGCCCCGAGTCCGGACGCATCAACGCCTCCAACCCGTGCTCGGAGTACATGTTCCTCGACGACACGGCATGCAATCTGGCGTCGCTGAACCTGGTGCGGTTCCGCAATACAGACGGCTCGCTCGATGTCGGCGCGCTCGAGCATGCGACGCGGCTGTGGACCGTCGTGCTGGAAATCTCGGTGATGATGGCGCAGTACCCGTCGCGCCGCATCGCCGAGCTGTCGTACCAATACCGCACGCTCGGCCTGGGTTACGCCAATCTCGGCGCGCTCCTGATGGCGTCGGGCCTGGGCTATGACAGCGCCCGCGGCCGGGCGATCGCCGGCGCCGTGACCGCCGTCATGACCGGCGCGGCGTACGCCACGTCGGCCGAGATGGCGCGCTTCATGGGCCCCTTCCCCGGCTTCGCCGCCAACCGCGAGGCCATGCTGCGGGTCATCCGCAACCACCGCCGCGCCGCCCATGGCGAGGCGGCGGGCTACGAAAGCCTTGCCATCGCGCCGGTCGCGCTCGACACGGCGCACTGCCCCGACGCCCCCCTCGTCGCCGCAGCCAAGCAGGTGTGGGACCGTGCGCTCGCCCTGGGCGAGCAGTACGGCTTCCGCAACGCCCAGGTCTCCGTCATCGCCCCCACCGGCACGATCGGCCTGGTGATGGATTGCGACACCACCGGCATCGAGCCCGATTTCTCGCTGGTCAAGTTCAAGAAACTGGCGGGCGGCGGCTACTTCAAGATCATCAACCAGACCGTTCCCCTGGCCCTCCGGACCCTGGGCTACGACGAGACGGTGATCGCCCGCATCGCGGCGCACGCGGTGGGTCACGGCTCGCTCGCCAAGGCGCCGGCGATCAATCACGAGACCCTGGCCGCGCGCGGCTTCGATCGGGCGGCGATCGAGCGGATCGAAAAGTCGATCGCCAGCGCCTTCGACATCCGCTTCGCCTTCTCGCGATACACCTTGGGCGATGCCTTCTGCCGTGACGCGCTGGGACTCGACGATGCGGCTCTCGCCGATCCCAAGCTCGACGTGCTGGCGCGCCTCGGATTCTCCAGGAGCGATATCGCCAGCGCGAACGTGCACGCCTGCGGGACGATGACGGTCGAGGGCGCCGGCGATCTCAAGGCCGAGCATCTCGCGGTGTTCGATTGTGCAAATCCCTGTGGACGAGATGGCACACGCTGCTTGTCTGAGGAAAGTCATATACGCATGATGGCTGCAGCCCAGCCGTTCGTATCGGGCGCCATCTCCAAGACCATCAACATGCCCAACGCAGCTACGGTCGAGGACTGCCGCAAGGCTTACGAAATGTCGTGGAAGCTTGGCCTCAAGGCCAATGCGCTTTATCGCGACGGCGCGAAGCTGTCGCAGCCGCTGTCGGCGATGGCGCTGGGCGACCAGGCCGCCAACGACGATCTTGCCGACCTTTCGCCGCTGGCGCGGGCGCCGATCATCGCCGAGCGCATCGTTGAACGGATCGTCGAGCGCGAAGTGCGCGCCGGCCGAGAGCGCCTGCCGCAGCGCCGCAAGGGCTATACCCAGAAGGCGATCGTCGGCGGCCACAAGGTCTACCTGCGCACCGGCGAGTACGAGGACGGCCGGGTCGGCGAGATCTTCGTCGACATGCACAAGGAGGGCGCCGCCTTCCGCAGCCTGATGAACAACTTCGCCATCGCGATCTCGATCGGCCTGCAGTACGGCGTGCCGCTCGAGGAATTCGTCGAGGCCTACACCTTCACCCGCTTCGAGCCCTCGGGCCTGGTCGAAGGCAACGACGCGATCAAGATGTCGACGTCGGTGCTCGACTATATCTTCCGCGAGCTGGCGATCTCCTATCTCGGGCGCAGCGACCTTGCCCATGTCGAGCAGGCCGATCTCCGGCCCGACGGCGTCGGCCGCGGCGAGATCCAGGGCGAGCTGCCGGCGCCCGGCACGGAGGCCGCCCAAGCGGCCGCCGTCGCGGTCAAGCGCATCGCCAGCGTCGGCTATGTGCGCAGCAACCTTTACGTCTTGAATGGCCGAACGGCCGGCAATGTCGCGATCGCCGAACAAGCGATCGCCGCCGGCCAACGGCCCAACGAACTGACGGACGGTCCAGCCGTCGCTTTGGCGTCAAACGCCCAGGCGGCCGTCGTCGGCGTCGCGGTCGGAGAGGCATCCTCCTCCGCCCTTGGTTTCGCCCGCGTGGCGAAGCTCAAGGGCTTCGAAGGGGATGCCTGTCCGGAATGCGGCAACTTCACCATGGTCCGCAACGGGACGTGCCTCAAATGCACGACCTGCGGCGGCACCACCGGTTGTAGTTGAGCATGCGTGGCGAAGCGTACCCGCGTACCCCGGGGCCCTCACGGTTGGGTGCCTCAAAGCTAACCATAGGAGACAGTTATGGCTGCTAAGAAAAAGGCTGCTAAGAAGAAAGCTGCTAAGAAGAAGAAGCAGTAAAAAGGAAAGGGCGTAGACCAAAGTCCAACTTTGGTCCCTCTAACCGAACGCCTTTCGGCTTCCGTGTGGGCGCCCTCATGGCCCCACCGGAAGCCACCTTGAGAACATAAGCTATTAAGGCCAATGCGACGCCCCGCCTTCGGGGGCCGAAAGGCGTAACTGATCTACCGGTCCGGCGACTTCGGTCAGCCGGACTTTTTTTGCGCCGGCGCATGCCTTGCATTCACGTCCTCGCGACCGCAAAGCGCACCTTCGGCAAATGGTTGCCGCCAAATTCCTGGCGCAATTCCTGGCACGATTCGAGCTATGCTCTCGCCATGCCGGATGATGCTCCGACCATCGGCCTGCGTGTCGTCGAGTCGCTTTCCGCGGTCGATGCCGAGCAATGGGACGCCTGCGCCCTGGCGCCGGGTTCGGCCGGCAGCCCCTTCCTCAGCCATCGCTTCCTGAAGGCGCTGGAGGATTCCAAGTCGGTCGGACGGCGCACCGGCTGGCAGCCGCAGTATCTTTTGGCCGAATCCGACGACGGCAGCCTGCAGGGCGCCGTGCCGCTCTACGTCAAGGGCCACAGCCAGGGCGAATACGTGTTCGACCACGGCTGGGCGCAGGCCCTGGAGCGCGCCGGCGGCCGCTACTATCCCAAACTGCAGGTCGCCGTGCCCTTCACGCCGGTTCCCGGACCGCGCCTGTTCGCGCGGCCCGGCCCGCTCGCAGACGGCGTGCGCGACGCCATGATCGACATGCTGGCCAAGATCGCCGGCGACAACCGCATCAGCTCGGTCCATGCCACCTTCTGCAGCGAAGCCGACTGGAAGCAGTTCGGCGAGCATGGCTGGCTGCTGCGGCTCGGCCAGCAGTATCATTGGCACAACAACGGCTACCGCTGCTTCGACGATTTCTTGGCGGCACTCGCTTCACGCAAGCGCAAGGCGATCCGCAAGGAGCGCGAAGCGGTGCGACGCGAGGGGTTGACCCTGCGCGCGCTCTGCGGCGACGAGATCAAGCCCCGGCATTGGGATGCCTTCTTCGCCTTCTACATGGACACCGGCGGCCGCAAATGGGGCTCGCCCTATCTCACCCGCGCCTTCTTCGACATCCTGGGCGCCACCATGGCCGACAAGGTGGTGCTGGTGATGGCCGAGGCCGATGGCCGTCCGGTGGGCGGCGCGCTCAACCTCAAGGGCGACGATACGCTCTACGGCCGCTACTGGGGCTGCCTGGAGAGCCACGCCTTCCTGCATTTCGAGGCCTGCTACTACCAGGC
>Ga0137393_10000475_pt1 | contig 23995 bp, 15 predicted proteins | sample 15con2h34BmetaG_FD_101396 | JGI IMG/M metagenome (GOLD analysis project Ga0137393, IMG submission 101396) | Vadose zone soil microbial communities from Angelo Coast Range Reserve, California, USA - 15con2h3.4B metaG | ecosystem: Environmental > Terrestrial > Soil > Vadose zone > Saprolite...
CAGCGAAATGGCCAGCACCAGAAGTGCGACGTGCCCGAGCGCCGGCACCGAGGGGGTGACGGTGATCGAACCGTTGACGAGCGCGAGGGCGCTGTTGCTGACCATCTCACTCGTGGTGCCGGTGTCGTTCGAGAGCGTCGTCAGTATCGGATCGAGCGTCAGCGTGATGACCGTCCCTGGCGTCGCCGTCGGGGAAAGAGTGACGTGCAGTGCCGCCACCTGATTGCCCGGCGCTGCACCATTGAGAGTGAACGGGATGGGGTTCGTCGACTCCTGGAATGAGTCGATCAGGGAGATTGATCCGGCACTGGACGGACTGTTCTCAAATGCAGGCGTCAGTGATGTGGTGATGCCGGCGCGCGTGAAGGTGATCGACTGCACGGCCGACGCCGGCGCGTAATTCACTTTGATGCTGTACGCCTGAATGTGCGATCCCGGCGGTTGATCGAGACCGAGCGGTGTCCCCGACCGGTCGCGGATGGAGACCGGCACGTCGACCACGGTGAACTGCGGCCCGTTGACGGTGGCAACCGTGACCACGTCGGGCGTGGTCACGATGCCGGCCCAGATGGCGGGCGCTGAAAGCAGACCGGCGACGCCGATCAGCAGCGCGGCGCGAACAGTCTTCAAATGATTTGTCCCTGTTTTCATTTCGTTCCTCTCGCGCCTAGTTCACGTTGTTATCGGGTGTGCGCGGCCGCGGCTCGACACTCCTGATGGCCGTGCCCTTTACTTCGAGTTTTCCGTTTTCTACCGTGGCACTGGTCAGGCCGGCTTGATCGCTGAGCATCGTCAACCGCGGATCGACGCTGATCTCGACGGCTCCCTCCACCGAGGCGACCTCGACCTCGGCGACGACCGCCGAATGCGCCTCGCCGAGCGCCAGACCACCGTACGAGATGAGATACGACACATCGTTGCCCGAGCGGCGGGTGATCTCGAACGGCGTCGCCAGATCCTTCGCCGCTCCGGCTTTTCCGATCGTCACATTGCCAACCTCGGAGTCGAAGTGAATCCGCAGCGACATCGCCTGAGGCACGGCCGATCCCGGTCTGGTGGTCATGACGACCGGCACTACGTAACGGCCCGCGCGGAGGACCGGCTTGCCGAGAACGATCGACCCTGCGATCTCCGGAGTGGCGGTTCCTTCCGTCGAGGTGGTCACCCGCGGAAGCGTTGGGATCGCGTTCGGCCTCGGGCCGCCGAGGAACAGGAAGTTCACCAGATAGAAGATGTCCGCCGAAGTGACGACCCCGTCACCGTTCGCGTCGCCCGACAACATCCCGGCTGCTCCGGCAGGTGGCGGACCGCCGAGGAACAGGAAATTCACCAGATAGAAGATATCCGCCGAAGTGATGGTGCCGTCGTTGTTCGGATCGAACTGTTGGGCCTTGTACAGGTAGCCGTTGGTGAGCGTGCCGGAGGCGGTATTGGTATTCGTTACGGTCACGTTGACGGCGCCCAGCGCGTGGGCCGGCGTCCTGGCGGTGATCTTGATGGCGCTGACGACCACGACGTTCGTGGCTGCCGAGCCGCCGAAGGTGACGCTTGCACCGCTGAGGAAGCCGGTGCCGTTGATCGTCACGGCCGAACCGCCGGCGATGGTGCCGCCGGTCGGAGAGACCGAGGTGACGGTGACGGCCGGAAGGACGACGTTCACGTTGGCTGACTTGGCGTCGCTGCAGCCGGCGCCGGTGGTCACCGTGACGTTGAGAGTCAGCGTGCCGACTGCGCCGGCCGTGTAGGTGATGCTGTTGGTTCCGGTTCCCGCGGTGATCGTGCCGTTGGTGATGCCCCAGGCGAATGTGGCTCCGACTCCGGCGTTGGCGACCGAGGCGATATTGCCGGTCGAGCCGGTGGCCGTGCTGGCCGGCGTGGTGATGGTTGCATTCGGGTTCGGATTTACGGTGACGACCTTGGCCGCGGAGGCGGCGCTGGTGCAGCCGCTCGCCGTCACGGTCACCGTGTAGCTGCCCGCGGCGTTGGCGACGAAGGTCTGATTGGTGGCGCCGCCGATCGGGTTACCGTTGAGGAACCACTGGTTGCCGGAGGCACTGCTCGACGTCAGCGTCGTGCTGCCGCCGGTGCAGAAGCTGGCGGTGCCGCTGATCGTCGGTGTAGCGGGGATGGGGTTGACGGTGACGGTTACCGGGTTGGAGGAGGAGCTGAGGCAGCCGTTGCCGTCGGTGACGGTGACGGTATAGACGCCGGCGAGGGTGGCCACGAAGTTCTGGTTTGTCGCACCGCCGATCGCGTTGCCACCCTTGAACCACTGGTTGCCCGTCGAGCTGCTGGAGGTCAGCGTGACGCTGCCGCCGGCGCAGAACGTGGTCGGTCCGCCGGGTGTGGCTGTCGGCGTGGCTGGAAGCGGATTCACGGTGACCACAGTCGCATTTGAGGTGTTGCTGTGGCAGCCGAGGTTGTTGAGGATGCAGGTATAGCTACCGCTTACCGTCGCCGTGAAGTTCTGATGCGTACCACCGGCGATGGCGCTCGGGCCTGAACCGGTGTCGAGAAACCACTGGATACCGGTGGCGCTGCTGGACGAGAGCGTCACGCTGCCGCCGGCGCAGAAAGTAGTCGGGCCGCCGGCGGTGACGACCGGCGTGTGCGACGTCGGGTTCTGGACGACGTAGGCGGCCGACTGCGCCGAGGTGCAGCCGTTCGCTGTGGCGGTGACGGTATAGCTGTGAGCGCCGGTAGCAGTAAAGGTCGAGTTGGTCTGGCCGGACAAGAGGCTGTTGTCTTCGAACCACTGGAACGACGTCGCGCCGGCAGAGGTGGCCGTGAGTGTGAGCGGCTGCTCGGGACAGGCCTGGTCCTGTGTGCCGGTACCGTTGGTCGTACCTGCGATGGTCGGCGTCGGCGGCGGTGAGTTCACGGTGACGACAGCCGGAGCGGACATTGCGCTGACGCAGCCGTTGCCGTCGGTCACCTGAACGGTGTAGCTGCCCGCGGCGGTGGCTAGGAACGTCTGGTTCGTCGCGCCGGCGATGAGGCTGTTAGCAACGAACCACTGGTTGCCGGATGCGCTGTCCGAGGTCAGCGTCGTGTTGCCGCCGGTGCAGAAGACGAGCGTGCCGCTGATCGTCGGCGTGGGAGGAAGCGGATTGACGGTCACGGCCGTCGATGCCGAATGGGCACTCGGGCACAGAGCGGTGACGACGACGTTGTAGTTGCCGGACGTTGTGGCGATGAAGGTCTGATTCGTCTGACCGGCCAGGAGGGTCACTCCGTCGTACCACTGATTGCCGGTAGCGCTGCTCGACGTAAGCGTGACGCTGCCGCCGGTGCAGAACGTCGTCGGGCCACTGGGCGTAACCGTCGGCGTTGGCGGGATCGGCACGCAGTTGCTCCCCGGCAGACCGATCTGCCAGGCTCCTCGGCCATGCGTCGCCGCACGGAGAATCCGGAAGGACGGCTGCAGGACGAGGTCGAAGACCGCGACGCGCGGCAGCAGCGGATTCCCAAACGGATTCCACGTCGCGCCGCTATCGGTCGATACAAAGACGCCGATGTCGGTGCCCGCATAAAGGATGGTGACGCCCGGGAAGCCGGGATCGCCGCCGTCAGCCACGAAGCCGTTGACGGGGACGTTCGGAAGACCCGCGCCGGTGTTTCCGATCGAGGTCCACGTCGGAGTGACCGCATTGAGATTGGTCGTCCGCCAGATTTGTCCGGCAGTCGAGGGGTTGGTGTAGTACGCGAGCGTGACGTACGCAGTATTGTTGTTCAGCGGATCGATGACGGCACGTGCCACGTGCTTGTTCGTCGCGCTGGCGGTGGCATTCGTCGGAGCCACAAAGCCGGTGTCCAGGAGCGGGTTCGCGCCGGTCGTGGTCGCGAACACCTTCCCGTTTCTCAATCCGACGATGCGGATGTTGTCGTTCCCCGGAGCAATGCCGATCGCGGAGACGGCCACTCCGGCCACAATCGGGTTCTGGCTGACGATGGTCATCGTGTCGCCGCGGTCGGTCGAGCGATAGAGCTTGTTCGTTCCGAAGTAGAGGGTGTTCGGGGTGCCCGGTCCGAGCGCCATCGGCGCATAGAAGAGGACTGTATCGGCGGAGAGGATTCCGTTCGAGAGCGTGAACGCGGTTCCGTCGCACGAGAGAGTCGGGTCGTTGGCGAAGCCGCCGCCGCGAAACTCCCAGGAGTCCTTGTTGGGATCGGGAGGCGGAAGGCATGTGCCGAGATTGGTCCGGTCGAATCCGATGAAGTTGTTCGTCTGGTTGAAGAACGTGTGGTACATCGTGACGTTGGTGGTGTCGGTGGAGCTCTGATCGATGAGGGCGAAGCCGCCGTCGCCGCTCTCGGCCGAGACCCAGTTGCCGTACGACGCCTGCATCGCTTCGGTGCCGTTGTCCTGCGTCCCGCCGATGGTCAGGAACTGGTCGGTGGGATGGACCGCCAGGCCGACGAACTGGATGGTATTGAGGCCGTTCGTGTTCTGGTTCAGCCAAGCCGTTCCGGCGGCCGCATCCTGACGCTTCCACACGCCGCCGTCATTCGTGAACCAGACAGTCGTCGGAACGGTAAGGGGATCCATGAAAATGCTGTGCGAGTCGGCATGGAGGCCCGTATCGTCACGGGTAAAGGTCGTCCCGCCGTCCGCGGAGCGCTTCAATACGTCGGAACAGGTGCCGCGCGCATTCCCGCCGATGTAGACGATGTTTGCGTTGTTTGGATCAACCGCCACGGGATTGTCATACGAGCACTGACCACCGCAGTATCCTTCCGCGGCGACGAGCGGAGCACTCCAGGTCACGCCGCCATCGACTGATTTCCGAACCCGGCCGGCCTGGCCGATGCTCGAGCATGCGGCAACCGTGGAGGGCTCGTTCGAGGCTACATACGCGGTGACTACCGCGCCGACCTTGTTGATCGCAAGATGCATGACCAGTCCGTTGAAGCCCGGAAACAGGACCTGCGTGAACGTCGGCGTGGCCACCAGCGCATTCGTGGAGCGGTAGATGGCGCCGCCCGTCGCCGCGCCCGAAGTCGACACGAGCAAGTTGTTCGCATTGCCGGGCTCGAGGGCCATGTCGAAGATCGAGGTGTTCCCCGTTCCAGGATTGTCGAGGCTGCCGTCGGTATTGACGATGATCTTCTGGAACGTCACCGCCCCCGCGGCCGCGGTGGCGTTCGTGGAGCGGTAGACGCCGCGGAGGGCGAGGGGGGGAATGGTATTGGAGAGGGCGTTTCCGGCCGCCCCTGACACGCCCGCGGCGGTGGAGACGAAGATATTTGCCGGATCGATGGGATTGACGAGGATCCTCGATATCGTACGGCCGTTGAAGCAGTTGTACGTAAGAGCCGTGGTCGTGCCTGTCGTAATACTGGGGTTGATCGGGCCGACGAGATCGGCCGTCGTGTCGGCGTTATCGATCCGGTAGACACCGACCCCAAAAAATGAGTCCGCTGAATTGTTCGGCTCACCCGTTCCAACGTAGAGGATGGTGGAATTGGAAGGAGCCAGCGCGAGCGCGCCAATGGCCAGCGACTGCGCCGTATCGAAGATCGGCGTCCATGTCGCCCCGCCGTTCAGCGTCCGCCAGACGCCTCCCTGGGCGGTCCCGAGGTAAACCTTGTTGGAGTTCGTAGGATCGACGACGACGCAGGTCGCGCGGCCGCTCACGGGCGCCACGGTCGGAAACTGCTGCGTCTGACCGTTTGGAACCGGCGACGGGCCGAGGGCCATCCATCCGGGGAAAGGCACATTGCCCGGCCGGGTGGGAACCTGGTGTTCCATCGTCTGGATGGCTACGTTGCGCCTGGCGATGTCGAACGGCAACGCCGGATCCGGGTCGATGCCGCGAAGAATGCCGAGGTATTCGTCGCGGAGGCGAAGGTACTCTGCCTTGTCGATCTTTCCCTGCAAGTGCTGCGGGAGGTCGGGGTCATACTTGTCGTTGTCCCCCAGAGTTTGAATCATCGGGATCAACGGGATGTGCGGAAGGCTGGCGCTGCTCACCGCTGCCGGAACCTTCTTACTCTCCGCCTGCTGATCAGCCTCGGTTGAGGCCGCCGGAACGAGCTTCTTGTCCGTCTCGCCCTTTGCCTTCTTGGTCACGGCGCCGCTGACAGCCGATACAAACATCAACGCTAGAAGCACTGCCTGGAGGGTGCGTTTCATGGTGTTCGTCCTTGAGTTTGAAGACATGAATGAATCAAAAGGCGATGCGAGACTTCGACACAGTCGCGCCTTGCAGCGGCATGTTCAAGTCTCCGTAGTAAAGGATTAACGGCGATTAAAGACGAGTATAACTTTATCATCAGTCACCCAGGCCCGCGCTGCTTTTCGTGCGAGCAGGGCCAAGGCATCCTCCGATGGGAGCGCTCCCATTCACTTCATCCCCCGCGTTCGCGGCGACTTGCCTCTCCCGGCTTGGCTGGCGGAGGCGCGTCGGAATCGAACCAACCCTTCGACGCTTCCGCGCCGAAACAACGGTTTTGAAGACCGCGGGAGCGATCAGAACCCCATTCGCCTCCTCCCCATGGAACCGCTGACAAGCGACCGGCGAGGTCAAACATCGTCTGCTGTGTCGAACGAATCCCGAGGGACTGCGTGATTCTTGCGAGCGTCGGTGAATGGATACGAATAACTACACTGCTCGGAAGCAGAAAGGAAGGACGCTGTAAGTACTCTCGCACCAGTTGCTTACAGCACGCCAAGAACCGAAGGCCCGACCCCGTTTGATCCTTCCTTCGTCAGCGCCTCCTGCACGATGCCGTAGATGGCGGTGACGGCGGCGTTGCCGACGTGCAGCCCGCCATGTTCCGGCAGCGAGAGCTCGCATTCGATGCCCGTACGTTGTTCGAACCGCGAAGCCTCGGCTTCGATGGCAGCGGCGATGCCGAGGTCGTCGAGTACGCTGGGCCGCAGCTCGGAAGAGATCCGGTGCACAGCGGTCACCATGTCGTCGAGCGTGGCCATGATGCGGTTATGTAAAGGTTCGCCTGCCGCGGATGACTGTGACATCACCACGAGGCCGCCCACGAGGTCCGTTCCCAGCTCGATTTCGCGGAGGTCGTTGAAGCCGTTCAGCGCGATTGTGCCAACGGCACCTCCGGGCCGGTTTGCGTTGTCGAGAATGGCGCGGCGAGAAGGAGTTTATTTCGACGACTCACAACTGACGTCCGATCAGGAACACGACCTCGGCTGACAACGCGGTCACGACGCCCACAAAATGCCATCGCTTGTCGCCAACCCGCCCTCCCTGACGAAATGACAACATCAAGAACACCAACTCCACAACCAGAAGCACCGGCACCATTAGTACGCTAAGCAGGCCTGCGGAATACAGCGTGACGAAGAGATATCCTGGTCGAAAGAGTGTGTGCTTAATCGGATACGTAAGGAACAGCGGTATACAAAGCAAAATTGTAACTGCCGACAGACATCGCGCCAGCATGCTCGGCTCCTCATGATCAAAATGACAGCAACGGTGGCGTGTAGTTGTTAGCCGCGAAAGCGAGAGCGCACACGGCATAGCATCGTGCATGCGCGACATAGAACCCACTCCGATATTCCTTCTTGCAGGGATTCCAGTCGCAGAGCAGACACCCTCGAACACAGTTCGACCACGCATCGTTTGGGAAGGTCTTACTGACCCCATTCAAGTTGTTATTGAACGGCCCACCAATTGCGTTGCCGTACGCCTGTGCGACTGATGGACCGTACGGCGTCTGCCACGGGCAACCCGAGGCAGGTATTGGAGGTGACGGGCAGCTGCTGCATGAGGAGCACAGGCCCAGCGAATCAGTAACTACTAGAGGATTTCCGCGAGAGTATCCATATTCGTTCTCGCCGAGCAAGATTGAATCGCGTGGGATGCCACGAATACCACTTGATGGATCGCGGTAGCTCCACAGCCGGCGCCGCTCAAAATTCGTTATTGGATCAGCTTGCGTATACCTTCCCCACTCACTCCGATACCACCGGAAGATGTTGTACTTCTGACCGCCCAGTACCGGGTCGGCTTCCTGGCCCGGCAGGCGAAGCGCTTGCGGATCGCTTTCGTCGCCGACACGGTAGGTGTAGACGCCGCCGTACGGCTCATACTCGGCTCTCCATACGACTGTCGCGGTCGAATCGGTCTGAAGCAGCGGCGTGCCGAGGTGATCGGTAAAGGTGTAGCGCGTTGGTAATGATGGATCGGTGAAGGTCTGCGCCACGGGCTGATCTCCGAACCAGATGTACTCCGTGCCATTGAATACACCATCCATCGTGAGGCCTTCCCAATCCGATTGGCCGATCAAGTGCAGTTCGGGAGAGTAGATCGATTTTCTTGTCCTCGTAAAACCCCACGGCTGACCTGGTCCGCCGGAAGTCCAGGCCGAGAATATGCGAACTCCCCGACCGTCGTATGAGTAATCGAAATGGTCGCTGCCGGGATCGCCGCTTACGTGTAGAAGGAGATTGCGAGGGCCGTAGGTGCTTCCCAGCGCCTCATTTCCGATTTGCTGTACCTCATTCCCGGAATTGTCATACGCGACCGATGCCGGGCTGCTGCCGGTCACGGTTTGAATGCGAGGAGTGGAACCGACGTAAGAGAATGACAGCGTCCGGCTACCGACATGCTGCGTCGTCATGTTGCCCATCGCGTCATATTGATAGCTGCCATTACCCCACAGCGACGTACCGCTGTTCGCCGTGGTCAACCGGTTGAGATCGTCGTAAGCGAAATCGCGATTGTACGCGGCGCTGGTCGCATCGTGAATCTGTGTGATGTTCCCGCCCGCGTCCTCCTGGTAGAGGTAGTCGGCAATCACCGCGGTGGCGGTCGTGAGTTTGTTTTCCTGCGGACGGTAGCGGGAATCGAACAGCATAGTCTTCGTCGTGCCGTTGCCGTATACCATCGACGTCATCGGACCGAACGGCAGATACGACGCCGATGTGATCACCGAGGTGCCATTCGACGATTCCGTAACCGGCCGGCCGGCGAAGTCAAACGTGGTTTGCACGTTGCGGCTCGAGGGATAGCCCAGACTTCTCCTATTGCCGTCCGCGTCGTACGCAAACGTCGTCATGTAATTGCCGATATCATCGGTCGATGTCGTCAGGAGACCGCGCCTGTCGTAACGGTAACTCATCACAGCAACCGGATCGGACATTGTGGTCAGCCGGCCAAGGCCGAAGCCTCCGCTGGTTTCGTCATACGCGTAGGTGACAACCTCGGTATCGAGACCCGAACGGCTCGATGTGGCGGATGTAACGCGATTGAGAGCGTCATACGCTCGCGCGGTCGTGGCGCCGTTCGCATCGGTCGTGCTGGTCAGGTTGCCGGCCGGGTCGTAGGTGTAGGTCGTCGTACCGCTGACAGGGCTGACCTGATGCAGAATCCGGGCGAAATCGTCATACAGATAGGTCGTCGTGTTGCCGTTCGGATCGGTCACCGAGGTGAGATTGCCGTGAACGTCATAGACGTAGGAGGTAACGATCCGGCCGCTGGAGACGGTCGAAAGCGTCTGGGTCACCGAGGCCAGTCGATTCGTCGGGTCATAGGCGTATGCCGTGTTGGCCGTGGAGTGACGCTCGTCCTGAACGGACGTGAGATTGTTCGCGCCGTCGTAGTGGTAGACCACTTTGCTGCCATCCGGGTGATCGATCTCGCTTAGCCGGGCGAACGTGTCGTACTGGAACGAATCCGAACGGTTGATGGACCAGGAGCCGGGATGACCGCGAGATAGCGCTCGGCGGACTTGCGGCCGGTGGCTGGATCGTAATCGTACTCGATCCGTTCATATGCGGTCGAGGTTACCTGCCGCGTCGTCGCGGATGTCCGTCCGCGGCTGTCGTATTCGTAGGTCGTCACGCCTTCGCCGGGTTTAGTCGTAGATGCCAACGGGCCAAGCGCCGGCTGATAGGTGCGCGAGCTGACCAGATCCGTGGCGCAGAGAGGATCTGCATTGGTATCGCAGCCCGCAACGGCCCTGAGTGTCGACGTGAGCACGCGCCCCATCGAGTCGAACGTCGACTCGGTGGCCACGCCATTTGCGTCGACCGTTCGTCCGGCACTGCCGAAGACGTCGTAATTCTCGAAGCGGGTGACATTCCCGGCTGCGTCGCGGACAGCGGCGAGATGCCCGCGCAGAAGAGCAGGGACAGCGTTGTTGATCGGGTAATAGACCCATGTGGTGAAGTCGGTAACGTCCGTACGCGGACCGTCCGAGCTCTTGCGGAGACCTGAAGGCTGGGGAAGAGACATCCAGGCCGAATCGAATGCTCCGCCCGGGTTGAAGGCCGCCCCTTCGCTGCCGTTATAGAGGATCGTCGTCGTAGTGTACTGCGCAACGTGCGCTGGTTCCCCGGTCAGGCCGCTCATCACCTGCTGCGTCACCGCTTCGGTTGCCGGATCGAGTTGAATCGCCGTTGATCGGGACTGATTCGGATCGAGGACGCTCGTCGTCGAGACGAACGTGGCGATGTCCGGCCAGTTCGTGTCGCCGTACGCGTAGGTAGCCATCAAGGTCGATGCTGTCGGCGTCAGAGCCACGTCTTGAAGCGAAGCCGGCGTCTGCCGGCAATGATTGGAATCCGTTAGGGGATTGCATCCGGTTGGCTGATAAGGACCGGCGACGGAGATGACCCGATCGCCGGCGTCGAATGTGCGGACGGTGATGAAGCCGCGTGCGTCCTGCTCGCGAAGCAGATGCCCGTTCACAAGGTCATACGCATAGACCGCGTCGTTCGTGCCGCAGCTTGCGCAATGCCCAACAACCTGGGCGGTACGGGGACGGCCGGCGATGACGCGCGTGTAGTAGTCGGTGGTCGCACCGGTACCAGACGTCGTTCGCGTGATCTTCTCGAAGTTGTCGCGGCCGGGCAGCAGATAGGAGACCGAGGTGATGTCGTCCTGGTCGGCAATTGACGATCCGCCTCGCATCACCCCGTTGGCAAACGTATAGCTGTGCGATTCGATCAGATTGCCCGGGGCGTCGTGTGCCGCGGTCAGGCCATCGCTGCTGTAGCTGTAGCTTCGCCACGCGGCGCTGGAAGGTCCCGTGACCGTGACGAGATTACCGCTGCCATCGTAGATGTAGGTCCAGACGAGAGAGGTACCGTCGACGGTGATCGAGCTGATGCGGTTCGACGCATCCGGGGTGATCGTCCAGAAACGTTCCCCCACGAATCGACCACGTGTGTGGGGAATCCGCTCGTATACGAAATGCCGGCCTCGCGGCCGAGCGCTCGTGAGCGAGACAGCAGGACGCGGCCGCTCGACGCATCAAAGACGGTTTCCATCGCGCTGCGCGGCTCACGCAGCGTGTAGATGCCCGCCCCAGGAACCAGGACGGCGGGTGTCGTACCTTTGGGCCACATCTGGAGCCAACCGCCGGCCACATTCTGGAAGAGATATCTCGAATTCGACGCGGTTCTGAACTCGAGGAATGTCGTGCCGAGCACCTGCGAAGAATAGGTGCGCAGCCGGGCGTCGAAGAGGCTGGTCCAGCCTTTGCCGAAGAAGCCGGGCACACCTCGGCTGTCATACGTTCTGGCAAGTGAGATCGCTTCGTTTCCAGGCAACGGATCGATGTCCGTCATTCGCACATTTCCGCTGGCGAGCCGTATCGGCTTTCCTGCACACGCGGCCGGTCCTGAGCCCGAAGGGCTGAACGATGGGCGGCCGAGTACGCCGGAGGGTGCACCGCTGTCGATCGGGAAGCCGCAGTCATCGTCAGGGACGTTGATGACCGTTGAAGCCTTCCTGTCGCTGCAAGCCTCCACGGTCAGCAAAAGCATCGTCGCGCCCGAACCATCAGGGCCAGCGCTGAAGCCGGCCTGAAAGTCGGGCCCGGCCCCACCATTCGACGAGAAGAATGAAGGAGCCGACGAGCCACCGAGCCACTCGACGGAGAGCCCGTTGTCCGTCCAAGCGTCTGGCACATGATACGAGACGGTACCGAAAACAAAACCCGGCCCACCACTGTCGGTGTTCGCGTCGATGCCCGTGATCGACGGTGTGTGGTCGAAATCAAACGTCTTGGTATCGAAGCCGGGGTTGTCCGCGGTATCACACGCCCCCGCCTGACTGCCCGGAGCGGTCTTGTTGCACGTCACCTCGAGCGACCATGAGTGCGTCCCCTGCAGACACGGAAAACAATTACCGCTCAGCGACTGCGAGCATGGCGAGGTGGGGCAATTGAGCTGGCCGACGTATCCTCCACCATCGAAGCTAAGCAACAGCTCGAGGGGGCTGTTGGGGCACGATCCGGAACTGCCCACGATGTTGAGATTGACGCAGCCGTTGTCGGTTTTTGTCAACGTCAGCGACGCGGTGCACGTAGCAGCAGCAGGTGCGACTGATATCAGCGTCGCAAACACAGCCAGGAAGATCGTTAGGGCTATCGGCGACGACCGCAGATATACGCTTAGGCGGACAGTGCGCTGAAGTAGCATCGATTGCCTCCAGAGAGCCGCAAAGGCTTATGGTTCATTGCCTATTCAGATGGTGTCAATCCTGACTGATGTGATCGACATCATCACAAGTGAGGCCACCGGCTGGCAACCTGAAGCATTAACTCACGTTCGCGGTGGAAGAAGATCCCAGGGCAGCCAACGCCGCAGCCGTCCCGGCCCATCCTGGCGGAGGCGCGTCGGAATCGAACCAACCCTTCGACGCTTCCGCGCCGAAACAACGGTTTTGAAGACCGCGGGAGCCACCAGACCCCATTCGCCTCCTCGGGTGGGAGCGTTTCGGACGATAGCACGCGGTTGTGCTGAGTCGCTGAGGACCGCGGCGAGTCACCCGGATCACGCGGTAAGCCGTCCGGCGAGCACGCTGAATCGACACGATCGCGGGCGCGAGTGAGGCATTTTCAGTTCCTACGCCGGCCATGGAAGAAACGGGAACGGCCAAAACTGGTAAGTCGGCGGACTCCGCGAGTCCATGAATGGGCTCCGCGAGGCCATGAATGGACTCCACGACGCCACGAATGGACTCCGCGAGGCCATGAATGGACTCCACGAGGCCATGAATGGGCTCCACGAGGCCATGAATGGGCTCCACGAGGCCATGAATGGGCTCCACGAGGCCATGAATGGGCTCCACGAGGCCGTGAATGGGCTCCACGACGCCATGAATGGGCTCCACGACGCCATGAATGGGCTCCACGACGCCATGAATGGGCTCCAGGAGGCCATGATTGGACTCCAGGGGTACCCCCGCATTCATCGGAATTGGTGGTCAGCCAGCCCGTATGTCACATCCTCAGGCTTTCAACCTTACCCGGCTGCGGTCAATAGCCGAATCGGCGATCCACCTGGACGGATATCTCGCGTGCTTCGTTGTAGTGTGTCCCTCCGAACGTGTTGCTCCGGTCGAGCAGGTATCGTTTGTCGAATAGGTTGACGGCGGTCAGCTTGAATGACCAGTCGTTCCAACGAGTGCCGGCGGCGAGGTCGATCGTCGTATGGCTCGGAAGGTGATCGGGGCCGTTGCCATTGAGGAAGCCGGAACCGTAGTTGAGATTTCCGCCGATCCAGGAGCCGCGCGGCAGTTGCACGGCGGCACCGGCGCTGAGCGTCTCTCGCTGGTCATGATCGAGGAAGAAGCGCCCTTCTTCCGGAGCCGTGAAGTCCGTGAGTCCGCCGGTCACGCCGCCCTGGCCCTCGACGGTCTGGTGCGAGTAGGCAAGGTGAACGCGGGCGCGGCCTGCAAGTGAAGGAGACTGCACCGTCGCCTCGAAGCCGCGGATGAAGACGCGGTCGATCGTTAGCGGGAAGAAGATGTTCGAGCTCCCGAGGGCGTCGTGATCGAAGAAGTTGCGGGCGTTCGTGCGGAATGCCGCTGCATCGACCGTCCAGCCGGCGACGGGGATTCCAATCCCGACTTCGGCCTGACGATCGCGCTCGCCGTGCAGCGGTAGGAACCCGAACCCCTGATCGAGCGCGAACTGGAGGAGCGGACCGGAGACGGTCGAAAGCGGCGGCTCCTGATAGTAGGAGCCGTACGACGCGCGAAGAACAGCATTCGTGCCCGGCAGGTGGATCGATGCACCGGCGCGCGGACTGAGCGCCGACTCATGCAGGCCCGCGCGAAAGCGCGTGATGCGCACTCCCGCTCTCACCGTTAGCCAGGAAGAGGCGCTGTACTCATCCTCGGCGAACAGCGACTCCACGTTCCCGCTGACCTTCTGACTCTGCGATAGCGCCACACCGCCGCTGCCGTCGTTCGCCCGCAGTCCGAAGAGCGTGGAATCGCGTTCGCTGAATGCAAATGCGCCGATGCGGGTCTCGTGGCTGCCGCGCGTGAGCGCGTAACGCAACTGCCCGCCGGCGTAGCGGGAGGCGCGGTGATCCGTGGTCACGATGGGATCGTCCGCGCCGCCATCGAAGTGGGCGGCGTTCGCGTGGAAGAACGGGGCGGCGGTGAGCAACGAGTCGGGGGAGAGCGTGCGCACCCACGAAAGATTGACAAACGTATCCTGTTCCCGTTCGCGGTCACGCACCCCCGAGACCTGAAGATCTTCGTCATTCGGGATGTTGTAGCGATCGGTGCGGGCCGAGGTGACCAGGCGAAACTGATCGACGGCGTTGGGAAGGAAAATGAGGGACGCAAAACCACCATAGCCGCTTGCGCTGTCGTTGATGATCCGGGCGACCGGCGTCTCCAATCCCGCGTCGGTCCGATTGGCATTGGCGCTGACGTAGTAGGCAAAGCGCTCGGTATGGCTGCCGAGGTTCAGTTGGTCGTTGGTGCTTCTCCGGGTTCCGTAGCCGAGGAGGACGTGTCCTTCGTTGCTGCGCTCGAAGCCGGAGCGCGGGATGACGTTGAAGACCGCATACGTACGATCGCCATACTCGGCCGAGTAGCCGCCCCGCTGCACTTCGAGAGAATCGATGTCTTTCGGGTCGAACTGCGGGCCGACGTTGCTGGCGATGTTCGTGTTCGGCACCGGCACGCCGTCGATCATCCACTCCACCTGATGGCCGCCGCGGATATGCAGTTGATCGTGGACCATGTACGCACCGGGAACGAAGTCGGTGATCATGGACAGACTGTTCGAGCGGTCGGCCCCTGGCATCTGGGCGATGGCCTGCCGGGTCACGGTGCTCTGTGTCGTCCATGAGCGCGGATCGACAGCGGCCGTCGCGGCCGTCACGTTCACTTCCTCGGTCACCGCCGCAAGCGGCAAATCGATAAGCACGTTGAGCACCGCTCCCGAGTTGAGGACGAGTTGGCGTGCGGAGGAGGCCAGGCCGGCGGCCCGCACCAGCAATTTGTAGGAGCCGAACGGCACGGCGGCGAATGAGAATGACCCTTTCGTGTCGGTCTTCAGAGCGCCGCTCCACTGCGTTGTTTGTGACTGCAGCATCACCGCGGCTCCGGCCACGGGACGACCCTGGACATCGCGCACAGCGCCGTGAACCGTCCCGAATATCGTGGCCGAGGCACTGCTCGCCAGGAGCAGAACGATGAGGATGAAGAACAGGGAACGTCGCGCGCTCACGCGCGAGCATGAGGGAATCATGAGAGACCTCCCCGGCGGAATCTCGGTGTCGACAGAACGAGATTCAGACGCTTCGAGGAGGAGGGATCTCGGGCGGGGTATTCAACGCGCTCGGGCGCGAATCAGATGGAGCGGGCGGTTAGCGGTAGCAGCACGCGAGAGGGATTCTCGGTCAATCTGGACGGGTCGCGTTCATCGAGCGTGCGCAGGTAACGGGCGGCCGTTCCAGCGTCGGATTTCTCGAACGAGCATGTGCGTCCGTCGTTGCAGGAATGCCGGACGGGATGTTTGAGCGGGCACATATTCGACATGCCGGCGCAGCAGCAATCGCTCCTCATCCGCACGGCCGTATATGCATCTGCGAAGAGCAGAGCAATGCTCATGAACAGCAGCCATCCCGCGGTAAGGCGCATGAAGGCGAATGGTATCGCAGCCAGCGTTCCGTTCCAGCAGCGGCGTGACCGGACGAGTCTCAGTCCCGATAGCGGATGCGCGGAAGGACTCCCCGCAGCTCATCGTTGCGTTGCACGCGGAGACTCGAAGCAGGCAGGACGAAACGCTGGGCTTCGCAGGCGAGGGGGAGGGCGTTGAGCCCTCCCCCAAATCTGCGTTGAGAAGTAATCCGGCGCTAGGGCGTGGTGACGATCACGTCGTCGATGTACACATCGTTGCCGAATACGCTGATGCCGAGGAAGCCTAGTTGGACGGTCGTTCCCTTGTAGGCGGTCAGATCGATGGTGTGTTGCTTCCAGCCGGTCGAGCCGTCGTAGCGGTTGATGGCGGTACCGACGTTCGCCCAGGTACCGGTCGAGGCCTGCACCTGAACACGGTCAGCGTCGGTCGAATAGCCGGTGTCGTGGTACATCCAGAACGTCAGCGTGGCCGTGGTGGCCGTGCCCGGGATGGCGAAGCCGGTGGTCTGATAGACCCGCGTCTGTGAGCCGCTCGCGGAATCGAATGAGTTGAATCTCGCCAGACTGCTGCCGCCGTGCGGCGCGTTCGTCGGATGCGTGCCGGCGGTGACGATGGTCCAGGCGCCGGCAGTGCCGGAAACCTGTACGGTAGCCCAGCCCGTGCCGCTCTCGAATCCGTTGGAGAAGAGCGTCGTTGGACCGCTGCAGTTGGCTGCGAAGTTGGTTCCGGTCACGTTCGCACCGGCGATCGCTACCGAGCTGCTCGCCGGCGAGAACGTACAGCCGCTCTTGCTCGGGGTCACGGTGTAGGTGCCGTTGGCGAGGCCGGTGATGGTGTAGTTGTTCGAGGCATCACTCGTCGCCCCCTGCGATCCGGCGGTCACTGTTGCGCCAGACGTGCCGGCGCTGCCGGAGATCGAGAAGGTGGCCACCGGCATAGTCACCGTGCCGGTGATGGTGAAGTTCCCGGCGGTGTAACCATTCACCCCAACCCACCAGGTGCCGGCGGCCGGGTTGGTCGCCGAGCAGGTCTCGTTACCGGACGAGGTGTACGGCCGGCAGATGTACGCGGTCAAGGTGGGCTTTGCGTTGAATTGTGTGTAGATGTCGACGTCGCTCGTGGCGCTGGTCGTCGCGAAGGTGAGGTTCGTGGCGCCGGCCGGGACGGTGATGTAGTAGTACTTCCACGCGTTCAGCGCCACGCTCTGGCCGGTCACCGCGACGCCGCTGGTGAGCTGCGTGTCGCCGGTGCCGCACGTTGCCGTGAAGTTCGCTACGGCGTTGGAGGAAGTGATCGTCACGGAGCTCGAGGCGGGCGAGAACGTGCAGCCGGACTTGCTCGGCGTGACGGTATAGGTGCCGGCGGCGAAGCCTGCCATGGTGTAGTTGTTCGAGGCGTCGCTGGTGGTGGAGGAGGATCCCGCGGTGACGGTGGCTCCCGAGGTGCCGGCGCTGCCGCTGATGGTGAAGGTGGGTGCCGTGCACGAAGCGGTGAAGTTGACGCCTGTGACGTTGGCCGAGGTGATCGTGACCGAGCTCGAGGCGGGCGAGAAGGTGCAGCCGCTCTTGCTCGGCGTCACCGTGTAGGTGCCGGCGGCGAGATTCGCAACGGAGTAGTTGCTCGACGCATCGCTCGTGGCCGATCCCGATCCGGCGGTGACGGTGGCACCGGTCGTCCCGGCGTTGCCGGAGATCGAGAAGGTGGCAGTGGTCGACGTGGTGATCTTCGCCGTCCAGATCTCTTCACTGACGTTGTTGCGGCGGTCCGTCCAGGAGGGGAAGAAGGCATTGCCGTAGCCGGAGAGGCTGTTGTAGTCACCGAACTGATTGCCGGAATCGGAGCCGGCGGTGGTCTCGTCGGTCATAGCCGTCGTGACCTTGACAGGCGCGTCCCACGTCACACCCCCATCCGCCGACATCTGATAGTAGACATCGACCTTCTTGCGGTTCGGATCGTTGACGGTATCGTAGTAGATCGCTCCAAGGTTTCCGTTCGTCTCGTCGACGGCGAGAAACGGGTTGAATTGATCATTCAGACCGCTCTGGTTGTTGAGCTTTACGCGGGCGCTCCAGGTGGTGCCCCCGTCGGTGGAGCGCGAGAACCAGACCCGGGTCTTACAGGTTGAGGTCGTGCTGGTGCCGGGCTCATTCGCGGCGGTGGTGCAGCCGGTATCGCCCGAGAGGTCGGTCCAGAGGGCGTAGACGTTATTCGTCGTGCCGTTTCTGTACGCGCCGCCCGAAACGTAGAGAAGAATCCTGCGGCTGGAGAAGGACGGCACGCCGATGTCGTACGAATCGAAGGTGGTGACGAGCTTCACCGGAGTGCCGTAGCTCGTACCGCCGTTCGTCGACTTCACGACGAAGATGCCGCGCGAGCCGGTGTCCGGAAAGAACCCGAACACGTCGCCGGCGGAGTTGGTCTTCACGTCGGCGCCGATGCAGGTGCCGGTCGCCGAGGCATCGCTCACCTGGATGGGAGCTCCCCATCCCGAGGAGGTCCGGCGGTTCATGAAGGCCGGGTTCCCGTTGTGCCAGATGACGTAGTTGTTGTTCGCAAACGGCGAGGAGGCGCTGTGGTCGATCCACTGCATCTGCTTGTCGGTGTTCGTCTGGGTTCCGGAGATGGTTCCATCGAAGGTCCACGTGGCGCCGCCGTTGGCCGAACGGTAGGACTGCACTTTCAGGACGCTCCCGTTGATTCCCATCGTTGTGGACCAGGCCGTACCGTCCGAGCTCCAGTCGACGGTGGGATCGGAGTGAAACGAGTCGCCGCTGGCGAGCGGCAGATTCGTCTGGCCCCAGGTCACGCCGCCGTCGCTGGAGTAGTACTCGCACTGGGTACCGGAGCCGCTGATGTTGTTCGACGCGGCGATGATCTTGCTCGGGTTCCAATAGTTGATCCGGATGTCCGACTCGCTGCGGGCATTGCTCTGCGCGCCGGACGTGCGCACATTCGTTCCGGCACTGGCGGAGAGGGCGACGATGGGGCCGAAGCGTCCCATTGCGAACGTGGGCACGGCTTCATCCGATTCATCCGCGTCGAGATCGCCGAACAGACGTCCCGGTGCCATGCTCGCCGCAGGGAGGCCCGGCTGGAGATCCTGGTGGCTGATCATCCATTCCAGGACTTCCTTCAGGACGAGTGGATAGCCGCCCGTGGGATCGTTGTCATTGTCATACTTGGCCTCGGGATGTCCTTTGCGCCAGTAGACCTTGAGCCAGGGTGGAACGATCGTGTCGGTTGCATCGCGTGCTTTGAGCTGCCCGAATGCCTGGTTCTGGCGAATCAGTTTGTCCAGAGCACTGCCGGGAATCGCGTGCGCAGCATGGAGTTGCGCTTCCAGGGTGGGAAACTGCGGGGGCCCAGGGTTGACGGGAGGTCCCTGGGCAATGGCAACCGTGGAGAGGAAAAGAGATACGACGACCAGGAGCAGAGAGATCTTCTTCACTTACATTCCCTTCGTAAACCTTCAAATTTTGGAGCGAATACCGCTGAGCCAGATCAAGAGCTGTGCCGCTGCAAATCGAGGTGATTCAGGGCTTTTTGGTAGCTTTGCTGACCCGTATGGACATAAAGAGCAGGTCACAATCTGAACAGTGGTGCCATGAATGACCCACCTGGTGTTGTCTTTGAGCCGGATCAACCCGCGCGCGGACTCTTCTTCCTCAGCGGGGATGCACACCACGACCTGGCAGCCGCTAGCTGCATTCAGGATGACCGTGGGGATAGCCCTGCGGCGATAAGGAGTTGAGAAGGTCCGTCACACCTTGCGGTGACGCATCCGGCCGATCACTTCATCGATCGAGAAGAAGCCGGGGCCGAAGGCGAGGACGATGAGGGAGACGAGGAGATAGAGGAACGGGGCGGCGCTGGTGAAGGCGTCCTGGTCCTTGAAGAAATTGACGACGGCGTCGTGGTCGGCGGTGAGGTAGGCGACGATGAAGTTGACCGTCAGAGGAATGCAGATCAGGCGGGAAGCCAGACCGAGGATGAGGAGCAGGCCGCCGACGCATTCGAGCGAGGCGACGAAGTACGCGTTCGCGGCCGGCATCGGGATGTGCAGGTGGGTGAGGAAGTCGATGAAACGGGCGATGTTCTCCAGCTTCCCTTTCCCGGTCTGGAACAGCCCCCACCCGAACACGAGTCGAAGCAGCAGAAGGAACGGACTGCGCAGCCTGTCGAAGCAGCGCGACATGGCCAGGTCGTACCAGCGGACCAGTATGCGGAACATGAGCCTCCTTACTTGACCTCGATGGCGGCGAACAGCCCCGCGGCGCTCCAGTCGCGGAACCAGGTGAACAGCTCATTCTGCCCGGGCAGGCGGCGGAAGCGGCGGTGGAACATCGTGATCGCGCCTCCGACGGTCTCACCGGCCATGAGAAAACCGAGGAACGCGAACGCCTGGCGCGTGAGCGGCATGCGGAACACGCCGTAGTCGCGCCGGTGAACGGCGATCCATGTCTTCTCGCGGCGCGGCTTGATGGCGCGCTCCTCCCGCCAGGCCTGGAACGCTTCATTGACGTCGTAGTCGGCGGACACCAGGCGCAGCGCCGGAATGGGGACAATGCGCGCGTCGGCGATCTGCTCCGGCGCGATCGAGGAGAAGGCATCGCCCGGCAGGGGCTCGGTTTCGGCCTCGTCGAAGACCTGCGTCATGGCCAGTTCGAGGCTGGCCAGATCGCGCAGGAAGATGCGGCGCTTCAACACTTTCAATGCCGACGTGGCGATGAATTCCGGCAGCGCGTCGCCAAGCCGGTTCAAGGTGTAGCTGCGCGAGGGAAAGCGCAGGACATACGCGCGGACCAGTTCCTCGAACTTCTCCTCGCCGAGGATGTGCGCCAGCGCGCCGTAGTCGACGCCGAGCGCCTCGATCATCCGCAGCATGTACATGCCGTGGTAGATGCCGACGCGCTGGATCGGCTGCAACGTGGCCGAGGGGAGGATGACCGTTTCGACACCGATCGATGCGTCTTCCGCCGCCTCATAGACGTCGCCGTGATGCGTGACCACGGACTGCATCCATTCCTGCAGCGGCGCGAGGGCGACTGCGCCGTCAGACGGCGGCATAAACGACCTCCACACTTCTGAACGCCTCCGCCTTCCGCGCCTCGGCGTGCACGGTCTCGAAGTCGGGGATGTCGGCATCCCACTCCATGAGCGTGGAGACGTTGCCGATGCGCGCGCAGGCGCGGCCGTACAGCGACCACACCTCGTCGATGACGAAGTCGTTGTGCGTGTCGATGATGTGCGTGCCGTGGTTCTGGTGCCCCGCAAGGTGAACCTGAACGACGCGGTCGGCGGGGATGGCATCGACATAGACGTTGGGGTCGAAGCTGTGATTGAACGAGCTGACGTAGATGTTGTTCACGTCCAGCAGGAGACCGCAGTCGCTCTCGCCAGCCAGCTCCGCCAGGAAATCCCACTCAGTCATCGTCGAGGTCGTGAATTCGACGTAGGACGACGGGTTCTCGACGACGAGCGGCGTCTCCAGGAAGTCGGAGACGATCTTCACCCGCTCGGCTGTATGCCGCAGCGACTCGGCGTTGTACGGCATCGGCAGGAGATCGTGGACGTTGCGGCCGCTGACGCCGGTCCAGCAGAGGTGATCGGAGATCCAGCGCGCGTCGACGGACTTTGCCAGCGCTTTCAGTTTCCGGAGATAGTCGAAGTCGAGGGGGTCGGTGCCGCCGATCGAGAGCGAAACGCCGTGCAGCACGATCGGGTAGCGCTCGGCGACCTTCTCGAGCACGTAGCGCGGGCGGCCGCCCGTGTCCATGTAGTTTTCGGAAAGGGCCTCGAACCAATCGACGTCGGGCTGCGCCCCCAGGATGTGCTTGAAATGAACGGTGCGTAGCCCCACGCCGATACCGAGGTCAGGGAAGTTGAATCGATTCATCGGATGTCCGTTGGAGAGGCAGGACAGGCGCCGGGCGACGCCTGTCCTCCATGGTGCGAGCAGTTTACGAGGCTTTCGGAGGAACCGGCGGAACGGCGCAGGTGCCCTTGCCCTTGCAGTCGTTCTTGCCACCCTGGCCCTGACCCTTGCAGGCGTTCTTGCCGGCGCAGTCGTGCTTGAATTCCTTCGACGCGCAGCCGCCCTTGCCCTTGCAGGAGTTCTTGCCGGAGCAGCCGTTGTCGCCGGTCTTGCAGTTGCCGTGGCTCTTACACGAGTTGAGGCCTTTACAAGCATGCTTGTCGGTCGCCTGGGGGGTGCTGGCCATCTGGACAGCGTGCGACGACTGGTTGAACGAGAGCGTGTTCGACTTCGCCTGGTCGGCACGCAGGGTTGTTCCGGCGCTGAGGCCGGCGATGACACCACCGAGAACGAGGTACTTTGCCAGATCACGACTATTCATGGAACTCTCCTCCTGATTTTGTTTGAACAACGATTGAGATACGTTTACGGCAACCGACTGGATGCGACCCCACCACGAGATGACTCCCCCTGGCACCTCGGATGCAGTCACCTGCACCTCGATGGGACGCCGTCTCGCCTTGTTGATTGCCGGGATTGTAGCGCTATCGGCAACGGGTGCGCTCGGCGATTTTCGGGACGACCGCCGCATCATGACCGCCGTCGACCAGGATCCCCTGGTGTGCGCCCAGGGCGTCGTCGAGATACGAGCCCCGGCAGGCTCGCTGACCGCCGCGCAGATCGACGAGTTCGCTGCGCTCGCCGAAAAGGGGGCCAGCGACATCGCGGAATTCACCGGTGTCGACCTGCCGAAGCAGCGCATCGTCATCTATCTCGCGCCGGGCGTCGAGATGTCGCACACGTACACCGGCTCGTCCCGGCACCAGCCGCGTGTCTTCATCGACAGCAATCGCGTCCCGGACCAGACGGCTCCGTATCTCCATGAGCTCGTCCATGCGGTCGTCGGCGACGGCGGCGCGATGTGGCTGGAAGAAGGATTCGCGGAGTGGGTGGCCTCGTCGGTGGCGACGAAGTACGGAGGCTACTACGCGCCGGTGATGACCGCCGCCAACGACCGGATCGATGCCCAGGCGCGCATGATGATCGCCCGTTCGCGCGGCGCGGGCGAGACGCGAACGTGGTTCGGTATGGATGAGCCGCAGCTCTCCTCGCAGCACGAGCGCCGCACGTTCTACATCCTCGCCCATTCGTTCACGAAGTTCCTCGCCGCCACCCTCGGCACAACCCGTCTGGTCAGCATCCACCGCGCGGACGACGTTCACGCGCTGGCGCGCGTTTCCGGGGTGTCGAACGAGGAGTGGGAACGGCGGTGGCTGGCGGAGTTGGGAAACGGCGAGGCGATCGCATTGGGGCGTTGATCCGCAGATGACGCTGATGGACGCAGATGAAGGCGGGCTTTATCCGCGTTCATCTGTGCCATCTGCGGATAAGTTTCTTTAGCCCTCTTTAACGACGTCCTGTGTTTCACTACCCCGCACCTGATGCGCCGAACCAACCGACTGATCACGTGGATCGCCGCGCTCGGCTTGCTGGCGTTCGTTACCGCGGCTGGCAACGCGATGCGGCTCAATCCCAACACGGTCGGCTTCGCGTATCTCATCGCCGTCCTTCTCATCTCGCTCTGGGGAGGGTTGCTGGCGGGGACCGTGTCGTCGGTCCTGGCAACGCTCTGCTACAACTTCTTCTTCTTTCCACCGCTCTACACCTTCACCATCGAAGAGCCGGCCAACTGGTTTGCGCTCGTGGCCTTTCTGGTGGCCTCGGTGACTGTGAATCGCCTCGTCATCGCGGCGCGGGTGCAGGCGGAGAAGGCCGAGCAGCGGCGCACGGAGCTGGAGACGCTCTATGGATTGAGCATCGACCTCTTTACGGCCACGAACCGCGTCGGCGCGCTCGGCGAGGCGGCCGGACGGGCGCTGCAACTTCTCGGCGCGCGCGCGGGCGGGCTCATTCTGTTCGACGGCAGCCCGTTCCGGCAGAACGTGATCTCGTGGAGCGGTGACAAGCCGGACGAGATCGAAGATCTGATCGCCGGCGTCGGGCGGCACAAGGAACCGCTGGAGTTCCCCTCGCCTCTCGGGCGCGACGTCTACCTGCCGCTCATCGTCGGCGGGAAGACCACCGGCGCGCTCGTGGCGCGCGGGACCGAGGCATCGCAGCAGGCGCTCGTCTCGGCGTCGCGGCTGGTGG
>Ga0137393_10000478_pt1 | contig 23931 bp, 17 predicted proteins | sample 15con2h34BmetaG_FD_101396 | JGI IMG/M metagenome (GOLD analysis project Ga0137393, IMG submission 101396) | Vadose zone soil microbial communities from Angelo Coast Range Reserve, California, USA - 15con2h3.4B metaG | ecosystem: Environmental > Terrestrial > Soil > Vadose zone > Saprolite...
ATGGCCATCGCCTCGGCGATGACGCGTCCGAACGGCTCGGGCTTCACCGAGGCGTGGACGAAGATGTCGAGCGAGGCGAGCAGATCGGCCACGTCGGACCGGAAGCCGGTGAAGATGACCCGATCGTCGATCCCCAGGTCCCGCGCGAGCTGGCTCAGCTCCTGGGCGTAGGCCTCGCCGCCGGAGGGCGGCGCCCCGATCACGAGCGCGCGCACCCGTGGCACCTCGTCGGCCACCCGGCGGATCGCCTTCAGGAACACCCGCTGGCCCTTCCACGGCATGAGGATGCCGACCATGCCGATGCACGGCACGTCCGCGTCGAGTCCAAGGGCCGCCCGGACGTCCTTCGGCGAGCGCTCCGCGTCGAAGACGTCCAGGTCGAGGGGCGGGTACACGACCAGCATCCGCTCTTCCGGCACCCCCAGGGCGTCCAGGCTGCGCTTGGTGGCCTGCGAGTTCGCCACGAAGCGGGTGACCCGGCGGGCGAACCACCGTGACACTGGCGAGTTCCACTCGTCCCCGCGCTGATACGCCACGAGTGGTGTACCGAGCATCTGGGCCAGGAACACCGCGCCGAAGTCGAAGCCGTTGTTCTGGTGGATCAGGTCGATCCGTCGGCCGCGGGCGAAGGCTCGCAGCCGCAGCGCGTAGGGGAGCGCCACCACCGCGAGATCGATCAGGCCCGCGACCCGCAGGAGCGTGTGCCGGACCATCGCGGGGAGGGGCGAGCCGGCCTCGGTCAGCCTGGTCATCCAGCCCCGGTACTTCAGCCCATTGCCCGGGCCGATGACTACCACCGGCGCGGGCTCCCGAAGGTGCTCGCGCAGGTGGGCAGCCTGCTCGGGCCGGGACACCGCGATGACCGGATCGAAGCGCGCGCGGTCGAGGCCGTTCAGCAGCGTGGTCAGGCTCATCGTCGAGCCCGACAGGCCGATGCTGTTCTCGATGAACAGGATCCGCCTCGCGGCCATCAGCTCGCGTTTCCGGCCGCCCGAGGGGAGGCCGCGCCGGCTTCGGTTCCGGAGGGCGCCGGGTCGGTCACCAGGCTCTCGAGGCGGGCGAGGAGAGTGCCCCAGTCGTGGTTCAGCTTGACGCACGCCAGGCCCGCCGCGGCCAGCTGCTCCCGACGGGCGGGGTCCTTCAAGACGTCCACCACCCCGGCCGCGAAACGCTCCGAACCGTCGGCGACAAGCAGATCCCGTCCCGCCACCGCGTTGATCCCGTTGAACGCGGCCTGGCTCGCGACCACCGGCACGCGCATGGCCATGGCCTCGAGCACTTTGTTCTGGAGGCCACGGGCCACGCGGAGCGGCGCGACCGATACCGCGGCCTCGTCCAGGAACGGGCGGACGTCGTCCACCCGCCCGGTGACGACCACCCGCGAGCCGTCGGCGAGCCGCCGTACCGTGGGCGACGGATCCATGCCCACGATGTACAGCTCCACGTCCGGGAAGGTCCGGCGCACGACCGGGAGGATCTCAGCGACCAGATGGCTCACCGCCTCCACGTTCGGTCGATACGACATGTTGCCGGTGAAGACCAGGCGGCGAGGAGCGTACGGCCGATCGGGGGCGCGGCCGGGCCGGAAGTAATCCAGGTCGACCCCGTTCGGGATCACGTGGATGGGCGTATGCACGTAGCGGCCGAGGATCTCGCGCTCTCGCGGCGCGTTGACCGAGCAGGCGTCGAACTGGGCGCCGAGCCAGCGCTCGTAGCGTCGTACCTTGAGGCCCTCCAGCCGGAACCCGGCCGACAGCGGGAACGGCGCGGTGCCGGCGTACTCGAGCCACTTCTCGGAGTCCGCGTCCCCGAAGTCCATGATCTTCCGGCATCCACGGTGCCCCGCCACGTAGGGCCCCATGGAGGAGCAGTGGACCATGATCGCGTCGAAGTCACGCGTGGCCAGCAGCCCCCGCACCGTCCGCGCGAGGGCCGGCGAGTGGAAATAAGCGAAGGTCGACGGGAAAGCGCCGGCGGCGTGCAGCGCGAAGCGGGCCCAGCCCGCGGCAGTGGAGATCCGGCCCACGTGCACCTCATGGCAATGGCTGGCCAAGTCGCGGCCCTCCGCCTCCTCGGCGGCGGAGCGGGCGAGGGTGGCCACCGTGACCTCGTGACTCCGGGCCAGGTGCCGGATCATGTTGAAGGGACGGATCTTGCCCCCGCGCTTCGGCGGATACGGAAGGCGGTGGCAGAGGAACAGGATCCTCATAGCCGCTCGAACGGACTCCCGAGCGCGCCGTAGCGCAGGCCGCCGACCCCGCGGAAGTCCTGGGCCTCGAACAGCGACCACGCGTCGAGCAGGAAGGCGGGCCGGTGGAGCCGGGCCGCGAGCCCCGGCAGGTCCGCCTTGAGGTACTGGGGATGATTGTTGGCGATCACCACCCCGTCCGCACCGTCAAAGCCCTCCTCGAGGCTGCAGGAGTGGGCGCCCAGATCGGCGATCACCTTCTCGGGGGTGACGAAGTCGTGGCCCCACACCTCGACTCCCGCGGCCTGGAGGCGCCGCATCAGGGGAATCGCCGCCGAGCCGCGGACGTCCTCGGTGGCGGGTCGTCCCTTGAACGCGAAGCCGGTCAGCAGCACGCGGGTACGGGCGGCCGAGCCGCGGAGCTGCTGCAGCTGCTCGATCACGCGGGCCGCCACATGCTCGGGCAGGGCGTGATTGATCCGGCGCGCCTCCTCGATGACCCGAGGCTTGAAGTCGATCTGGTGGAGGCTGTCGATCAGGATGAGCGCGTCCTTCTCGAGGCACGGGCCGCCCACGAACCCGGGCCGGGCCACGCTCGAGCGCGGATAGTCCACGTTGGCCGCGTGGATCATCTCGCGGGCGGAGAGGCCCATGTGCTCCGCGATCAGCGCCACCTCGTTGGCGAAGGCGAAGGTCAGGTCGCGATACGTGTTGTTGATCAGCTTGATCATCTCGGCGGCCTCGAGGGAGGAGACGTGGACGATGCTCGCGGTGATGCGCCGGAAGAGAGCCTCGGCGCGCTCCGCGCTCTCCGCGTCGACCCCGCCGATGATCTGGGGCAGCGTGCGCATCTCGGGGATGGCGCGGCCCTCGATCGTGCGCTCGGGGCAGAACGCCAGCCCGAACCGCTCGGTGTAGCGGCGGATCTCGGGGAGCACGATCCGGCGGGTGGTGCCGATGCTCACCGTGCTCCGGAGGATCACCAGCGGGTTGTCGCCGAAGCCGGGCGCGATCCGCTGCACCGCCACCCGGATCCGGTCGAGGTTGGGCCGCTCCTGGCCCGGCTCGAGCGGGGTGCCCACCGTGATGACGTAGATGTCCTGGCCGGAGGGCGGCCTGGAGGTCAGGGTCAGGCCCCGATGGAGGTGCTTGGCCAGGAGCTCGCCGAGACCCTCCTCCTGGAAGTCCACCGTGCCGGTGGTATTGACCCGGGTGACGAAGTCGTCGTTGGTGTCGTAGCCGACGACCGAGAAGCCCGCGTCGGCCAGGACGGCCGCCAACGGAAGGCCGATGTGGCCGGTGCCGACGACACAGATCTTCAGGAGATCGCTCATGGCTCGCTGCTCCTCACGGAAGGCGCTCGCATCAGGCGCTCGATGACGTCCTGAGCGACGAGAGATTCGACGTAGCGGTACTTGCCGGAAACGGTACGGGCGATACTCGGGACCGCGACCACCTCGACCCGGGTGTCCGGGCCCAGGAGCGCGGTGAGCTGGGTCCGGATGGCCGCGGCCTCGGCGGCGCCGAAGGCGGGGTCCGGCACCACGTTCACGGTCAGGTGGTCGATCCGGTCCTGCACGATGCGGAACTCCCGCACCGACGGCATCTCACGCAGCACGTAGATGGCGGAGAGGGCGTGGAGCACCCGGCCGGCCGGAGTGACCAGGAAGTCGGTCCGCCGGCCTTCCACGTGACGGAGCTTCGGCAGGGTGCGGCCGCAGCGGCACGGGGTCGGGTCGAGGCTCCCGATGTCGCCGGTGCGGTAGCGGATCATCGGGAAGGCGTGAGAGTCGAGATTGGTGAGGACGATCTCGCCGCGGCCCTCCGCGTCGGGCTCGAGGATCTCGACCAGCATGCTCTCCGCGAAGATGTGCAGCCCGCCGTCCGGGCACTCGAGCGCGACCAGCCCGCCGTCGCGGCAGCCGTACTCGGTGGCGACCGCGCAGCCCAGCGCGGCCTGGATGGTCTTGCGCTGGAAGTCGAAGAGCGGCTCGGCGGTCGTGAAGACGGCGCGCAGGCCCGCCGGAGGCCGGAACCGCTCGCGCTCGAAATAAGCGGCGATGAGGTGGAACGCGCTCGCGTACCCGTACATCTTGGCGGGCCGCGCGTGCTGGATCGTGCGCGCGTGGGAGCGCAGCGCGGCCTCGCCCATGTCGAAGGCGGAGAGGACTTGGGTATTGAGGAACCAGTCTCGCACGCGCCGGATACGCTCGTTGCGATCGACGCGGAGTGGAACCCCCCAGAGCACGATCTCCCGCGCGCCCGGTTCGACGCCGAACCACCCCTGGGCCCGGAGGCGGCCGGCCTCGCCCATGCCCATGCGGCCCATGTCGACCATCACGGTGACCGGGGTGCCGGTGGAGCCGCCGGAGGAGCGCGCGTGCATCCCGGGCAGCGCGGCGCGCGCGCGGAGGTCGGAGGCGCGGCTCTGGACGAGGTCCCGCCCGAGGAACGGCAGCCGCCCGAGGTCGTCCAGCGACTGCACGCGCGCCGGGACCAGGCCGTGCTCCGCGAATAGCGCGTGGTAGTAGGGCACGTGGCGGTCCGCGAAGGTGAGCAGCTGGCGGAGCCGGTCGAGCCGGTACTCGGCCAGGCGCTCGGGCGCGAGCCACTGGGTCCGCTCGAGCTCGCGCAGCCGCTCGAACGTCGGCTTGCGCTTCAGGCGCTCGTGCAGCGGGAAGATCACGCGGCCGACGAGGCGCTGGTTCATCGCCCTCTCTCGGCCGGGTGGGCGATCGGCCCCTGGCTCGGACGGGCGCGGTCGCGGAGCACCGCCTCGAACTCGGCGGCCACCTGCACCGCCGTCTGGTCCCAGGTCCGCGCGCGAGCCCGCCGACTCATGGCCTCGTGGTCCCAGGACGTCTCGAGACCGTCACGGAGGGCCTGGAGCAGGGCGTCCGGATCACCGAAGGGAACCAGCAAACCGTCCTGTCCGGGCCTCACGATCTCGGCGTTGCCGCCGACGTCCGTGGTGACGACGGGTAAGCCACAGGCCAGCGCCTCGATGACCGCGTTCGGCCGCCCCTCGTTCCGGGTCGCCAGGCAGAACAGATCGCCGGCCTGCAGCCAGGTCGGGATCTGGTCGTGAGGGCACGCGCCTGCGAGACGCACGTGCTCGGAGAGCCCGAGCTCGCCGGTCAGCGCCCGGAGCCGCGGGCCCGTGTCGCCCTCGACGGTGGGCCCGCCGACCACCGCGAGGAGCACGTTGGGGTAGGTCGCCCGCAGGGCCGGCACGAGCTGGATGATCCGGTGATGGCCCTTCCGGTCCGTCAGCCCTCCGACCGAGAGCAGCAGGGGCCGGTCCTCCGGCAGACCCAGGGCCTGGCGGGCCTCGCGCTTCGGGCCGCGTCGGAAGAGCGTCCCGTCGATGCCGTTGGGAATCACCCGAACCCGGTCCGCGCGCGCGCCCAGCCGCTGGGCCAGATCGGCGAGGGACTGACTCACGCCGATCACGCGATCGGCACTCCGGAGCACCCGCTTGATCTGCGGGCGCCGCAGCCGGAGCTGGGAGAGCGGCACCTCGGTCCCGCGCAGGGTCACGGTGAACGGCACACCCAGGCGGCGCGCCAGGAGCAGGCCCGCGAGGCCGTCAGGGTAGGCGAAGTGCGCGTCGATCAGGTCGAACGGGGTGCGACGCATGAGCCGGCTGAGGTACGGGAGCATTCCGGCGAAGTAGAGCAGTCCGTCGAGGCTCTTCAGCACGCCGGGGACGCTCAGGTAGCGTGGATGGTGCACGGTGAGCCCATCTTGGGTCTCGAGGCGGGGGATCAGGGTGCGCGCGGCGCCGCGGAGCAGCCGGTTGAACGGGAACCACGGTACCGGAGACACGACCTCCATCCCGCAGTGCACCGACAGGTGCCGCGTCCGCTCGCGCACGAACACCCCGCGCGTCGGGGTGGTCGCGCTCGGATAGACCGAGCTCAGCACCAGGATGCGCATCACGCGGTCCTCCGGCGCTCGGCCGCCCGTCCGTACGCCGTCCGGTAGGCCGCGACCACGTGATCCCACGTACGCTCGGCCTCGACGAAGCGACGCGCCTGTCCGGCGACGTGCTCGCGGAGCGCGGAGTCACTTGCGAGCCGGACCGCCTGCTCGACCAGCGACTCCCGGCTCTCGGTCTTGAAGAGCAGCCCGGTGTCGCCATCGACGACCAGCTCGGCGTGACCGCCGATGTCGCTGGCCAGGATCGGCGTGCCGACCGCCATGGCCTCGAGCGGCTTGAGCGGCGTCACCAGCTCGGTGAGACGCATCCGACGGCGCGGCAGGATGAGGACGTCGACCAGCGTATAGAGGTCGCGGACCTCTTCCTGGGAGATCCGCCCGGTGAGGATGACGCGCGGCCCCACGCGTCGAGCGGCCTCGCGCAGAACGCCCTCGTCGCGCCCGCCTCCCACCAGGAGCAGGCGCGCGTCCGGCAGCCGCTCCAGGATGTCGGGGGCCGCGTCCACGAGGAACGGCAGGCCCTCGTAGTGGCTGAACGAGCCGATGTAGGCGAAAACCGGCCCGCTCCCGACGCCCCAGCGCTGGGCGAGGGCGGTGGCGCGGGGCCGCTTCTCGAGCCACTCGGGGTCGACCCCGTTCGGCACCATGACGATCCGGTCGGTCGGCACCCCGCGTCCGGCGACCTCGCTCCGGATGCCCTGGCAGATCGCCACGACCGCGTCGGCCCGGCGGAGCACCTGCGTCTCCAGCGCCCGACTGATCCGGTAGCGCGCGGAGCCCTCCGCGAAGGTGCCGTGGTTCACCGCGGCGTCCTCCCAGAAGGTGCGAACCTCGTAGACAAAGGGCACCCCGAGTCGCCGGGCCGCCCAGAGGGCGGGAAGGCCGTTCAGGAGCGGGGAGTGGGCGTGGATGACCTGGGCCTGCGTCTCCCGGGCCACCGCCTGGATGCGCGACGTGAGCCCCTTCATGAGCCGCACCTCGCGCTCGAAGGGCAGCCGGCCGCCGGTGGGCCCGGTCCGATAGTGCGAGATGCCGTCGATCATCTCGCGGTCGTCACGCACGCTCCCGTGCTTGGGAGAGGTGAGCACCACCGGCTCGAAGCCGAGCTGCTTCTGGAACTGCACGATGCTGCGGCTCCGGTAGCTGTACCCGCTGCCGATGGGCAGGGAGTGATCGAGCACGTGCAGGACGCGACGAAGCTCGGGCGCGCTCATCGCCACTCTCCCACGAGCGAGCGGTAGAGATCGCCGTAGCCGGTCAACATCCGTTCGAGCCCGAACTCGCGCTCGGCGCGGGCCCTCGCGGCGGCCCCGTGCTTGCGCGCGATCGCCGGGTCGCCGAGATAGCAGTCGAGCGCCCGGACCAGGGCCTCCGGCTGGCGGACCTGGACCAGCAGGCCGGTCTCGCCATCCTCGACCAGCTCCACGTTGCCTCCGACCCGCGTCGCCACCACCGGCAGGGCGGTGGCCATCGCCTCCAGGATCGCGTTCGAGATCCCCTCGCCGACCGAGGGAAGCACGAAGCAGTCGAGGGCCTGGAGCACCTGCGGTATGTCCTGACGCTCACCCAAGAGCCTCACCCGCTCGCCGAGGCCGAGCTCTCGCCGCAAGGCGTCCAGCTCGGGCCGAAGCGGCCCATCGCCCACGATCAGGAGCACGCTCGGACGCGACGCCGTGGTGGCGGCGAAGGCCCGGATCAGCCCCGCCTGATCCTTTACCGGATCGAGACGACCGACCGTGCCGACTACGCTCCAGTCCGGCGGAATGTCGAGTGTACGCCGAGCGGCCACCCGGTCACCGGGGGTGAAGCGGGTGGTGTCGACCCCGTTATAGATCGTCCGCACCTTCCGCTCCGGGATCCGCACCTCGTCGACGAGCCATCGGTTGAGGTCCCGGGAGACCGTCACGAACCGGCTCACCAGTGGGGCCAGGCCGCGTCGGACACGACGGCGCAACCGGTTGGCTCCCGTCGGGTCGGCGGCCTCCCGCCCGTGCTCTCCGTGGATGACATGCGGCACACCGGCGAGGCGGGCACCCAGGATCGCATCGATGCAGGTCCAGTTCCGCGTGTGCACGATCTCGGGCCGCAGGCGCCGGAAGACTCGGGCCATGCGGAAGGCATTGAAGCGGTCGGGGCGGTGCTGCTCGCCCATCGCGACGACCGTCACTCCATCCGGGAATCGACCAGCAAGTGGACCAGTTTTAGACGGGGTTACGACGCTTTGCCTCAGGCTCGACTCGAAGTGAGTTACGAGCCGGAGCACCACGTTCTCGAGGCCGCCCGTGCGGAGGGTGGGGATGACCTGGACGACTCGCGGCCGCCGATCGGCGGGCGCCTGTCTTGGCCACGTGATACCCGGAGCGGTCAGACTGCTCATCCCGCATCCACGTACGCGCGGTGCCAGAGCTCGAGCATCATCAGGGCCCACAGGTGAGCGGACCGGTCGCGGGTCCCGCGCTGGTGCGACTCCCAGATGCGGTGGACCTCCTCCGGCACCAGGTAGCCGCGCTCGGCCACGCGGCGGGAGAACAGCAGGTCGTGCGCGACTTCCCGCAGGTCGCCCCGGAGCCAGGCCGCCAGGGGCAGGTTGAAGCCCTGCTTTGGCCGGTGCACCGGCAGCGTCGGCAGCCGCTCCGCGGTGTGCTTCTTGAGAAGGTACTTCGAGACCGAGCCCCGGAACTTCAGCGAAACCGGGAGTCGGGCCGCGAACTCGATGATCCGGTGGTCCAGCAGGGGCGCCCGGACCTCGAGCGAGCACGCCATGCTCATGCGATCGACCTTCACGAGCACGCGGTCGGTGAGCCAGGTCTTGAAGTCGACGTAGAGGATGCGGGACAGGGGATCGGCGTCGCGAACGCGGTCGAAGTGTCGGGCGAAGTCGACGAAGGGGTCGTGAGCCCGCGTCTGCTGGAGAAGCTCCGGGGTGAGCAGCGCGCGGCGCTCCGACTCGACGAACAGCGACATGTCATCGAAGTAGGCCCGCTCGAACGTCTGGCCGAGATTGCGCAGTACGAGCCTGAGCCGCAGGGGGCGGGGGATCTGCTCGGAGCGCGGGTAGATCCGGGCCAGGGGCGCCAGCACCCCACGCCGCACCGGCCCCGGGATCACCGACCGCAGGCGACTCTCCAGGCGGTTCATCCCGTAGCGCCGCTGGTAGCCCGCGAAGAGCTCGTCGCCCCCGTCCCCGGACAGGGCCACCGTCACGTGTTGCCGGGCGGCTCGCGACACGTAGTAGGTCGGCAGCGCCGAGGCGTCCGCGAAGGGCTGGTCGAGGTGCCAGGCCAGCCGGGGCAGATCGGCGGCCGCCTCGGGTCGGACCAGCAGCTCGTGGTGATCACTCCCCACCGCCTGCGCGACGGTCCGGGCGTAGTCGAGCTCGCTGTGGGTCCGCTCCGCGAAGCCGACGCTGGTCGTGACCACCGGTCGCGACGACTGGCGGGCCATCGACGCGACCACCGCCGAGGAGTCGATTCCGCCACTCAGGAAAGCCCCGAGCGGCACGTCCGCCACCATCCGGACCCGCACCGCCTCGTCGAACAGGGTGGCGAACTCGGCCAGCGCTTCGCCCTCCTTCATGCGCGTGTCGGGCTGGAACGTGACGTCCCAGTACTCGCGCAGGCGAGCCCGGCCCTCCTCCCAGACGAGCACGTGGGCCGGCGGGATCTGGCGGATCTCCTGGAAGATCGTCCCGGGGCTCGGAATCGCCCCGAAGGTGAAGTAGTCGCTGAGAGCCTCCGGGCTCACGCGCCGCTTGATGCTCGGATCCTGGAGCAGCGCCTTGATCTCTGAAGCGAACACGAGTCGCGTGCCGTCGTCGTGGTAGTAGAGCGGCTTCTTACCCGCCCGGTCGCGGGCCAGCACCAGGCGTCGCTTCGACTCGTCCCAGAGGGCGAAGGAGAACATGCCGTCGAGACGGGTGACGAAGTCGAGACCGAACTCCTCGTAGGCGTGGACGATGGTCTCGGTGTCGGAATGGGTGGCGAAGGCGTGCCCACGGGATCGCAGGTCCCGAGCGAGGGTGGCGAAGTTATAGATCTCCCCGTTGAAAACGACCACCGCCGATCGGGTCTCGTTGTAGATCGGCTGGTCGCCGGTGGAGAGATCGATGATGCTGAGACGGCGGTGGCCGAGGCCGACCCCGGCCCCCACGTGGAAGCCGTCGGCGTCCGGGCCCCGATGGCGCATCACGTCCGTCATGCGGCTCAGCAGCTGCTCGTCGATCGGGTGGTGCCGGTCGGCGAAGACAACTCCCGCGATGCCGCACATGTCAGGCCGCCTGCCCGGCCGCCGGGACTCGAGCGTCGAGCCACTGCCCCATCCACAGCTCGAGGCAGACGAGGGCCCAGAGGCGGGCCGAGTAGTCGCGCCGACCCGCATCGTGGGCATCGAGGAGCCGGGCGATGGCCTCGGGCCGGAACATCCCGCGCTCGCGCGCGGCCTGCGATAGGAGGACGTCTCGGACCAGCTCCCGCAGCTCGCCTCTGAACCAGTCGCCGAGCGGCACTCCGAAGCCCATCTTCCGGCGGCTCAGGATGTCCCCGGGGAGCGAGGACGCCATCGCCCGCTTGAGGATGTGCTTGCCCTGGCCGCCCCGGAGCTTCAGCGCCGAAGGGATCGTCGCCGCGTACTCCATCAACACGTGGTCGAGCAAGGGAACGCGAGACTCCAACGATACCGCCATGCTGGCGCGGTCTACCTTCGTGAGGATGTCCTCCGGAAGATAGGTGTGAATGTCGATGAGCTGCAGGGTGGAGACGTAGTCGGGCGCTCCCAGCTCGGCGGCCAGTCGGGCGAACCGGGCCGCGCCCGGGGCGGCGACCGAGCCTCGCAAGTCACTCGAAAGCAAATGCCGCAGGGTCTCCGAGCGCTCGTACGTCATCAGGCGGTGATAGCGCCCGAGCTCCCCGGCTCCGAGAAACCCGGCGTAGGCCTGCCCGGGCGCTCCCACCGGCAGTGCCCCGGCGGCCAGGCGCAGGAGCGGCTGGGCGAGGCGGAGCAGCCCGTGATCGAGCCGCTCGTGAAGCTGCTGGGCGCGCGCGTAGCGGCGGTAGCCCGCGAAGTTCTCGTCCCCGCCGTCCCCCGAGAGCGCCACCGTCACATGCTCGCGGGTGATCTTCGACACGTAGTAGGTCGGAATCGCGGAGGAATCGGCGAAGGGCTCGTCGAAGTGCCAGGCCAGCTTGGGCAGCACGTCCACCGCGCTCGGCTTCACGACCAGCTCGTAGTGGTCGGTACCGTACCGCGCGGCCACCTGTCGCGCGTAGGCCAGCTCGTCGAAGTCGCTCTCCGCGAAGCCGATGGAGAACGTCCGGATGGGCGTGCTTGAAGCCTGGGCCATCAAGGCCACCACCGTGCTCGAGTCGAGCCCACCGCTCAGGAACGCCCCGATCGGCACGTCGCTGACCATGTGGCTCCGCACCGCCTGAGCCAGCTGGGCCTGGAGTCCCTCGATCCACTCGTCCTCGGTGACCCGCGGCTGCGGCGAAAAGCGCAGGCTCCAGTAGCGGGACAGCCGGGGGGCTCCGCCGTCGAGCGACACGGTCAGCGTCGACGCGGGCGGCAGCTTTCGCACTGCGCGGAAGATCGTCCGGGGAGCCGCGACGTAGTGATAGCCGAGGTACTCGCCCAGCGCCTCGAGGTCCAGCTCTCGCGGCACGTCGGCGGCCTGGAGGATGCCCTTCAGCTCCGAGGCGAAGAGCAGCCGACGCCCGTCCCAGTGGTAAACGAGAGGCTTGATCCCGACCCGGTCTCGGGCCAGGAAGACCTGCCGCGCGCGCTCGTCGAGCACGGCGAAGGCGAACATTCCCCGCAGGTGGGTCACGCACTCGGTGCCGTAGGCCTCGTAGGCCCTCAGGATCACCTCGGTGTCGGACTGGGTGCGAAACCGCGTACCGCGGGCCTCCAGCTCCGCCCGCAGCTCCCGGTAATTGTAGATCTCGCCGTTGAAGACGATCCAGATCGACTCGTCGTCGTTGGGCATGGGCTGGTCGCCGGTGACCAAGTCGATGATGGCCAGCCGCCGGTGTCCGAATCCGACCCCGCCGCGACACACGAACCCGTCTCCGTCCGGGCCCCGGTGGGCCTGGGCGGTGGTCATGGCGGTCAGCAGTGAGCGGTCCACCCCGCGCCCCGCCACCTGGACGATCCCGGCGATGCCGCACATGTCAGCCTCGGCTCACCGGATGTGCTCCCACTGGTGAGGGTAGTGAATGTGGCCGCTCGACTCCCGCGACGTGGCTCGGTGCCCATCTATCAGGATGCGCGCCGCGCGCCGCCGAATGTCGTAGTACCGCTTGGAGACCGGATCCATTGCGTGCACGCTCAGCGTATACGCGCCCTTCGTGAACAGCAGGGGATCGAGCTTCAGCCGGAGCACCCCGTGCTCGACCGCCGCGTTCACCTTCACCGAGTCCGGGTCGGTGGCCACCCCCCCGAGCGGATAGCCGTGCAGGTCCTGGATCGACACCACGAAGACCACCCCGGGCATCGCCCGTCGGGTAACATACGACACGTCGATCAGCGCCGTCTCCCCCCGATCGAAGCGATCTTGGACCACTTCGTGCTGATTCCGCACGACCACTTCCCCGATCGCCAGATCCCGGTTCGGATCCGGCCGAGACTCGGTGGCCTTCGACTCTCCCACCCCATCACTCGTCACATGCTCCAGATAGGCGTCGACCACCTCGTTCGGCTCGCCGATCATTCGCACCGAGCCGCCGTCCAGCCAGACCACCCGCTTGGCGTGCTCGGTGATGTTGCTCAGATTGTGGGAGACCAGGATGATGGTCTTGTCGTCTTCCTTCAGCTCGGCCAGCTTGTTCAGGCACTTGGCTTGAAACGAGGCGTCTCCCACCGCTAGGATCTCGTCGATGAGCAGGATGTCCGGATCCACGTGAGCGGCGACCGAGAACCCGAGCCGCATCTGCTGTCCGGAGGAGTAGTGCTTGATCGGGGTATCGATGAAGCGCTCGATCTCGGCAAACGAGACGATGCGGTCGAACTTTTCCTGCACCTCGCGCCTCGACATTCCCATGATGGAGCCGTTCAGGAACACGTTCTCCCGGCCGCTCAGCTCCGGATGGAACCCGGCCCCGATCTCGATGAGGGCCCCCAGCCGCCCGCGAGCCACGAAGCTTCCCACCGTCGGCACCGTCACGTGCGACAGGATCTTGAGCAGCGTGCTCTTTCCTGCTCCGTTTCGACCGACCAGCCCGAGGACCTCGCCCTTCTCCAGCGAGAAGGTCACGTCCTTCAGGGCCCAGAAGTCGTCCCGGGTGGGTGCGCCCCGCCGGATCAGCCGCTTGGCCAGTCGCTCGACCTCGTCGCGAATCGACTTCACGTGCCAGCCTCGACGGAGGCGGTACCGCTTCGATACGTTGTTCAGCTCGATCACCGATTGAGCCATACGAGGGCGCTCCTTCTCAGATGACGTCTGCGAACGTGAGCTCGGCCCGCTTGAAAACCGCCAGGCCCAGCGTCGTGATCGCGATCGTGATGAGAGCGCTGACGGCCAGCGCCGGCAGGTCAGGAGCCTGTCCCAGCAGGAAGGCGCGCCGGTAACCATCGATGATGGGCGCCATCGGGTTCAGCATGTAGAGCGGCTTTAGCCACTGCGGGATGACCTGGATGGGGTAGGCCACCGGGGTGCCGAACATCCAGAGCTGCGTGAAGAGCGGCAGGGCGTGCCCGACGTCGCGGTAGTTCACGTGGGCGGCCGAAGTGAGTCCGGTCATCCCGAGAGTCAGGAGCATCTGAAGCGCCAGCAGCGGGAACACCCACAGCACAGTTATGGTGAGGGCGACCTTGTAATAGAGCAGCATCCCTGCAAAGAGGAGCAGTGCGATTCCGAGGTCGAAGCTCGACGCCAGCAACACCGAGACGAGCAGCGTCTCGCGTGGGAAGTAGATCTTCCGGATGAGCGGGCTGTTGGCCACCATCGCCAGCGTTCCCCCGGTGAGGGAGTTCGCGAAGAACGTCCAGAAAATCAAGCCGTTGTACGCGAAGATTGGATACGGCAGCCCGTCGCTCGGCACCTTGGCGAAGACCGAGAACACCAGGGTGAAGACCACCATGATGGACAGGGGCTGCACGATCGCCCAAGCGACACCGAGCGACGTCTGTTTATAGCGGGCCTTGATGTCCCGGAGCGTAAAGCTCAGGACCAGGTCCCAATGACGCCACGTATTGGCGACTACATCAAGCATGGTGTGGCCTCGGTTGTGGCGCCGGCTCCGGCCGCCGGGTGATGAGTGCGCGTGGCCTGGCCGCGACCGGCGGGGTGGCGGTCTCCGCGATCGTCGCGGCTGCGCGCACCGAGAGAACCTTCAGGATGGTGCTGGTCCCCACCAGTAGAAAATACAGATCGAAGTACGCAAAGCTGAGGAACGCGCCCGCCACCAGGAACGGATAGAGCGCGAGCTGGTTCATCTCCGCGTAGTGCGAGAGGTAGCCATACTCGGGGTGCCCCTTCCACCTGCGTCTGACGCTCCCCAGGGTAACCAGGGCGGAGGCCATGATCGCGACGTACAGGCCGAACCCGACCAGACCGTGCTCGGACATCACCTCGAAGTACAGGCTGTGGACGTCGCGTACTACGAAGTAATTGTAGCCGAAGTACTCATTCCAGATGTCCTCGTTCCAGAGGGCCCGAAAGCCCTCACCCGCCAGAGGATGCTGGGTCGCGATCCGCCACGAGGTCGTCCAGGCCTGGATGCGTCCGGACACCGATCCGTCCCGCGTGTCCGCCGACTCCTGCTCCTTGATCGAGGCGATCCGGTCCTTCAGGGCTTGGGGCGCCAACGGGACCGCCACCAGGCTCACCACCACCACCGCCGCCGCGAACCGCAACCGCCAGGGTGACCGCCAGATCAGCACGACCAGTACGGTAGACAGGCCCAGGAAAGCGCCCCGCGAGTAGGTGAAGAGCACCGCGACGACGCTCGTCGCGAACAGCAGGCGCAGCAGCCGCTTGACCCAGAGCCGCTTCTCGTCCCGCGACAGATAGAGCATGAGGGGCAGCGCCATGCAGACCGCGAGACCGAACTCGTTGTTATCGCCGAAGAAGCTGAACTCGGGACCGGACACCCGGGAGCCGCCCGCCGTCCGCACGACGTAGAGCGCGCTCTTGAGACCCCACAACCCGAGGCAGATCGCGGGCACCATGTACAGGCTCCGCAGCCGCACCGCGTCCTGGAACAGGCACATGGTGACGAAGGTCATCAGAAAACCCTTCGCGACCCAGTTCCACTTGATCCACGACAGCTCCGGGTTGTAGGCCAGCATGGTGGTGATCGTCATGTGCACGCTGAACAGGAACATGAGGATCACCGACCAGGTCCCGGGCAGGGGCTTGCGCTCCCGGCTGAACAGGAAGCCGATCAGGGTGGCCCCGCCGATGAGGGCGGCGACGGGCAACCGACGGCCGAAGCCCCACGTGAAGGAATGGGGAACGAAGTAGGACACCCAGAACCAGCCGAGCACGCCGACCCACGGGCGGGCGACGCTCACCGGGACCAAATACAGCAGGCTGGCGAGGAGGAGGATATCGCGCATGACGGTGCCTCGGCTCCGCTATTCGACCGTGACGCTCTTGGCCAGATTACGGGGCTGGTCGACGTCGGTGCCCCGCAGCAGGGCCACCTCATAGGCGAGCAACTGAAGCGGGATACTGGTCAACAGCGGCATCAAGAGATCCGGCGCCGCCGGCACCTCCAAGACCCGGTTGACGCGATTTGTCATCTCCACGTCCCCTCGGTGGCAGACCGCGATCACCCGCCCGCCACGAGCCTTGATCTCTTCCACGTTCCCTACCATGCGGTCGTAGGAGGCGTCTCGGGGCGTCAGCACCACGACCGGCATGCGCTCGTCGATGAGGGCGATGGGCCCGTGCTTCATCTCCCCGGCCGCGTAGCCCTCGGCGTGGATGTACGAGATCTCCTTCAGCTTCAGCGCGCCCTCGAGCGCCACCGCGTGCTGCGGTCCCCGCCCCAGGTAGAGCAGGTTCGTGTGCGGGGCGATCTCTCGCGCGATCGGGCCGACCTGATCGTGCAGAGCCAGGGTCTCGCTCATCAGGAGCGGCATGTCGCTCAGCTCGCCCAGCCGCTTCTGCGTGTCCTGCGCATTCAGGTAGCCCCGATCCCGTCCCAGCGCCACCGCGAGCAGGTAGAGGGCCGCCACCGTCGCCGAGAAGGTCTTGGTCGAGGCGACCCCGATCTCCGGCCCCGCGTGGGTGTAGATCACTCCGTGGGCGTCCCGCGCGAGCGCCGATCCGATCACGTTGGTGATCCCGAGCGTCCGGGCCCCTCGCTCCGCCGCCGCGTGCACCGCCCCGAGCGTGTCGGCGGTCTCGCCGGACTGTGACACCGCCACCACCAGGGTTCCCGGACCCAGGATCGCATCGCGGTACCGGAACTCCGACGCGAGGTCGACCTCGGTGGTGAGACCGGCCAGGCGCTCGATCATCGACCGGCCGATCAGGGCGGCGTGGTAGGACGTGCCGCACGACAGGAGGACTATTCGTTGAATCAGGGCCGCCGAGAGATTCGCCTCGGGCAGGCGAAGCTCCCCGGTCCCGCCCACCACGTGGGCGCGAATCGTCCGGTCCACCGCCTCGGGCTGCTCGTTGATCTCCTTCAGCATGAAGTGGCGATAGCCCGCCTTCTCGGCCATCGCCGCGTCCCAGGTGATGACGGACGCGACGCGCTCGATCGGCGTGCCGTCGAGCTTCGCGAGCTCGACGCCGGACCGCGAGATCACCGCCATCTCCTCGTCCTGCATGATGAGCACGGTGCGGGTATGGGGCAGGAGGGCCGGGATGTCCGACGCCACGAACGATTCGCCGTCGCCCAGTCCCAGGACCACCGCGCCGGCCCCGCGCTTCAGGGCCACGATCTGCCCGGGATGATCGGCAGAGAGCACGCAGAGTGCGTAGGCTCCCCGCACCCCGCGCGCGGCGGCCCGGACCGCCTGCGTGAGATCGGCGGTGCGACCCAGCTCGCGCTCGACGAGGTGTGCCATCACCTCGGTATCCGTCTCGGACCGGAAGACGTGTCCCTCCGCGAGGAGCGCGGTCTTCAGCTCCAGGTAGTTCTCGAGTATCCCGTTGTGCACCACCACCAGGCGACGAGAGCAGTCCGCGTGCGGGTGCGAATTCGCGTCGGAGGGGCGCCCGTGGGTGGCCCACCGCGTGTGGCCGAGGCCGGTGGTTCCAGCGAGGGGATCGTGCTGGATCCGGTCGCACAGATTGTCGATCTTTCCGGCGCTGCGCCGGACCTCGAGCCCGGACGGCGCCTGCACCGCGAGCCCCGCGGAATCGTACCCGCGATACTCGAGACGCCTCAGGCCGTCCAGTAGGATCCGAACCGCGTCACGGTCACCGACATACCCGACGATGCCACACATGTGCTGTGCTCTCCTTGTCCTGGATCAGCCGTCTGTCAGCTGGTAGTAGGCGGTTTGCAGGGCGTAGGTAGGGAGATGCACATCCCATGCCCCTCCCCGGCGAAGCTCGAGCGGCGGGGTCGCCGTCGTGTTGAGGCCCCGGCGGGTCGTGACCGCACACGCGAACCCGGCCTCGGACACCAGTCTCACCGTGGCCTCGGTGTAGTCGTCGACCCCCCCGTTCGGATAGGCGAACGTGGTCACCGGCTTGCCGAGGGCGCGCTCGATCGCCCGCTTCGAGCCCTCGATCTCGCGTCGAGCGTCATCCGGATCCAGCCGGGACAGGATGGGGTGTGTCTCGGTATGGGCGCCGATCGAGAAGCCGAGGCCACGCAGGGCATGCACCTCGTCCCACGACAGCATGAAGCGTTTCGGGGGCTCTGGAGCCACCGGCTCGAGGCTCGCGAGCACCCGATCGAGCTGGGGCTGGTGATCGCGGTAGGGCAGGGCCTTGAAGTACTTCTGCGCGGCGGTGAGGCCCCTCAGCCGCTCATCGACAGTGGTCAGCGGCAGCGGGCGGCTCTCCTCGAGGGACACTTCGCGCCGCCGAGAGTTCTTCAGCGCCAGCGCCAGTCGATCGAACCACAGGGCGTGAGGCGTTCCGATGTAGCTCGACACGAGGAAAATCGTGGCGGGAAGGCCGTACCGGGACAGGATCGGGGCCGCGTGGGTCAGGTTGCTCCGGTACCCGTCGTCGAAGGTGATCGCGAGGGCATTGCGGGGCGTCGCGCCCCGCCGTGCCCGATCGGCGAGGTCCTCGAGGGGCAGCACCGTGTAGTGTCGCGCGATATGCGCCATCCGGGCCGCGAAGCGTGCGGTCGACAGCGATGGCAGGAACGGGTCGTTCTCGTCATCCACCCGGTGGAAGGTCAGCACCCGATACCCGGCATACGGCCAGAGGTAGCCCACGGTGGCCCCGATCCGGCCCACCAGGCCGGTGTGGAAGAGGGCCGCGGAGATGCCGCGCATCGCGGTCGAGCGGACGCTCATCCCTGGTCTCCGTGGCGCCGATGCCACAGTTCGAGCATCAGCAACGTCCAGAGGACGTCGCCGTAGAAGGGCGTCGGATCCGTCTCGTGAAGCCGGAAGAGCGACTCCAACGCCCCGGGGGCGTAGTAGCCCCGGCCGCGGCTACCGATCGACAGGAGCGTGTCGCGCGCCAGCTCGCGGAAGCCGGGGTGGGTCTTGAGCCAGTGGCTCACCGGAAGACCGAACCCGTGCTTGACCTTCTGGATGATCTCCACCGGCAGAAGCTCGGCGAAGGCCCGCTTGAAGATGTACCGCTTCTCGCCCGCGCGCACCTTGAACGAGGCGGGCAGGGCTCCAGTCAGCTCGGCCAGTGGGTGATCCAGCATCGGGAACCGGACGCCGATCCCGGCCAGCTCCGCGGTGCGGGTCACCTTGAAGAGGTCGTTGTCCCCGATCGTGATCTTCAGGTCGAGGTAGAGCAGCCGATCGATTTCCGTCGACGCGGGGGCGGCCCGGTAATGCGCCCGGGCGACCTCGAGCGGCCCGTCCGGCCGGATCGAGGCGAGAAAGTCGGTGCTCAGGAGCCGCGAGCGCTCCTGGCACACGAAGAACTCGCTCGAGTAGAAGCGGTCGGGGTTCGGAGTGGAGGCCCGCTGAACGTACCGCTGCGCCTTGCCGAGGAGCGTGGCTCCGCCGTCCGGCATGGCGCGCAGGATCGGCTCGATGAGCCCGCGCCGGAGCGGCCACGGGATCCGCTGGTAGCGTGAGAGGATGTAGTCTCGGCGGTACCGCTCGTTGCCCCCGAAGATCTCGTCGCCACCGTCGCCGGCCAGGAGGAGCTGCATACCGGTCTCGCGGGCGAGCCGCGCGCACAGATACGTGGGGAGCGCCGAGTTGTTGCCGAACGGCTCGTCGTAGGCCGCCACCACGTCGGGCAGGGCCGCGAACGCCTCGTCGGGGGTGACGATGTGGGTGTAGTGGGCCGCGTCGAAGTGCCGCGCCGCCAGCTCGGCGTACCCCAGCTCGTCGTACCGCTCCTCGGCGAAGCCGATCGAGAAGGCATTGACCCGCTCGTCGGAGACCTGCTTCATCAGCCCTACGATCGTGCTGCTATCGGTTCCGCCGCTCAGGAAGGCGCCGGTGCGCTTGAGATCGACCCCAACCAGCGCTTCGCGAACCGCTTCCCGGGTCTGCTGGCGTACCGCGCTCACGGCCAGGGATTCGGTGGTCGGGCGCGGCGGATACGACATGTCCCAGTAGCGCTCCAGGGACACGCGTCCATTCTCCCAGATCAGAACGTGACCGGGAGGAAGGCGCCGGGCCGCCGCGTAGATGGTCTGAGGGGCGGGGATGGTCCCGAAGTTGAGATAGGCGTATACCGCGTCGGGGTCGATGCGCGGCCCGCTGGACGAGATCGCAAGCGCACCGCGCACCCGCGAGCTCCAGGCCAGCCCGTGCTCGTTGGCCACGTAGTAGAGGCGGCGAATCCCGAAGCGATCGACCGCGAGAACGAGCCGTCGACTCTCGGGATACCAGAGGGCCAGGGCGAAGCCGCCCCGCAGCCGGACCGGAAACCGCCGGCCGTCCGACTCGTAGAGGACGTGCACCAACTCCGGGAGGGTGGTGAGCCCACGCTGCCGCAGGAGGTCTGCCGCATTGGTGACGTCCATGTCCGCGGCCAGCACGACCGGACCGCAGGCCTCCGCCGAGGCGCCCGCCCCGCCGGCCACGAAGGCCGCCCCCGCGCCCAGCCGGGACTCACGCGGGTGCACCGCCGACGAGCCCTCCACCAGGGCCGCCAGGACCTCCGGCTCGACGGGGCGCGCCGGATCCCGGTACACGAGACCTGCGATGAGGCTCATCGGTCTGCCCCGGGCCGGAGGCGCCGGAGGCCGGGCACGATCCGGGTCGCCATCGTGTGCAGGGCGGCTCCGACGGCACCGGGCCGGAAGATTAGCAGTCGGACGTGCTCGTGCGTCCCGGTGGCCCACCGCTGCTTGTAGGTGTTGTCCCCGGGACCCATGTCGTACTCGTGGATACCCGGCCGTTCGAAGAGCCTCCGGATGATCTCCTCGGTCAGGTGCGTGCCGGGGGAGAGATCCGACGGGAGCGTGCCGTCGAAGTCGGCACGGAGCGCGTGAACGCGACCGGCCGCCTCGAGCTGATACTCGGTGGCGACCACCCGCCCCTCCAGCCGGAGGAGCCAGAGGCGGAGCCAGCCGTTCCGGCTCGCGCAGGCGGTCAGCTCCCGGAAGAAGTCCCTCATGCCCGGCATGTTGGCGATCGCCACGTTCTCGCCCGCCTTCCAGCTCCGACGGGAGACGTCGATCACCTCGTCGAGGACCGGGCTGTCGGGAGCGAGGTCACGGTGCTCTTCCACGCGGATCTCCCCGGCCTTCTGGAGACGGTTCCGGATGCTACGGACCGTTTTCTTGAAGCGCTGGGTGGTGCCGGTCCAGAAGGCGTTCCAGCTACCGCTCACGTCCACGTACGGAGACCGCAGCGCCGGCAGCCGGAGCGAGCGGAACCGGCCCGGGAGGACGCTCTCGAGCGCCTTCAGGGTGAGCGAGTCGGCCGGAAGGCCGGAGAGCGCCAAGACGTCCCAATCGCGGCGCCGCATCAGCTCGCCGAGCACCGCATCGACCACGGGCTCGGGTCGGCCCACCGTGAGCCAGTCCACGTACGGCGTATCCGGTGAATCCAGCATGCCCACGAAGCGCACCGGCAGCCGATGCAGGTTGCCCCTCCAGTGTGTGAGTGGCACCAGGCCGACCGGTCCGGTCGTGTCCTCGACGAGAATCGCCTCGGGCCGCCGCGCTGCGCCCGCCCCCCGCCAGCAGCACGTGAACCACTCGTGGCTCAGGAATGGCGAGGTCTGCCCGCTCTCTCGCACGACCGCGGCCCACGCGGAGCGCAGGGTCTCGAACTCGGCTAGGGATTCGACCCGACGCGTCTTCATCGCGACCCTCGGAGGCCAGCCAGGGGCTTCGGCGCCGGTGGAGGGGGGCCCACCTTGGCCACGCTCTCGACGAGCCCGTGCACCGGGACGGTGAGCACACTCCAGGCATACTTCGTCGAGACCAGCAGCTGCCCGCGCGCGCCCATGTCGGTAGCCGCCTCGTGGTCGCGGAGCAGATGGAGGATCTGGTTCGCGAACTCACGGGGGGCGTCGGCGACCAAGAGATCCCGGCCCGCCTCGGCCCCGAGTGCCTGCGCGGCCTGAGAGGTGACCACCACCGGAATCCCGCCGCCCATGGGTTGGAGCACCGTCTGGCGCACGTTGTCGCTCGTCCAGAGCGGAGCCACCGCCACCGAGGCCCGGGCGAGCGCCGGCCGCATATCCGGGCGGGGCGCGTCGACCTCCACGCCGGGAATCCGATACGTGAGCGCCGCATCGCGCGGCGACTCGTGGCTGCTGATCACCAGACGGACTTCCGGGTACTGCGACCGGACGGCCGGCATCACCTGGCGGATGAACTCCAGCGCGTCGTGGCTCTCCGACGCTCCGCCCAGCGCGGTGGCCAGGACCACCGTGGGCGGGCCTCCCCGACGTGGCCGGGAGCGGAAGTTCTCCACGTCGACCCCGTCCGCCACGACCGTGACCGGGCCGGTCGGCTTGAAGCCCTGGACCAGCTTCGCCGCCTCCGGCGTCGCCACCAGGCAATGGGCCGCGCGCCGGGCCGCCAGGGCCTCGGTGGCGCGAAGGCGGACGCCCTCGGTCTGGAAGAAGCGGGAGCCGGGGAACGACCCGCGCGAGGCCTGCCGTATCCACCACTCGGAGTCGAGGTGGGCGAAGTCGACGATCACGGGGATCGCGGGGTCGATCTCCATCGCGTACTGGATCATGCTCGACGACGTGACGAAGACGAGATCGTAGGGCGTGGTCCGGATCCGATCGGCGAGCCGCGACCGGAGCGCCTCCGAGCGGAAATACGAGAGAGTGCACGACTCCCCGGTCATGAGGCTGACCGCACTCGCGAGTGACTTCCAGGTCCGCGGCACGACCGTGAACTCGAGATCCCCGAACTCCGACCGCAGCGATGAGATCGGCCCGACCGCGTTGGGGTTGTCCGTGGTGAACGCCAAGGTGAGGCTGTGCTTCTGGGCCAGGACCCGGCCGAAGTGATACTCGCGCGTCGCCTTGAGGGGATAGCGCGGCGCCCCCACCCACCTTCCGAGCATCAGGATGTTCATGGCAGGTACCGGGTCAGCCACGGCCCCACGACCTTGGTCACCGGCAGCGGCAAACGCTTCCACAGGTCCACTGCGGTCCTCATCTTCGGATTCGACGGACTCAGGTTCGGCATCGCATGCCCATCGAGGAGAATGTACTGATACGGTAGCGGCACCGGCTCGAAGCCCCAGTGGCGCTTGAAGTGATACGCGCCGGTGCCCTCGCGGCTGCGGCCGAAGTCGAAGCTCCGGCTCCCGACCTTCGCGGCGTGGCAGGTCAGCTCCCAGTACATGAAGTCGTTCACCGCGTACGGCAGGGCCTCGTGCAGCGCGCCACCGTAGTACGGAAGCACCTCACCCTCGAAGAACAAGCTGAGCACCCCGGCCACCGCGGTGTCTTCCTTCCAGATCGTCAGCAACTCGCACTCCTTGCCGAACTCCTGGGCGATCGCGTGGAAGAGCCGACGCGGAAACACCGGCGAGCCCAGGGCGTGCACGCTGTGGGCGTAGACGTCCCAGAACCGGTCGAGATGCCGCAGCCCGAGCTCCGCCCGCAGCCCGTGCTTGAGGCCCTGGCGGGTCATCCGACGCTGCTTCCGTGGGATCGCGGCGAGGTTCTCCTCCTCGCTCGCCGAGATCGCGCGGGAAAACGTCACGTAGAGCGTCTTGGTGGGCAGATCGAGCGCCCGACCGGCGCGATGGCGGAGCTCCACGTAGAAGGCCTTCACCCGACGGGCCAGGTCGGTGGCGGCCTGCACCAGGGCGGACGCCGCGGTCGGGGAGGCGGCGCAGACCCCCCCGTAGACCCCGTAGGGGACCGAGACGAGGCCGCGCCCACCGAAGAGGCCACGCATCTCGAACAGCGGGAGAACTCCCGCCACCGCGCCCCCCTCGAACGCCAGAAGGTAGTGCGGCCGGTGGCCGAACGCGGCCTCGACCGCCCGCTTCCAGGCGATGAGATGGAACGGGCTTCCACCCGGCGTGCTTCGCACGAAGGCGTCCCATTCCACGGTCTCGGTGGTCAGCGGTTGGACGTCCACGGAGGTCAGCGCCCCATTCCGAGGAGTACCTGCACGATCCGGCCCGCGGCCTTCCCATCCCACAGCTCCGGCAGCTCCCCGCGGGGCCACTGGCCGTCCGCCACCTCGCGCCAGCTCTGGTAGATCGCCTCCTCGTCGGTCCCGATCACCCGGTTGGTCCCCTTGGTGACCGTGATCGGG
>Ga0137393_10000479_pt1 | contig 23881 bp, 13 predicted proteins | sample 15con2h34BmetaG_FD_101396 | JGI IMG/M metagenome (GOLD analysis project Ga0137393, IMG submission 101396) | Vadose zone soil microbial communities from Angelo Coast Range Reserve, California, USA - 15con2h3.4B metaG | ecosystem: Environmental > Terrestrial > Soil > Vadose zone > Saprolite...
AACTCTTGCCACAACTGCGGAGCAATTTGCAAGACTCCCTCTTCGGGAAAATATTCTATGAAATTTTTGATGAGGAAGCGCTCGAGCGGATAGGTGATGATGAGCCGTTTAATACCATTGTCGCTCGGTTTTGTTGGGTCAGCCAGGGGAGAATCGGCGCGTTCTAATGGTAGCCCCACGCTTGCTTGCTGTACATAATAGTCTCTGAACTCCCTCACCAGATCATCAATCTTGACCTTGCCTTCGCGATCAACCAGTTTGAAAAGAACTTTTAACATCACTGGCTTGTAGGATTTCGTCAATTTATGGCTCTTCGCAAAATCAAGAAATTCCTGTTTCCACTCATCACTTGATGCTGGAATGTTCTCCAGGCCCAGGCTTTTCCTGATCTGCTCAATACGGTCACGTCTAAAGTAGTAGCTGGTACGTTCGCCCGATGCCTGAGAGACATCAGGTCGTAGCATCTCATTCTCAACCCAACGACGAACTCTCGCCGGGTCAACTCGTAGCGCGTAGCCCAGGGCGTTCAACGAAATGAGGTCTTCTTCTGGTTTGAGGTCAATGCTCTGTTCATCTGTCGACTGAGAATTAGATATGGAAGAGTCTGTGCTGTAGCTTTGAGGTGACTCGCTGATTTGACGCGAGAGAAAGCCCTTCATAGCTTCAAAGGCCATAAAGTAGTCATAGTCGATGTCGAGCCGCTCTGTATTCGTTGGCGATGTCTGTAAAATACGGGATATGGGTGATTGGTAGCGGAGTGACACCTTCTGATTTTACTCGCACTACCTCTTGCTCCACAAGGAGACTTGTCAAGTCGTCGTCAAGGTCGCTATTTCCCGAAGGATGTCCCAAGCGCGATGCCTCTGCGAGGCAGAGAAGAGGATGATACATCGCATATAAAACGTAAAAGCGGTAGAAGTATGCGACGTAACGAAGGAAGTAGCCACCACAGGCAGTCAGCTGAGGTCCACACGAGCCGGGAGCAGGCAGAGATTACGATGAAGCATTCGGCCCCCTCTCAGGTAAATAAATAGAGCGAAGATCGCTTAAACGTTGTCGATTTTTAGCTATCATCTGTGAAAGTGAAACTGGCTCTTGTTGAGTCCTATTCCTATCACCCTCAAATTGTTTAGCTACGGTGGCAGATCGACGGAGAAACTTAGCAGCAACTTCTGATGCTACTTCAGGATTTAATGCCCACTTATTCTCTGGCTTGACAAAAACAAATTCTGGAGATGAAGATAGTATTGTGCGTATTGTAGCTCTATTCGGCTTATGTTTTTGCCTTTTGCATAGCTCTTCATATATTGCTTGGAAGCTCAAGGCTTGACTCTGCCTGCTCAGTATTGCTCGAAGACTTACTCTATAGCTTTCTAGAGTAGTGGAGCGCAGTTGAGAGAGGCGGGTAAGATCAATAAGCCGTGATTCCTCTTCGGCTACTTTTGGATCTACACCTAATGTACGGAACACGAAGCCAGCAGCAGTCCACTCTATCTCAAGCATCTCCCCTGCTTCTAAAAAAGCAAACTGGTCTTGAAGATCTGGGCCAAACAATTGGTGCTTTGCTCTGTCCAGCCAGACGGTCATATCGTTCCCATCATTAAACCACAGACCTGGTAAGGCTATTGTAGCAGCGAGTTTGCGCGCATGTGGATAAAAAGATCGAGCCTGTTTTGGCACAGGTATAGTACCCTCATTAATATGGAAAGTCCGAAGGGTAACCCGCCAATCTACGCTGCTTTTCAAAAGCTGCCGCTCTTTAAATTCGATAGATTCTTCCGTTACCTCGGTAGCATCGCGTTTTAAGACTTTTTCGTTGATCAACTCCGGCAAGTTCATCGCAATACCTTCAGATGAGGAGAATAGAGGTTTCACAGCGTAACGATGCTTTGCTCTCACTGGAGGCAACTTACTTTTCGGTAGCCAGCTATCAATACCCACTCGTACCCACTCCTCTTGGCGGAGTAGCCAACTTTCTAAAGCTGCTGGTACCACCTCATCCAGCATTCTGGATGAGTGAGAGCATCTCCTTAACTCCTCCAATATAGAATTGGTCGTCCAGGGTTTTCTGCTATTACTTGGGGAAAGAGTGAGCAGTTGTACTGCCAGTTGGTCTATTACTCTCCTTTGCTCAGTAGTTAATTCTACAGTTGCTATATCCGCACTTAAAGCGAGGCAATACAGGCCATTCTCATCCTTAGACAGTAAGAAGCGCTCATCATTCAGACAATATATATGAAAGGAGGAATCCTCTGCATTTCGGTCAAGACTTTCTAAACAACGATAGAGATCACGTCCATCCCAAAGTCCATCTAAGAGCAATTCGTAAAGATCCTGGTTTGCCACAGTATGTATAGCTAGTTGCCATTGCGTTACTACTACTCGGTGAGAGAGTATTACTTGCCGGAATCGGCTATCTTCACACAATCGTATATCTTCCCCTTCATGCCATATAGGCTTCAACACATCCTCCTCAGTGAAGGTGAAGCGTCTCTTGTTTTGAATATATTCTTCCACCCAGCTATCCAGCTCAGGGAGTGGAGATGGCTCTGCTAAGAAAAGACTCTTACTGGTGATATAAAGAGATGTTTTAGGAATGAGCATGATAATCATCCTACCTCTCGAGCAATATCCTTATTGGCCCAAGTCAAGGTTAACTTCACCTGCTAGCACATCTCGTCCTAGCGGCGTGAGAGACAACGCTTGGTAACTATCCTCAGTAGCGGGTACACTTGGATTTCGCTCACGTTTACTACGTATCTCTAAAGAGGCATAACCGTTTGCAACTAGGTGTTGGATGACCTCCCGCAGGCCCGTCTCTTTGATACCATAATTTTTTAGAGTACCAAAATGTTCAGAATTTCTGGCGGTGGGATGAAGCGAGTACTTTGTACCATCGCGCTTTTGCCCAAAGCTCTCACCTAGCAACATTTTGATAAAGGTGTTCTGACCGAAATACCCATTGTGGTCACGGAGAGACTCTAGTAGGACCATCGCTGCATCCCTCCTGTTCTCTTGTTGGTTGGGGGAATGGCGGTGTATATTTGCTTCTACTACCCGGTCATTCCAGGGTAATGGGTAACTTGGAGCGCAATGATCACACACTCCACAGTGAGTAACGTCCTCACGACCGGAAAGGTAGTTCTCTATAAATGCACGCCGACACCATCCATCAGGCAGGTGAATGTAGTCCAGCATTATTCTCAAACGCTCCTCGAAGCGAGCATAACGCTCATAAAAGTAGGATGACAGGCGGTTAAAAGCTGTTTCTCTTTCCATAGATGATAGCGGCAATACACTCAATATAATTCCTCGTGAATAAGGTCGGAAGATAAACCGATTAGGCTCAAGCTCACTAAGCTGATTGAGAAGAATAGTCGCTTCAGAAGGATCTCCTCCTTCTTTCACCCAGTCTTGAGCCTGGTAATTTAAACGTATGCCAAGTGCCGATGTTAGGTGGCTTGCAGCATGATTTTGAGCACTAACTGCTGAAGGAGTTTGAGATTTTTTAGCCACAAGGTGGCGTAGTAGTTTAATAGAGGTTGCCTGCGCTTCAACGCCGTTAAACCGGGCCACCAGGTCTGGAATTTCTCCACTGATCAATATACCTGCCTCCATAACAACATCTGCTCCGCGCCGAAGTAGTCCCGCTTGCTCAGAACCATGCATAAGGACCCGAACAGCTACTTCCTCAACCTTTAGTGCCTGAGCCAGGTCTTCAAATGAGGTCAGTATTTGTCCATTTGGCAATGAGGTAGCAGCTTGTAAGTCAGTAAGAACAGCCAAAAATGCACTCGCATCTTTACTTTCTTGCAATCCCTTACGTGCTATTAGACGGTGAGTACGTTGGGTGGCTGAGGAATATAAAAGAACAGCATATGCCTCTTGTCCATCACGTCCAGCACGGCCAGTCTCTTGGGCATAAGCTTCCACGGAAGAGGGATGATCATAATGTATGACAAAACGAATATTTTGCTTATCAACACCCATTCCGAAAGCATTGGTACAGCAGACGACATCTATTTCTCCATCCATAAAAAGCTCTTGAATGTTATGACGTTCGGCAGTACGAAGCCCCCCGTGGTAGGCATACGCCGAAATATTATTGGCACGCAACCGCTCGGCTAATCGCTCTGCTTTGGCCCGTGTGGCCACGTATACAATACCCGATCCACTTTTCTCACGATCGCTCAAAATCTGCCTGACTATCTCAATAGCTCGTTCTTCTCCCTCGGTTGCGTTATCGCACTGATATAGTCGGTAAACCAGGTTTGGGCGCATATTCTTGCTGGAGTGTATAAGAGGTTTGGGCTGACCTGTTTCTACCTGATCTGTTAAAGGGAAGTTGAGTGCAGTGGCGATTTCCCGCTGTACCAGTGGTGTAGCGGTAGCAGTTAAAGCGTGGACAGGTACTCGACCAATCCCCATAGTGCTTAGTAAGTTGGTGATCTCAAGAAAATCAGGACGAAAATCGTGGCCCCAAGTGGAGATACAGTGAGCTTCGTCTACCACCAATTGAACTAGCGGAAGATGTGTGAGGGTAGCTCTAAAACGCGGATCGCGTAGCCGTTCTGGTGCTACATATAACAGCCTCACTCGGCCCGCCCGTGCATCACCTAGCACCTCTTCTTGCTCGGCTGAACTCATCCCACTTACCAGGCTATTCACCAAGGAGAGCCCATACCGTTCACGCAAAGTGGTAACCTGATCTCGTATAAGAGCAATCAAAGGAGAGATCACCAATGTACATCCACTGCGCAACAGGGCAGGCAACTGGTACGTTATACTCTTACCAGAGCCAGTAGGAGCCAATGTGAGAACGTCACGACCAGCTACCACAGCTTGTAAAGCTTCTAGCTGGAACGAGTGCAATTGTCGATCACCCCAGATATACTTCAGCACTCGTTCGATCCGAGGTAAAGCGATGGTTGCCCATTCAGCTTCGCCTATTATGTTGGAAGGTAGGTGATTTTGCTCGAGGAGCTCCTGTAGCTTGTTTTGCGATACGCTAGGCAGCAGATGAGGGTCAAATTTGAATTCCATCCATTCAGCAATGCGCCTGTACATCTCTACGTCAGACTCATAGCCAATAGTGGGATTGGGTAGTGAAGCTAACACTTCGGCCCGGTACATCGCACTACGTAAGCGTTTATCAAGCATTATAATAGCACCGTGATCGTCGTTTTTACGGATCAGGCGCCCAAAGCCTTGTTTGAACTGAAAGATAGCACGTGGCAGCATGTACTCATAAAAGCTGTCACCGCCCGCTCGTTCAATGGCTGCCATGCGGGCAGCTTCAAGGGGATCGCCCAACGAAGGAAAAGGGAACTTCTCAATCAGCACATAGCTGAGGGATGGACCAGGTACGTTTATTCCCTCCCAGAGCGATCGCAGTCCTAATAGAGATGCCTTTTCTTCGGCCTTGAAGCGCTCAAGCGCGTCAGCTTCATCTTGGGTGAGAATGGGGAAACCTGATTGCTCTAACTCGCGAACGACTAACTCATGAACCTGTTCCATGCGCGAGCGTGCAGTAAATAGCACCAGAGTACGTCCTCCGAAAAAGGGTATAAATCGTCGAAGTTCGGCGGCTACCGCTTCTGGATAGGCCTTACGTAGAGCCATATCGCGTGGTGTAGGTAGGTGGTTAGGCATCAAGAACAGTGCATGTGAATGGTAGTCAAAGGCGTGGGGAAGCGATTCAGTTATGAGTTTCTCAGCAGGGAGGCGCGAAAGTCCTACTCTATTCAGGAAGTAATCAAATCCTTCTCCCCAGCTCGTTAGAGTGGCAGAGGTTATTACGGCTGAATCTAATTTCGACCACAGTTGAGCGTGTAACAGTGCTCCAACGCCAATAGGCATTCCACTCAAGCTCCACTCTGCCACAGTCGGCCCACCTGGTTCAAACTTCACTACTCGCACTGTCGTACTGTCTTCAAAAAAGTTCCAGAACCACTTGGCATCCCTGGCTAGCTCACGCAGCTCATCAGCTATAGCCAGTCTCATACGTTCAGCGCGAGTTGCTCGCCGGATGACTATATGTTCCAAGGTGGATTGAGCTTGCCGAGCGATGGGAGCAGTTAAATCTTCTAACACTTCTTTGAGCCCTTCCAGCAGCGCAACAAGCTGTTGGCCTCCTTGTCGCAACACTGGGCCACCAGTAGCCGTTAAGGATTGTCGCGTCAGTTGCACACTTATGCCATAGCGCAATCGATCTTCCCGATTGACAATGGTATGCTGTTCGATATAGCGGCGTAACTGCTGGCTTACCACCTCGAGCTGCGACACAAGGCTTGTACTTAACAGTCGCAACCGTTCAACTGTGGGATCATCACGCGCCAGTCCCAGGCCTCGGCAGGCTTTCACAAGCCCTTCATAGCCTCTACCTTGCACTCCTCGTACCCCAATCAAGGCAATCAGTAAGCGTCGTAGCCGTCTCAGTTCCACCGTGCGAGTCAACGTAGAGGTAGCGGCATCTTCTAGTGTATGAGCTTCATCACAAATCAAGTAGGGGGATATGAGACCCTCCGCGTCTTGAGAAGAATCTGGCGTTACTGCTGCAGAATCCGCCATCTCATCTTTCTCAAAATCCTTCAGTGCTTTGTGCAATAATAGTGAGTGGTTAACAACCACAATATCGGCATGCCGAGAATTCTCGCGAGCGCGTTGTGCAAAATCAGCCCGCTCATTTGGGCGTGGCAGACCAGTAGGCCAAACGGCGCGTGGCACTTCTGCCGTTACCCTTACTCGTTCAAGGAGGTTCCAAACTTCGGAACTGTGAGTAGCTGGCAAAGCTTGGTCATTTCTGCCCAGCCACATGTAGATATGCCGATGAGCCGCTAAGACTTGTTCCAATCCAAAAAATGCGCTATGTACTGCCGACAGATCACCATCCGAGGTAGTAATCGCAAATGAAATAAGTGTAGCTAAAGCCCAGGCTCGACTCGGCTCGATTTGAGGTTCATCAAATGCATCCTGTAACTCCTCTGCAAGGCAACGGCTGCTCAAGTAATTACGTCTCCCTTTCAACAAGGCACAGTTGACTTGTCCACCTACTATTTCATTTAAAAACTGCAGATCGCTATTATAAAGCTGATCCTGCAACACATGGGTAAAAGTGCTCACTACCACCGGACGTCCAGCAGCCTTTGCTTTCAGATAAGCTGGCGCTAGATAACCCAGCCCTTTTCCTGTACCGGTCCCTGCTTCTACCACTACAAAGCGATCTTCCAGCAATGCCTGCCCTGCCAGCTGCGCTAACCGTGCCTGCGATAGGCGACGTTCTCGGCCATGGCGTTCATAAGCTTCAAGTAACTGCTCTATGGCTTGTGGTGTAGGACTAGCATACTCCACTTTATCTGATCGGGATAGCGGAGGCGTAGCACCTGACCCAAATAATGGAAATAACTCCGCTAAGTTTAAGCTTTTTCTCACGCTTGCTACAGCGTGAGTATCTATGAATGCAACCCACGGATCAGCCGCTCTACTCAAGAGGTCCAGGATAAAAGGTGCCGCTGGGTTAACATGCAGAGGTCGCGTGAATCCATCCAAAGGGCAACCAAGTTCGCCAAGCAAACCTTTCACTACGCCTCCTAACATGAAAACATCAACATCTGCACGGTGTGCCCCTTCTTCCTCACAGCCATAGAAGCGGGCTAAGGTAGTCAGACGGTAATTCTCCAATGGAATACCATCTATCGGGCCAGGCTGGTTCAAAGGTAGAAGTGCCCTGGCTAGGGGTAGGGTATCGAGTACGAGCAGTTGAGCTGGTAACATATAGCCTATTCTTTCTGCTACACATTGCAGCACTGGTCCGTCGAACAGCACGCCATTGTGTGCTATTAAGGGGAGAGTCGTAGCATACTCAAGGAACTCGTCTAATACCTCTTTTACATCAGGAGCTTCTGCAACATCATCCATACTAATTCTCGTGAGGTGGGTAATGCTTGCGGGGACAGGGTGGGTAGGTTTTACAAAACGAACAAAAGGCTCCCCAACAGGGTTATAGTTTTTGTAGCGTTGTGCTGCAATTTGCAATATCTCAATATCGCTCGGCTGGTTTGGGCCATTCCAGATGCCCATTGTCTCCAGGTCGAATATGACAAATGAACCAAGTTTAAGCGCCTCTAAAGCCGCTGAAAATCCAGAGTGCAATTGCTCACTATAATGAGCAGTGATGTCAGGTTCTGCTTGGGCATCATCCGTGTAAGCTGTATGCACCAGAGACCAACGCCCTGCATTGTTTTGACGATACAGAGTTGGATACTTATTCATCAGAAGTTCAAGTTGCCGAGGCGTAACTTGGCGTCCTACGAAGCGGCTTACAAATGGCAAAAGAGCTTCCAGAGTAGCAGAATTATCGGAGAACTGCGCAAATGCCGAGTCAAGAGCGCTGCGCATGCGTTGTTCAGGGCTGAGATCACCAGGGATGGTCATATGGCACCTCAATTTTGGATTTTATGCAACTCATTGTCTCTTGCGAGCACATTACGTAAAAGTTCACACATTTCAGACAAAGAAGCACTTAAATCCTCGGCAGGAAAATGTTCGCGGTCTAGCCGGGCTGCAGCCTCATCCAGAGCTAATTCAAACATTGCCTGCCAGTCGTTCAATGCTTCTATGAGGGGTTGGTAATCTGTAGTTCTACCAACGGTAAGCAGAGGCTGGGCGTCTTCTTGCTGGTTTATCTCAACCACGGGGACATCACCAGCTTCGATATGATCTACTTCTACTAGTGGGCTGCTATTAGTATCTTTCTGAGAGGGTTGCTTCAAATTGCTAAGATGAAGTTCCATGAAAGCTTTAGCAAGTTGTATCACAGTGCATCCTAGCCCGTCCGCTAGAGCTGCTATACCGAGTAATACACCCAATTCCTGATGGTCTGCACTTGGCAACCACAAATTATCTCCATAAAGCAGCTTATCCGCGAGTCCAATTTTCCACTCAGCAAGTTTTGCCCAGTGGCTCACTTCTTGTATCCATTCCTCAAATAAAGTGGATTGCTGGTTGCTTTCCTCTCCAGCGCGTTGCCATAAAGCAGTCAAAATTTGAATACACGTCAGGAGCGGCCTAAGTAGCTCACTATCATTAGCGTCTTGCCAATCGGGCATGTCACACCTCTTAAACTAATAGCCGCACATTGATCAAACGTGCCGAGACAGTGGAAGCTAGCTCTTCATTACCGACCAGGATCTGCTTTTCCTCATGAAGTGCCCACCTATCTGAGTGTGTGAGACCGCGATAACGTTTGGTTCGCTTTTGCGCAGCTCTCTGAAACTCCAGTTCTTGCTGCGCTTTCTCCTCCAGCCTAAGCAGTAAAGCTTGATACTGTACTACGCGCTTTTTACTCAGTGAAAATGTAGGCGAAATCGAATTAGATAGCAAACCATCTACAACAGGAACGAAAGACTCAGTTTCTACAGTAATATCCAAAGCGCCCGTATTAGCCTCTTTTGATTCATGTAAAGCCAGGTAGTAGTGCCAATAGCTTGCTTTTCCAATTGGTCGTTGCTGCTGATCCATCAGTTGGAATTCTACTTCGGCAATTAAAGCAGCCTCTGGTAAATTGGAGCGAAGCAGCTTGTGTTGATCAAAGAGCGGCACCTCTCCGATACTCACCAACAGGCGGCTTGTTATTCGTCCTTTTCCAAAATCAATTCGGGTTTTGGCAGAATCCTGAAGACGAAGCAGGGCCTCGCGCTCTAATTCATTATTTGGTAGCGATACTTCAGGAGGACGGGCACTGCGTTCGGCAATCTCTTCTAGAATAGTATTGACCTCGCCCACATAGATTTTATCCAGGCCCTGCTCACGCCGCAGCCGACTAAACTGCTCTATCATATCGAAATATCCTGGCAAAATCTCGTCATCGAAAGCAGTGTCGCGATAAGCAGCGGTCAAACGCTTTTCGATGGTTTCACGCAACTTTATCTCAGACTCAATTAAGTCAAGATTGAGAAAGTAAAAGATATCGAGCGGAGCTGAATCGCTACTGTGACGAGGGCGATCGATACGCCCAATACGCTGCTCATGCAGCATTGGATTCCAGCATAAATCGAGATTAATGAGAACACGAGCGTCCTGTAAGTTTTGTCCAACCGATAGCGTATCACTACCCACTACAATATCAATGATATCTGGTAAAAGATGATCTTTGCTACTTTTTTTCTGCTTACTCTTATCAGTAGCCCAAGATTCAGGAGCAAAGCGGCTCAGAACCTCCTCACGTGTAGCAGGTTGACCATTTATTTGAGTGGGGCCATTTTTGTCTTTAGAGCTGCTGACTACTAGACCGATGCCCCTTTGCTGTAGGAGAGGCTGCTTTAACAAATAGCGGTATACTGATTGAGCCGTATCTGCAAATTGCGAGATGCATAGAACTTTGTGACCTGTGGCAATAGAATCATTGATCTGAGCCAGTACGGCTTCCAACTTAGGATCTTTGGTAAAAAGTGATTTGAAGTCGTGCTGGATTGCTTGAACGATGCGTATATCGTGAACGCAATCATCAAGCAGCATGTGACGAAGCTTCCGAAGTTGTCCGGTTCTCTCAGCCTGATCTATCAAATGCCGAATACGTGCAAATCGAAGCTTGGGAATCGGTAATACCTCAGCAGCAATTTCGAAATCAAATTCATCAGCAGCAGCCTCTTCATCCAGCTTGTATCTCCGCCTGAGCCACCCTGCTATCGCGGTCTCGCTATCGGCTAGTTTTTCTAACTCCTCACCCATAGACTTTGCCTTAAAGGCCAAGGTGTCAAGCGATAAGGAAAAAGCATACATACCACTCTCAGCCCGTTTTAGCAAAACAAAACGGTGGATACCCGAAAGACGGTTTTCACCGGCATCTGCCGATGTAAGATAACGCACCGGGTTGAAGTGTGGCAGTCTCAACTCCTCTATTTTATCCAGAAGCGTAGCAAAAGCCTTCTTTTGTTCGGGAGTGTACATAACGCTCACCAGGTAAGGCCGTCGCGGAGCGTAAAACACGCTGCTGTCGCCGCTTTCACGCAATTGACGCCGAGTACGTTGTAAGGCCGTCAAGTTGTATACTTGGCGAAAAACTTCACTATCTCCTTCAAATTCTTTTTGGCCAACCTTAAGACCTTTGGAAAAACAGCTAAAAGCCTGTGCAGGGCGCTCGGTTCCTAATGTAGTAGTTGCAAAGGGTTGTAACATTGCAAAGATGTCGCCCCGGCGATTGTTCCAAGGTGTAGCGGTGACAAGAAGCCCATACTTACCAGCCGCCACATCTCGTATATTGCGATGAAATTTATTGCCAATATTACGCATATCCTGATGCGCTTCTTCAACAATTAGCAAATCACAGCCGCGTACCTGCAGACGGGCGTGAGTAGGATCCAGCCGTTTGAATTTATCTTTATTAATGATAACAACATCGGCATGTGCATCACCTGGGAAACCCACTTTTAGTTGTAATTTTTGGAGTTCCGCTAGCCAATTATGCTCCAGTTTACTTGGTGTTAATACTGCGGCCTGTTGAATAAGCTCATGCTGCCGAAGCAATTTGATTAAGGTCGCTGTAGTTCTAGTTTTGCCTAAACCCACAGAGTCAGCAAGCAAGACCACACCGAGCTTTTGTAAGCGTACTGCCAACTCTGCTGCTCCGCGCTTCTGGTGCGGAAACAGTTCTGCATCGCGTTCTATGTCAAAATCGACTTGAAGGAGGTAAGTTCCATATCGTGAAGCAACTGCTTGTATTACGAGTGCGGATTCATCTAACTGGTTATTCTGTAACCGTTCAAAAGCTTCTGCGAAGCCCGGTAATTGCCATTCTACTGGCGCAACCTCTGGTACTGTTGTATCACCATTAACGGGAAGCAGTTGGAACCAGAGATGTTGCTTCGTTTGCACTGCTCGGTCCCATCGACGACGAGGTCCGATAGGTGACTGCAAATCGGAAAGAACGTCGTAATGGCTGTATGGATCGCCCTTCCGTAGATGACCAAGCGCTATGTGACCATAAGCGTGCGCGAGCAGATAGTAGAGGTCGCTAGGGACCAGGTTATCTGCAAAGTAAAATATGTAGTTGCTAGCGCCCGCGTCATTTCCGGCAGGTACTAGAACGCAATCGAAATGCGATGGAGGCTCACTCATAAATTTCGCAAGGGGCAGAGAGTGATTGGAGAGAAAGTAAGATAAGCTGTCAGGGCCAAGCTGTGGTATAACCTGGCAGCCAACCAGCATAAAGGCTTGCAACGATGATTCAGGCGGTAAGCTATAACGTAACGCATTCATTCTATCACGCAGAGCGCCTGGCAAGGCACGTTGGGTTAGCTCTACATTTCTAAAAAGTGGAGCGAGTTGCTGCAGGTAGTCGCGCAAGAAAGATACTATTGATTTACTGGACAAATCGGTTATAGAAGTTGTCATGGTGCTCTCCAAGAGGCAATTAGCTTGTACCTACAGCTAATTGTCAATAGCATATATCCACACATTGAGCGGACGATGTTTCCCTGGTTCTACAGCTACGATCTTTAGGCCCAGCCGTTCATAAAAAAGATTGGCGGGTAACTCAGTAGGGCACTTCAATCGAATCTGTGTTTTCCCCAGTGAGCAGGTTGATCTAACTAACTCTTCAAAAAGTCGTCGACCGAGCCCCGTATGTTGATATACCTCAGCTACAACAATATTGTAGAGCGTCACTACATTATCGCGCCGCACATAAAAATGTACCATACCAGCAAGTTCACGCTCAGCGTCAACACAATTATCAATATTTGGACAAGGTGCTATCAGCAATGAATGGGTCTCGATTGCTTTTTGCAGAATCGTCCGATTGATAAAGCCTAACTCACGCTTATGTTTATCCGCCAACCTTTTTGCTGCGGCAAGATCCTCGATCTGTGCTACTAGAATAGCTGGTGAAGTCCCCCATACTCCTTCTTTAAGATGGGAATCTTTAGATGCCTCTCGTAGTAATTTGGGTTCTGGCAGCAGTCCAGGTACTATTGCATCTGCATTCATTTGCATTTATCCATCGTTTAAAGTGCATGACTCTTTTTGTAGATTAGTTAAACATAACTGGCGCTATTTTTATACGTAAACGTTGCTTGGAATAAAGCTGTGCTATAAGTTTCCAACTATCTGCCTGGTTACCTAAACCCTGAAGTAACAGTCCTAGCTCAACCCCGTCACTGATAGCTGTTTGCTGCTGTAAGGTGATTAGACCTGCTAGAGCGTCCTCTTCCTCAGATGACAAACTGGATGCAAGTACTTTCTGCTCGATCTCAGCAATGCTACGCTCGATTTCCGGCAAATCCTGAGTTCGCTTAGTTATGTTCGTGATTACAGGCTTCAACATGATTTCGGCTGAGGTAGTAGCGCCGCGTTCTCGCACACGGTTCATAAAGCTCGAAGCTCCTACACTCTCTACCCAGTTGTTGGTTCTTTCATTATATTCAGCTAGCCGAGCGAGCGATTCATCTAGTTGAGTCTGTAAGGCAGGACGCTCTGTCGGCGGCAGATTCGATAAGCTGCCTCCCTGTAGTCGTGCTGCCCGATCATATACCTCTTGCACCTGTTGGCGGATTCGCTCGACGACCCGCTTCAACACTTCATGTACACTATCCCATAATCTGGTGTAACTATCTTGTGGTTCAGTCGGATTAAAGACCACATCGGACCAAATTTCCACTGTGGGAAACTTATTCTTCAGGAGAGATTTGTAATCTGCTTGAATGCCAGCAAACCGATCTCGCTCAGCTTGCAATTGCTTCTCAAAATCCTGTTGAATAACCTCAAACTGTTCCCTCCACCGAGGTTCACGGTTAAGCCCGTTGAGCTTATCACTGCTTAGCTCGCTGGTGATCAGTAAAGACCACTGATCGAGCGCATTTTGAAACGCAGCAGCCAGATCGGCAGGCACGATCTGAAATCGTTGCCGTAGCGCTTGTGCCTGACTCAGGAGGTGACGTACTTGGCCATAATAGCGCAACAAATCGTTCACCTGTGCCTGTCGTTGTTCTAGTTGGTGAATGTCCCTTTGTAAGCGTTTGTGGGCTTGTACCAAGCTCAGTAGATCGCTTGCGGCAAGAAGCGGCTGTTCAGCCTGCTGAAGCAATTCATTTAGTTGCTCCTGAAGTGGCTCAATTTTACTTGCAACCTCACTGTATTCTTTCAGAAGGCTCATGCGTTGGGCATTCAACTGAGCTGCAAACAAAATCCCATTCAAGGGTTGATGGAGCATCTCTGCATTGGCTTGTTTGACGATACCTTGTTGGATCCGTCTTCTGAGATCCTGGGCCATCCGATCTTGCTCGTCCTGTATTAACCTATCTAGGTCACGCTGGCGTGTCTGAAGCAAATTCGATAGGCCACTCTGTTTAACTTCATCCGGTGCAGTGACAAAACGGTCAATAAGCTTATCAGAGCCCTCTACCTCTTTCATCCAGCTATCTACCTGAACATTATCTGGTAGGGCTTCTTTTGCAATCTTTAACCTGTTTCGGTAGTCTTCCCGTAAACTACGTAATTCTTCTACTTGCGGAACGCGGGTTATCTCCTCGATTAGCTTGGTTCGTTTAGTATCTAGCGAGATAAGTCCTCGCACTTCCAGCAAGTGGATGGCTTCCTCAAATTCATCCTCGCGGTAGCCCAGCTTTTCAGCAGCTTTAAGCGTCACTTCACGCTTAACATAGGGACGCGCTTTCCCATTAGGAGGCCGAGGAGGTTCTGTTAAAGGACTAGCCTTAATCTGATCAAGAATCTGGGCTTCTAGCGGATGCAACAGAAAGCGCCAGCCACCATGCTCTTCCTTAATAAGTAGAGGATTGACATTGATGAAAGCTTCTAAGGCTGGTACTGAGCGATTAAATATTTTTGCTAATTCTTGCCTCGACTTGTCATAGAGTTGTTGTCCTTGACGTTCAAAAGGCGTAGGTAACCTATCTAAAGTACTCCGGTACTCTCTTAGATTTTGCTTCCACTGGGGAGCAGTTATTAATGTTTTATACTGTGGATAGTGGGCTTCTAACTGACGTCGTGTAGCTTCTTCGATTATCCTTGTTCCATTAGCATTAACCTCGCTACCGAGTTCACGATTAAGCAATTCCCTTAAAGCATGTTCAAGCAAAATAGGCTGGAAGTTGCTACGAATAACTTCGTCATCCACCTTGGGGATAACATTCGCTTCCCGTTTTTTGTCCAAGTAGGCATAGAGGCTTAGAAGGAGCGCCGGAGTCATCTTCCAAGGTGCTACTGCCACACCTAGCGTGTTGCTGAGATCACCGTAGTTTTCCAGGTCACTATGATGGCTCATGTTGAGAACAAAGGTGATAGTCTTATCGTGCGAGTAGGTGATCTGACCAGGGATATTGAGGCGTATTTGTTCAGGTTGGTCAATGTTTAGTGCAAGTTCAAAGTTAAAAGCCAGGTCTCCGTCAACAAAGGTATCGCGGAGCTTCTCCTCTTCCCCCATGATACGGACTTGCAATTGGCGCTCAGGGTAGTTCTTACGAGTAGTGGTAAAGGCACCCAAGAAAATATAGGCTCGATTCTGGCTAAAAGTCGGATCCAGGCCCCGAAGAAGCTTCCAACTTCCCTCTTTGAACACCTCGTTTCTAAGTAACTGCTGAAAGCCCTTAATCGCAAGCTCTCGTATCTGTTGAACTTGCTCATTATAATTGCGAGTAAACTCCCGAATGGTGGTTGCAAGCCAATCTGTGTTGATCTTATGTTCTTCCAACCCTACCAGTAGTGCGCGAGTTTCACGTAGCTGGCCTTGTGTGTCATAACCACCACCCGCAAAAGTAACAATATCTCCTCGAGCCTCCTGTGTTAAAGCTTCAATAGCAGGTCGCACTCCATACTTGTCAAAATAAGATTCGGGCAATCCATCAATTGGGAAGGCGGCCATGAGCTTAATGGCCTTCTGGTAGTCCGCATTATTCCGCACAAACTGGTGGGTCAGATGACTATTTACTACTTGCTGAAGTTTCGCAGTGTTATCGTAACTGATATCACCATTCAGGAAGGCATCAATCAAATCGAGTGGGGGAAAGGGTTCTGCTTTGTTACCTTGCTCCTTAAATCGTCCGCTCATTAAGCGGAAGACATCTACAACAGTACGCGGCCCATTAGCAAGATCGGGCCGCGCTGAAATCTGGCCGAGCGCTTCTAGGGTTTCAGGAAGTACAATCTTATCTTTGAGAGATTTAAATTGCAATTCACGCGCCAACTGATTCCATAGCTCTTGAGCAAAAGTCTGGTTGTAGATCAGGCTTAAATCCAGGGCTAGTTTATCGCTTTTAAGACGCTGAACCAGATCACCACGATAATCGTTCATGAAGCCCAGGTCTTTGAGTGCAATGCTAAATAAAAGGCCAAAGGGTAACTCTCCCTTGCGAGTCATCAGAGCTTGAATAATATTGAAGAGTGGAGCAAGTGGATCCCCACTAGCCCTATTCACTTCTAAATACTGCTGAAGTTCGTCAGCGATAACAACCAAACCGCTATAGTGAGCCTTTTGAGCCAGTTCTGTCATCTCCTCAAAAAACTTGATATAATCAAGTTCGCGCAATCTCGGATTATAGCTCCCCGCTTCATAGAGTCGACGCAACAATTGGCGCTCACTTTCATTACGTCCTTCCGAGTCAATATCCCGGTCTATATAGCGATTGTAAATCTGTTCGGCTTCAGCTACCAATTGAGGATAACTACCTGCTAATTTGAAGCGTACCCAGCCATAAGTGGCACTAATGAGATGATGTAGTTGCTGTATTTGGAAGGGTGGCACTGCAAGAATTTCAGCCTGCTCACACCGTTGCCATATAAAAATAGCGGTGCTGGTTTTACCGTAACCATAATCTGCTGTGATATAACCTTTGGCAGCCCCTTTCTCCCTGACCAACTTTATGAGGCGTTTTTCATACTCTTCAACTGTAAGCTGATCTTCATCGCTAGAGCCACCTACTCTACCTAACGGCACAAATGAACGGGCATGTTTCAGGTAGTTGCCACGTACCATCGCTGGCCGCTCAAGCAAATCCTGAGCAGTCCATGTCCCTATAACTGGCTTTTTATCTAAGATAATCTCCAGTTGTTCCAATTCATCTTCCAGCACAGCAATTTCCTCCCAAGCAAGTTACATCAAATCTTCTACTTGCACCAGGTGATTCAAGCGAACAAACCGCCCATAGGAGCCAGAGCGAGTTCCCTGGCTGATAAATTGTGGGAAAGTGGGTAGCACCCAATCTAGCATGCGGTCGAATTGAAGTGGCTCTAGCAGACACAGTCGACATATCTCATTGCGCCTTTGTGGAGAAAGTAGCAAGTCCATGCCTATTTGCGAACCGCTCAACTGGTAACTACGGCTGAGAGCTAATAAAAATAGCTCTGGAGAGCAAGCTTGCCTTCGGTGAAACTCTTCCACTTTCTCCCCCTCTAGCACAGCAGGTTTCAAATGACGCAACCATACCAGTGCACCTGCCATTGTTTGTCTGCCGATAGATATCTTTTCTCCAGAGACACCTAGCACGCTTTGAAAGTTTTCCAAGGCCTGGTTAGTTAATTGCTGTGTAAGAGTATCGCGAGTGTCTAAGTCAAGTTTCGCATTTTGCACAACCCACAGGTTGTCACAAACAGCGCGATAAAACCATGAACGAGCATGTTTTGCAGGCTCTTCGGGTCTCCAGGCATTATAGAATAAGTAATGGAGCAAGTCATATTGAACCGAACTCCGTTTCGTGAGTATAACCTCAGCACGACATGTTATATGCAAACCTTCTTTAGTAGTCTCTATTAAGCCAAGCTGCTCAGCCAAGATGCGAGCTTCATCAAAGCGGTTCGCATCCGAGCTTTGCTCCAACGCCATCTGATCCAGCAAACTCCCATCGAAAATGGGCGAGTCGGCATTCTGCAAAACATTTAGTAAATGAGGTATTTTTGCTGGCGTAGCCGCTACTGCCACATGAAAAGTTAGCTTAGGAGTGGTAGCCATTGCTTATATTCTTCCTTGTATTTAATTGAGCCTTGCTCATAAATAGCTCTAGCTCGATCAAACTGACCCAGATTAAGCATGTTGACTGACTCGTTGATGACCAGAAGATTGTGTATAACGCGGTGCATTTTATGGCTGGCCAAAGTTTGATAGTCAGCACAGTAAATACAATCATGCTGAGTCACCTGTTTGAGCCGGGTAAAATCATCCCATGTAATACCCTTTTGTATCTCCGACAAACTGTTATTGTAAGTGATGTTATAGCCACGCATGAGTGGTAAATGAACCTGTCCAAATCCCGCTGCTTTGAACCACGAAGCAGAGTCAAATGAGGCTGCTCCAATGCTGTGTATCATTCCTGCCAAAGCTGGTGCACCTAATCCAAATAGGTGTACCCTTAGACCATGATCAGTGGCAATCTTCACTACGAGACGGGCATTTTCAACAGCAGACTGAGTAGCCACGTTCGTTTCGTTATTTTTGCCAAAAGTGCCAAAACTGCCGAAGCCAACCCATTCTACACCTAGCTTTAAGTAGTGTTCAAGGCAATACTCGACTTGCGCCCGTGTTCGACCATGCACTACAGGCATGGCCTTAGGTTTTAACTCATCCGGCATCTCCTCAAAGAAAAGACAGGAGTAATAGACCGTTTCACGCACTTTCTCTTCAACTTGCTCAAATGTATCGCTGGACAAGGGAACATAGTCTGGCAACACATACCGATCAGCCCAACGATTGGCTCGGTAGCAATGGAGCAGTTTCATATACAGTTCATGGTAGCCAATCTTTCCAACCTGTACGTAATAGCCAGCGCTATCAAAGCAGACCTCGCTCCCGCGCTATACCTGGAAACACCTCACCGAATCAATTGCTTCTTTATTCAGGAAAAGAGGTGTAGTTAGCACATGGGCTAGTGGGTCAAGATTTGAGTTTACTTTAGCTAACGAACTTTCTATCTTACGAAAGTCACTAGGTACTGCCGTTATAGAAGCAAAAAAGTTTAACGTCATTTGTTTGTTTTTCTTTGTTCCGATTTTTGTTTTTTAGACTTCATTTTTTATCTGGAGCCTCGGCTTTGCGTAAAGTCTCCGCCTTTCTATCTCATTTTCGATTTCTCAAAAAAGTAACGTACCCTTCATCTTCTTAATAGCTCTCTCTTCGATCTGTCTAACACGTTCTCGCGTTACATGTAAAACTTTGCCGATTTCTTCCAAAGTACGGTCGTCTCTGCCGTCATCGTCAAAGCCATAGCGTAACTCGATCACCAGCCTTTCTCTTTCAGTCAGACATTGTAACATAGCATCTACATCTTGCTCGATATCAAGCTCGTTAATTTCATCATTTATGATGTCTTCACTTACTGAGAAATCTTGTTCTACCGACTGAAAAGAATATCCATCGTTGATATACTCTGCTCTTATGTAAGGGTCAAGCGAAATAGTCTGGGGCAAACTTAAAAGCTCTTTCAGACGCTTTATAGGCGTCTGAACAGCAGACGCAAGCTCCTCATGTATGGGAGGACGCCCTAAAACCTTCTCCAGTTCAGCGCGATGTTTCTTTATATTTTCTAACGATTCATGAATATGAACTGGTAAACGTATCAGAGGCTTATATTCGATCACTGCACGAGTGAGGGCCTGAAACACCCACCAATTAACTGCAGGGAGCAAGCGAGCTCCTCTGCTAATATCAAAATGCCGTATCCCTGCAATTACCCCTAACATCCCATACTGGATGAGATCGTCCAATTCAATACCCTGACCTAAAAAATGGGGAGCCTTCTTCACTGCCACCCATTGCAGATTGTAGGCCAGAGTCCGTTCAAGCTCGGTAATTTCAGCTTTGATCTCGTTTCGTTGCTCTTCGTAGTCATCTTGGCAGGGTAGTTGAGCCAATCGGGAACGAGCATTACCCAACCGAGTAGTGAGTAGCTGCTCCTGACGAAGAGTTAGTTTAGAGGCACGGGCAGCCTGAATAACAAATGTGCGTGTAGCCTCGCTTAATTTGAGGTTCGTATACCCTAGACGCTCGAGAGCATCTTGTTCAGCCTTTTCCTTGTCTTCCCAGTTGATATAGAGGACACTGCTACTACCCATCCAACCAGGAGCTTGCCCTCTCTCGCTCTTAGTAACGATGCCAACCGCATGCTCAACTTCAAGCTTCTGGGCAGCCGACTCTGCTTCGATCCGCTCCAACTCGGCTAGTTCGGCCTCAATGTCGATAAATTCTAAGCTATCTAATAAGAAAACTGATTCAACAGCCCGTTCAAAACCTCGCAACGTAGATTCGTTCTCGAACTCTGCAAATGGATGAGGGGTACTTTCAAAATCTGACAGTAGCGGATCGGCAAGCAAAGCCTTTGCATCGTTAGCTTCTTGGATAAAGACCTGTTCACTACTGCTCCAATTCCCTAATAGCTCTTCATCTTCGTCTGAAGTCTGAAGATTACCATCAGAGTCAACCCAGAGATCATCTTCAAGCTCCAACCCTGAATCCATCTCAGCAATTTCTGCCGTTGGAGCCAAAGTCCGCTGTTCTGATGTAGTAGGTTCTTCCATTATAGTGAGAGGCTCAGAGTTACTGCTCCAAAGATCTTCAAATATGATTGGTGCTGGTACAGGTGTTACTGGTAGGTCACGAGGTACCAGGGGTCTAGATGAAGAGGATATATCGAGCTGGTTATTATCTTTTGCGTTTTTTTCAGTGCTTGTTGTATTAGGAGATGGCAATACAGATTTCTGATAATTGGATTCAAATACAGCGTTTTCACGAGTGGCATAAAAATGATTTTGTCCAAGTTGCCTAAATAAATACGAGGTGGAGGCATTTGGCTCAGCGATTTTTATAAGCACTGTCTTTTTAAGCACGGGCTTAGAGGAATCTATGGCGGTACTGTCAGCAGAGATATCTGTTTGGTGTTTAACCAATTCGATAGATATCTCCGCGTCACCTAACTCATCTGGAGGGTCTGACCATAAGTCATCTTTGACCATACGATACCTGTCTAGTCGAGCAACGGCCGATTCAAGAGCGGATTTTAGAGTGTTAGCGGGCTAAAAGTCTCAATTCTAAATTCCCCTCCCTGATGATGTGGTCTGCTACAACTCGTGTGTTATCTTGTATAAATCGAATTATGTTCCCCGCGGGCATTATAGCACGTCAGTTAACAGATGTTAATAGGTTTGGTTAGGTTTTATCTACCAGTGAGGTAGTGAGGTGGGTGCGGTTCTTTTTTTGCACAAAGGAGGGAGGTGGTAGACTAAGTGGTGCATTCGCTAAATACGCATTACTTTGACTTTGAAGGAGAACTTCTGGGAGCAACGAGGTGGCTGATGACGACGTCGCCTCCCCCAAACGAAGGGATGCTTATGCGCATTCCAGTAGGCCGTAGCTGCCTCAACCGCATCCTCGACCTGCTGCCAGGTGATCCCCGCGTCGACCTTTTAACGCGAGCGAACGCAGGACCTTCCACCAGGGTTCGATCAAGTTCAGATAGGCCGCATAGGTGGGTTGATACACGAACTCCCAGCGCGGATGATGGAGCATGAACAGCAGCAGGTCGCGGCAATGATGCATCTGCAGATTGTCCATGATGGCGTAGATGCGCTCTTTGTCGGCTGGGATGTGTTCGTCCACGTAGCAGAGGAAGTCCACAAAATGTACGGTGCAGCGGCGCGGGTAGCACTGCGTCCAGCAGTCCCCGGTGGTCTCCCACAACGCCCCATACACGTAGCCCTTGGCTCTGCGCCCATAATCGATCTCTTGTTTGGCCCGCTCGGCTGGACGAACCTTCACGTCGATCGCCTCCTGGCCCACATAGCTCTTGGCCGCCACCGGCCCCATCTCATCGATGTCTAGGATGACGCTGTTGCTTGGAGGCTCTGTTCTGAGGGCTTCGATGGCCCCCTTTTTTTCACGAACTCCGGGTCGAGTCGTTCCCCAAACCAGGTCTCCTGCTTGCGCCAGCGCAAGCCTTCCTCCTGCAAGATCTCAAAGATGCGCGTCTTCTTCATTGGCAGGCCCAGCTGCTCACGTACGTAGGCAGCCAGCCGCTCGAAGGTCCAACTGCCGTAGGGCAGGCCCAACTCGCTGGGCCGGGTGCGTGCGGCTTGCAGCACGCGCGCTTTGTGCTCTGCTGTGTAGCGCGAAGGCGCACCAGAACGCGGGGCATCCTCTAAGCCTGCTAGCCCGGCCTGCTCAAAGCGCTTGAACCACTTGCGGATCGTGTTTTCATGGAGGCCCAGAACCTCGGCAATGTGTGGCACGCTCTGTCCTTCCCTTCCCAACTGCAGAATCTTGGCCCGTTCCACCAGACGCGCCGAGGCGGTCTGCGAACGCGACAGTTTCGCGATCACCCGCTGCTCTTCTGGCGTGAAGGGGCGTAAGCACAACGGCGTTCGCATCTCTGGCTCCTTCCTGCTCTCTTTGCTTGTTCCTCCTTTCTATTCTACCATGCTTTTGCCGAATGCACCACTAAGTATCTGCTCAGGATAAACAATCTCAGTGTCACCCTCGTATCCTTGCTCTAACACTTCCACCTTAACCGCTCCTACTCTGTACCGGGTCGATGCCCACACATCCTTAATCTTCCCTCTCCACTCGCGTTCAAGGTTCTTAGGCGATTGACTTGATGGAAGATGGTACACAATCACCCTACCGGGTTTAAGCTGCTCTAGTTGGATATTTGGCCCCTGCTCCATGACTCGGTTTACCTCCCTTATGCATCTTGTGTAATGTGTTCATATATGTGCGCACATTCTATTATGTAATTTTATGCATAGTCCCGTAAACTCTGGGTTGCTGGTACACTTGGCCTATCAAGCGAGGGAAGAGTATATGGTACGTTTGAGGGTCAAGGAGATACTGAAACAGAGAAAGATAAGCATGGGGAAGCTATCACGCATGTCTGATGTGTCTTTCACCACCATACGCCGTATATGCAACGATCCATCATACAGCCCAACTTTGAATACTCTGGTAAGGATCGCTAAAGCTCTGGGCGTTAAAGTGGATGACCTCTATGAGGATATACCAGACGATCCCACATAGAGGAAGCCCCGAACACGCGCGACACGTGCCGGGGCTTCCCCCCTAATGGCCTATTCCTTGTCTTCGGCTTTATCGATCCACCCTGCTTATATCCCTTTGCCCCTCTGGACGCTCCCCTACCGCTTTCAGGTACTCCAATAACCCCTGTATCGCTTCCTGGTTTAACACGATTTGGGTATCTGGGTCGGTTTCAGAGGTGATATAGAGCTTCCCATTGAGAGATGAAATGTAGTGGCATCCCTTCTCCTTGCGTCTCACCTGACCGCGAAGCGATAGCTGCGCAGTGCCTTTCGTCTCGGCTGACCGCGCAGCGGTAGCGACGCAGTCGCGTTGCCGAGACGGGCAAGAACCAGCGTTGGTGAGACGGATAAGTGCCAGCGGGCGCCAGGTTCCGACCTCTCAAATCAATAGGGACAGAGCACTGGGGTTTATTGTTTCCGTTTCTTGAGCGGCTGACCAAGGCTCATCAGGAACATCACACTTTTTCCTGCTGCATGAGGGAGAAGAACGTAGTCGCCTCGTCGTCGAAGAAGGTGAGTCCTGTGGCGCCAGACATAAGCAGAGACAAGCACGCCGGAGAAGAGGGTTACGTAAGTGGCATTGATGCATGCTAAGAAGGGGTAAATAGCTAGATTGTGATATTTGCCTCTTGACAGTGCGTACATATGAATGTACACTTAGATGTACAGGAAGATGTAGTGTAAAAAGGGTGTACAAGAAGAACGGAGGTCTAGAGATGAGTCGTCTCGCAGACAATACGGGTACGACGATACCCGTTACTAAATTAAGAGAGGAGTTAATGCACTTGCCAGAGCTTCTGAACAAAAGCGAGCAGGTGATAGTAACAAGCCGTGGTCATCCAGTGGCAACTATTGT
>Ga0137393_10000493_pt1 | contig 23511 bp, 25 predicted proteins | sample 15con2h34BmetaG_FD_101396 | JGI IMG/M metagenome (GOLD analysis project Ga0137393, IMG submission 101396) | Vadose zone soil microbial communities from Angelo Coast Range Reserve, California, USA - 15con2h3.4B metaG | ecosystem: Environmental > Terrestrial > Soil > Vadose zone > Saprolite...
AAACCAATGACCCCCAGCCTAAGCACGCGATGAGTGGCATTTTTCTTGAGACCTAACGGGACGCGTGTTGAGCGTCATCCGCGACGAGACGCGAGCCGCCAAGGGGCGCATCAGCGTCCCCGAGGTCGGCTCAAGCCGGTTGCTGATGCGGCTCGTTATGTGCAGTGGCAAGTTCGTCATATGTTTAATGCCTAATGGAGCGCGCATTGAGCCGCACCCAGAGGACGTTGAGATACACGGAGCATATCATAACCGACGCACGGGTAGCAGCCGCGCGTAGTGTGCGCGGTGTCAGTTCAAACGAGGGTTGGCCGGTGCGCAGCGCCGGCCAACCCGAGTCAGCGTTCAATACATGTCTCATTGGGTGGACGCGCTACGCGACAGCCCAATAACGAGTTCACCGGCGCACCGCCCAATTGTTGCTAAGCAGAGCTGCTTCATGAGCTTGCTTTTGCGGTTCAGGTTCAAGCTGTTGATAGATTGTGCTGATGTACCCACTTATATTGCAGATAATCCTCTGGTTTTACCGTAAACTTTATTGAATTCTCTGTATTTTCATCCTCAAACCGTAAAGACTTAATAAAATTAACGACACCAGCACCTCTTTTATGAGTAGTGACTTCTAAGTAAATATGCGGTTTTTTTAATAAGGTTTCTAACGCGCTTTCCGGAACCATGAGCCGCATATATTCCATATCAGCAATCTTATAAACAAGGTAGCGGAAAAAAATTTCCTGAAATTGTGGTGTGTCTTTGTTCAGAATTACACGCCTTGAAAAATCACACCCGATCAGAAAGGCGTCAAAACCTTCTGCCGGCACCGTGTCAGTGTATTGATAGTTTTCAACTTTGATACCACGCAACGCTTTTTTGTAATTTTCCAGCATACCTGCCGAAGCCTCTTCCTGTTTGTGTTTATGCACCTCCCAACACGGATGAATTGGCCAAGGTTCCCCTAGAAGATCAAATAGAACACACCCGCCATTTTCATCTCGATGAAAATACACTTCATCTCCACACCACCAACAGTTACTGGGGAATGTAACTTTTCCAGTGTATAGCCAATAAAGAGGACCCTCATTGCTAGACTTTTTAGCTTCTCTATTTTGACACGCATGGTCGAAGATATGGGACCGATCCTCTACAATTGATCCAGATCTGTAATGTCCTGCAACCCAAGTTCTGTCACGATAATGTCCCGTTACCCGGGTTCCACTTCTTTTGTGCATTTTTCCTTCCTTCGCCGGGAAACTATGACGCCGAATGTGAGGCGCGGCTCTCTTGCCACTTCTTGAACGAGGATTGGCTTTCGCCCGAGGGCTTCCCCAAGATCAGATTTTCTATACTAATATCTTCGTCGAGGTCTGACCAGTGGATACCTTCGCCTTGCCCAATCAGCCGCCAGTGATTGCGCTCTTCCTGTGTGCCATGTAAGAGCCGTGGGAACCAGGCGAGCGGAACCGAGATCGTCCGACCATCAGCGAGATCAACTGTCAGGGTGTCATCAGTCACTGTAATGTGACGCGCCCTGGCTTGTCGGATTTCAAAAGCCAAAGAACTTATTTCAGTTCCATTCACGCTAACCGGTGCGCGCTGATTTTGCGCGCGTCCGTGTTGAGCGTGCGGTTATTAGAGGTCGCGTGTGATGCTCAGCATAGGCATCGAGAAGCCGTCTGATCATTCGCTGATATTGCGTGTTGTGCTTTCGCGCCTCGCTCTTAAAAAACTCGACGCTACGCTTGCTCAAGGCAATCGTCACCTTTACCCCTTCCTCATGGAAGACGAGGTCCTCCGGATGAGGAAGAAAGTCAGGTATGACCTTGAGGTTTCCGAGAGGTTCGTCGGTATATTTGATTTTCACGCTCATAAATTTTCTTACCTTTCCGCCAATAGCCCGCGCCGAAGATTCGGATAACGCCATTTCGATATGTGAAGCGAACCGTCATGACACCGCTTTCGACCAAGCCAAAACAGTAATACCGCCGCTCGCTCGAGCTGTGGGAGAGGTCTTCGGCGATGACGCGGCGGGGGTCGGCGAAAGCGAACTGTGCTATCGCGAACGGGACGCTATGTTTTTCTTGGTTCTCCCGATCCTTCTTTGGGTCCCACTCGAACCGGGCCTTGGCCATAAAGCAAGGCTAGCATAGATCTGGGTACTTAGCCATAGGTTCATATGGCTGAGGAACCCGTGGTGACCTCTAAAAATATGTGTTATTCATTAAGGTCTTACAGTTATTTTTGCTCGGCCTATTTCTGCCGATCCAGTCGGATTGTTCATCCGTCGGAATGTTCATGCTTATGGCGATGATGAATATCCGGATAATGCGAGTGGCTATGGGCCAATGAATCATAGGCATGAAAATGCGTGTGCGGCTCGGATCCATTCCAGGTGAAGTCGTGCTGGTGTTGATGGTGGGCGTCGTGCACATGGGGATGGGTATGCGCCAAGGCTTCGTGGACATGAAGATGGGCGTGACGCTCGGCGACATGCAGCCAGAGACCGAGCACCATTAACACAAACGCCGGCCAAAATAAAAGACTGGCCTGTTCATGCAGCCCTACGAGCGCCATGATGGCGCCGATAAAAGGAGCGGCGCTAAAATACGCGCTGGTGCGCGCGGCGCCGATATGGCGCAAGGCAAAAATGAACAAGACCAGGCTTAGCCCGTAACCAAAAAATCCGACTACACCGGCAAGCAAGGTTAGCGACCATTCCGGCAAGGCCGCGCCGCTGATCAGGCCGAGGGCGAGGTTCAGCGTGCCCGCAATCAAGCCTTTAATTGCCGCAATTTGCACCGGATTGCTCGCCGCGATCTTGCGCGTAAGATTATTATCCACTGCCCAGCATAAACAAGCGGTGGCAATCACGATGGGCCCGAGCGGGAGGCTGAATTCCGGCTTTCCCGTCCAGGATAATAAGATCGATGCCAGCGTAATCGCAGCTACGCCTAAGGCGATCCGGCGATCGAAGTTCTCTTTAAAAATGAACCAGGCCAATAACGTGGTAAATATCCCTTCCAGATTCAACAATAGCGACGTGGTCGAGGCCGGGGTAAAACCCAGACCGAACATCAGCAACACCGGCGCGAGTATGCCGCCGAACAGGATGCTGCCGCCAAACGCCAACGCATCGGCGCGTTTAAGCGGCGCCTCGCACGGCACCGCCGTGTACACGCGCTGCCACCAAAACCAAGCGATTAAGCCTACGCCGGAGCCGAGATAAAACAGCCCCGCCAATAGTACCGGCGACAGATCCCCCAGCAACATTTTGGCAAACGGAGTGCTGGCGCCGAACAACACCGCCGCCGCAAGCGCCTGGATAATGCCGGGATTAAGCTGTGCTTTCCCTCTCGTTTGATGGATGTTCTCCTGCATCGCCTTATTTTTGACCGGCCTTGTTTGAAAGTCCAATACTGAGATCCGCGCTTTTTTACCGGCACAACCGTTTTTCCTATAAACTACGTCCAGGTATAATGGTTAAACTACAGAAAATAGCCAGGCGCGCCAGCGCCCTTCTAATGTAGGCGTCCTGTCACAGACTAATCGATGGCACGTTTATCTTTGCGAAGACTATTAAGGCCCAGGCTGCTCGGCGTCTGGTTGCTCACCTTCCTGGTGATTTTCGTTCTCTATCTTGATTTCACCATACGCACGCAATTCGAGGGCAAGCGCTGGGCATTGCCGGCGCGCGTGTATGCGCGACCCCTGGAGTTGTATCCCGGCATGAAATTAAGCGCGGAACAATTAACCGCGGAACTGACCGCGCTCGGCTATCGCCGCGATACCGCAAATGAAGAACCGGGCACATTCCGGCGTACTAAAGACGAGCTCGAAATTGTCTCGCGCCCTTTCCGGTTTTGGGACAGCGCGCAAGAGTCGCGGCGGTTACGCGTTGAATTCAACGGCTCCCGGCTGGCCGTCCTGCATGACTTGGAAACCCATATTCCCCTAAACCTGGCGCGGCTCGACCCGCTGCTGATCGGCAGCATTTATCCCGCGCATAATGAGGATCGGGTGCTGGTCCGGTTGAATGAGGTGCCGCTCGATCTAGTCAGGGCACTGGTCACGGTGGAGGACCGCAAATTTTATTCGCACCACGGCATTGACCCGCGCGGCATAGCGCGCGCCCTGCTTGCCAATCTCCGCGTCGGAAACGGCGTCCAGGGCGGCAGCACGCTGACGCAACAACTGGTAAAAAATTTCTACCTGACCGCCGAACGCACGTTGCGCCGTAAGGCGGTTGAAGTCATTATGGCGATGCTGCTGGAACTCCATTATCAGAAGGATGAGATTCTGGAAGCCTATGTGAACGAGATCTATCTCGGCCAGGAAGGCGGCCGTGCCATCCATGGGTTCGGTCTTGCCAGTCAGTTTTATTTCGCGCGGCCCTTAAACCAGTTACAACTTCCACAAATCGCCCTGTTGATCGGTTTGGTGAAAGGGCCTTCTTATTACGATCCACGCCGCCACCGCGAGCGAGCGCTTGCGCGCCGTAACCTGGTGTTGACGGAACTGGCGGGCAAGGGCTTCATCGATCAAGAGCAAATGATAGCAGCCAAGGCCGCGCCTTTGGGCGTGACCAGCAAGGCGCCGAGCGGGGCCTCGCCCTATCCGGCGTTTCTTGATCTCGTCCATCGCCAATTGCGGCGCGATTACCGCGAGCAAGATTTACGCTCGGAAGGCCTGCAAATCTTCACCACCCTTGATCCGCAGATCCAGCGGGTCGCCGAAAAGGCGCTCGCTGCGCGCTTATCGCTGCTGGAAAAACACCGCGGCATGTCGGCCAAAATGCTGGAGGGAGCGATCGTCGTAACCAGCATTGAGAACGGCGAGGTATTGGCGCTGGTCGGCGGGCGCGATGCCCGGTTCGAGGGATTTAACCGCGCGCTGGATGCGGAACGCCAGATCGGCTCGCTGATCAAGCCGGTGATCTACCTCACTGCCTTAGAGCGCCCCACTTCCTATACGCTGGCAACATTGCTCGACGATGGCCCGCTGGTTTGGCGCGAGCGCGGAACCAAAGACTGGACGCCGAATAATTACGACAAAAAGTCCCACGGCGAAGTGATGCTGCAAACGGCATTGGCCAATTCTTATAACCTTTCCACCGCACGCCTGGGATTAGCCATCGGCATTCCGCAAATCATGGAGAACCTCCACCGTCTTGGCGTGGAACGCGAACTGGCGCCCTACCCTTCCACCTTGCTCGGCTCCAGCAATCTCACGCCGCTTGAGGTCACACAAATGTATCAGACGCTCGCAAGCGGCGGATTCCGCATGCCGCTGCGCGCGATTCGCGAGATTCTTACGGTCAACGGCGAGCCCTTACAGCGTTACCCGTTAGCGGTCGAACAAACGATTGAACCGGCGCCCAGCTATCTGCTGACTACGGCATTACAAACCGTCGTGCGCGAAGGCACGGCGCAGGCGCTCAACCAATATTTGTCGCCCGACTTGCATATCGCCGGCAAAACCGGTACCACTGACGATCTGCGCGACAGTTGGTTCGCCGGCTACACCGGCGATCGCTTGGCTATCGTCTGGGTGGGGCGGGACGACAATCGTTCGGCCGGTCTCACCGGCGCGAGCGGCGCAATGACGGTATGGGGTGATATGATGGCCCAGCTTGATCCGGAACCGCTGTTGCCGGCACAACCGGAAAACATCGAATACGTATGGATCGATCCGGTTACGCATTTGCGCGCCGACAAAGACTGCCAGGGCGCTGTGGAATTGCCGTTTATTCGGGATTCCGCGCCGGATGAAACTTCACCGTGCGTATCGCGTTCGCCGATGAAGGCGATTAAAGGCTGGTTTAGGAGATTATTCGAACGATGACGCGGAAGATCTATGGATTAATTACCTTGAGCCTGCTGCTCGCCGGCTGCGCCGGGCAGCCTTCTTCTGACGACACGTCGCCGCCGGTTTCCGATAAAGGCGCGGTGGTAGCGCTGTTTGACAGCGCAAAAGCCGATGCCACTTCCGGCAAGCTTGATACCGCCGCCGCTGCGTTGGAGCGCGCCCTGCGTATCGAACCGCACAACCCGGCGCTCTGGCACGAGCTCGCCAAACTCCGATTACAACAACGACAGTTCGATCAGGCGGCGAGCCTGGCGGCGAAATCCAATGCCTGGGCCGGGAACAATAAATCGTTGCGCGCCGGCAACTGGCGCATCATCGGTGAGGCGCGCGCACAAAAGGGCGATGATCAAGGCGCACAAAATGCTTTCAATAAGGCCGCCGAACTGGAAAAATAATGCCCGAATGAACGGACGCTAGGGAATTCACAAAACTATGGCCGTATCCAAGCAGCTTGCCGATGCAAAAATATTGCGCGCGTTGGTTCCCATCAGTTCACTGATCCCGGCTAATTTTCAAAAACTCGCGGAGAAAACTTTCGTTGAACAATTGCCGGCGAAAGAGCAGCTATTCAAACAGGGCGACATCGATAACTGGACCTTTTATCTGTTATCCGGCGAGCTAGTCCTGTCTGCAGATAACAACAGCATCAGCCGTAATCTTATTGGCGGCAGTGAAGTGACTAAACATCCGCTTGTGCCGCAACAGCCGCGCCAATTGACGGCGACGGCGAGAACGCCAGTAAGCTTCATTCGCGTGGACTCACAATTGCTGGATTTATTACTCACCTGGGATCAACAGGTTACCGGCTACGAAGTGACCGAATATGAGGGCGACGCCAGCGACGCCGAATGGATGATCAAGTTACTGCAAACCAAGGCATTTTTGCGATTACCCGCGGCCAATATCCAAACCCTGTTTTCCCGTTTGCAAGAAACTCCGGTCAAAGCCGGACAGGTGGTTATTAACCAAGGCGACAAAGGTGATTTCTACTACATCATTAAACAAGGCCGCTGCCAGGTTGCGCGCAAGGCATCGGAAACAGCGGCGGGCGTGGTCCTTGCGGAATTAGCCGAGGGCGACAGTTTCGGTGAAGAGGCGCTATTATCCGATGTGCCGCGAAACGCCAGCGTCAGCATGTTGCAAGACGGCATGCTGATGCGCCTGGCGAAAACCGACTTCCTGCAATTATTGAAAGAACCGTTATTAAATTGGGTAGCGCAAAGCGAAGGCGTGGCGATGGTTAAGGCCGGCGCCGGCTTATTGGATGTGCGCCTGGAAAATGAATATAAAAATGCCAACATCAAGGGCAGCATCAACATCCCTTTATATAGGTTGCGTTTAAAGGCGGACAGCCTCGATATAAAGCGCAGATACGTGATCTACTGCGATACCGGCAGGCGCAGCTCGGCAGCCGCATTTTTGCTTAGCGAACGCGGATTCGAAGCGTATGTTCTTAAAGGCGGCTTAACTGCGCTCGCCAAGCCGCCGCCGACAAAAAATGGTTGAGCCATGGTCTTTAAACTGATCGGGGTAAAGCTCGCCGACAATCTGTTATGAATTCAACCCCTGATGCCGCGTATTTGTCAATCTCGACCGTTGTCGCCTGCTCATTCAATTTGGCTGAAGTGTTATGGCTCCAATCTGTTGCATCGATGAACTAACCCTCCGCGTCAACTCACCTTTATCTTGGCCTACCGGACCCATTCCACATATTCCTTGAACCATTTCCTGCATCATGCGCATTTGCTCCTGCATGATACGCATGTGCTCTTGGGTCAATTCCCGCAGCTTGGCGGGATCTTGCGTCTCCTGAATTTTATGCATTAATTCATGCATGCTGATCAGGTTTTGCTGCGCCTGCTGCATCATTGGGTCTGTAGGTAAAGTCATTGGCGATGAACCGGGTGGCAGGGTCGATTCAGCCCATACGAAAAATGCAATCAGCGCTGCGACAAAAAAACCGGCAAATAAGATTAAACGTGCATTGAGCACCATGGCAAACCTCTTTTTTGCTAAATCTTGTGCCCCGGAAATAGATGAATCTGCCAGCTTACTCGTCTGTTGCGCTTGCTCCCTCCGACTTAAGCCTGTCTTCAATCAGACTCTCAATACAGTATTTTGATTCGTGAAACTTTTAAAAGCAGGAGGCAGTAATGAATAAAAAGTATCTCTTCATCGGCGTTCTATTAATTCTGGGTGTAACCGGGTGCAGCAGCAAGGCGGGGAATATAGGTCTCGGCGCTGGCGCAGCCGGAGCCGCCTACGAATATTCCAATAAAAGAGCGCTGGAAAAACTCGATAAAGACTACCAGGAAGGAAAAATAACCAAAGAGGAATATGACCGCCGGCGCAAGGATATCCAAAGCCACTCGATCATTTATCGCTAGCAGGCGAGGACCAGGATGTCCGAGTCAAAAAGGCCACGGATGGACTTTTTCAACAGCCTGGTAGACAAGACCTTGGTCTGAATCCTTCTCACCGTTATTTTGCTATAGGAAAGGTTTGCTTAACATGGATGGTGCAATGAAATCACGGCTCTTTATCGTCATAACAATATTGGCAGTACCTCTGCTCGGATGCTCCAAAAAAGAGCAAACTCCCGCCCCTAAAACCGCGCCCATGGCATTCACGGCTGCCTCTGCGGCAATGGAATTTCAGGGGTTAATAATAAATGCCGCGAACTTAGACCCACAAAACTTCCTACTTAAAATCGCTGCGCTTAAAACCGCCGCCCAAGAGTCTGCAGACAAACCAAACGTCGCTAAAGGCCAACAAGTGTATAACAACGTTTGCGCTGCTTGCCATGCCACGGGGGTCGGTGGTGCGCCTAAAATAGAAGACAAAACCGATTGGGCTCCCCGGATTAAGCAGGGAGACAAGGTTTTATTTGAACATGCGAAAAACGGTTTTACCGGCAAGAAAGGCGTCATGCCGCCAAAAGGTGGTAATCCTAATATCGGCGATGCAGACCTAAAGAATGCTATCGCCTATATGAAGAGCAAAGCCAAATCGTAAATAAAGCGCGAGCTTGCTGGCGGCGGCTCTAAACCGCAGCCAGCAAGTTCGCTGGGTTGCTTTAATTGATTTGAAAAGATTGATTTGAAGTAAAAAATAAGAAAAAAGAAATTAAGGCCGACTTGAACTGCCCGTGCTTCCTCCCGTGCTGTCGCTACTGCTACCGCTGCCGCCGCTACTTCCACTGCTGCTGCCTCCCGACTGGCTGGGAGAGCTTGGTGAGCTTTGGTTTTGCGTCCCACTGCTGCCGCTGCCCCCACTCGAGCTGCTGCCGGCCGCGGGTTGTTTTGATCGACTCGACATATTGCTATCACATGCCGACAGCATGGGAATCATGACAAACATAAGTAAAGCGAGAGATGTGATTTTCTTCATTTCCATGCCTCCATGTTGTGAACGCATGAAGCATAACAACATCTTCCCTGCCTGGTATGAGACTTTTGGGTGAGCTTATGCTGCCATGCTCGGCGTCATCATTAGTCAGGCAGATCGACTCTTATTTTAGAAGGGAATATCATCATCAAAATCATCCGTTCCCGACGGTACGGCGCCGGTGGCGCTCTTAGCGGCGTTTTTATTTTCTGGATGACCGGGATCTTGGTTATAGTTATCACTGCCAGGCTGGCCCAAACCGTTGCGCGAACCCAGCATTTGCATTTCGCCTGCCACCACTTCCGTGGTATAGCGGTCTTTGCCGTCCTTATCCTGCCATTTGCGCGTCTGCAAGCGCCCCTCAACATAAATCTGAGCGCCTTTCTTTAAATACTCACCGGCGATTTCAGCAAGACGTCCGAAGAACACTATCCGATGCCACTCGGTTTTTTCTTGCTTTTCACCCGTAGTCTTGTCTTTCCAGGATTCAGAGGTGGCGAGCGAGATATTCGCCACCGCGCTGCCGTTAGGGGCATAACGGATTTCCGGATCTTTGCCCAAATTGCCGACTAGAATAACTTTATTAACACCGCGCGCCATGGTTGTGTCCTCCGCGTTGTATCAAAGAGTTGTATGCCTCGGAAATGTCGATGTCTCTTTGATGAGTTTAGGGTAGTCCATATTAGTCGGATTTGCCCGGCTTCTGCAAGGCGGCTCGTCAGACGATTAGCCGGCTATTGAAAAACTCGTTTTTCAATAGCCGGCGGTGCGGTATAGGGACGTACCGCCATTGTTCAAACACGCTAAGTGTTTGAACAATGAAGCAAAGCAAAAACCGTGCTTTTTGCTTTGCGTGTTGAAAAATGCCACGGATGGACTTTTTCAACATCCTCTTTAGGCCTGAAAATGCGATAAATCCATGGCCTGCTCGCTAAAAAGCGCGGGATCTACCTTAAGATAAACCACACCTTCTTCCGGGATCACCACTGCCTCGGCCACGCCCGGTATCGCCGCGAGTTGCCGCGCTAACGCCTGCGGCTGCTGTAGCTGCTTGGATTTTAAGGGCAAAATATGGGTTACTAAAAACTTCGGCTCAGGCATGGTAAGGGCTAGCAAAAACCAGCCGACCAGCACCAGCAGAGCAAAAAGGAATACGCCGCCTATGCCCACGTGGCCATGCACTAAGCCGCCTAAACTACCGCCGGCAAACGCGCCTAAGAATTGCGCGGTGCTGTAGACACCGATGGCGGCGCCCTTGCTTTCCACCGGCGCCAGGCGCGATACCAGCGACGGCAGCAGCGCTTCTAACAGATTCAAAGCGGAAAAAAACAGCCAAAGTCCCGCTGCTAATCCCGCTAGAGAATGATAGCCAAAAAAGAAAATCGACTCCGCCCCGATCAGTACGAATACGGCCGCGGCCAATGTCTTGCTCATCTTTTGCTTGCGGTTGGCGAAAAGAACGAACGGTGCCATGGTCACGAGCGAAGCCAGTATAGTCGGCAAGTAAATCCGCCAATGCTGATTGACTGGCAGCCCTGCGTTTTCAACCATAGCGCCCGGCAACACGACAAACATCGCGGTCAAAACCAAATGCAAACAGAAGATGCCGATATCCAACCGCAACAGATGGCCATTCTTTAAGGTGCGGGCGAATTGCGCCAGCTTCGGCCCGGCGCGCTGCGTGCGCACGGGGGTGGGGACGCCAAAAAACAATAGCCCGATGGCGGCTAAAGCCAGCACGGCGATCAGCCAAAATATCCCTGGTACGCCGATCAGCCTGTTTAATAGCGGGCCCAGCACCATGGACAGGACAAAGGCCACGCCGATGGTGATGCCGATCACCGCCATGGCTTTGGTGCGTTGCTCTTCCGAGGTCAAGTCAGCGGCCAAGGCCATCGCGGCGGCGGCAATGGCGCCCGCGCCCTGAATCGCGCGACCTATAATTACACCGGTGATTGAATCGGAAACCGCGGCAACTACGCTGCCGCAGGCGAAGATAAGCAAACCCGCGGCAATGACGGGTTTGCGCCCAATGTGGTCAGACAGGGTGCCGAGCGGGATTTGCAATATTGCATTGGTCAAGCCATAGATCCCTAAGGCCATACCAATGAGGAAAGGCGTATTGCCCTGTAGCTGAGCGGCATAGAGGCTGAAAACCGGCAGGATTAGAAACAACCCTAAAATGCGCAAACCATAAATACCGGCCAGCACCGCCACCGAACGCCGCTCAAGGCGGGTCATGGGTTGATTCTTTAAGAGAATTTTACGCATGCTTTACAATAGGCAATATTTGGCAGGATATTGGAAAACTCCGTTTTTCAACATCCTGTGAGCGCCATTCCAGCTCAAGCAAATGAATAATGCCAGGGGATTTGTTGTCTTTGCCTTATACCTGCAATTCGCCGTATAGTAACAGGTTAACCTTACGCTAGGAAATACTTATGGAGAGTATACGCATCCGCGGGGCGCGTACCCATAACCTCAAAAATATCGACGTCGACTTACCGCGTGACAAGCTAATCGTCATTACCGGCCTGTCCGGTTCCGGCAAGTCTTCGCTTGCCTTTGATACCCTTTATGCCGAGGGGCAACGCCGCTATGTGGAGTCTCTCTCGGCGTATGCGCGCCAGTTTCTTTCTCTTATGGAAAAGCCCGATGTCGATTTAATTGAAGGCTTGTCCCCGGCGATTTCCATCGAACAAAAATCGACTTCGCATAATCCGCGTTCGACCGTGGGCACGGTCACCGAAATCTACGATTACCTGCGGTTATTGTTCGCCCGCGTCGGCGAGCCGCGTTGCCCGCAGCATAACATCGGTTTAAATGCGCAAACCGTCAGTCAAATGGTGGACCAAGTGATGGCCCTGGGCGAAGGCGTAAAACTCATGTTATTGGCCCCGGTTATTCAGGAGCGCAAAGGCGAAAACCTGCAGTTATTGGAAGAATTACGCGCCCAGGGTTATGTGCGGGCGCGCATCGACGGCACGGTGGTGGAGCTGGAACATCTGCCCACCCTGGAAAAAAACCGCAAACACACGGTTGAGGTGGTGATAGACCGCTTAGTGGTGCGCGCCGGCCAGCAACAGCGTCTGGCCGAATCATTCGAAACCGCGCTCGCCTTGGGAGGTTCGCTGGCACGCGCCGTTACCCTGCCGGACGACGACTCCAGGGATGGAGGAGGTAGAACGGTGCCTGGAGCAACCGTCGAGGATGCGGACCCCGGACAAAAACCAAGCAAGCCAAAAGAGTATTTATTTTCTGCGCGCTATGCCTGCCCGCAATGCGGCTATAGTCTTTCCGAATTAGAACCGCGGCTTTTCTCTTTCAATAATCCGGCCGGGGCCTGTCCCACTTGCGACGGCCTCGGTGTCCGGCAATTCTTTGACCCGGCGCGCGTCATCAGCGATGCCTCGCTCAGCTTGCCGGCGGGCGCCATCCGTGGTTGGGACCGGCGAAACGGGTTCTATTTTCAAATGCTGGAGAGCCTGGCAAAACATTACAACTTCGACATTGACACGCCGCTGGCAAAACTGCCCAAACGCATGCGCGAAGTCATCCTCTACGGCAGCGGCGAAGAACAGATCGCGTTCACCTATTTTAGCGGAAACGGCGGTAAATACCGCCGGAAACATCCGTTCGAAGGCGTGATTCCGAACATGCAACGCCGCTACCGGGAAACGGATTCACAAACCGTGCGCGAGGAACTTGCCAAATACCTAAGCACGCAGCCGTGCGAGGAGTGTGAGGGCAGCCGCCTGCGCCTTGAGGCGCGCAATGTCTTCATCGACGGCAACGCGATTCATCATCTTACCCAGATGCCGATCACGATGGCGCGCGATTTTTTCTTAAAGCTGCGCCTGCTAGGCAATCGCCGTGAGATCGCCGATAAAATCGTTAAAGAGATCAACAACCGGCTGGGCTTTTTAGTCAATGTCGGCCTGGAATATTTGAGCCTGGCGCGTTCCGCGGAGACGCTGTCCGGCGGCGAGGGGCAACGCATACGGTTGGCGTCACAGATCGGCGCCGGCTTGGTGGGGGTGATGTATGTCCTGGACGAGCCCTCTATCGGCTTGCATCAGCGCGATAACGCGCGTTTACTCGAGACCCTGCGGCATTTACGCGATCTCGGTAATACCGTGATTGTGGTCGAGCACGATGAAGAGGCGATCTGCAGCGCCGATCATGTTTTGGACATCGGCCCCGGCGCCGGCGTGCACGGCGGATACGTTGTCGCCCAAGGCCACTGGGAAGAAATAGCGAAAACACCGGCCTCCATCACCGGCCGCTATTTAAGCGGAGCGGAAGAAATCCCTATTCCGGAAGTACGGAAAGAAAATGATTCAAAACAGCAATTAATTATCCATGGCGCGAGCGGTAATAACCTGCGCAATCTGGATGTCGCTATCCCCATCGGGCTAATGACTTGCGTCACCGGCGTCTCCGGCTCGGGTAAATCCACGTTGATCAACGACACCCTCTATGCGCTTGCGGCCAAACATTTATATGGCAGCAATGTTGAGCCGGCGCCTTGCCGGCGTATTACCGGGCTGGAGCAGTTCGATAAAGTGATAGACATCGATCAAAGCCCGATCGGGCGCACGCCGCGCTCGAATCCCGCCACCTACACCGGCTTATTCACTCCCCTGCGTGAGCTGTTTGCCGCCACACCCGAAGCCCGCGCGCGCGGTTATACCCCGGGACGCTTCTCTTTCAATGTGCGCGGCGGGCGCTGCGAGGCCTGCCAGGGTGACGGCTTGATCAAAGTCGAAATGCATTTCCTGCCCGACATCTATGTCCCCTGCGATGTGTGTAAAGGCATGCGCTATAACCGGGAAACGCTCGAAATCCACTACAAAGGCAAAAATATCCATGAAGTTCTGACCATGACCGTAGAAACGGCGAATGTCTTCTTCCAGGCGATTCCGGTGGTCAAACGCAAACTTGAGACCCTGCTGGATGTGGGCCTGTCCTATATTACGCTGGGACAGAGCGCAACGACTCTATCCGGCGGCGAGGCGCAGCGCATTAAACTGTCGCGCGAGCTTTCCAAGCGCGACACCGGCAGCACTTTATATATTTTAGATGAGCCCACTACCGGCTTGCATTTTCACGACATTAAACAATTATTGGCGGTACTGCATCGTCTGCGCGACCACAACAACACCATTATCGTGATCGAACACAATCTCGACGTCATTAAAACCGCCGATTGGATCATCGACTTAGGGCCGGAAGGCGGCGATGGCGGGGGGGAGATCGTCGCCGTCGGCACACCCGAAGAGATTGCGGAACATTCGATCTCTTATACCGGGCGCTATCTTAAACCGGTGCTCGGAAAAACCGGAGACTTGAAACGGAAAATAGGTTGATAATTCGGCGCTGGCATAATTTCGCGCCGTTTTCTGTTATTGGAAGGTAAACTTGCGGCCACAACCCGTCATTCAGAGAGCGGCGGAATCGGCCACCCCGGGCCGATGCATGGCCCGAAGACTCCCCGCAAAACCGCAATTTTCACCAAACACTCGTGCGATTGATTGCGATTGACTACTCGCCAGCTCAGCGATAGATTGATGGTTGGCGAAAAGGGGCGTTTAATTTCCCTATTCCCGGATCGCTCGCTTGCCTGCTGTTTGCGCTCAACGCCGACCGCGCCATTGTCAAGCAGGACCACTTCATCGACGCCGCTCGGAAGGAGGCGCCGTGATTCGCGCCGCGCTTCTCCTGGCCGCGGCGCCGGGGGAAGGACCATGGAAGACGGCATATTGACGAAGTTGACGGAAGTCTTTCGCGACGTTTTCGCCGACGATTCGCTGGTGCTTTCGCGGGAAATGAGCGCGACGGACATCGATGGCTGGGACAGCCTTGCGCACATTACTCTCATGCTCTCCGTGCAACGGGCCTTCCACGTCAGGCTTTCGGCTTCGGAAACCAGCCAATTGCAGAATGTCGGCGCGTTGATCGATCTGCTCCACTCGAAGCAGGGACATTGATTGATTTCGCGGCCTCGCGCAGCCGACAGGAACCTCGCGGCGCGATTGATCCAATGAGCGACGAACTGTTTGCGGAACTCTCCTGGCTGCCCAGGGCGCCTGGAGATTTTTCCGAAAGATGCAAGGCATTGATCGGTTCCGAGGGGCCGCAGGGCGAGCGCGTTCGCGCCCTTGCCTCCTACGCCCTCGACGAGAATAAGCTCAATCGTCTCGCGAAGGTCATCAACGCGCTTCGCGCAAGCCCTGGGGCGATTCATCCGCTGGCGCCGTTCCGCCTCGGGATCACGAGCAATGCCACGACCCATTACCTGGTGTCGCCGCTGATCGCGACGGCGGCCCGCCATGGGATCGCGCTGGAGTGCATCGAGGGGAAGTTCGACCAAAGCGCCCAGGAGGCACTGGATCCCGCTTCCGCCATCAACCGAGCCCGGCCCGACGCCGTGCTCCTCGCCCTCGATTATCGCGGCTTGCCTCTTCGATCGATGCCGGGCGACGCGGCGGGCGCCAGCCAGGCGATAGCCGCGGCACTCGAACAGCTCGACGCGATCCGCAACGGGTTCAGGGCCAACGGCGACGCGATCTGCATTCTTCAGACTTTGGCGCGGCCGGTCGAAACGAGCCTTGGAAGTCTCGACCTGGCCCTGCCGGGAACGCCGCGCCACTTGGTCGACGGGTTCAATCGCCGCTTGGTCGAGAGGCTCGGCGGCAGCCAGGACTTTCTCCTCGATGTCGCAGGCCTGGCCGAAAGTGTCGGCTTGGCCGAGTGGCACGACCCGACGCTGTGGAACATAGGCAAGATCCCATTCGCGAACAGGTTCCTGCCGGTCTACGCCGACTTCGTCTGTCGGCTCATCGCGGCGCTACGCGGCAAGAGCCGACGCTGCCTCGTCCTCGACCTGGACAATACGCTGTGGGGTGGCGTGATCGGCGATGACGGCTTGCCCGGCATCGTTCTTGGCCAGGGCGATGCCACCGGCGAAGCGTTTCTGAACGTGCAGCGCACGGCGCTCGAGCTGCGCGAGCGCGGAGTCGTGCTCGCGGTTTGCTCGAAGAACGACGATGAAACCGCGCGCGAGCCTTTCAGGAATCATCCAGAGATGCTGCTGCGCGAGCACCATGTCGCCATCTTTCAGGCGAACTGGAACGACAAGGCGACGAACATCCGCGCGATCGCCGAGGCGCTTTCGCTGGGGCTGGAGTCGATGGTCCTGCTCGACGACAGCCCCATGGAACGCGGCCTGGTCCGAGAGATTCTCCCGGAAGTCGCGGTACCGGAGCTGCCTGACGATCCCGCGCTCTACGCGCGCACCATGCTCGCAGCCGGCTATTTCGAGGCCGTAACCTTCTCGGCGGAGGACCAAAGGCGTGCCGACATCTATCAGGAGAATGCGCTTCACATCGCGCTGAAGGAAAGCGCGACCGGCATCGACGATTACCTGCGGTCGCTCGGGATGACGATCCATTTCCGTCCCTTCGACCCCCTGGGCCGGTCACGCATCGCGCAGTTGATCAACAAGTCGAATCAATTCAATCTCACAACGCGCCGCTATTCGGAGGCGCAGATCGCACGGCTCGAGAACGATCCGGCCTTTTTCACCCTCCAGGTCCGCCTGACGGATTCCTTCGGGGACAACGGCATGATCTGCGCGGTGATCTGCGCGCGAAACCAACAGGATTGGCAGATCGACACCTGGTTGATGAGCTGCCGGGTTCTCGGAAGAATGGTCGAGCACGCGGTCCTGGAAGAGATCGTGCGCAATGCCAGACTCCAAGGGATACGAAGGCTGATCGGCACCTATCTTCCTACCCAACGCAACAAGCTCGTGGAAGAGCACTACGGCCGGCTCGGCTTCGATCTGCTGGAGCGGGCGGACGATGGCGCCACCCGCTGGGAGCTTGCCGTCGACAAGTATCTTGCGCGAAATCCGCCAATCACCGTCGCGCAGTCCTGATGCCCCCCTGCGAGCAACTGCCTCCGCCGTTGAAGAGACGACCCACGGAATTCCCGAGCGCCTGGGCGACCACGTTCGTGCCCGCGGAGGTCCAGTGGGAGGTGTCGCGGAACAGCGCGGATACGTCGGGACGCGACGAGAATAGCTCCCGATTCGAGGCAACCATGACTCCCGGGCGCGAGGCATAGCGCTCGGCGATCGCTTTGTCGAGCCCCGCGTCGGTGACGCGCCCGCTGGCCGGATCGAAGCTCGCCTTCACCAGGATGAGAATCGGAACTCCGGCCTCCCGAACCTCTTCGACCGTGCGGTCGAGATTCGAGAGCATCTTCGGCATCCAGTACCGCGAGTCCGTCTTGCTCGCGATCGCGCCAATCTTCATCGCGAGCGGACCTTCCAGAGACGCCGCTCGAACGTCCTCCGGCAGCCATTGCCAGTAGAGCCTCTCCAGCTTGGAGAGCTTGACGCGGCCCAGGAACGGAAGCTGGTCCACCCAATGGCGCGGGTGCCAGGAGTGATATTCCATATACCTTTCCCACTCGCGACTGTCTTCGTATTCAGTCGTAATGCCGGCGTGATAGATGATGAGGTCGGGATGGAATTCGAGCGCCTTGTCGATCACTACGTGCTTGCGGCGGGAACCGTAGCCGGGGCTCGACAAGTTCCACACCTCCGTGCGCATCGCGCAGCGCTCGCTCAACTGCCTGCGGAGCGTTTCGGTGACGGAGCCATCGAGCGACGGGCCGCGCGCGGCCGAGTCCCCGATCACCATGATTCGCTTCCAGCCCGGCAGCTTCGCCTGCGGGTATCGCTGCGTCCAGAATCTCCGTGACGACGCCGTCGTGATCGCCACGAACGACCCCTCGACCGAGAAGGACGCATCCCGGGAATAGCCGAACGCGTTGCGCTCGGCGGAAGACTCGTGGAATCCGAAGTAGGCCCAGAATTCGAGGATCGCCAGGGCCACGACCGCGATGATCGCGGGGACGACGATCTTGGGCGCGTAGTCGAGTCGATCGAGATCCATGGGCGGGTCAGAACTGGAAATAGATGAACTGCGCGCGGCCCGCTTCGGAGGAAGCGAGCAGGATGATCATCAGGAAATATGCAATCGCGAGCGTGGCCCTCGAGCGCCGCACGACGTCGGCCTCCTCCTTTTCGTTGCGAACCAGGGCGATCAAGAGCACGAGGGGTACGGCATGCACGGCCAGCCAGGAAACGACACCGGATGGGACATCCGCGCCGGTGCCGTTGGCGCCCGCCACGGACGCGAGGACGCGCGCGGCATCGTTCAGGGAATCGCTGCGAAACAGGATCCACGCGATGCAAACGAGGACGAACGTCAGCATTCGGGACGCGATCCTCGGAAGGAAACCGGCCGAGGACGACAGGACCTTCGCGCCGGGCACGACGAGCCACAAGACCTGCAAGACCCCGTGAAATCCCCCGAACGCGATGAAATGCCAGTCGGCGCCATGCCAAAGGCCGGCGAGGAGCATCGTCACGATCAGGCAAGACGAGACGATCGCCAGGTCGTTGACGGCGGGCCTGCTCGAGGGTGACGATCGATTGTGGTAGGAGATAGATAGCGAGAGGGGGAGGAACACGTAATCCCTGATCCAGGTCGACAGCGAGATATGCCAGCGGCGCCAGAACTCGCCTGGGGATCGGGCCAACAGGGGCAGCTCGAAGTTTCGCGTGAGCTCGATTCCCAGCAGGATCGCGGAGCCGCGCGCGATGTAGCTGTAGCCGACGAAGTCCCCATAGATCTGGGCCGCATAGGCCCCCGTGGCGGCCAGGGACCAGCCGACGCCGAAGGATTCCCCGAGGTGGATCCTCTTGAAGAAATAGTCGGCGATGACGGCGCAATTGTCGGCGACAAAGACTTTGAGGAAATATCCGAGGAGCAGCAGATGCAGCCCCCAAACGACGAACCGCCAATCGAATTGCCTTTCGAATCTCAATTGCGGAAGCAATGCGGCCGCGCGCTCGATCGGACCCGCGACGAGCTGGGGGAAGAACATGATCATGCAGAGGACGCGCCAGAAATCCCGTTCCGCCTTACAACGTTTATCGAAGACGTCCACCACGTAGGCGATGGACTGGAACGTATGGAACGAAATGCCTACGGGCAGGAGGACGTCCAACAGAACCCAGTCCGCGGAGATGCCAATACGTTGAAGCATGTCCAGGAGGCCGGCGGAAAACCAGTTCGCATACTTGAAGAAGACCAGGATCCCCAGGTTGACGCCGACCGCCAGGTAGAGGAGGAAGCGGCGGCGATTCTCTTCCTTCAGCCTGGAGCCGGCGATGAAGAGCAGGCAAAACGCCAGGCATGCCAGGGCGGTCGCAGCGACATGGAATCCGGCGACCTCCTTGAACTGGGCTATCACGAGGAGCCACGCCGTGGGAAACATGCCGATCGCAAGCACCGTTGCGGGGGGTGGAGGAGCTTCCTCGATCCCGCGAGTGCACAGATAGTCGCTGGCCGCCGCCCCGATCAGGAGCGAGCAGAATCGGACGTCCCAGAAACTGTAGAAAACGAGCGAGGCGAGGACAATGAATGCCAGGCGACGGCGGGGCAGCAACCAGAAGACGGTCGAGATAGCGACCAGGAAGAAAGGGAAGTACCACGTCGCGAACGACATAAGATCACGCTCGGAGAAAAACCTGCCACGCGCGGGTTCTACGCCTCATTGCTGTCGCGAAACTGAACGTGGCGGCCCGAATCTGCGCGCGTGACGCAGGGTATTGATTTGATTGACTGCCAATGGCATTCATCTCCTCGATTCTCCGAGGGCCGCTTTGTTGTGGGCGAAGTGCTGGCGCCGCAGCGCGCGTAGCATTTTTAGCCGTGTCCAGTACAGTTCGAGCAGCGACTGTTCTGAGGCACGGTGCTTTCCTTTGGCGTAGGCGTAGACAGCATCCACATCAGACGTACCTTCAAGCACTCCGCAGTTATAGGTGTTCACAAGAGCAGCGATGAAGGCTTAGGATAGTGGTGACGTAGCGCCGCAATAAGTGGCAGCGTGCAGACCAAATCGCCGATGTTGTCGCGGCGAATTACCAAGAATTTCGGAAACCCCTCGGCAGTCACCGTGGTGTTCAGTGTGTATGATCTGCGCCAAACCCTCTCAAGTCCCTGCACCGGAACCATCTGCCTTATACCAGCAATTCACCGTATAGTAACAAGTTAACTTTACGCTAGGAAATACTTATGGAAAGTATCCGCATCCGCGGCGCGCGTACCCATAACCTCAAAAATATCGACGTCGACTTACCGCGTGACAAGCTAATCGTCATTACCGGCCTGTCCGGTTCCGGCAAGTCTTCGCTTGCCTTCAATACCCTTTATGCCGAGGGGCAACGCCGCTATGTGGAGTCGCTCTCGGTGTATGCGCGCCAGTTTCTTTCTCTCATGGAGAAACCCGATATTACCCTGGGACAGAGCGCAACCACCCTGTCCGGCGGCGAGGCGCAGCGCATTAAACTCGCGCGCGAACTTTCCAAGCGGGACACCGGCCGCACTTTATATATTTTAGATGAGCCCACTACCGGCTTGCATTTTCACGACATTAAACAGCTCTTAGCGGTGCTGCATCGCCTGCGCGACCACAACAACACCATTATCGTAATCGAACACAATCTCGATGTCATTAAAACTGCCGACTGGATCGTCGACTTAGGACCGGAAGGCGGCGATGGCGGGGGGGGATATCGTCGCCGTCGGCACACCCGAAGAGATTGCGGACCATTCAATCTCTTATACCGGGCGGTATCTTAAACCGGTGCTCGGAAAAACCGGAGACCTGAAACGGAAAATAGGTTAATAATTCGGCGTGGGCGGGAAAAGCAACATAAAACTGTAACTTCGCTAACCATAGACTTGCGCCTGCATAATTGCGCGCCGTTTTATGGGTTATTGGAAGGTCAACTTGCGGGCCAAGAGCGGGCATCCACGACAATCACCTCGTTCGGCGTGTCGATCGCCAGAGACTAAAGCGACACCGAGCTTTTTTTCGCCGTGGGTTGGTCTCAGTCGTACCAATCGATCAAGGCCAGCTTCGACACACGCTTAAATTCGCGCGTGTTGTGCGTGACCAGGGTGGCCCGGTGCGCTAGAGCGGTACCGGCGATAAGGGTATCCAAAGGCCCGATGGGCCGGCCGGCTTTTTCCAGCGCGGACCGCACGCCGGCGGCGGCCACCGCCGCAGCCCTGTCAAAGGGCAGCACCGTGACCGCTTCCAGCAAATCATCGACCTGTTGCCGCCGCTTGGCCGGGTGGGCCGATTTAGCGATACCGACTTCCAGCTCGTATACACTGACCGCTGGGATTGCCACCTCGACAGGCGGCGTAGCCAGCAGGCGTTCCGCCACCTTTCCCTGGCCACGGAAGAAATAGATTAGTGTGTTGGTATTCAGGACATACATCAGAACGCTTCCCGCGCGCTGTCTTTTCCTTCTGTCTCCCGGATGGTTTCAAGGTCAGGAAAATCCTGCCAGGCGCCCGCAAGCCGGCGCACCGATTCCGGCCAGACGGTATGCGCCTTTTCCTGAACCATCCTCGCCACCCAGCGGCTCACCGGCACTCCCGCTGCCTTGGCTGCGGCCTTGAGGCGCTTCTCGTTCTCGTCATCCAGATAAATGGTCACTTGCCCCATGGCGCACCCTCCTAATTCAATTATATGTCCAATTATATTAGGTTCGGCCGAGAACCGCAAGGCGGTCGCCTTTTTTCTGTGGCAGAATTAATAAAAGGTTCCTGACATCAATGGCACTACCTTAAGCGCAAACTCCGCGGCAATCCAAAGGTTGTAGATTCTATGTTGCAGGTCAACCCTTAATTCCAAGTAATTCAGGATTGAACGTCGCATTGGAATTCCAGATGGCGAAGGCCACGCGGATGATCTTGCGAGCGAGCGCACAATAGGCGGCGGTTTTGGAGAGGCCTTTGGCGAGGAGTTTGGCAAAGTAAGGTTTCCAGGCCTGGGTGCGGGCGGCGCTCATGGCAGCCAGGTAGACAAGCCGCCGTTCTTCGGGATTTCCTCGCTTGGAGAGCTTGCGCTTGCCGACGAACTGACCGGATTCCTTGGGGCGTGGGTCGAGGCCGTAAGCGGCGACGGCGGCGTCGCTGTTGGGGTAAGCGATGCGGTCGAAGCGTTGGGCCAGCGCGATGCTGATGAGGGGGCCGACGCCGGCGATGGATTGTAGGCGCTTGCGGCGCGCTTCCAGCGCCTGGTTCGCGGCGATCTGTGCCTTGAGCTTGCATTCGATGGCGGCGATCAGGTCGCGAATTGCGGTGATGGCGCGTTGCGCCTCGCGCTGCAAGCACGCCACGTCGCTCAAACTCTGTTCGAGAGCGACGGCATGCTTGACCCAGGTAGCCCGTTGTTGGAGCAGCGTCGCGATGTCGCGCTGGGCAGCCGTCGGTGGGCAATAGGGATGCAAATCCTTGCCCTCGCGCGCGACGTAACGAGCAATGGTTTGGGCATCAAGCCGGTCGGTTTTGCCGCGCTGGCCGAGGGCTCTGGCGTAATAGGCCACGTCCTTGGGATTGAGCACATAAACAGTGAGGCCCAAAGCGGCCGCCTGGTCGGCGAGGCGCCGGTGGTATCGGCCGGTGGCTTCCATGCCAATCGAGCTGCCTTGGGGAAGGGTTTTCAGCCAGCGGTCGATCGCTTTCTTCTCGTTGGCAATGGTGGCTGTGGGGCGCGAAGCATCATTGCAGGCCAGCACAATCTCTACCGAACCAATGTCGGCGCCGATAATGACCCAAGCGGTGGAGGGCGGTAACATGATCGTCATTTCCTTTTACGGCGCAGGTTTGTGAGGACGCGAAGCCTTGCGCGCCGTAGCGCAAGACAGGGCTTGAGGCTAGAATGAACCGGCCCGGGTGGAACCTGTCTTCTGGCGTAAGCTTGTATCTATCGGCGGTCGAACTCGAAAGAGGTCGCGCGCTGCATTCCTAATCGACGCTTGAAGAAGACAGGGTGGGGACATTTCTACGCTGGTCTGTCCGCGAATACGGCAGAAAGCCCGGATCGTCCCTCCACCCTGGCATCCTTATCAATACATGAAAAAGGATACAAAGCGAAACATACAAGCCCGGATGGAGTGAAGCGGAATCCGGGAATGGATGGGCCCTCGGCGGTTTCCCCCGCATTTCGCTGTCGCTTCATGCGGGCTACGGGTTGAGCCTTATGTCGCCCGGCGCAGTATTCTGGATTATAGAAGCTTAAGGGAGTGCCATTGGGAAGCGTCCCCTTTATCTGCCAAGGTGGCCGGATTGAAGGTCCCCCGATTCCATGGACACTTGGTTAAGC
>Ga0137393_10000500_pt1 | contig 23411 bp, 26 predicted proteins | sample 15con2h34BmetaG_FD_101396 | JGI IMG/M metagenome (GOLD analysis project Ga0137393, IMG submission 101396) | Vadose zone soil microbial communities from Angelo Coast Range Reserve, California, USA - 15con2h3.4B metaG | ecosystem: Environmental > Terrestrial > Soil > Vadose zone > Saprolite...
AGCGTGAATCGCAGGCAGACACTCAAGGACGGAGGAATCACGCGATGCGACGAACTGCGATCATGATTGCAGGTTTTGTCATTCTTTTAACTCTTGGCGCACTGGCTCAGGAAAGCCGCTCGGAGATCAGCCTGCAAGGCACGGGCTTTTTCACAAAGGATACGAACGGCCAGGGAATCTCGCGGACCAGCACAGACACCGGCGGATTCTTAGTGGGCTACCGCTACCACATCAACCGTTGGCTCGCTGCCGAAGGAGATTATGGTTTTGACCGGAATACTCAAAAATATTTTGGTAGTTTCGGACAATCCAGAGTCCAGGCCAACGTGCACACGGTTACTGGCGACTTGGTGCTGCAACTTCCGTTGCCCATTAGAAGGCTCAGTACTTATGCCCTTGCTGGGGGAGGCAGTCTTGTCTTTGATCCAACCGGCAACAGCGGCGGATCTGTTCCTGGCGCCGGCTCGCAGGGAAGGGGCGCCTTCCTGTACGGAGCAGGCGCCGATTATGCCTTAACGCGACACTTTTCTTTACGTGCTGAATACAGGGGTTTTGTGTACAAGGATCCTGACTTCGGACTCAGGGCTTTGAACACCAACAGTTGGACGCACACTGCGCAACCATCCGCCGGCATCGTCTTCCATTTTTAGGCGCGGCTTGGTTTACGAGGTCTTTACCCCGAAGCTAAAAAAGATGGAATCGGATTTCCCACTTTTAAAGGAGGAAATTTTGAAAACGAAATATTTCCAACATCTTGCAATCCTCTCGACCTTGGCCCTGCTTTTTCCGCTGGGCGCGTTGGCCCGGGACAACGCACACTCGGTCGATATATTTGATGCCTTGCGAATTGGCGGTACACAACTGAAACCTGGGAACTACAAAGTGGAGTGGCAAGGAGACGGCCCTGCGGTACAGGTGAGTTTCCAGCACAACGGAAAGACCGTGGCCACGGTGCCGGCGACGTTGAAGACGAATGACGCTGGCGTCACACGGGACGCCATCATGACTGAAGCAACGGGCCCAGATACCGTAACCCTCAAAGAGATCGATTTCGGTCATCAGAAACAGGCGCTAGTATTTGGCCAGAACCCGGGTGGTATGTAGTTAGGTCCTTTGGCTCGATTGTTGCGGGTCTATGAGCTGGTCGGTCGTGGAAGCGCTGTGCGTAATTGAAGGAGATCCCTCGATTCCGAGGCTGCAGTGAATGTCTCGGGATGAACTCAACAGAGATATTCCGTGCAGAAGGCGAAGCTTTCGGAGGAAATACATTATGCTTGAAACACAGAGCAAGAACTGGAGAGAATTATGCTACGCCGCATTGGGTGCAGAAGATCCCGATGAATTGCTGCAGATCGTTCAGGAACTCAACAAGGTCCTAAAACACGAAGAACAAGTCCGTCGCGATTTCAGGCTCGCCCTGAAAGCGACTAAGTCTTCCGTGGAAATTCGAGGTTAAGCGCCTTCAAAGCAACGACATTTGTAACCTCGTCTTTAAGACGGCCGTCCGAGTGCATTACGGGTTGAGGGCTGCATCATGGCGAAAAAGATCGTACCAACGGCTCAATGGTCTCAAATTACTGTGCGGCCGAAATCTTCTGAACCGGCTATGCCACTTACCAATTGGCTCTGATATCAGCCGACGTGCCGCCCGCTGCTGGAACATAACACTTCAGGGTATAGTCCATCACCATGCGATCGGCGTTGAAGCGCCATCCCAGTGTCCTGATAGTTCGTTTCATTCGCCTGATCCAGCCACGCGGCAAGCCGTCGCGATCGCGCTGGTAATAAAGTGGGATCACTTCCTCGCGGAGGGTCCGCATTAGGTCTTCTCCATCCCGCTTGTCGTGAACGCTCATGTTGGAATGGGTTCTGCCAGTGCCGATGGAGAAGCCATTCATGCCGTCGTAGGCTTCCGCCCACCAGCCGTCCGGCACCGATAAATTCAAGCCGCCGTTCAATACCACCTTCTGGCCGCTCGTACCGGACGCCTCCAGCGGCCGTCGGGGATTATTCAACCACACATCGACGCCCTGCACGAAATGACGGCCGACATTGATGTCGTAGTCCTCGACAAAGACGAATTTGTCAGAGAACTGCGGGTCGCGCATCAATTCCGCAATCTGCCGCAGAATCTTCTTACCGGGTTCATCCCGAGGGTGTGCCTTCCCGGCAAAGACAAACTGCACCGGACGTTTTGGATCATTCACCATAGTGGCCAGCGCTTCGATGTCCGCCAGAATCAGATTGGCCCGTTTGTAGGTGGCGAAGCGACGGGCAAATCCTATGGTCAGCGCGTCGGGACTGAGAATCCGGCCGAGCCTTTGCAACATCTCTGAGGACTCGCCGCGACGCTCGGCCTGCTCGACTGCCCGGTGCCGCACGAACTCGAGCAGGCTTGACTTGAGATTGAGATGCGTTTCCCAAAGCTCGCCGTCGTCCACGCTCTCAATGCCCTCCCAAATCTTGGCCTCGCTGCTGCGCTGGTGCCAGCCAGTGCCGAGATGCCGGTCATAAAGACGAAACATTTGCGGGGCGAGCCAGGATGGAACGTGCACCCCATTGGTGATGTGGCCGATGGGAACGTCGTCTTCCGGTTTTCCCCGAAACAATCCCGTCCACATCGCGCGGGATACCTCGCCGTGCAGAGCGGAGACTGCGTTTGCGCGCTGCGATAATCTGAGGGCAAGCACGGTCATGCAGAATAGCTCGTCCGAATCATTGGGATTCTCGCGTCCCAACCCGAGAAAGCTTTCCGGGGAAAGACCAAGCGATTCCCGCAGAGGTCCCAGGTGCTCTTCGACGAGCGTGGCGTCAAACCGATCGTGGCCGGCAGGCACCGGAGTGTGCGTAGTAAAGACGACTTCACGCGACACCCGCGGGACCGCACTGTCGAACTTAATGCCTTCATCTTCCATCCGAATGCGAATCGCTTCGAGCACCGCGAATGCACTATGCCCCTCGTTCAGATGAAGCACGCTGGGCGTTATGCCCAAGGCTTTCAAAGCGCGCAAGCCACCGACTCCGAGCAGCAGTTCCTGACGAATCCGGATGCGGAGGTCTCCACCGTATAATCGCGAAGTCAGCTCCCGGTCTTCAGGGGCGTTCCCTTCCACATCGGAATCGAGCAGGAGCAGATCCCGGCGCCCCACTTTCACGCGCCAAACTTTCGCACAGATGCGGCCGCTCCGGGTTTCGATCTCGACAACAATCGGTCTGCCATCGGTCCCGATTGCGGCTTCCATGGGTAATTGATTCACATCCGTCTCAAGATATTCTTCCTGCTGCCAGCCGTTACGATCGAGCCGCTGCCGAAAATATCCTTGACCATAAAACAGTCCGATGCCCACCAATGGAATGTCGAGGTCGGACGCGCTCTTGATGTGATCGCCGGCAAGTACGCCTAAACCGCCGGAATAAACCGGCAATGACTCGTGCACGCCGAACTCAGCGGAAAAATATGCCACCGGTCGGGGCCGCAGAACGCCGGCGTGCCTTGCCCCCCATGTGCGGTCAGCTTCTAAATATTCGCGCAAGCGGCGATAGGCATAGTTGATGCGGCTGTGGAGAACGAGCTCCGCCGCGCGCGCTTCGAGCCGGGCTAAGGGAAACTCTCCCAGCAGTGAAACCGGATTGTGATTGAGTTCGTTCCAGCGCGCCGGGTCGAGATCCAGAAACAAGCTCACGGAATCGTGGTCCCAGCTCCACCAAAGGTTACGGGCTAGCGCCCAGAAGCGCTCCTGGACGGGGGCGATGAACCGGTCAAGAGTACGCGCTTCACTTACCACGGGAGCCACCTGGGTCGCGGCTTCTGTCAGCATCCGAATTTCTTCTTCATTGAAGAGACGCGCTTCGAGGGTTTGAACGACGAGAACACCCTGCAGGATGCCGCGATCAATCAGGGGAACGCCGAGAAATGATTGGTAGTCGTCCTCACCCGCTTCGCTGAAATACTTGAAACGAGGATGATTCTTCACTTGCTCCACCGCCACCGGCCGTACCTGCTCCGCGACCAGGCCGGCAAGCCCTTCGTGGATCGCCATGCGAAGCCTTCCAATGCACTCCCGGCGAAGACCGAGCGTAGCCGCCATCACGAGATTGGCGCGATCCGGTTCCAGCAAATACGCGGAGCAGACGTCAGTCCCGAACCTCCGGGCAATGAGCGCCACAACGTTCATCAGCGTTTCCGCTGGTTGGCCGCCCTCGGCTGCCAGGTTTGCGATTTCCTCCAGCGTCAACACATACTGGTCGTCGCGGGAATGAATAACTGGCCCATCTTCCTCAACTGTGCTATCTCGATCCACTCGGGAAACTAACCTCCGTTTTGCTGTAAGACTTGGTTTGTTTTCTCCGCAACTTACAGACTGATTGCGGAAGCATGATTGCCGAAAGACAACTACGGAAACATAGCGATCTAGACTTCTATTTCGTCATTGTACGAGGTGGGGATCACGCTGCAACGTTTCCCAGCTCAGGAGTGCCTAACTTTGGTACGTAGGTGTTGACTGCCACAGGCCCGTGAGAAGCTCCTTCAGGTCGAGACTTTAAGGCCAGCGGCCCCATCAGTCCAATTCAAATTGCTGATGCTGGGAATAAGCTACGTGTTTCCACTCTTTTGGCCCGGGGACTGTCAGCATAGGGAACGTTTTGCATGACGGTCTGCGCCCCTTGGCTCGAAAGAATGCTCGATACATCATGATACACGTCGAGATGCTCAGATCCTCTCGCATGCGAATGGACAAAATATCATCCAGCATGCCGTCCCACGGCGGATGGGCTTGAGATTGCTAAGCCTCCGAAGTGTGGCTTTGCCACCCTGAGCGTTCTTAGAACTCCACATGAGCCCGCAGAGACGGCACGATCACGGGTCCACGGTCGCGGTTGTAACCGGGGTTGACCATGTACTGCAGTCCGGGCGCCAGGTACATACCTCGCCACACGTGGGCTGTGTAGTACGACTCAACAATGTTTTCTCGCCCGTAGTTCAACTTGCCATCGCCGATCAGGAATCCGTAGCCGCCGTTCGCCAGATAATTCTGATGATCTTTCTTGATTCCGTTTGAAACGAACGCGACGCCCGCACGATCCTGTTTGCGATTCCACTTCGCGCCATTCACACCCAGGCCCGCTGCGATCGTTAAGTCGATCTCGGTATAGGCGAACGATTCGGTCTTTCCGTTGTCCCATCCCAAGCGGGCAAAAGCCGTCAGGTTCGGCGTGAGATTTTGCTCCAGGTTTATGCCGAAGCCATATTTCCGCGTGGTGTGCCATGGATGATGGGTGACGTCGGGCGCAGGAACCAATCCCTCTTCAAACTGGACGGTAGCCTCGCGGTAGATTCCCATGTTCGCGGAATTGGTATAGCCGAGCAGCCGCACGACGCCCGCTCGCTTTGGAATTATGCCGCGACGCAATTCGAATTCAAAGTTCTCCGCGTGCGCTTTCCAAGGTTGCCAGACCAGGTCAATCCCGTTGGCGAACCTTGGCATCAGAGCTTCGGCGAAACGGAAGCCCCAGCCGCCGTCTTCGTAGTCTGCGACGGCGCCGACGGTGTAGCCCCGGGTATCAGCGGCATAGTCGTAGGCGCCGTTGTTATCGACCGACCAGTTAGTGAATTGAAAATGGGTGTCGGAGCCCACCGAGTTCACATCAAAAAAATCTGGCATGCTGAACTTTCCGAAGCGTATCTCCAGGCGGCGGCGTGGAAGCTCGTCGAACAGAGAGAGAGCAGTGCGGGCGTTTTCAACTTTGTCACCGCTGAGTGCGAATACCTTGTGGAAGATACCGCGCGCCAAGTACGGCGCTTTGCTGAGGGAAGGATTGCGCACGATGTCGAGATCAGTATTCCCCGCCACGCCCAGACCAGTACTGAGGGCGGTTCCGCCGGCTTCTTCGACATCGACGAGAATTTCCGTTGAATTATTGATGCGAACGCCGGTATAGAGCGTTAGCACTCGTGAGAGGGCTTTTTCATAGTGCGGGCTCAGACTGTTCGTGCCGCTGTAGAGTGCGTGAAATCCAGGATGGGCCTGGAAAATGAAGTTGGCCTGCCCCGAGAGCCAGAAGCGCGTGCTCCTGAAGTGGGGGAACATCGATTCCGTCTCAGCCGTGGGCGGATCAGCGGCGTTCGCGGTTGCCTCAGCTTGCGATGAGCCCGGCTGCTGCACAGAAGACGATGCATCAGCCTGCTGAGCGAGCACGGGCGCTACGCTACCAAAAGTTACGGCACAGAAGACCAGCAAGCAGCGCGCACTAAGCTCCTCGAGTTTCATTCGATACCGCATATTCCCTGAGACGTTATTCCGGCGGACTTTGTTGCTGCGTTCCTCCGCGGAATGATTAGCGCCCAAGATGGGTGCAGTCGCCCGCCGGTTCAGTGTGGCGCGACTTCATCACTTTACTTCGTATATCATACCCCCCTATAGTATTGTCCGAGGGCTGAAAGACTGCCCAAGATCGAGGAATCTATGGCCCACACTTTGCGGGAAAAAGAAAAGCTTACGCTACGCGTGCGACGCATTCGGGGACAGATCGAAGCCATCGAACGGGCGCTCGACGAAGAAAAGGATTGCAGCGACATCCTGCAGCTCATCACTGCCGCCCGCGGCGCCATGAACGGTCTTATGGCGGAATTGCTCGAGGATCACGTGCGCTTTCACGTACTCGACCCGGCGCGCAAGCCAAGCGCGGACCAGGCGATCGCGGCGGATGAGTTAATCGATATCGTGCGTTCCTACCTGAAGTGATATTGATTGTTGCTGGGAAGAAAAAACTAAACAAAATAAAAGGACAGCCCGGAGCCCCCGAGGCTGTCCTGCAACCCTCCCGGTTAGAAGGGCAACTTGATGGAATTCAGGATAGCGCCGCTATATTGCAGAATGATGGACGGATGATGAATTTCTGATTAATTCGTTTCCGAAGTCCGCTGCTATAGTAGTCGCTTACTCGCAGTCTTATTTGGTGACATCCTTCTCCCTTCCTGGAGGATTTGATGCCGTCCACTACATCCCGCAAGGTCGAGCAGTCGCGCCGTTTGCAGCAGCGCGCCGAGAGCATGATTCCGGGCGGAGTGAATTCGCCGGTGCGGGCGTTTGGTTCTGTGGGGGGCGATCCGCCTTTCATTGTGCGCGGAAAGGGATCGCACATCTGGGACGCGGATGAAAACGAATACATTGATTACGTCGGATCATGGGGACCGCTGATTCTCGGGCACGCCGCCCCCGATGTGCTGGACGCCATCCTGAGTGCTGCCTGCAACGGCACAAGCTTTGGCGCTTCGACACCGTCAGAAGCCGATCTCGCAGAGTTGGTGTTGTCGGCGTTCCCGCAGATGCAAAAGGTTCGCTTCGTCAGTTCCGGCACCGAAGCAACCATGTCGGCCATCCGCCTGGCGCGGGCTTATACAAAACGCAAATACATTGTGAAATTTGAAGGCTGCTATCACGGCCATGCGGATGCGTTGTTGGTGAAAGCCGGGTCGGGAGTGGCCACGCTCGGCATCCCAGGTTCGGCGGGTGTTCCGGAGGAGTTCATTCAATTCACTCTGGCCTTGCCCTTCAATGACGTTCAGGCCGTCGAGCACGCCTTTCAGAAGTTCAAGCATCAGATCGCGTGCGTGATTGTGGAGCCGGTGGTGGGAAACATGGGCTGCGTTCCTGCCGCGGATGACTACCTGGTAGCTTTGCGTTTGATAACCGAGCGCGAAAAAGCCGTGCTGATTTTTGATGAAGTGATGACGGGCTTTCGCGTTGCCTTTGGCGGAGCGCAAGAACTCTACAACATTCGTCCGGACCTGACGACGATGGGGAAGATCATCGGCGGCGGGTTACCTGTGGGCGCGTACGGCGGACCGAAAGAGATTATGGATCTGGTTGCACCGTTGGGCCCAATGTATCAAGCCGGAACACTCTCGGGAAATCCGCTGGCCATGGCAGCGGGATGCGCAACTTTGAAACATCTCCGCGACAGGAAAGACGAAATTTATCCCCGCCTGGATAAGCTAAGCGACGAACTGGTGCAGGGCGTGGCAGCGGCGGCGCAAGAAGCGGGGGTGGCTCTCTGCCACAACCGTGTGGGCTCGATGTTTACCTGGTTCTTCACGCCGGGCCCGGTGATGGACTGGGATTCGGCGTCGAAGTCGAATACCGAAGGCTTTGGCCGCTTCTTCCGCACCCTGCTCGACAACGGAGTCTATCTTCCGCCGTCGCAATACGAAGCGGCATTTCTCAGCGCTGCCCACACTGAGCAGGATATTCAGCAAACGATCGCGGCAGCGAAGCAGGCATTTGCAGCGGTGAAGGGATAGGAATCCAGCTGCTCGCATCTAACTGAGAGCTGCTGGCTGACGACTGACAGTTGATTTTGCCATCATCTCTGAAACCGTAACGAATTCGCGGCCCTCGTCCTTGTAGCGCGTGAGCAGATGATCCGTGGCGAGGACGGTTTGCGAACGATCCGCACCTATCTGCTTATGACCACCATCGTGAAGCAGAATTACGTCACCGCCGCGCATTCGCTTTGTGACCTTTTGTTCGATGGCTTCAGCCGACGGCGCATTCCAGTCGTAGGCGGTCACGTTCCACATAACAGGTTCGAGTCCCAGCTCGCGGGCGATCCGCAGGACAGCAGGACGACGTCCTCCGAACGGCGGACGGAAAATATTCGCCTCTCGATCAAGCGCTTCGCGCAAGACGGCGTTGCACTGGGATAGCTCGCGGCGGATTTCCGCTTCGCTTTTGAAGATCAACAGGGGGTGGGTGAAAGTGTGATTGCCAATGGTATGGCCGGCTTTAGCGATTTCGCGGACGATGCCCGGGTGTTGCCGAACGTAGCGGCCGATCAGAAAAAAGGTTGCGTGTGCGCCGTGCTTAGCGAGAACTTCCAGCAATCGCAGCGTGTGCGGATCGTTAGGGCCGTCATCGTAGGTCAGGGCGATTTGCCGTGAGCCACGCGCCAGCCCCGTGAATGTTTGCCCGTACCATTGACCGGTCGGAGCCATCGACTGATAACCTGCAGCAACAGCGACCGCTGCCGCTGCGGCACCGGTCATGGCAAGGCCAAGCATGCAGGGATTGTATGACATTGGGGAATTGAGCAATTGAGTCATTGGGTAATTAAAAATCTGGGTCGCTCTCGGCATCTGCAATCACTCAATTACTCAATTTCCCAATCACTCAATTACTTAATTTCCCAATCATTCAATTCCCCAATTTCCTCTGTTAACTCTTCCCTCAATTGCCTCTACGCCGCAACCGAGCTATCCTGCCAATTCCGAAACAACGCACGAGCCCATGGCCAATCTTTTCGAATCGCCCCGCTACATTGCTGTGGAAGGTCCCATTCGGGTCGGCAAGAGCACTCTGGCGCGCCTGCTAGCCGAGCGACTCAGTGCGCAGCGGGTGATGGAACCCGAGTCCAATCCTTTTCTAGGCGCGTTCTACGAGGGCGAGAGGGGAGCGGCTTTCCAGGCGCAATTTGCTTTTCTGGTGCAGCGGTTCGAGCAATTGCAGGCGCTCGATCTTGGTCCCCGGTCGCAGAAGACTGTGGTCGCCGACTTCATTTTTGAGAAAGACAAGCTCTTCGCCTGCCTCAACCTTACCGACCAGGAACTCGACACCTACAACCGCTACTACAACCATTTTCGGGAGCAGTTGCCCACGCCCGATCTTGTCATCTACCTGCAGGCCACGCCTGAAGTCCTGAAGAAACGCCTGAAGAAAAAAAACGTTCCCGGTGAGCGCGCCGTTAGCGACGAATACCTCGAAGAGGTGATCAAAGCCTACGAACATTTTTTCTTTCACTACACTTCGTCCGACCTGCTGATTGTGAACACTTCCGACATCGATTTCGTCGACCGCAACGAAGATTTGCAGGAACTCCTGCGCAAAGTCACCGAGCCGATCAAAGGCACGCAATACTTCCTGCCGCTGGGCGGGCAGGACGCGGCCAGCGCGTAAAGGGCGTTTTAGCGGCTGTGCACTCTCTCATTCCCGATTGGCAGTACAATTGGCCTCTGCATGGAGGTCCTATGCGTCCGCTAACCGCAGTTCTTGCCGCGATTGTTTTCTTCGCTCCTCTCTCCTTGTGCCAGGACGATCATCATCATCATGCGCTGACCGAGGAGGAAGTCGGCTCGGTGCAATTCTCGAATTCGTGCCGAACCGATCTCGCGGAAAATTTCAACCGAGCGGTCGCGCTGCTGCATTCGTTCCAGTACGAGCAGGCGCGGCAGACTTTCACGGAGATCTCCAGGCAAGATCCGCAGTGCGCCATGGCGCAATGGGGCGTCGCCATGTCCCATTATCACGGAATGTGGGACAACGGAGACACCGCCGCTGGCCGCGTGGCGCTCTACCAGGCCAAACAAATCGCCGCCAGCAACGCGAAGACTACGGCACGCGAGACCGCCTACATCGACGCGTTAGCGGAAGTTTATCGTGAAGATGGCAAAGACACGTATGTGCACGGCCAGGCCTTCGAACAAAAAATGGCCGCGGTGCAGGCGGCTTACCCGCAAGACGATGAGGCTGCGATTTTCCACGCTCTAACGCTCGCCATCACCGCGCCCAAGACCGATAAGACATTCGCCAATCAGAGGAAATGCGGGGAGATTCTGGAGCCGATCTTCGCCGCAAAGCCGCATCACCCAGGCATCGCGCACTACATCATTCACTGCTATGACAATCCCGTTCTGGCCGAGAAGGGACTGGGCGCGGCGCGCGTGTACGCGAAGATCGCGCCGGCTTCGGCTCATGCCAACCACATGCCATCGCATTTGTTTACGCGAGTCGGCTCCTGGGACGAGTCGATCAGCTCGAACCTGAAAGCAGCAGAGCTGGCGACTGCAGCGGAGCCCACATCGAAGAATGGCGAAGCGCGCGATCAGCGCCTCCATGCCATGGATTATCTCGAGTACGCATACCTGCAAAGCGGCCGCGTGAACCAGGCCAAGGCGGTGTTGGACCAGATGAACTCATTGCCGCCGGTTCCCGGACTCACACTCACAGGGAATTACGGATCCGCTGCAATTCCTGCCCGGTACCTAATTGAGCTTGGAAAGTGGGAGCAGGCCAGTCAGCTTCGCGTGGGCGAAGAATCTGTGCCTTGGGCGCAGGCCATCACGTGGACGGCAATCGGAATCGGCAGTGCTCGCTCGAAAAATCCAGCGCGGGCGGTTGAAGCCGAACACAAACTTGCCACCCTTCGCGACGCGACTGCGAAGCAGAATAACTCCTACTGGTCGAATCAGGTCGAAGTCGAGCGGCGTGAAGTTGCGGCATGGATCGCGCAACAGGGCGGCAAGTCTGCGGACGCTCTGCAATTAGCGCGTTCCGCCGCCGAGCTTGAAGAAAGCATGGACAAGAGTGCGGTCACGCCGGGGGCAATCACTCCTGCGCGGGAAATATTGGCGGAACTGCTGCTCATCGAACATCACCCCAAAGACTCGCTGGCGGAGTATCAGACAGTGCTGAAGATTGCTCCGAACCGCTTCAACGCACTCTATGGGGCAGCAACGGCAGCAGAAGATGCAGGAGATGGCGTTACAGCCAGCAACTATTTCCGGAAGCTTACCGACGTCGCTGTGGGCGATGAAAGGACCGAACTGAAGACTGCACGTCAGAAGTTGCTGGCCGAAAAAGCAGCGAGGTGAGGGCAGTCGTTCAGGAACTCTCGGTGAGCTGCCTATGCGGCCTGGCTGCGCGAGAATGTCAGGCACCGAAGAGATTACGATGAGTCAATCCAAGGACTTCTACTTCTCATATCGCGGCAGCGAATAGAGGGACAGCGCTTTCCCCACCTTTGAGAACTCTGGGTCGGCGGTGACCAGCCAGGCGCCGCGTTCGATAGCCAGTTCGGCGGCAAAGGCATCGGCATAGCCAAGGCTGTGTTTTTGCTTCAGTGCGCCGGCCCGAGAGGCCCGTTCCCGATCCACACCGATGACCGCGATGGGCATCTCCTGCAATTTCGCTTCGGCTTCCCGAGCCTTGAGTTCCCCGTGGTACCGCCACTCCATGTAAAAGACTTCGCCCCAATTGATGGCCGACATGAAGAGCGGAAGATCGCGGAGCAGAGCGTCGTGCAACAGCTGTTCAACCCTTTCCGCGATAACTTGACGATCCTCGAACAAGCCGATGAGCGCGTTGGCATCGAGGACGTACCGGCGGGTGCCCGCGCGGAATGACCGAGCCACTACTTTTCTCTCCGGCGCTCGCGTTCGCGTTCTTCAAACAAAGCTTCGAACACCGACGGCTCGCCGGGGGCAGGCTTCAGGAACCCCCTGATTTCCCTCAGTCGCCGCGCGGTTATCGGGGTCAGCACCAGCCTGCCCTTCTCTTCGCTCCACGTCGCGGGAGTGCCCTTCTCCAACCCGAATTGCTGACGCAGTTCCGCGGGAATAACCACTTGGCCTTTGGAGCTGATCACGGTTCGGTAGCTGGACATGGAACAATCTTACTACAAAGTAAGACAAATTTGTACTGTCTTACTATGGAATTCAGCTGGCCGCCTTATGAAAAAGCCCCCGACAAACCGCCCTCGACGAACGGTCCCATTGCCGCTACAATACCTCCAGCATCCACGAAGATGCTGAACAGGCTCTATCCGGCCAAGCCGGAGGGGCACTGGAGGACAACGTGAGTCTCACCCCGATTGCCGGGCATCCCGGTTTTCCCGATCACAACGAACTCCGCCAGAAGGTCACAACCGCTTCTCTGCGGGAACGAAAACTCCGACACGAACCCATTACCTGCCTCACTGCCTACGACTACGCCACTGCGCGCGTCGTGGACGAAGCCGCCATCGACATGATCCTGGTGGGCGATTCGCTGGCCCAAACCATGCTCGGCTACGAGAACACGCTCTCGGTCACCATGGACGAGATGCTGCACCACGTGCGCGCCGTCCGCCGCGGCGTGAAGAACGCTCTGTTGCTGGCCGATATGCCTTACGGTTCTTACCAGGCCGACCCCAACGACGCCATCCGCAACGCCACCCGCTTTGTGAAGGAAGGCGGCGCCGAAGTGGTGAAGATCGAGGGCGGTGAAAAGCGCACTGACTTGATCCGCCGCATCATCGACGCCGAGATTCCCGTGGCCGGTCACATCGGGCTGACCCCGCAATCGGTGAACGTTATGGGCGGCTACAAGGTGCAGGGGAAAGATCTTGGCGCCATTGAACAACTCATGCGCGACGCCGTGGCGCTCGATCATGCAGGCGTGGCTTGCCTCTACCTGGAAGGCATTCCGCGCGAAGTCGCGGCGATGATTACGGCGGAGGTCGGAACCCCGACCATCGGAATCGGCGCTGGCCCGGAATGCGACGGACAAGTTTTGGTATTCCACGACCTCGTCAACCTGACCTTTGGACCACCGGCAAAGTTCGTTCGCCGCTACGGAGATGCGGCCGCGCTGATTACGAACGCCGTGCAGGCGTTTCGGGCGGATGTGAAGTCGCACCAGTATCCGTCGGATGAGGAGTCTTACCATCTGCCAAAGGAGACTAAGGCGGCGCTCGAAACGGTGCTGGAACGTAAGCGGGCAATGCGGCGATAAGCGTCGGATTCGACTCAGGGAACACTCGACTCGGGAACCAAGGGAAAAGACAATCCGTACCTGTATGTGAGGGTGCTAGGCTATTACAGAGAGGAGGGCACCATGCTCCTGCCGGCAGTTTTTTTTTCCCCCATCTTTGGTTTCGGTTTCGTGATGTACTTTCTGCCTTCGATTATTGCCTTTGCCCGCAACAAACGGGACACCACCGCGATCTTGCTGTTAAACCTTTTTCTCGGATGGTCCGTGATCGGGTGGATAGTGGCGTTGGTCTGGGCGGTCAAGACAGACGTTCCTCTGATGGTGCGTTGAATTGTTTCCTTTGAAATCTATCCGAGTTGGGCAATCTAGTTGGGAATGGTCGAGACCAGAAATAAATTACGAGCTCAACGGTTTGCCCGTTTCCTCTGCGCCTTGGCGATCACTCTGTCGCTGACCGCCTGCTCACGGAACGCTCCGCAGCCGCCCGATGCAGCCACACTATTGCAGAACGTTCCCGCCGGAGATCCCGCGAAGTATCCCAACTTACGGCAAGTCAAAACCTGGGGCAATCCTTACCTTGTCGTCCGCCCCGATGGGATCGGACTGGTGACGTCGATCGCAGCCCATGAAGAACGGATTCTGAAGCCGGGAGAAGTGCTCGATGTATTGGCGCAATTGCCGCTATCCGCCTGGCCTTATGGCCGGGTGGTTGCGATCCTCGTGGACACGAAGTCCACAAGTTCCGAACAGGACAAGATTGCCATTCGACGCAACCGCGGCATTGTTGCCGGTGAACTGCACGGCGCTCATATAGCCGTCGAATGGGAAACCGGTGCCGGTGGCTGAGCCTCGGAGTCGACGCCCATGAAAATCTGCACCACGATCGACGAGATGCGAGCTGCATCCCGCGCGCTCCGGAGCCAGCGCGGCCGGCTGGGATTCGTTCCAACCATGGGCGCGCTGCATGAGGGACATCTGTCATTAGTCCGGGCAGCCAAAGCTTCATGTGACGTTGTGGCGGCGTCCATTTTTGTGAATCCCAAACAGTTTGGGCCGAACGAAGATTTCGGAACCTATCCACGAGCGTTCGAACGCGATCGCTCCCTGTTGGAGAAGGAAGGCGTCGATTTGCTCTTCGCGCCGCCGGTCGAAGAGATGTATCCGCCGGGTGCCGTAACCTGGGTGACAGTCGAGGAACTCAGCGACAAGCTCGACGGACGCTCTCGGCCCGGACATTTTCGAGGTGTGACCACCGCGGTCTCCAAGCTGCTCCACATAGTCGAACCGGACGCAGCTTTTTTCGGCCAGAAGGACGCCGCACAGGTCGCCATTCTCCGTCGCATGGTACGTGACCTGAATTTTCCCGTAGAAATAGTCGTCTGCCCCATCGTGAGAGAACCAGATGGGCTTGCCATGAGTTCACGGAATGCATATCTAGATTCTCAGCAAAGGAGACGGGCCCTGGTATTGCACCGCGCATTGATGAAGGTCAAGAAGCTGGCAGAGCAGGGCGAACGGAATGTCACAAGGCTGCTTGCAATTGCGCGGGAAGAGTTGGCGTCAGAGCCTCTGGTGCGCCTGGACTATTTAGAGATCGTAGATCCTGACAGCCTCGATGCAGTCGAAGAAATTTCCAAAAGAGCGCTGCTGGTGGTAGCCGCGTTCGTGGGTACAACCAGGCTCATCGACAACATTCTGCTTCCGTAGCAATCTTGCAAGAATTCTGATTGGGTGGGCGCAGCGTTTCAACGCTGCGATATAGCCCTTCACTTCTTGCGCGGGGCTTTAAAGGGGACGCAAGAACTGGATTTTGGGTAAAGCGGCCTGACTGAGCCCGCAAATTCCAGCCCCGCAGGGGCGGTATTCAATAGCCCGGCACGTAAGTGCCGGGTAAGGTGAAGCACCGAGCGAGTCCCGCGAGGGACGGCACAAGTTCTCACGCACACACTTTTAGCCCCTGAGGTGCCTGAACCGGTTTTTCACCAAAGTGCAAGAGTGGGGTTAAGGCTGTGGATTGGTTGCAGCCGCCGTAACCTGAGGTTGCAGCTGCTTTCGGACCATGTCTTCGATCTGCGACCAGACGTGGGGATCACACTCACTCTGCGCGTGAGACGGCGTCAAGTAGCGGTCGTACCACGAAGTTCCCAAACACTCGACTGGATTTTTCCTGTAATCCGCAAGATAATTCCCGAGAATTTCAGTCCTCACTGGATCGGCAGCGCTGATGTGCGCACGCCCGTGGATCAATCCATGCGGTTGATAGAAATTCACGGCCTCGGCGACGTTGTCCGGAATCACGCCGTCGTTCTGCCAGAGTTTGGCAACACTATCCACCTGCACGGTCAACGATACCGGGACACCGTCGCGACGCAGCTCGCGGGCCAGAAGCACGACCGCAGCCCCACCCCAACTGTGGCCAAAGAGAACAATGCGGGCGCGCTTCTTTTCCTCGGATGATAGAACGCCGTCGTGATTCGTATCCAGGAGACGAAGAATAGTCTTGTAAGCTTCCCGCCGGTGCCGATTCTCAAACACCTGCACATAGGTGTCCTTCGAACTGACCTGAATCCGTTGAGCAAGCTGCACTGGACCGTGATGTGGATTGTCGTGGCGGACGAAGCCCCCCACGAAGCCAACCACAATATTGGAAGCGGTATGATCGGACGAAATGGCTGCCGCACCCTCGGGTCGCGCGCTTGCCGGCATGACGCCCACCAGCATCGAAAGTGCGGCGGCGAAGATTCGAAATGGAGCGAAGAACGGCAAAACTAAGGCTCCGTCGACAACTAAGATGATTCGTCCCGGTAGGGGGATGCAACAGATTAGGACGATTCAGCGCGGATCTTACAACGGCCATGCGCCAAGGCCTCCCGCGTGATCCAGCCCAATGTCTTGACCGGCGCGGGTTTTAGCACGTCTGACCCGCTGGACAGTCTATACCCATTTGTCAAATCCGAACCGGCTTTCTTTCTGCCGGGAGCTTAAATGGGCGTTTTCCTTCCCGAAACGAATACGTTTCCCCCGAGCAGGTAGCGTAGCGGGCGATCCGCAGCCTTGGTGATGCCGATTCTCGGGGTTGCCCTTATGCCCCTGGCGCGGAAGCCGTCAGAGCCGATCCATAGCCCAGATTGCAGACCTGACTGCTTACCAGACGGCAGACTAGACTGCGGCGAGGTGAGATCGCATCCGTTGTCCCGCTCTCGCGTGATGCCGAAGGCTTCGGCCAAACGCCCCGGCCCGCTGGTCAGTTTCAGAAGGTCCCGCCGACCATGCACCGTGACTCCCCGGGCGTGGGCCATTTCTTCCAGTCCAAGCAGCGGTTCGAGAGCTCGAAAAAGAACGCATCCGGCCTTCCCCTCGCGCTCACACGAAACGTTCAGGCAGTAATGATTGCCGTAGATAAAGTAGACGTAGGCAAATCCGGGCGGCCCAAACAGAACCGCGTTGCGCAGCGTGTTGCCGGCAGCCGCGTGGGCCGCCGGATCGTTCTCGCCCAGATAGGCTTCCACTTCTACAATGCGGGCGGCAAGAAACACACTCCCGTATTGGCGTACCAGAACTTTGCCCACGAGTTCGCGTGCTACCCGGCGCGGGTCACGTCCAAAGAACGCGCGGTCGAGCGGACGAATGCCTCCAACTTCGTATAGAGGCTCTGTTGCCGACGCGTGCAACCGTTTGTTGCTCCAGACAGGCGATTCTAGGCAGATTACGCCACGCCCTGAGCAGTCTCCTTCAAATATGCCAGCACTTCCTCGGCATGGCCCTCGGCCTTCACTTTGGGGAAAATGTGCTGGATCCTGCCGTCCGGCCCGATGATGAATGTAGTGCGGGCGATTCCCATCACTTTCTTGCCATACATGTTCTTCTCTTGCACCACTCCGAAAGCCTCGGCAACTTTCTTGTCGACGTCCGCCAGCAGGCTGAAGGGGAGGTCGAATTTCTCCTGAAACTTTTTCTGGGCCTTGGGAGTATCGGGCGAGATCCCGAGGATCACAGCGCCTGTCTTCTGAATCTGCTTATACGTGTCGCGGAACCCGCGCGCTTCCACGGTTCAGCCCGGCGTGTCCGCTCGCGGATAGAAATAGAGGACCACGGTTTTCCCGCGCAGGTCCTTCGAAGAAACTTCTCTTCCGTTCTCGTCCTGCAAAGTAAACTCAGGGGCTTTATCATGAATATTCATGCCAATCTCTCTTCCAGGGAAATCGAAATCCAGCACTAGCAAAGCCCACCGCGCGATTTTCGTTCGCGCCGCGGGCAGGAAGATTTTATACCTTGCCTCAGCCACAGGCATCATCGCGCTCTCACTTCTCTCCTTTCCAGCTTTTAGCACAGCGCAGGAAGAGCTCCCCGAGATCCCGCCCCAGCAAAAAAAGCCCTCGCAGAAGAACGATAAAGGACCGCGCGCCGTGGGACTGGTGCGGCTCAGTTCGAATGGCAAAGCTACGCTGGTGCCGATCGCCATCCGAGTTGATGGACGGTTCTACGACGCCGCTTCCTACAAGGCGAATCCGGTGCCCATGGCCCTCGAATCGGGGACGGTGTACGAGGGCGAGCGCAGCGGCACCAGCGTCGGATTATTTACCGTGAATGCCGCCCTGCACAGCAACGCCGTCAATGCCGTGAGCCCTTGGCTCGGCACCGGTATGTGGCTTCCCACCGGGACCGATGTACCGCAAACCGCGATGAAGGCAGAAAGTGTGCCGCGCGGTATCGAAACCACGGACGAACCGCCGCGGCTGGCGAAGAATCAAAAGACGGCGCAGGAAACTCCCGCTGCGAGGACGCCATCGCCTTCCGCCGCGCCTCCAACAAGTTCAGCGCCTCCGTCCTCGGGACCAACGCCTTCAGGGCCGCCGTCTTCAAAGCCATCGCCGGAGTCGAAGCCGCCGGCGGCAACTCAACCCAGCCAAGGCTCGGCGACACCGCCGCCATCAGATCAGACCAACAGCGGGGCCGGGGACGCGAACCGCCCGCGACTTCGCCGAGGAAAACCTACGCAGCCTCTTCCGTCCGATGAAGATGTTCCGGGCTACAGCAAGCCGGGATCGCTCCCGAGTGCTGCGAAGAGTCCCACAGCAACTCCGGCAACTCCCGCCGTCAGCGGAGGCGCCAAGGAACCGATCAAAATGTACCCGGCCATTTCCGACGCAGGCGGACCCGATCCGCGCTCGTACGTATTTGAATGGATCAAGGGCGAGGAGGAAGAGCGCCGCAAGCAGATGCTTGATCTCGCGAAAGAACAGATTCGCCTTTATCTAAATCAGCGGACCAAGGGATCAATCGGCACAGCTCAGGCCGTTTCGAAGAGCACGGCCGGACGCAAGCAATTTTCAAAGGCAAAAGATCCCGTTCTTGAGAACGTGCAACTGCGGACGTTTGACCTATGGGCGAACAACCAGCCCGTGCTGGTGCTGAGCGCGGAAGCGCATGTGCCTCCGGCTTCGCCAACAGCAACAGGGATAACCGATGCGAACTACACCATCACCCTGGTCGCACGCACCGACATCTATAACAACCTGCACAAGCTCTATGTGGGAGTGACCGACAAATACCATCTCGACGTGACGCCGCAACTCGAGTTGATCGACGCCGTCGATGTTGACGGCGACGGCCGAGGTGAGTTACTGTTCCGCGAAATTTCAGATGCCGGAAGCGGTTACGTAATCTATCGCGCAACCGTGGATAAACTCTGGAAACTATTCGACACGCTGAACCCGGAGTAGCGTCGTCGGACTTTGCAAGTCATGCGTCACCAGTTCAAGATTCGTATCAAGGAGTTCCAGATTCGTATCAGGGCATGACTTCAGTCATGCCATAGGTTCTGATAACGCGTCGGCTTCAGCCGCTGCGGGGTCAAATCTTTGACGGAAATTCCCTAACCGCCCACGGACCCCCTCAGCTTCTTCGACTTCTCCTCCACCCCGCGCGCCAACTTTTCCTTATAACCATCCAGCTTCTTCGCAATCGCAGTATCTCCCAGAGCCAGCATTTGTGCAGCAAGGATACCCGCGTTCGTCGCCCCAGGTTTGCCGATTGCCACAGTAGCGACGGGAATACCAGCCGGCATCTGCACCGTGGCCAGCAGCGAATCCATTCCCTGCAGCGAAGTTGAAGGAATGGGCACCCCGATCACCGGCAACGTGGTATGGGCCGCGATTACTCCCGCCAAATGCGCAGCGCCACCGGCCCCGGCAATGATGACGCGAATCCCGCGCTCCGCCGCCTTGCGCGCAAAGTCGGCGGTCCGGTCGGGCGATCGATGAGCCGAAGTGACATCAATCTCGTAAGCGATTCCAAATTCATCCAGCGCCTTGCCCGCCTCGCGCATGATCTCCAGGTCGGAGTCGCTGCCCATCACAATCGAAACCAGTGGTTTGCCCATCCCTCTCCTCTGCACTATTTCTTGAGCGCCCTCGCCGCAATGTCCTTGCGATAGTGCGCGCCATCAAAAGTAATCTTCGCGCACGCTTCGTAGGCACGCTGAACCGCCGTCCCCAATTCCGGCGCCCGCGCCGTTACGCCCAGAACGCGTCCTCCCGCGGTGTAGTACGCGCCGTCGCGTTGTGTCGTCCCCGCGTGGAAAACTTTGACGCCTTCCCCCGCTCCCGCCTCTTCCAATCCTGAAATTCTCTTACCCGCCTCGAACGTGCCCGGATATCCCCCCGACGACATCACCACGCACACCGAGGCATCCGACGACCACTTGAAATCGCCTTCGCTGACCCGGCCTTCGATGGAGGCCTCGATCGCCTCCAGCAGATCGCTTTCCAGCCGCATCAGGATGGGCTGTGTCTCGGGATCGCCAAAGCGGCAGTTGAACTCCAGTACCATCGGTCCTCGAGCCGTCATCATCAATCCGCAGTACAGGACGCCTTTAAACTCCGCGCCCTCAGCCTTCATGCCAGCGACTACCGGCCGCGCAATGTGGTTCACCAGCCAGTCGCGCATCTTGTCGTCAACAATGTCCGCCGTCGAGTACGCGCCCATGCCACCGGTGTTGGGACCAGTATCGCCATCGCCGGCGCGCTTGTGATCCTGCGCCGCCACCAGGGGAGCCACGCGCTCGCCGTCGCTCAACACCAGAAACGAAAGCTCGTCGCCAGTGAGGCATTCCTCCAAGACCACACGCGACCCGGCCTCGCCCACCATTTTGCCACTAAGCATTTCCACCGCCACGCTGGTAGCTTCTTCCTTATTCTTGGCGATGACCACGCCCTTGCCCGCCGCCAGCCCATCAGCCTTGACGACAACCGGCAGATGAAAATGGCTCAGCGCCGACCGAACCTCCTCGATCGAATCACAGATGGCATAGTGCGCTGTCGGAATGTGGTGGCGCTGCAGAAACTCCTTGGCGAAGCTCTTGCTCGATTCCAGCTGAGCCGCCGCCTTGGTCGGGCCAAAGATCGGCCAGCCCCGCCTTGTAAATTCATCCACCACACCCAGCGTCAAAACCAGTTCGGGTCCGACGACGGTAAGATCAGGCTGCAGTCGCGCGGCCAGCGCGCTAATTGAATCCAGGCTCTTCAGGTCGACCGGCAGACATTCGGCGTCCGCGGCGATGCCTCCATTGCCAGTCGCGCAATACACCTTCGAGACGCGCGGCGACTGCCGGAGTTTCCACACCAGCGCATGCTCACGCCCGCCGCTACCGAGAACGAGAACCTTCATAACCAGAGGAAGCTCAAGGTTAGGGGCAGACAAGGAAACCTGTCAAACGCGGGAAGCGGCTGATTGACTACTTGATTCTCATTTGAGCCAGCTCATTCGGACCTGCATCGGTGAGAGTGAGAAAATTCTCACATCTTTTGCGAAACGTTTGTGACTTTCGTCACATTATTCCTCAGTCCGCGAATGCAATACTTCAAGCCGGATGTTGGTCTTGCCGATATTGGCTTCAGACATGAGACCCCCGAACGACGTATACTGACGGGGTACGTGATATGAAAGCTACTTGACAGTGCGTAGTACAATCCTTGGCAGTTCTAAGCGTCCGGGTTTCCAAGACTTAGAGCATCCTCGGGGGCTGTTTTCGAATCAAAAACACTGGGAATCAGCGGCCGCAACCTTTGACGGGAAGAAGGAACTATGCCTGACAACCGGCAGGTAAGGTTCAATGTCGTCTTCGAAGAGCCGAGGGCTGGTGCGGTTCCGCTGTTTAGCAACCATGTTGGTATCTCGCGTGCGGGAACGGAAGTGCAGTTCGAGTTTGCCTTCTTGGACATCAACGCCATCGCTACTATCCTGCGTAGCCAAAAGGAACGAAGTGACCCGTCGCCAATTGACATAAACGGCAAGTCGGTTGCAAAAATCGTCATGCCGTTGCATGCGTTTTTGCAGTTGAAGGAACATTTGCAGGGCATGTTCGCCGATATTGAAAAAGAACTGCGTATTGCACAGCAGGAGGAAGGAAATGAGTCCAGCAGTAGCGTCAGCAACGTACAGGTCGTCTAGGGCGGTAAATACGGCTCAACCGTCTACGTCGACTGTCGTCCACGACGAACGGGTCGAGCGCAGAATTATGTGCCATGTCGCGTTTGATTCGCGCGAGGCGGAATACCGGGACGCGATGAGGGCTTTGGTTGACTGTGGGCCGAATGCGGACGCACCGACGAACGCGGACCTTAAGAGCAGGGGTGTCAGAATTCGTTTCTAATCGAAACCCACATGCCAGTTGACGTGGCGTCGATGTACGACGCAAACCCGGACAGAACATCGCTATATCAGGGGGATGTCTTAGATGACATCCCCCTTATTTTTGTTCCAGACAAAATCTCAAAGTGGTTGATCCTTCGTCCGAATCCCAAGGGTGCCATTACGGATGTTGACGAGGTCTTGGGCGGGCGGATACCGAAGTGGTTCCATGCGCAGTCGGAAGGAAGCGTGACGGATAAGTGGACGTTTGCCGGCAAGGAAGAATATGTTGCAGCGAAAGCTAAAAAGATGCGAGTCATAATCGTTACTCAAACGTGTGACCTGGTGCAGCGAAGTACATATCAAGTCGCGCCGGTCTCCTCGGCGAATGGGTTCAGTCCAGAAGACAGGGAAAACCTCCAGCTAAACAACTTTCAGTACATGTTTTCTCTCCCTGCACGCCCGCCTGCTCTCCCTGAAGATTCCTATGCGGATTTCAGCAACATCCAAAGTGTTCCAAGAACGTATTTCAAACCTGATGCTGTAGTCCTAAGATTCAGCGAGGCAACCCGTGTGGAGTTCCAAGCACAAGTTGCCGAGTACTACGGGAGGCCGTTTGGGTTCAATGTGCGCGACCGTTCGCCCCACACTGCAGAGTTCGCCTGCGTGCGCTGCTTCCATGATCACTATCGATTGGAAAAGAAGGCGGTTACGAAAGGTAGTAGGTTCCCTGAATGCGACAAGTGCGGTGACGGTTTATGGGTCCGAATCAGTGATGCAGTTCAGGGCGACTTGGAATTTGCCGCTCCGGCTTTTGCCGAACAAGGCGGAACGCCACCACGCCTTTCTATTGCCGCGGTTGCTGACGCAGACGCGAAGCCATCAGACGGTCCTCCGTCCTCCGACGGTTCGGAGCGTAAGAGTCCTTGATCTCTCTTTCGTAAGTTAGGTGTAAATCCACGTTAACCCCACTTAACCCCCATCGTATAATCTTCCCAGATGATCACCGTCTCCAAGGAAGATTATCTGAAGTCCATCCTCGAAGCGGAAAGTGAAGGAGAGGACGTCATCTCGGCGCGCCTTGCCGACATGCTGAAAGTTTCTCCGCCCGCCGTCACCATGGCCCTTCGCCGCCTGAAGAAAGACGGACTGGTTCGCGTGCAAGGCGACGGCCAGGTGCGCCTTACGGCTGCGGGTCGCAAGATCGCCCGCAAGCTCACCCTGCGCCATCACCTGATCGAGCGCATGCTCGCC
>Ga0137393_10000503_pt1 | contig 23384 bp, 19 predicted proteins | sample 15con2h34BmetaG_FD_101396 | JGI IMG/M metagenome (GOLD analysis project Ga0137393, IMG submission 101396) | Vadose zone soil microbial communities from Angelo Coast Range Reserve, California, USA - 15con2h3.4B metaG | ecosystem: Environmental > Terrestrial > Soil > Vadose zone > Saprolite...
ACTAGCTTTGCCGCCGCTGGGACGGCTCGCGCGGTCGTCGCTCCGTGATAAAAGATCTGGAATGGACGCGAGCGAGCTGCGGCGCAAGCAGAAGGAATTCCTTTTCCCCAACGTCTCCACCTACTACGAGGAGGCGGTCGTCCTCGAGTCGGGGAAGGGCCTCACGCTCAAGGACGTCGAGGGGCGCGAGTACCTCGACTTCTTCGGGGGCATCCTTACAGTTGGGGTTGGCCACTGCCACCCGCGGGTGACCGAGGCGGTCATCGCCCAGCAGAAGAAGCTGGTGCACGTCTCGACGCTCTACCCCACCATCCCGCAGATCGAGCTGGCCGAGAAGCTGAACCAGCTCCGCCCGACGAAGGAGCCCGTCAAATCCTTCTTCACCAACTCGGGCACCGAGGCGAACGAGACGGCCGTCCAGCTCGCCAAGGTGGCCACCGGCCGCACCGATCTGGTGGCGCTGCGCCACAGCTACGGCGGGCGCGGCGCGCTGGCCGTCAACATGATGGGCAACAAGAACTACCGGCCGCTGCAGAGCGAGATCCCCGGCATCAAGCACGCCCACGCGCCTTACTGCTACCGCTGCGACTTCGGCCTCAAGTATCCCGACTGCGGCCTGGCCTGCGCCAAGGACATCAAGAACCTCATCGAGACGACGACCACGGGCCAGATCGCCGGCTTCATCGCCGAGCCGATCATGGGCGTGGGCGGATTCATCGTGCCGCCCAAGGAGTACTTCGAAGTCGCCGTGCCCATCGTGCGCAACGCCGGCGGCCTGTTCATCGCCGACGAGGTGCAGACGGCGTGGGGCCGCACCGGCGAAAAATGGTGGGGCGTGCAGCACTTCAACGTCGAACCCGACATCCTCACCAGCGCCAAGGGCATGGGCAACGGCCAGCCCGTCGCGCTCACCATGGCGCGCGCGTCGGTGGCCGACAAAGGCGTCTACAACACCATCTCTACCTTCGGCGGCGGACCGCCCAGCATGGCGGCGGCGCTGGCGACTCTCCGCGTGATCGAGGAGGAGAAGCTCCTCTTCAACTCGCAGATGATGGGCAAGGCGCTGCGCGAGGGACTGCAAGGGCTCCAAGAGAGGTTCACGGGCATCGGGGACGTGCGCGGCATGGGACTGATGCAGGCCATCGAGCTGGTCAAGGACCGCGGCACCAAGGAGCCCGACGCGCCCGGCGCGACGCGGCTGATGGAAGCCACGCGCAAGCGGGGGCTGCTCGTCGGCAAGGGCGGCCTCTACGGCAACACGATGCGCATCGCGCCCGCGATGGTGGTCAATAGATCCCAGGTCGACGCCGCGCTGCGCATCCTGGGCGAGGCGCTGGCGGAGGCGTTGCGGCAATGAAAAAGGGCGCCCTGCTCCTGATCCTCCTCTGCGCGTGCAAGAAGGAGACGCGGCCGCCGTCCCTGGGCGAGGCCGTCTCGGTCGAGCAGCCCGGCGGGTCGGCGGCGCAGCTCTTCTCGCAGGGGAGCGAGATCCCCACCAGCGCCACGGAGGGCTTCACCACCGTCAAGGACGGCGACAAGCGCATCCTCATCCACGTGCTGCGCGGCTCGGGCCGGACCGCGGAGAAGCTGCCCAGCGAGGGGTGGTGGGCCGTCGAGGGCGTGAACCCCGCCAAGGCGGGCGAGGCGCGGGTGATGGTCACGTTCGAGGTGGACGCGCAGGGTCAGCTCGCGCTCACCGCCCGCGAGGACGACCGGCGCCTGGCGGTGCGGAAGGTCGACAAAGGCGCCGGCGTGATGGCGCCGTCGCCTTTGACCGAGCCGGACGACGACGAGGACGCCGAGGAAGATCCCCAGTAGCGGTCTGCGGAAACCCGCCCAGATGCCCAACCCCATCGCCCTCGCCATCCCTTTCTTCTTCCTGCTCATGGGGGTGGAACTGCTTCTGGCGCGGCGGCGCGGCGTGAAGCTCTATCGCTTCGCCGACGTGGTGGCCGACCTGTCGTGCGGCATGACGCAGCAGATCCTGCTCGTCTTCGAGGTGGGCGCGCTGACCGCGGGATATGTCTGGCTCTACCAGCATCGCCTGGTGAGCTTCGCTCCGGGCAGCGTCTGGCCCTGGGTGATCGCGTTCATCGCGGTGGACTTCGCCTATTACTGGTGGCACCGCCTCTCCCACCGGGTGAACGTGCTCTGGGCCGTGCACGTCGTGCACCACCAGAGCGAGGACTACAACCTGGCGGTGGCGCTGCGGCAGGCCGTGCTCTCGGTGTGGACCATCTGGCCGCTCCACCTGCCCCTGGCGCTCATCGGCGTGCCGCCGGTCACTTTTCTGGTCGTCGATTCGGTATCGACGCTCTATCAGTTCTGGATCCACACCGAGCTGGTGAGAAAGCTGGGCTGGTTCGAGTGGCTCTTCAACACGCCCTCGCAGCACCGCGTCCACCACGCCGTCAACCCGCGCTACCTCGACAAGAACTACGCCGCCACGCTGTGCATCTGGGACCGGCTCTTCGGCACGTTCGAGGAAGAAAAAGAGCAGCCGGTCTACGGCCTGGTGAAGCCGCTCGCGAGCTTCGACCCGCTCTGGGCGCAGGTGAATCAATTCTTCGACCTGGCGAAGCGCAGCGCGCAGTTCAAAGGCGTCGACAAGCTGCGCGTGTGGCTCGAGGGGCCTGCGTGGGGCTACCCGCCCGCGCCGGAGATCACGCGCGCGCAGCAACGCAAGCATTCGGTGCGCCTCTCGCGGCGCGAGACGGCGCTCCTTGCCGTGGCGCTGGGGGTCGCCGTGCTCGGGACCACGGCGCTCCTCTGGTATCAGGACATCTTGCCGCTATCGCGCAAGCTGGCGCTGGCGGCGGTGCTCCTGGGATTGATCGCGGGTCTCGGCCTTCTCCTCGAGAGAAGGACTGCGGCCAGCGCTAACAGCACCGCTCCCGGCCCCGTCTGATTCTGGGCGCAGCCGCAGCCGCCGTTCGACGTGCCCGTCGGCGTGATGGGGTCGCTCAGGCAGGTCACGGTCTGCAGGCCCTTCGGATAGATGGTGCAGACGGCCTGGATGTCGTCGGGGTGAAGCTGGCGCTTGGACGTCTCGCCCTGCGGCGAGGTGGCGTACATCGTCGCGGTCTGGTCGGTGCTGTGGTCGAGGCCGATCGAGTGCCCCGCCTCGTGCGTGACGGTGTTCTGGATGTCCATGCGCACGCAGCCGGTCTGGTTGGGAGCGGTGCAGACCGGGCTGTCCACGGCCGTGAAGATGAACTTGGTTCCGTTGAGCGCGGGAGAGTCGTTGAGCTCGATGTCGCTGTCGCTGATCTGGCCGGTGTTGCGATTCGAGGTGGTGGTGGTGGTGGCGATGACCCCGTCGCCTTTGTCCCAGCAGTCGTATTTGTTGCCGCAACCGCCCTGGGAGAGACAGGAGTCGTTAGCGGGCACTACGCCGGCGGCCTGGCAGTTCTTGATGCGGAACAGGACCAGGTTGCGGTTGACCTGGCCGGGGAAATAGCCGACCACGCGGTCGGCGGGATTCTCCGAGAGCCCCAGGTCGGGGAACACCAGGTCTGAACAGCTCACCTGCCCCCAGGTGGCGAAGCTCTTGCGGATGGCGGTGAAGGCCGCATCCCCCACCACGTCGGGCGTACCGGCCGCGTCGATCTGGAAGCTGTGGCCGCGCGTCGACCACCAGAGGCACATGCCGCCGGAGTTGACCGAGCGCTTCCAGGCGTGGGCCGGCAGAGCGCCGAGCACGAGCGCCAGCGCGACGAGTCGCTTCACTTGCTCAGGCTCCCGAGCACGTGCGCGCGCAGTTCATCGAGGGAGAGATCGTCTTGCTCGTCCGCCCCGCAGCCGACGCAGCTCAGCCCGGTGCGGTCGCGCACGGCGCGCTTGGGCAGGCCGGCGGGAGCGCCGACGGAAAACTTCCCCAGCGCCATGCGATGCACCTGGAACACGCCGGGGGCGCGGCGCTCGAGAAAGACGACCACTTCCTCGCCGTCGCGGAAGGCGGCCGCGCCCTGGACGATCTGGTCCAGCTCGTCCACCGCGCCGCCGGGGACCACCACCGACAGCTCGCGCTGGGCCGCGCCCTTCCACGTCTCCAGGGACCGCAGCACGACGGTGGTGAAGATCTGTCCCCCGCCGGCGCCCCACGCGCTCGTCCTGAGCACGACCTGCGCGTGCACCACCGTGTCGGACGCCGAGGCGAGCGATGCGACGTCGGCTGGCCCGCGCACGGTGGCCGCCAGCAGGAAGAGGAGCCGGAGCATGCGGCTCGATCGTAACACGGCTATGGCGTGGCGCCCCCGCCCTCGGCGCGCGGGTCGCAGGCCGCGAGGCGCCAGGCGGTGTCGGGGTCGATCTGCACGCCGCAGGCCTTGCCCCATGGCTGCGCGAAAAAGCCCTTTTCCGTCGCGCGCAGCATCTCGTCGCCGAACTGGAGCTTGTGGCCGCGGGCCTCCAGCGCTGCCGCGGTCGCCGCCTCGAGACCCGCCGGCTCGACGCGCACCACGTCGGGTATGAGATTCTGGTGGAGGCGCGGCATGGCGATGGCGCGGTCGACCGCCATGCCGTCGTCGACCACGTGGACGATGGCCTGCGCTAGCGTGGTGGGGATGGTCGAGCCGCCCGCCGCGCCGAGGGTGAGCACCAGCTCGCCGCCAGGCGCGAAAAGGAAGGTGGGCGCCATCGAGGAGAGCGGGATCTTCCCCGGCTCGGGCGCGTTCTCCTTGTCGCCCGTGAGGCCGAACTGGTTGGCCACGCCGGCCGAGACGGCGAAGTCGTCCATCTGGTCGTTGAGCAGGACGCCGGTGCCCTTGGCCACCACGCACGACCCGAAGGCCCCGTTCACGGTGGTGGTGATGGTGATGACGTTCCCCTCTTCGTCGGCGGCGGAGACGCTGGTGGTGCCGTGCTCGGAGATCCCCAGGACCTGCGCCGCGGGAGTCGCCCGGTCGCCGATGGCGTGGTGCAGGTCGCCGGCGAAGTCCTTGGTGATCATGCGGGCCAGCTTCTCTTCGAGGCCCTGGCTGAAGGCGGGATCGCCGAGGCCGCGCCGCTGCGCAAAGAGGCGCTTCTCCGCCTCGATCATGACGTGGAGGAAACGCTCGGGCCGGTAGCCGCCGGCGCGCGCGTCCTCGCGCTCGAGCACGTTGAGCAGGGCCAGCAGGAAGAACCCGCCCGACGAGGGCAGCGGCATGGTGACGACGCGGTGCCCCCGGTAGGTCGATTCCATCGGCGTGCGCTCGCGAAAGTCGACGCGGGAGAAATCGTCGAGCTCGATGATTCCGCCCCTGGCGCGCAGCGTCTGGACGATGCTCTTCGCCACGCGCCCTTTGAAGAACGCGTCGGCGCCCTTCTCGCCGATGGCGTGCAGCGTGCGCGCCAGCTCGGGCTGCAGGAGGCTGTCGCCCGGATCGAGCGCCGTGTACTCGCCCGACGAGTCGCGGCGCAGGAAGGTGCGCGCCGCCTCGGGATCGGCGGCGAGGCAGTCTTCCATCTCGCGCGCGACGAGCGCGTAGCGCAGCGAGACCTGGAACCCGCGCGCGGCGATCATCTCGGCGGGCCCGACGATCTCCGCAAGCGGCTTGCGCCCGAAGCGCTTCACCAGCTCGGTGTACCCGCGCACCGCCGAGGGGACGGCGACGGAGAGCGCGCCCTTCTCGGCGAGGTCCTGCCGGGGCCGGCCGTTCTCGATGAACATGTCGGGCGTCGCGCGGCCCGGCGCTTTTTCGCGAAAGTCGAACGCGCGCGCCTTGCGGTCCTTGGCCGTGTAGAGCAGCGCAAAGCCGCCCCCGCCGATGCCCGAGCTCATCGGCTCGACGACCCCGAGAGCGAAGGCGGCGGCCACGGCCGCATCGACGGCGTTCCCGCCCCGGCGCATCACTGCGGCGCCCGCTTCGGCAGCCAGCGGATGTGAGGCGGCGACGGCGCCCTTGGGCGACGCGGCGGGAAGTCCCACGAGCAGCAAGGCGAGCGCTGGAAGCATGGCGCGGCACTATAGAGCATGCTATCTGCCCGTCCCCTATGGCCGTCCGCGTCCGATTCGCGCCCTCTCCCACCGGCTACCTGCACATCGGCGGCGCGCGCACGGCCCTGTTCAACTGGCTGTGGGCCCGCAAGCAGAAGGGCGTCTTCGTCCTGCGCATCGAGGACACCGACCAGTCGCGCAGCACGCAAGAGAGCGAACAGGCCATCATCGACAGCATGAAGTGGCTGGGCCTCGACTGGGACGAAGGGCCGGAGAAAGGCGGGCCCCACGCGCCCTACTTCCAGATGCAGCGGCTCGCGACGTACGGGAAGCACGCCGAGGCGCTCATCGCCAAGGGCAAGGCGTACCGCTGCAACTGCACCAAGGAGGAGCTGGACCGGCTGCGCAAGGAAGCCGAGAAGCAGAAGCGCGGCTTCAAGTATCCCGGCACGTGCCGCGACAAGAACCTCCCCAAAGGCACGCCGGGCGCGGTGGTGCGCTTTCGCATGCCGGAGGAGGGCTCGACCACTTTCCGCGACCTGGTGAAGGGCGAGATCACCACCCAGCACAAGGAGCTGCAGGACGAGGTCATCCTGCGCGCCGACGGCGTGCCGCTCTACAACTTCGGCGCGGTGGTCGACGACATCGAGATGGAGATCACCATGGTCGCGCGCGGCGACGACCACGTGGTGAACACGCCGCGGCAGATCCTCATGTACCAGGCGCTGGACTATCCCGTGCCGGTCTTTGCGCACCTGCCGATGATCCTCGGGCCCGACAAGCAGCGCCTCTCCAAGCGACACGGCGCGGTCAGCGTCCTGCAGTATCGCGACGAGGGATATCTCCCGGGCGCGCTGGTCAATTACCTGGCGCGGCTGGGGTGGTCGCACCGCGACCAAGAGATATTCAGTATCCCCGAGCTGATCGAGAAGTTCGACTGGGAGCATGTCGGCGCGACGGCCGGCGTGTTCAATCCGGAGAAGCTGGCGTGGCTCAACCAGCAGTGGATCAAGATGACGCCGCCGCCGGAGCTGGCGCGCATCACCGGCGTGTCGGAGCGTTTCGCCGCGCTCATGCAGGAGCGGGCGCGCACCCTGAACGAGATCAAGGAGGCCTGGGCGGCGTACATCGTGCCCGACCTTCCGAAGTACGATGACAAGGCCGTGGCCAAGAACCTCACGGCCGACTCGAAGCCGCTGCTGAAGGAGGCGCGCGACTTGATCGAGCGGAACTTCGCGGGCGGGGCGCAGGCGATGGAACAGGCCTTTCGTTCACTGGCCGAGTCGCGCGGGCTGGGCCTGGGCAAAGTGGCCCAGCCCGTCCGCGTCGCCGTCACGGGAACGACCGTCAGCCCGCCCCTGTTCGAGACCATCGAGCTTCTCGGCAAGGAAAAGACGCTCCGCCGCCTCGACGCCACCCTGGGGAGGACGCCGTGAAAAAAAAATTATTTTTTTTCGCCGCCGCGCTCACCGTATGCCTGCCGGCCTTTGCGGACGGGTTCAAGGCCCGGGGCTTCATCCTCCCCGACGGGGCGGTGAAGATCGACGAGGATCGCTACCGCCTCGCCGAGGCATGGGACGAGGCGGCGCGTTTCTACCGGCGCGCCTATCCCCCCAACAAGTACCCGCGACACACGTTGCGCAGCCAGACGCCGGTGCGGGCGATGCACATCGCCAACCCCTCCGGCATGGAGTGGGAGGGTGTCAACCTCTACGAGGCCGCCCGCGGCGAAGTGCGCGTCTACATCCTGCCGGGCAAGGAACCGCCCGCGCCGGAAAAGGGCGAGAAGAAGGCCAAGTAGCCCGCGCGACAGCCTTGACAGCGGCGCGCGGAGTCGGCTACACAGCGCGTCCCCTCGCAACTGGGGGATCGTCTAACGGCAGGACGTAGGACTCTGACTCCTACTATCTAGGTTCGAATCCTAGTCCCCCAACCATCGAAGTAGTACCCTCGGGTCAGAGCCGTGGGGAAAGAAAGGCGGCCCCATCGTCTAGTGGCCTAGGACGGAGGCCTCTCACGCCTCAAACATGGGTTCGAATCCCGTTGGGGTCACCACTTTGGCCCGGCTGCGTGAGACAGCCGGGCTTTTTTTTGCTAGCGGCATTTAACCTCCGGAGGTGATGGTGTGTAACGGGGGTCCGGAGGAGGATCACATGCGCCAGTGCTCGCTTTTCGCCCTCTGTGCTGCCCTGGCCGCCTGCGGCAGCGGCGGACACGCCGCCGATCAAACGTCCGACCCGAACGCGGCGGCCAGCCCTGCCGAAACGCTGCTCGCCGCCGAGCTGGCCCAGTCGGGCGTCTCGTGCGCCCCGCGGCCGCCGCACGCCGGACCTTGCAAGGACAAGCACGCCGGCGACGCCTGCTTCTTCGCGGCGGCTGGCACGACGGTGATCGGCTTCTGCACCGACGTGCCCGCCCGCAGCGCGCTCGCTTGCATTCCGCCGCCGCCGGCCGAGTTCGTTCAGGCGTGTGCGCACGCCCATCCTACCGATGCATGCAGCGTCGAGCTGAGCAAGGGAACTTTCACCGGCCAGTGCCGCGCCCTCTACGGCGGCGGCCCGCTGGTGTGCCTGCCGCCTGTTCCGCTGCCGCCGCGGGCGCAGGTCTGCGTCGGCAAGCATGACGGAGACTCGTGCACGGTCACCGATGGCGGCAATACGTTCACGGGCGACTGCGAGCCGCTCCCGAACGGCCAGCTCGTGTGCCGCCGGCCAGGACCGCCGCCGATCGAAGCGTGCGACGACAAGAAAATCGGCGACTCATGCTCATTCACCGTCGAGCACAAGACGATCACCGGCACCTGCGGCGCCCTCGGCGCGTCGGGGCTGATTTTGTGCGCGCCCACCCCGCCGCCCCCGCCAGCAGCCGCGGTCGCGGCCTGCGTCCAGCACAAGGCCGACGAGGTATGCTCCTTCGAGTTCAGGGAGCACACCATCACCGGCGCGTGCCGGATGGGCCCCGACGGCAAGACCCTGGTCTGCGCCCCGGTGTGCAGACACTGAACGAAAAATAATTATTTTTATTTTTCTTCAGGCGGCCTTGGCGCGCTCGGTGCGGGCCCAGGTCGCGCCCTGCGCCTTGCGGTGGTACATGACGAATCCGACCAGCAGCGCGGCGTTCATCTCGACGAAATGCGCGGCCACGCCAGAGAGCGCGCGCACCCGGCGCGGCGTCAGCCCCAACAGGCCGAGCGCCGCGAGGCCATATGCGATGCCCTGGGCGACCAGCGTGAAAGCGTAGAACTGGCTGCCGCGCACGAGGAAGAGGTTGACGAGGAGCGCGATCACCATCGCCTGCGGCACGAACCAGCGCAGCACCTTGTGCGACCAGAGCGCAAAGGCGGTGAAGCCGTGCCGCCGCGAGAGCATGTCCCGGCTCTGGGAGAGCGCGCGGAAGTTGCCCGCCGCGATGCGCACCCGCCGGCGATACTCGCCGTATTGGTCGGGCGCGGTCTCCTCGTGGGCCACTGCCTCCGGCTCGTAGCGGACTTCGGAACCGGCCTCGAGCACGCGCAGCGCGGCGACGAAATCGTCGACCAGCGTTCCCGCCGGCAGCGGCGTAAAGAGGTGCTTGCGCACGGCGTAGATGCCGCCGTTGGCGCCCATCACGCAGCCGCGGCGCGACTCGTAGAGCTTGAGCAGGCTCTCCAGCTTCCAGTAAGCGCCCTCGGCCGCCGGACCGTCCAGCGGCGAGTGCAGGCGCAGCCGGCCGCAGACGAGCCCCACGTCGGGATCGCGCAGCGGCTGCACCAGCCGGCGGATCGCGTCGCGCTCGAACTCGGTGTTGGCGTCGGTCATCACCAGCACCTCGCCGTGCGCGATCCCCAAAAGCCGGTTGAGCACCGCGGCCTTCCCGCTCCGCTCGGCGCGCGACAGCTTGACGCCGCGCGCTGCGTACTTCTGAACGATGGCGTCGGTCTCGTCGGTCGAGCCGTCCGAGCCGATGAGGATCTCCAGCCTGTCGGCCGGGTAATCCTGCATCAATAAGTTTTCGATGCGCTTCCCGATGCAGGACGCCTCGTTCCACGCCGCGATGAGCACCGAGACGGCCGGCAGGCCCAACTGGGCCGGTGGATGGCGCCGCTCGTTCCCGCCCAGGTATCCCCACGCGCTCTGCGCCTGGGCAATGGCGTCGAGTGCGATGAGCAGCAGCGGGTAGATGACGTACGTGTGCAGGATGCAGTAGGCGGCGGCCCAGAAGAGGAGGTCGAGCATGCCCCCTGGGGCAGCAAGGGGCATGCCGTGGGGCGTGGGACGGAGTAGGAAAAGAAGTTCCTACGGCGGAGGAAGCGAGGAGGAACTCAGAGGGAACAAGAGCGGTCAGGGAGCGGCGGGAAGTAGCGCGAGGAGCCTTCTGGCGCGTTCGTGTTGCGGGTTCTGTTCCAACACCTTCGACAGGACCGCGCGGGCCGGGCCAGGTTCGTGCCGGTCGAGCGAGATGGCCCCCACGTCCACCTGGGCGCGCAGCAGCCTCGGCTCGGCTTGCCGCGCCAGCGCCAGCGCCGCCAGCGCGCGGTCCTGCCTCTCGCGCGAAGGAGCGCCGCTCAGCGCCAGCGCGGCCCGGGTGTACGCGTTCATTTCGCTCGGCGGACCCTTCTTCTCCGCCGCGTCGAGGTAGCGCAGGCCTCGCTCCGACGCGTTGGCCAAGGCGCAGTAGAGCGCCATCGCGCGCAGCGCGCCCGGGTCCTCGCCATCCTCCTCGAGGGCCGCCTTGGCCGCGGCGACGCCATCCTGCAGCAGCTTGTTGGCGCTGCGCACGTGCGGCTCGCGCTCCTGGGCAGTCTGCGCGATCTGGTCGGTCAGTTCCGCGGCCTGCTTCTCGAAGCCCGGCGGGCGGTCGAGACGGAGCTTGGCGTTGCGATCGTTCAGCTCGCGGCCCGCGGCGTCGAGCCGGTCGGCCAGGTCCTTGTGCGTCGCGGCCTGCAAGAGCAACGCGTAGGCCCGCTCCGCTTCGGGCATGGCCGCCCCCGAAGCGATGCGCGCCGCCTCTGTGAAGAGCGCCGCGGCCTGCTCGAGACTCTGCAGATCGTCGCGGAGCAGCTTCTGCCGCGCCTTCTCCATGCGCGTTTCCGCCTCGCGCGGCATGCCGGCGCAGCGCCGCCACTGCGTCGCCGCCACCACCAGGGCCACTCCCGAAACCACCGCGATGGCAACCTGGACCCGGCGGCGGCGCGGCTCGAGCGCCTTGGCGGCCAGCTCCGCGGGGGCAGGCGGCATCTGCAGGGCCGTCCTGGCCTCGGGGTCGACCACCGCCCTGGTAGGCGCGGAGGCTTCGAACACTTGCAGGCACCTGCCGCACTCGACCTTGAAGCGCGCGCCGGAGGCCACCACCCCGTCCTGGAGCGAAAAGACCGCCTGGCACTTCTGGCAGCGGATCAGCATGTCAACTCGTCTTCGCCTCGGTCGCGTCGAGCCCGAAGGCGGTGTGCAGCGCGCGCACCGCCAGCTCCGCGTATTTCTCGTCGATGATGCAGCTGATCTTGATCTCGCTGGTGGAGATGACGCGGATGTTCACACCTTCGTCGGCCAGCACCTGGAACATCTTCGCCGCCACGCCGGCGTGGTTGCGCATGCCGACCCCGACGATGCTCACCTTGGCGATGCCCTCCTCGTGCTCCACCTTGCCGGCGCCGATCTGCCGCGCCAGCTTGCGCATCTGCTCGTTGGCCTTCTCCATGTCGAGGCGCCCGACGGTGAAGGCCAGGTCGGTGCGGCCGTCCTCGTGCGCGGGTGTTTGCACGATGACGTCGACGACGATGCCCTGCTCCGCCAGCGTGCCGAAGATCTTCGCCGCCATGCCCGGCTTGTCGGGCACGCTGCGCACCACGAAGCGCGACTCGTCGCGGTTCAGGGCGATTCCGCTGACCAGCACGTCCTCCATCGCGTCGTCCTCCTCGCACACCAGCGTGCCGGGGTCGTGGGTGAAGCTCGATTTTACCCACAAGGGCACTTTGTATTTCATGGCAAATTCGACGCTGCGGATCTGCAGGACCTTGGAACCCAGCGAGGCCAGTTCGAGCATCTCCTCGTACGAGATGCGGTCCAGCTTGCGCGCCTTGTCGCAGATGCGCGGGTCGGTGGTGTAGACGCCGTCGACGTCGGTGTAGATCTCGCAGGCGTGCGCCTTGAGCGCCGCCGCCAGCGCCACGGCGGTGGTGTCGGAGCCGCCCCGCCCCAGCGTGGTGATGTTGCCGTGCTCGTCGATGCCCTGGAAGCCGGCCACCACGGCGATCTCCTTCTTGTGCAGGCTGTCGAAGAGTTTCTCGCCGTCGATGCTGCGGATGCGGGCGTTGGAGAAGGCCGAGTCGGTGAGGATGCGCACTTGATGGCCGAGGAAGCTGCGCGCCTTGCCTTTCAGCTCCTGGATGGCGAGCGCGACCAGCCCCACCGAAACCTGCTCGCCCGTCGAGACGACCACGTCCTGCTCGCGCTGGTTGGGCCGCTTGGAGATTTCGTTGGTGAGCTTGAGCAGCCGGTTCGTCTCGCCGGCCATGGCGGAGACGACCACCACCACGTCGTGGCCCGACTTGCGCGCGGCCAGCGCGCGCTGCGCGACGTTGCGGATGCGGTCCGCGTCGCCGACGGAGGTCCCGCCGTATTTCTGCACGATGAGCGCCACGGAGGAGCTCTAGAACCTTCCCGCCACCACCACCGCGCCGCCTCGCTCCACGGACGCGGCGCCGATGATGCCCGACCCGCCTGTGTCTCTCTTCTTGGCCGGCGCGCTGTCCGGAGGCACCTCGAAGAACCAGAGCGCGACCGAGCCGGCCATCAGCACCAGGCCGGAGATGGTGAGCACGGTGGCGGCGGTGCCGAGAGATCTATTAGCGTCGTACTGCGCCTGGAGCGAGGAGGGGCTGTTGGTCGGATCCTTGAGCCGCTGCTGGTACGCGTCGTCGGCGGTCTTGACCGCCCTGCCGGCCCACAGGCCGCCCACGAGGAGTCCCACGCCGGCGCCGCCGGCGATCCACGTCCACATGCGGCCGCCGCCCAGCCCCGCCGATGCAGGCGGCGCGCGGCGAGGCTCGGGAGGCGGCTCCTTCACCGGCGGCGGCGGAGCGGGCTGTGCGACCGCCAGCTCGCCCGTGGTGTCCACGCGCCATGGCTTCTCCGGCGAACCGGAGCGGCCCGGGCCGTTGCCGTACTCGTCGTACGCCTCGAGGTAATACTCGACCACCTCGCCCTTGATGGGCACGTTCGCGCCCCAACCGTCCTTCTGGCCCTGGACTTTCTTCATGTCGATGGGCTTCTGGTACTCGCCCGAGGCGTAGCGGAAGAAGACCTGGGGGAAGAACTTCGACTCGTCGGTGATCTTGGCGAAGATCTGCACCCACTTCGCCCCTTTCTCGGTCCTGGTCACCGGCTTGTGGTCGATGACCGGCGCGGCGGTGTCTTCGGCGCCGGCGGACCAGGCGGCGAGAAGAAGCGCGCCGGCGACGAGCGACCGCATTGCGGGACCCCCTTGAAGGACTTCCACACTCTACCTTAGTGGACGAGGCGCAGCGTCGTAAATGGTGTAGAAACCGCGGCATGCGCATCGTCCTTTCCGGCAACCGGCTCACGCTCGAGGAAGTGGGCGCGGCGTCGCACGGCGGGGCGCGAGTCGAGGTGGCGCCGCAGGCACGCGAGCGGGTGCGGGCGGCGCGACGGCTCGTCGACAGCATCGCCCAGGGCGACACGCCCACCTATGGCATCAACACCGGCTTCGGCACGCTGGCCGAGGTATCGATCCCCCGCGCCGATCTGCAGCGCCTGCAACGCAACCTGATCCTGAGCCACTCCGCCGGCACCGGTGAGCCGCTCGGCCCTCCCGAGGTGCGCGCGCTCATGCTCTTGCGGGCCAATGTGCTCGCGGGAGGATTTTCGGGCATCCGCGAGAGCACGCTGGATCTGCTGGTGCAGATGCTCGAGCGCGACGTGATCCCCGTGGTGCCGGAGAAGGGGTCGGTCGGCGCCAGCGGCGACCTGGCCCCGCTCGCCCACCTCGCGCTGGTGCTCATCGGCGAGGGCGAAGCGTTCTTCGGCGGCGAGCGCGTGCCCGGCCGCGTCGCGCTGGCCCGGGCGGGGTTGCAGCCCGTGGTGCTCGAGGCGAAGGAGGGCCTGGCGCTGGTCAACGGCACCCAGGCCATGCAGGCCGTCGGCGCGCTGGCGCTGCTCGAGGCCGAGCGCTGCGCGCGCATCGCCGACATCGCCTGCGCCATGACCGTCGAGGGGCTGAAAGGGTCGCACCGGCCGTTCCTCGCCGCCGTCCAACGCGTGCGCGGCCACGAGGGACAGGCGCAGGTCGCGGCCGACCTGCGCGCGCTCCTGGCGCGCAGCGAGATCAACGCCAGTCACCAGGACGACAGCTGCGAGAAAGTGCAAGACCCCTACTCCCTGCGCTGCGCGCCGCAAGTCCACGGAGCGGCGCGCGACGCGCTGGCATTCGTGCGGCGCACGCTGGCCGTCGAGGCCAACGCCGCCACCGACAACCCGCTCGTCTTCGCCGACGCGCTGGACGACGTCGCCGCGGGCACCATCGTGAGCGGGGGCAATTTCCACGGCCAGCCCGTCTCGCAGGCGCTGGACCTGTTGGCCATCGCCTGCACCCAGCTGCAGACCATCAGCGAGCGGCGCGTCGAGCAGCTCGTCAACCCGTCGCTCTCGGGCCTGCCGCCCTTCCTCGCGCGCAACTCGGGCCTCAACTCGGGGTTCATGATCGCGCAGGTGACCGCGGCGGCGCTGGCGACGGAGAGCAAGGTGCTTTCGCATCCCTCGTGCGTCGACACCATCCCCTCGTCGGCCGGGCGCGAGGACCACGTCAGCATGGGCATGACGGCCGCCTTGAAAGCGCGCACCGTGGTGGAAAACGCGGCCACCGGGCTGGCGATCGAGCTCCTGGTGGCCGCCCAGGCGCTCGACCTGCGCAAGCCGCTCGCGCCCGGCGTGGGCGCCAAGGCCGCCCACGATCTCATCCGCAGCCACATTCCCCACCTGGACGAAGACCGCGAGCTGCACCGCGACATGGCGGCCGTGCGAGAGCTCTTGCCTCTGATCGAGGCCGCCGCGCGCTCGGCGTCCGGGCTCGCCGTCTGATACTCTGCCCGACGCATGGAGCCGATCGTCACCACAGAGCTTCCCGCCCCAGTGCCGCAGCGTGAACCCACCGACGCCGAGATCGAGGCCGCCAAGGAAGTGCTGGCGCAGCTCGAGGCCGAGGCGCGCGCGCTCGGCGCCGCCGAGGCCGCGGCGCCTTTGCACCATGCCATGGGCCGCATCTGGATCGAGCAACTCGGCGATGAGAAGAACGCCGCGGTCTGCTACCAGAACGCGTACTTCTTGAACCCGAAGTATCGCCCCAACCTCGAGGCGGCGCGGCGGCTCTTCGCCAGCGCCGGCAGGTACGAGAAGGCGCTCGCCCTCCACCAGCTCGAGGAGGCGATGCTCGACGATCCGGCCCACCGCGCCGAGTCGCTGCGCGCGCAGGCCATGCTGGCGCGCGAGCTGGGCCGCGCCGACGAAGCCAGGGAGCTCATCGACCAGGCGCTGCAGCTCGCCCCCGAGCACCCCGCGCTGCTCAAGGCGGCGGTCGAGGCGGCGCAGCACGACGGCGACCGGGTGCTCTGCGCGCGGCTGCTGGTGCGCTCGGCGGGATCGATGCGCGATCCGGTGGCCAAGGCGCAGCTCCTGCGCCGCGCGGTGCTGCTCGTCGAGGAGCTTCTGGCCGAGCCGTCCGACGGCGCCGCGCCGCCCCCGACCGAGCCCGCGCGTCCGCCGCCCTCCGAGCTGGAGGCGCTGCACGAAGAGGCGGTGCGCAAGCTGCACCAGGCCGACGCCAACGACCCGGTCGGCTTCCTCGCCATGCTGCTGCGCTCGCGCAAGAACAACGACTGGGAGGCAGTGCTGCGCCTCTGCCGCGCGCGCGCCGAGCGGTCGGGGAGCCCCGCGGACCGCGCGCTCGTCGCCGCCATCGCGGCGTACCGGCTCGGCCGCGTCTCGGAGGGGCTGGCCGAAGTGAAAGCCGCGCTCGAGGACCACCGCCGCGACGCCGCGCTGCTCGCGCTCCGCTCCGAGCTGGCCGAGCAGCAGAAGCTGCCCAACGTGCCCGAGCTGCTCCGCCAACGGGCCGAGGGGTGCATCGAGCCGAGCGAGCGCGGGCACCTCAAGTTCCGCGCCGCCATGCTGCTCGATGACCCGCTCGAGCGCGAGCAGCTTCTCTCCGACGCGTTGGCCGAGAACCCGGGCGACGCGGCGGCCATCGCGCTGCACGCGCGGGTGGTGGCGCTGCGCGACGCGACCTCCGCAGCGGATCGCTTCATCGCGCTGGGCGAGGCGCTCGAGTCGCACTCGCCGGAAGAAGCCGCCGCCCACTTCCTCGAGGCGGGCGCGTGGCAGGAACGCTCGGGCAACCGCGAGGCGGCGGCGACGATGGCCCGCCGCGCGCTGCACCTGGTGCCGCGCCACATGGGCGCGCTGCGGCTCTTGATGCGCGCGCTGCCGCTGCTCGACTCGTCGGCCGAGCTGGCCGATCTGCTCGAGGAGGCTGCCGCGCAGCTCCCCCGCGCGGTGGGCGCCGAGATGATGGCGCGGGCGGCGGCGCTGGTCACCGGATCGCAGCCCGAGCGCGCCCAGCTGCTGCTGCAGCGCGCGGCCGACATGGCGCGCGGGCTGACCACGCCGCGCTGGCTCGAGACCTGGTCGATGCTCGCTTTCCGCAGCGGCGATCACGCGCAGCTCTCGCAGGCGCTCGAGGCGCGCGCCGACTCGACGCAGGGAGCGGACTCGGCCGACCTGCTGCTCGAGGCGAGCGAGCTGGCCCGCGCCGTCGGCGACGAGCCGCGCGCGACGGCGCTCTTGCACAAGGCCCGCGGCGTGGACCCGCACTCGATCGCGGCGCGCAACGCGCTCTTGACGCTGGCGACGCTGCCTTCCTCGGAGCGCATCGATCTCCTCGCCGAAGAAGCACGCATCACCGGCCCCGAGCGCGCCGCTGCCCTGCACGCCGAGCGGGCGGCGCTGCTGGAGCAGGAGGGCCGGCTCGACGAAGCCGTGCAGGCCTGTGCGCCGGCGCTAGCGCTCGCGGGCCTGGATCTGCCCGTGCTGCGCCGGCTGGCGCGACTGCAGCTCCGCCGCGGCGACTACGGGGCGGCGCTGGCGGTGCTGGTGCAGATCGCCGAGGCGGTGGGCGAGGGGCACCCGCGCGCCGAAGCGTACGACCGGGCGGCCGAGCTGGCCGAGTGGCGCGTGGGCGACCCGCGCCGCGCTATCGAGCTGTATCGCTCGTCCGCGCTCGCCTGGCCGCAGGCGGGATTCGCCTGGACGCAGCTCGGCCGCCTGCACTCGTGGACGGCCAACTACGTCGAGGCGGCCGAAGCGTACCAGAACCTCGCCGCCGCCGCGGAGACCATGAGCGAGCGCAACGAGGCGCGCCGCTGGGCCGCTTCACTCTATTCGCACCGGGCGGGCCAGCCGGATAGGGCCGCGGCGATGCTGCGCGCGCTGCTCGCCGACGCGCCGGGTGATCTCGAGGCCACCGCCGAGCTGCTGGCGCTCATCGGCCAGGACCAGACGGCCGAGGCGCGACGGGAGCGCGCGGAGCTGCGCGGCCGGCTGGCCTCTCGCTGCCAGGATCCGCGCGTCGCGGCGCTCTTGCGCTCCGAGTCGGCCGAGGACCGGCTCGCCGCCGGCGAGCGCGACCAGGGCATCGCCGAATTCCGCCGGGCGCTGGCCTTGAATCCTCAAGATCGCGTGGCCCTCGACTTGGTCGAGGAAGCGCTGCGCTCGTCGGGGCAGAAGTCGCTGCTCGCCGAGCACCTCGCCTTCCGCTGCGCCTACGCCGAGGGCGACACGCGCGCGGCGCTTGCGCTGCAGCAGGCGGAGATCTTCACCGAGCAGGGCCGCCTCCAGGAGGCGGGGGCGGCGTACCAGCAGGCGCTGGCCAGCGATCCCGACTCGCTGCTCGCGCTGAAGGGCGCGCGGCACATCGCCGATCTCACGGGCGACAAGCAGGAAGCGATGCGCCTGCTGGCCAAGGAGGCCAGCGTGGCCTCCGGGCGGACGCTCGAGCCCGACGGCGAGGACGCCAGGGCGCTCGAGGCTCGCGCCGAGTCCGCCGAGGCGTCGGGGCGGCCACAGGACGCAGCCGACGCGCTGCAGAAGCTGGCCCGCGGCTACCTCGCGCTCGGACAGCCGCAGGACGCGCTGGCGGCGTTCAAGCGCGCCGTCCACCTCGAGCCGAGCAACCGCACGGCGCTGCGCCAGGTGGCGGACCTGTCCTCGCAGCGCGCGCCCGAGGACTCCATCTCGGCGCACCGCGCGCTCCTCGAGATGACGCCGCCGCCGGTCGAGTCGCTGCACGCGCTCTTCGGCCTGTTCAGGTTCACCGGCAAGTCGGACGCGGCGTTCTGCACGGCGGCGACGCTGGTCGGGCTGGGCGCGGCGACCCCCGAAGAGAAGACCGTCTACGGTGGCATCGCCTCGCGGCCGCCGCCGGCCGACCTGCCGCAGCTCGCCGACAGCTCCGCCGTGCACGCCCCGGGCGACGAAGGGCCGGCGCGCGAGCTGCTCTCGGCGGCCGCCGCCGAGCTGGCGCGCGCGCTCCCCACCGACATGAGCGGCGGGCGCGGTGCGCTGGTGAAGGGCGACAACCCTGTCCGGCGCGTGGTGGCGGCCATCGCCCGCGCGCTGGGGATGCCCGAGCCGCAGATCTTCCTCGCCCGCGCCGAGCCGGAGGTCGTCGCGCCGGTCGCGGGCGATGCGCCGGGGATCTTGGTCGGCGCCGAGGTGCCCAAGCGCTTCACGCCGCGCCAGCAGCGCTTCCTCTATGCGCGGGCGCTGGCGCAAATCCGGCGCGGCTCGCATGCCGTCGCAGACCTTTCGCCGGCGCAACTGGGTGCGGCGCTGGGAGCGCTGGCGCGGCTGGCGGCGCCGGCCGGGACCGATTTTTCGCGTCTCCCCTCCGGCGACGACGCGCTCGCCGAGCGCCTCGCGCAGCAGATGCCCCCCGAGGCGCGCTCGCGCCTGGCGCCGCTGGCGGCGGTCGCAGCCGCGGAGCCACTCACCGACTGGGAGCCGCTGGCGCTCGGCATCCGCGAGAGCGCCGAGCGCGCCGGCATGGCGGTGAGCGGCGACCCGGCCGCGGCGCTCTCCATCGTGGTGGCGGAGTGCCAGGGCGGCCTCGACAAGCCCGAAGTGGCGCGCCTGGCACGCTTCGCCATCAGCGAGGCGTATCTCGCGATCCGCTCGCGCTGATGGTGGTCACTCACTCCTCCCGCACAACGCTTTTTTTTGGCAAACGGGTGCGCAGGAACTCGAGCGCCGCGGCCACCTCGGCCGAGTCGCGGCCGTCGAAGGTCACCTTGACGCGGTGGTCCGCGTCGTCGAAACGAGGATAGCTGCCGATCCTCACCGTGGGATACCGGGCGACCGTGGCATCGAGGTGCTCGGCCAGCGCCCCCTCCCCGAGGCCCAGGTACAAGGCCCGCGAGTAGATGGGCGCCACGCGGAACCGCTCGCGCAGCCGCGTGAACCCCTCGCGCAGAAGCGACGGGACTCCCGGCAGGATGGTGACGTTCTCCAGCGAGATGACGGGGAACAGATACCCCTCGTGGAACTCGACGCGCGCCCCCTCGGGCACTTCAGCGAGCCGCCTGCACGCCGCGTTGAGCGTCTCTCCGTGGCGCGCTCGCAGGAGCGCCAAGGTGCGCTCGTCGGGCACCACGCGCCGCCCGAACGCCTCCGCGACGGCCGCGATGGTCACGTCGTCGTGCGTGGGCCCGATGCCGCCGCTGGTGAAGACCCAGCGCGCCGACGCCAGGCATCGTTTCAAGGCGTCGATGATGAGCGGCACCTCGTCGGGCACCGTCTCGATGCGCCTCAATTCCACGCCCAGCTCGCGAAGCTGCCGCGCGAGCCAGGGCCCGTTTTCGTCGGTCACCTTGGCCGAAAGGATCTCGTTCCCGATGACGATGATCGCTGCGGTGCTCAAACTAGTGCCCCGCGATCCCGTATTCGCGGATCTTCTTGATCAGGGTGGTGCGCGAGACGCCCAGGCGCTCGGCCAGCTTGCTCTTGTTGCCGCCGGTCTCGCGCAGGCCCGTCTCGATGAGCTCGCGCTCCAGCTGGCCGACGGCCGTGGCCAGGTCGGTGCCCAGCCCGCGCTGCACCAGCGCCGCCATCTGCGCCTCGGCACTGGGGGGGCCGCCGCTGCGCAGCGAGCGCAGCTCGGGTGGAATGACGTCGACATCGCCCGAGAGCACCACCAGCCGCTCGATCTCGTTCTCCAGCTCGCGCACGTTGCCCGGCCAGTGCCACTGGTAGAACGAGGCGAGGATCTCCGGGTGCAGCTTCTTGACCGGCCTTCCCGTCCGCGCCGCGGCCACCTCGAGGAAGTGGTCGGCGAGCATGGGCAGGTCGCCGAGCCGGTCGCGCAGCGCCGGCAGCTCCAGCGCGACGACATGCAGTCGATAGAAGAGGTCCTCGCGGAACTCGCGCCGCACCACCGCCTCGCGCAGGTTCTTGTTGGAGGCGGCGATGATGCGCAGGTCGACTTCCTCCGGCCGCGTCCCGCCCACCGGCACGAAGGTGCCTTCCTGAAGGACGCGCAGCAGCTTCACCTGCATGGCCGGCGACATGTCGGCCACCTCGTCGAGGAAGAACGTCCCGCCGTCGGCCACCTTGAAGAGGCCGGGCTTGTCGCGCGTCGCGCCGGTGAACGAGCCCTTGACGTGCCCGAAGAGCTCGCTCTCCAGCAGCTGGTCGTTCAACGCCGAGCAGTTCTGCGCCACGAACTGCTTGTCCTTGCGCGGGCCGTTGAAGTGGAGCGCGCGGGCGATCAGCTCCTTGCCGGTGCCGTTCTCGCCATGCACCAGGACCGTCACGTCGCTCGCCACCAGCTTGTCGAGCAGCGAGTAGAGCCGCCGCATCGGCTCGCTCTTTCCGATGATGTCGTCGAATCGGTACCGGCCCGACAGCTCGGTCTGCAGATCGCGGATGCGCCGCTCGTGCTGGAGCAGCGTGCCCTGGTAGGCCGCGACTTCCTCGACGGTGGTGTCGATGAGATCCGCCAGCAGCGGCACTTCGCGCTGATCGATGCGCTGCACCGTCTCGAACGCCTGCTCGGGCTGGAGGACGGGAAGCCGCAGCGCTTGCGTCTCCTTGACCGCCTGCGCCCGCGCCCTCTCGAAATTCTCCCGCACGAGAAAACCGCAGGCGAAGAGCGACCCCTGCCGCTCGCCGCCGAACTGGATGGGCGCGGCGACGATCTCCAGGCCCATGTGGCACGGTCCGAGCAGGCGCGCGCCCTGCTCCACCGCGGCGACGGCCTTCTCGATGCTCTGGTTGCAGCGGCGCAGGCCTTCCTCGTCTCCCAGGCAGCTGGTGCAGATCTGGTTCTGCGGGGGAATGATGATGCCCTTGCCGTGGTCGAGCACGAACCCGTTGGCGTCGGTGAAGGAGAGCTCGATGCCCCACCAGCGCCGCACCGTTTCGCGGAACTTGCGGACGATGTGCAGTTCTTCCAGCCGTCCCGTGTCGATGGCCACTTCCCTACCCCAGCTGCTGCTGCAGCGCTGCAAAGCACAGATCCGCCACCTCGGCCATGGGCCGGGTGCCGTCGATGGAGACCACGCTGGCCAGCGTGCCGACGAGCCGCGAGTACTCGCGCTCGATGGCCTGCAGCTGCGTGGCCGTCTCGTACCGCTCCAGCTTGGCCGCGCGGGCGCGCACGCGCTCCAGCGCCACGCTGGCGGGCACGTAGATGAAGAGCGTCAGGTCGGGCTTGCGCGCGTAGCGGTTGGCGGCCTGGATGAACTCGTGCGAGACGCTGGCGCCCTGGTATGCGAGCGAGCTCAAGGTGTAGCGATCGAGGATGACGTCCTCGCCGCGAGCGAGGTGCGGCTCGATCTGCGAGCCGAGGTGGTCGAGCCGGTCGGCGGCGAAGAGCAGCGCCATGACGCGCTCGTCGACCACGCCCAGCTTTCCGTCGGCCTGGGCGGTGGCCGCGCGGCCGGCGAGGATCTGCCGGATGAGCTGCCCCACGTGCCCGTCGCTGGGCTGATGCGCGAGATGGCCGGTCCGGCCCTTGTGCTGCAGCCGCTCGGCCAACATCCGCGACTGCGTCGTCGTGCCGGCCCCGTCGAGGCCTTCGAAGACGATGAACCGGCCGGGCTGGTGATTCACGACCCGGTCTCCATCAACAGAGGAGCGTCGATGCCGAGCTCGGCGCGCAGCTCGCGCACGCGCGCCTCGAGCCGCAATTCGCGGCGCAGGTTCTTGCGCGCTTCCAGATAGCTGCGGGCCGCGTCGCAGAGGAGCAAGAGGTCGAGCAGCGCCAGCGGCCAGAAGAAGAGCGGCGGCATGCGCGAATCCCACACCAGCTTTCCGCACACGCCGGCCAGCACGCCCCAAGAGAAGCCCTCGATGGCCGCGCGCGTGAAGCCGTCGACCGAGCGGCGCTCGCGCGCCGCGGCGGCGAGGGTGCGCAGTTCCTCTTCGAGGGCGTGCCGATCCATCGGGGCGTCGGCCAACTTCTTCAGGAGCGCGGCGACCGCGCCCGGGCGGTCCGCCCCCGTGACGAAGAACGCCTGCTTCTTCGCGCTGAGCTTGAGCCCGGCCTTCTCGGCCGCCTTCTCCAACTCGCCGCTCCCGGCGACGAGGTCGATCTGCGCATTCCCGCCGCCCGTCGGAAACGCGGTCATCGAGAGCAGACTCACGCCCTGCTCATGGAGCGCGCCGAGCACGCGCGCACCCTCGCCCGGCTGGTCGGGCACCTCTACGTAGCGGTAGTCCCGGCGGATCTTGTCGGCCATCGCACACCTCCGGTGCTGCTTGATGAACTGGATACCGCGATGAGCGCGGGTACACCATATCGGAATAACCGGGCGCGTCCGGCGTTCATTGCGCGAGTCTGGATTTGCGCCGCACTCGTCTCCTGCGCGGCGGCGCAGCGGTCCAGCTTCGAGGCGGGCGAGAATCCAGCGCCGGTCGCTCCCGGCATTGTCGCCGCAGGCCTGAACTTCGGCGGTGCGCTCACTCCCGACGGCCGCCAGCTCTACTTCGACGTCGTCTCGGCCGATCCGGCGAGCGGCACGTGGCCCTGTTCCTGCGCAGCGCGCACGGCGAGCTTCTGGTTCGCGAGCGAAACGGGCTGACCGCTGGAATTGCCCGACGGCCAGGGCCCGGCCAAGACCTACGCCGAAGAGCGTGACCAGCGCACCAGCGCTCTGGCGAAGTGGGTGGGCGGCAGGGGGCTCGCGGCGGTTGACACAAGGCGGTTGCGCCATAGCGCCCGACGCGCAGATCGACCCGGCCTTCGCCGCCGCCCTGCGCAGGGCGCGCCGCGCCGGCGTGCGCGTCGTCGGATTGCGTTGTTCGGCACACCCCGAAGGGATGGACCTGCACGGCGAATTGCCCGTGTTACTCTGAAGAGGAATGGACACGCTGCCGATCGTCGTGCCGGTCCGCTTCTCGGGCGGCGGACTCGCGAT
>Ga0137393_10000508_pt1 | contig 23259 bp, 17 predicted proteins | sample 15con2h34BmetaG_FD_101396 | JGI IMG/M metagenome (GOLD analysis project Ga0137393, IMG submission 101396) | Vadose zone soil microbial communities from Angelo Coast Range Reserve, California, USA - 15con2h3.4B metaG | ecosystem: Environmental > Terrestrial > Soil > Vadose zone > Saprolite...
CGCTCGGGCACATCGCACTTCTGGTGCTGGCCATTTCGCTGGCCTTCATCGCCATCCGCTCCCGCTTCTGATCTCCAGCCGGCCCGGCGAACCGGGCCGGCTGTTCCTCTCGACCAACCCTGAAGTCCTCCACGCCTCGAATGGCCCGGCCGGATCGACATGGTAAAATAATCAATTCTGGCCCACGTCCGAGTCCACATTCCCAACAACTCTTTCTTTGCTGCCACGCGCCTGACGAGCGACTGTTTCCATCGATGAACGATCCGATAAAACGCACACTCCTTTTGCTGGTCCTTTCGCTCCTGGCCGCTTCGATGATCTCCGCGCAGACAGCCGGGAAAACGCCGGGTAAGCATCCGAAAGGAAAGCAGACGGCGGAGAGAGTGCTCACCGCCGAGCCGGGTCCGGCGGTCGCTGTCGTGCCCTCCTTGAAGCCCGTGACGAACCGGATGGGAGTGCGATCGGCGTCGGAGGGTGAGATCGTTTCCAAACCGGGTCCGGTAACCGTGGGGCCTCCGATCGAGATCGCCATGAATCGCGCCGCGAGCGTCAGGCTCGATTTGCGCCTGCTGCCGCAGACGCCGCCGGTGCGCCAGGACCGGCCCGAGCGCGAGGACCCCATCGTCACGCCGCACGAGATTCAGGGGATCGTCACCCCGCCCTCACCCAGCTTTCTGATGCCGGCCATCAGCGCTCCCGCGCCGTCGACGACGGCGAACTTCGCCGGACTCGACTTCGCCAGCTTTGGCGCCGGGCATCCGCCCGATACCGTCGGCGACGTCGGCCCGAACCACTACATCCAGGCCGTCAACACCTCCATCGGCGTCTACAACAAGACCGGCACGCGGCTCGCGGCGTTCACGTTCGACATGTTCATGAGCCAGGGCCACTTCGGAAACCTCTGCGACACGAACAACTTCGGCGATCCGGTGGTCCTTTACGACACCTTTGAGGACCGCTGGGTCATCACCGACTTCGCCTTCAAACTCGACGGTGGTGGCAACGTCGTCAGTCCGCCCGGCTCGTTTCAGTGCTTCGCGGTTTCCAGGACCGGAGATCCCATTGCCGGCGGATGGAACTTCTACTCCGTGCCCATCACCGACGCTCTGAACGACTACCCGAAATTCGGCATCTGGCCCGACGGGATCTACATGAGCGCCAACATGTTCGGCTTTCCCGCGACCGGGTCATTCCAGGGGACGCGCGTGTGGGCGCTCAATAAGGCGCAGATGTACGCCGGAGCGCCGAACATTCAGGTGGTCCAGTTCAACCCACCGTCGGCTGAATTCACCCTGCTTCCCAGCAATGCCCGGCTTCAGGCAGGAACGCCGCCGGCGGGCTCGCCGAACTATTTGGCCACCGTTTTCAACTTCACGAATGCCATCTCCACCTACAAGTTCCACGTTGACTGGAACAGCATCTCTCTTTCCAGCCTGACCGGTCCGTTCCTCACCATCGCGCCGGCCAACTGGAACAATCCGCCCAACAACGTGCCCGCGCAGGGCGGCAACCCCAACGACACGCTGGCCATCCGGCTGATGATGCAGAACCAGTACACGAACCTGGGCGGGGTCGAGTCGCTGTGGCAGAGCCATACCGTCCGCAATCCCACCACGGCCGGCGTTTCGGCGGTCCGGTATTACCAGACAGACGTAACCGGCGGCACCGTGGCGGCGAATCCGACGCAGGCCTTTACGCATGCTCCCGATACGACCAACCGCTACATGCCCAGCGTGGCGGTCGACCGCGCCGGCGACATGGCCATCGGCTACAGCGCCTCGACCGCGGCGCTCTTCCCGGCCATTCGCTACGCGGGACGCCTCGCCGCCGACCCGGTGAACACGCTCCCGCAGACCGAGACATCGCTGATCGAGGGAACCGGCTCGCAGACTTCGAGCACGCGCTGGGGCGATTACTCGGCGATGTCGGTCGATCCTAATGGCTGCACGTTCTGGTTCACGAACGAGTACTACATCGCGGTCGGCAGCAACTGGCAGACCCGGGTGGGATCGTTCGCCTTCCCCTCCTGTGCTCCCGTCGCCACCGGCGCCGTTTCGGGCACGGTGACGGCCACCGCCGGCGGCGCTCCCATCACCGGTGCCACCATTTCCTTCGGAAGCAGAACGGCCACCACGAACGGCAGCGGCATCTACCAGTTTCTGTCGATCCCATCCGGCACGTATCCGAGTATCACGGTCACCGCTCCCGGCTTCAATCCGGGCGCGGCCACGAACGTCGTCGTCACCGATGCCGTGACGACGGTCAAGGACTTTTCTCTCACCGCCTCGCCGGCGAACGCCTGCCCCGTGGACACGACCCAGGCCGACTTCCAGCTCGGCATTCCGACCAATACCGACTTCACGGCCAGTCCGGGCGACGTCATCCTGCTGAATCCCCCGACTCTCGATCAGCAGAACACTACGCTCGGCAGCAACGGAATCCCGATCGATACCGTGAACTGGGGCGGGCAGACATTTACAGCCGGTTTGACCGGTCAGTTGAGCAAGGCCGATATCAATCTTTTCTGCTCCGGCTGCACCGGTGGTACGTCCCCGAATCTCACGCTCTCGGTGAGAGCCGCGAGCGCCAACCTACCTACGGGTGCCGATCTCGCCACCGCCACGATTACCGGCGACCCCGGTGGAGCCTCGAGCTATTTTACGGGCACCTTCACCACTCCTTTGGCAGTGACCGCGGGTACGGTCTACGCCCTCATCGTGCGTTCCGTGGCAAACCCCTCGATCCCCGGTAGTACATACGCGCTGACCCGCAGCTCTTCAAACGTCTATGCGAACGGCCAGCGAGTCAGTTCCGGCGACACTGGCGGGACCTGGAGCGGTCAGACCACGGACGCCGGATTCCGGGTCTACATCGAGCCTGGGTTCGTCACGTCCGGCGACTTCGTCTCTTCACTGAAGGACGCCAACCCCGCTCCCGGGCTGACGCCGGTCTGGACGACGCTTTCCTGGACGGCCACGACGCCTGCCAGCACGGCGCTCCGCTTCCATGCAGCCGGCAGCAACGCGGCGGCCGGCCCGTTCAACTTCGTGGGACCCGACGGAACCGCGGCGACGTTCTTCACTACCACGGGTGCGTCCCTCGCCCAGTTCTACGGATTCCGTTATCTGCAATACAAGGCCTACCTTTCGACGACAGACACCGCGAAGACACCAACGTTGAATGACGCGACCGCCTGCTTCACCAACCTCGATTGCAGCGGCACCATCACGATCACCGCCCCGGGACCGGTCTGCGGCAACTCCACCGGCAATACAGCAAGCGGTCCCGCCGGCGAGACGAGCTACGCCTGGTCCATCACCAACGGCACCATCGTCGGCAGCACCACATCGCAATCGGTGACCTACACAGCGGGCGTCTCCGGCACCGTCAATCTGTCCCTGAACGTCGTCGAGGCGGCCGGCTGTCATAAGTCGGCCTCCGCCAGCGTCACCATCAACCCGTCCCCGGCGACGCCGACGATCACCCCCGGCGGTCCCACGTCGTTCTGTACCGGCGGCAGCGTGACGCTCACCTCGAGCAGCGTCTCCGGCAACCAATGGAACCTCAACGGCAACCCGATCGGCGGAGCGACGAATCAGACGTTTGCCGCCACCGCGCCGGGCAACTACACGGTGACGGTCACAGGCGGCAATAGCTGCTCCGCAACCTCGTCCAGTACCGCCGTTACGGTGAACGCGTTCCCCGCCATGCCGGGAATCACGATCAGCAACGTTCAGACCGTCACGGTGACGGGCGGTTCGGGCACGTTTGCTCTCACGTTCAACGGCCAGAGCACCTCATCGTTGGCCTTCAACGCCACCGCCGCCGCGGTGCAGAGCCAGTTGAACGCGTTGCCGACCATCGGCGGCGCGGGCGGCTCGGTGAGCGTCAGCTTGTCCGCCGGCGTTTACACGGTGACGTTTGCCGGCACCCTCACCGGTTCTCAACCACAGATGACTGGATCAGTCGCCGGCGGCGCGGCGGTCACGGTGAGCGCGTCTCCCGTCTGCGGCGGCTCGGCCGGGAATCAAGCGAGCGGCCCGGGCGGTGCGGCCGCGTACGCATGGAGCATCACCAACGGCACGATCACCAGTGCGACGAATATCCAGACCATCACCTATACCGCGGGAGCCTCCGGCAACGTCGTTCTGAACCTGACGGTGACGAATGCCGCATCGTGCAGCACCGCGAGCGCCCCGGCGAATATCCCGATCAACAGCTCACCAGCCACGCCGTCGATCTCCGCCGGCGGCCTCACGACCTTTTGTACCAGTGGCAGCGTGACGCTCACATCGAGCAGCGTCTCCAGCAACCAGTGGAACCTCAACGGTAACCCCATCGGCGGAGCGACGAATCAGACGTTTGCCGCCACCGCGACGGGCAACTACACGGTGACGGTCACCGGCGGCAATAGCTGCGCCGCCACCTCGTCCAGTACAGCCGTTACGGTCAATCCGATCCCGGCCACGCCAACGATCACTCCCGGCGGGCCGACGACGTTCTGCACCGGCGGCAGCGTCACGCTGACGTCGAGCAGCACAACCGGCAATCAGTGGAATCTCAACGGCAATCCGATCGGCAGTGCCACCAATCAAACCTTCAGCGCGACGGCGGCCGGCAGCTACACCGTGACCGTGACGGCGAGCGGCTGTTCCAGCGTCTCCGCGGCAACGGCGGTCTCGGTCAATCCCAAACCGAATGCGACCATCACTGCAGCGGCCATCGCGGCGGCCGGCTCGGCCGGCAACGTCGCATCCGTCGCCAACGCCGGGGCCGGCGCGACCTACGCCTGGAGCATCACCGGTGGCACGATCACCGCGGGAACCGGAACCAACAGCATCGCCTACACGGCCGGCGGAGTGGGTACGTTGACGCTCAACGTCACGGTAACGACCGGCTCAGGCTGCAGCGACGCCAAATCGGCCAACGTGAACGTCATCGTCCCCCCGGTGACCGTCACCTCGGTCTCGCCGGCCGGCGGTTCCATCGCGGGCGGTTCGGCGGTGACGATCAACGGCACCGGTTTCCTCAGCGGCGCAAGCGTGACCTTCGGCGGAGCGGCGGCCACGAACATCGTGGTCGTCAGCTCCATCAAGATCACCGCGAAAACGCCGGCCCACGCCTTGGGTGCCGTCAACGTGACCGCGACCAATCTCGATGCCACCACCTGGACGCTCACTAACGGCTATCTCTACAAAGCCCAGCAGTTCGATCCGAACAACGACGGCACTCTGACCTCGTCGGACATCTTCTACCTGGTGAACTTCCTCTTCCTTGGCGGCCCGCCACCAAAGGGGCCGGCCGGTATGTTGTCCGGTGACGCAAACGGAGACGGCGTCGTGAACTCGTCCGATATTTTCTTCCTCGTGAACTATCTCTTCCTCAACGGTCCGAGGCCGAATGCCGTCCCGGTAATCCCCCGCGTTACGGTCACCGCCGCCGGAACGGAGAGTCCGGAGATCGCCGGTTCGATCGTTCTCGGCAAGCCAGTCCTGCGCTCGGGCCGCTATGTCGTGCCGGTCATCATGACCATCAGACCGGAATCGATCGTGCCGCAGGCGGTGTCGCTTCGGGTCCACTTCGATAGCGGCGCGGTCATGGGAGAGGCTACGGTGCGGAGAGCTGGTGCCGCCAGGGATCTGTCAACGCCGTTCGAGATCACCCGCGGCTCAGGCAACGATCTGTCGTATCTCATTTCGTATGGTGGCCTGGTTCTTGGCGAGTCGCGTTCAGCGGTTGTTGCCGAGATCGAAGTCGATTCGGTTGACGGACCCGTCACGATCAATGTCGATCCGCGGTTGACAATGCTCAGCGATCAAGCCGGGCTGATGAGCGCCACGGTAGAGAACGGAAAACTTGAAGTGAGTGGCACGGTTATCAGGAGTGTTGCGCCGCGTCCCAACACTCCCGAAAAAGACGTGAATTAAGGTATCCCAAGGACACCACATGAACTCGAAGCAAGCCCTCTCACCCTCTCTTCTCCTGATTCTATTGGCATTAGTCACCGCCGTGCCTGTCACCGCGCAGGATGCGGTCACCGTTGGTACCGTCACAGCAAGCGGCAACACCGTCGACGTTCCGGTCTATATTCGCGATATTTCCGGCACCGCCCTCGGCCGCGATCAGGCGGCTGGCTCGAAGATCCAGGCCTTCACCATCGAGGTAAATTACGCGCCTGCGGCGTCGGTGCAGTCGGTCACGTTCACACGAGCCGGTATCACGGCGGGATTGACGCCCGCATTCGAGTTTTCACCGGCTTCGGCGGGCTCGATTTCCTTGATCGAGCAATTCAATGAATCCTCCAACCCTATACCCTTCAACCTCAATGCGCCCGCTCCCGGCGATCAGGTCGCGCATCTTGTCTTCACCCTTTCAGCATCCGCGGCGCCGGGCTCCTCGATCACGCTCACACTCGATTCAGCGACAGAGCTGTCGAATCAGGGAGGAACGACCACCGAAGCGCCGCCGGGCTCCCTCACCCTCGTCAACGGCGCGATCAACATCCCCCAACTTTCGCTCAACATCCTTCCCGGCAACCGCACGGTGACGATCGGCGACACGACCACCTTCACGGTGCAGACGGACAGGAATGTCGCTGCCGATACGACGGTGTCGCTTTCATCGTCGAACCCGGGTATCGCTACCACTCCGGCCTCTGTCGTCATTCCGGCCGGATCGGCGGCGGCGAACTTCACCGTTACCGGCGTCGCTGCCGGTAGCGCGAACATCAATGCTGCACTACCTCCGGCCAACGGCGGCGCGACCGCTTCGGCGTTCATCACCGTCAACGAGCCACCGCCGCAATGTGCCACGCCAAATGCGCCGGTGATCAGCGGCCCAGCCACCGCCGAGGTGGGGAAGGCCTATGCCATCACCTGGGCGGTCGTCAGCGATGCCACCGGCTACGTCGTCGAGGAATCGACCGATGCAAACTTCGGCACGGTCGTTACGAGCACGCCGACGACCAACGGCGCCTCGTTCACGCATGCAGCCGCCAATCGCTACTACTACCGTGTTCGCGCCCGGAACCTCAGCACCGGTTGCAGCACGTCGTCGGCGCTCTCGAACGTCGTCTCCGTGCTGGTGAGCGTCACGCCGGTAGCCCAGACGCGTTTCATTCCGGTGGTCGGCTCGACGCCGGGCAGCTTCGGCTCGTTCTTCAAGACCTCGGTGCAGCTTTACAACGCCAAGAGCAGCGCCATCTCCGGCAAGATCGTCTTCCACACGCAGAACGTCTCGGGATCGGCGGCCGATCCTTCTCTGGCATTCTCGATTCAGCCCGGAAAGTCGCTTTCCTATCCCGATCTCCTTCCGGCCATGGGCATCGCCAGCGGCCTCGGAAGCGCCGATCTCATCGCTGACGCCGGCTCTCCCTTCCCGGTCGCCCTGGTACGCGTCTTCAACGACGCGGGCACCGCCGGGACGACCGGCCTGGCCGAGGAGCCGATGAACGCGGGCGACGCGCTGCAGAACGGCGACACCGGTGTGGTGATCGCCCCCGCCGACCAGAAGTTCCGTCTGAACATCGGCGTGCGCACGCTGGAGCAGGGAGCATCGATGACCTTCACCGTCCGCGACAAAGACGGCACGCTCGTGAAGACGTCCACGAGAACCTACGGTCCAACGTTCTTTCAGCAGGTCGGATCGGCCGCGATTCTCGACGGCTACGTCCTCACCGGCGGCGAAACGATCACCGTCCAGGTCACCGCCGGCAGTGCCTTCATCTACGGCTCGACGACCGATAACACCACGCAGGACCCGAGCGTGCAGTTCGCGCGGAAGGTGGAGTAGGGCCTTTGCTTCACTTCCCCGGTGGATCCGTCAGGAACCCAACCTTCTTCGCCCCCGCTTCATGCGCGGCATCCATCGCCTCGACGGCGCGGTCGAACGGTACCGTGTCCTCTGCGTTGACGAAGACGACGCGGTCGGCCATGGCGCGCCCGAGCATCTGTGATGTGAGGGCGTCGCGGAGCGCTTTGGCGTTGGCCAGTTTCAGCGTGTTGAGATAGATGCCGTCGGTGCGGACGGTGATGACGAGCTGATTCTGCTCCGAGGGGGGCGGTGCTCCGGTCACTTCGACCTTCGGCGGCACCTCGACGTCGAGACCCATCTGCAGGATCGGGGTCGCCACCATGAAGATGATGAGTAGCACCAGCACCACGTCGACCAGCGGCGTGATGTTGATTTCCGATCGGACTCCCTGGCTGGAGCTGGTGGACATTGACATGTGGTTACCTCGCGAGTCGATCAGTGGATTAGTAGATCAGTGGATTAGTAGATTCGATGAATGGCACTCGTCTAATCTATTGATCCACTAATCTACTGATCCACTGATCCACTTCCTCTTACATTCCGTGTTGTTGCACGATCTTCCCGCCGGCCATCTGATTCTCGGTCAGGAAGGAGACGGCGGTGAAGTCGGCGTCGTTGGCGGCTTTCATCACCATGCGTACTTTGCCGAAGTTGATGCGTTTATCGGCTTTGATCATCACGTTGCGTGTGGCGTCTTTGTCGTGCTCCGCCTTCATGTAGCGGGGCAGATCGCGGTCGGGAATCCAGTCCTGGCCGATGAAGACCGTGCCATCCTGCTTGATCGACACGATCAGGTCGGACTCTTTCCCCGGCTTCTTCTCCGAGTGCGGCCCCTGCGGCAGGGCGACGTCGACGCCGGACTGCAGCATCGGCGTTACCACCATGAAGATGATCAGGAGCACGAGACAGACGTCGACGAGCGGCGTGACGTTGATGTCTCCTTTGACTTCGTCGGGGCTTCCGCCCCCGGCGCCGAATGCCATCCTCGACTCCTAGCGGACCGCTGCCGCGTTGGCGCGGACGCGCGCCTCGTTCTTGATGAAGTAGTCGATCAGTTGAGATGACGAGTTCGACATCTCGACCTGGAAGCGCTCCACCTTGTTCAGAAAGTAGTTGTAGAGCCAGACGGCGGGAATGGCCACGAAGAGGCCGAACGCCGTCGTGACCAGCGCCTCGGCGATACCGGCCGACACGGCGCCCAGTCCCCCGGAGCCGCTGATGGCCATGCCCTGGAAGGCGTGGATGATGCCGGCGACGGTTCCGAAGAGGCCGACGAACGGCGCCGTCGTCGAGATCGTAGCCAGGTTGCCGAGGCCCTTCTTCATCTCCGCGGTCGTCATCAGCGACTCGCGCTCGATGGCGCGCTGTCCTGAGGCCACGATATCGAAATCGTCGGGGAGCGCCTGGGTCGTCTCGTACTGGAACTCGGTCAGTCCCGCGCGCAGCACACGCGCCAGGTGCGAGTGGCGGTAGCGCTTGTCGCTCGTCAGCGTGATCGCTTCCTCGAGCTTGTGCTGCTTGAGCAGCGGCGTGACCCCGAGGGCGATGGCAAGAGACTCGCGCTTGGCGCGCTGAAACCGGAGCAGCCGCTCGATGGCGATCGTCAGCGACCAGATGGACATGAGTGCCAGCACGAGCACGACGCCGCGCGCGATCCAATTCATGGTCCCCAACATCCCGAGGAGGCTGAAGCTGTTGTTATCCATGCACTTCTCCTTTGCGTCTCGTGATCAGTAGATCAGTGGATTCGTCGATTCGAACGGCATCCACATCTCGGTCCTGATCCGCTGATCTACTAATCCACGTTCATCATTGCAGTTGAAAATTTACGGTGAGCGTAAAGATAACGGGAACAGGCTGCCCGTTGAGCATTCCAGGTTTGAATTTCCAGCGTTTTATGGCTTCGAGGGCCGATTGATCGAGTCCGAGGGGGAGACCTTTGAGGATGCGCGCATCGGTGACGTTGCCGTTTCGGTCGATAATCGTTTCGATGATGACCACTCCACTGATGCGAGCCTTGCGCGCCACGTCGGTGTAGACAGGCTCGACACGTGTGACGGCAATGGGGGGCGCAACGTCACCGCCCACCCGCATCGGCTTGTCACCGGTGCCGCCGAGCTGTCCTCCGAGCTGTCCGCCGAGGGTGCCGCCGAGCGTTCCGCCGACGACTCCTCCCACCACTCCGCCGACCACTCCACCGGCCTGGCCGCCAACAACGCCGCCTTCCTGGCCGCCGGCCGTGTCGGTCGGGACGTCGACGTGGGGCACTTCTTGCGGTGTCCGAGTCGGCTGGTGGAAGGTCGGATGGGTTTGCGGCGTCTGCTGCTGCACGTGAGGCGTCGACTGCGATGCCGCCGGCGGTGGGGGAGGCGGCGGCGGGGGTGGGGCCGAGACGACGAACGCCTGAATCGGCTTGGTGATGATCTCGGGGTTTTTCTTGACGTACAGCCCCGCGGCGACGACCGCGCCGATGATGATGATGTGGAGGAACGCGGAGATGAGCACCGTTTTCCATCCACCTTTTTTCTTGTCCTTCCCCGCGGATTCGATCAGGACATCATCAAACATGGCTGTTACCTCGTACGGATACGGCTGTGCTCTTCAGGGATGATGCCAACCTGGGCAGGAGAAGGCCCTGCCGCCGTTCAAAAGGCGCAAGGGCTGCTTGGAAAATTTACACGGGGCGGCGCGGATTCGCGCATATAACCAACCGGATGTCTTCCGTAATCGAGACAGAAGCAGCCGCCGAAGCAACGACAACCGAGGTTGTCCCGCTGCAGGCGGTTCCTCTGACCGTGCCGCTTTTCGATCGTGAGCTGAGCGCGCTCGCATTCAACGAACGTGTCCTGGCCGAGGCCAGAAATGCCTCGGTGCCTTTGCTGGAGAGGGTGAAGTTCCTGAGTATCTGCGCTCTCAACCTCGACGAGTTCTTCATGATCCGGGTCGGCGAGATCCGTGACCTCATCGCCGCCAATGTTCCCGCCGATCCACGCGGACACGGCCTGAAACGCCTGCAGGCCGTGCGCGAGGGTGCCCGCTCGCTGCTGCGCCACATTTACCGTTGCCTCGGGGAGGATCTGATCCCGGCACTTCGCAAGGAAGGGATTCGCATCGAACGGGTCGCCGACCTCGGCAAGAAAGAGCGCAATTTCGTCGAGGAGTACTTCTGCCGCGACCTCGAGCCGATCCTGACGCCGCTGGCCATCGACCCTGCCCATCCTTTCCCCTTCATCGCCAATCTTTCGCTCAACCTCGCGCTGCAACTGGAGTCGGAGCGCGGCGAACGGCATGTGGCCATCATCAAGATCCCGGAGTCGGTTCCGCGCCTCGTGCCGATGCCGGAGAAGACGCGCTTCGTGCTGCTCGAAGACGTCATCTCCTCCCACCTCCATCGCTTTTTCCCCGGCCTCAAGGTCCTGCGCTCGGCGGCCTTTCGCGTCATCCGCAACTCCGATCTCGACATCAAAGAAGAGGACATGCAGGATCTTCTCAAGAGCATCGAGATCGAGTTGCGGCGCCGGGAGCGGCGTGAGGTGGTGTGGCTGGAGATCGAGGAGGGGGCCGATGATCCGCTGGTGGCCCTGCTCGCCAATGCCACCGACTCCTCGCCGGACGACATCTTCTTCGCTCCCGGTCCGCTGAAGCTCGGCGACCTCCAGCAGGTCTATACGCAGATCCCGAACGCGGCGCTGAAGGAGGTGCCGTTCAATCCGCGCATGCCGGCCGAGCTGGCGACGACCGACGACATCTTCTCCATCATCCGCAGAGGCGATCTGCTGCTGCACCGGCCGTATGACTCGTTTACAGCCGTGATCGAGTTCGTGCAGACGGCCACGGAAGACCCCGACGTCGTGGCCATCAAGCAGACGCTCTACCGTACCGATCCCGGCTCGCCGATCATCGCCGCGCTCTCCGCCGCGGCGCGGGCGGGAAAGCAGGTTACAGCGATTGTTGAGCTGCAGGCGCGCTTCGACGAGCGCAAGAACATCACCTGGGCGCGGACGCTCGAGGAAGCGGGCGTGCAGGTCGTCTACGGAATCGTCGGGTACAAGACTCATTGCAAGGTCTGCCTCATCGTCCGCCGCGAAGGGGGCGAGCTGCGCCGCTACGTCCATCTCTCGACCGGCAACTACAACGCCGTCACGGGGCGCCTCTACACCGACGTCGATCTCTTCACCTGCAATCCCGATTTCGGCGCCGATGCGGCCCAGTTGATGAATGTCCTTACCGGTTTCAGCGTGGCCGGTGTGCAGGAGCTGGTGGAGTCGAAAGGATCGACGTTGAAGTGGCGCGAGTTCGTGGTCTCGCCGATGGATTACCTTCGCTGGACGATCCGCACGATCGACCGCGAAACGCAGAACGCGTCCGAAGGGAAGCCGGCCTTCATCGTGGCCAGGATGAACGCGCTCGTCGACCCGGGTGTCATCGAGGCGCTCTATCGCGCCAGCCGCGCCGGCGTGCAGGTCGACCTGCTCGTTCGCGGGATCTGCTGCCTCGTGCCCGGCCTGCCCGGCATCAGCGAGAACATCCGCGTAACGTCGATCATCGATCGTTTCCTCGAGCATGCACGCATCTTCCGCTTCGCCAACGGCGGCGCGCCGGAGGTCTGGATCTCGAGCGGCGACTGGATGCCGCGCAATTTTCTCCGGCGGATCGAAACGACGTTCCCCATTCTCGACGATGCCGTTGCCCACCGCATCAGCGATCAGATCCTGCCGATTGCGCTGGCCGACAACGTAAAAAGCTGGACGCTCGACGCCGACGGCTCCTACCGCCGCCGGACGCCCGGCGAGCAGCGCCCGATGCGCAGTCAGGAGACGTTCATCACCATCGCCCGCGCCGATTCGGTGAGCGTCGGTCCGTACGAGGAGAGCATCCGCCACCCGGCGTCATTCCGCCGCAAGGCCAAGAAGAAGAAAAAGCACTGAATTTTCCTCTTCACCGCCGCCGCAGAACCCTCGGCGGCAGCATCCACTCCAGACACGCGGTGCCATCGTCGAACACGCGCAGGCCGTAGCAGCCGCCCTTCTTCAGCTCGATCGGACCGTCGGCGCTCATCTTCGTCAGAGCGAGCATCGCCGTCGAGAGATCCGACTCATGCCCCACGAAGATGATCCGGCGTGACTCGCTGCTGTTGATCAGCGCACGGAAGTCATCGGCGCCGGCGCCAGGCTTGAGCGCGTCATAGGTCTTCACGACGATCGACGACCCATAGCCTTTCTCCACCCACTCCGCCGTCTCGACGCAGCGAATGAGTGGACTCGAATAGATGACTTCCGCCTTCGGGAAGCGTTTGGCCAGTCCGCGGCCGATCTGCTTCATGCGCCGGTTGCCGGTCTCGGTCAACACGCGGGCGTCATCATCGGTACGCGCGCCATGCGGCTCGGCGATTCCGTGACGTAAAAGGACGATGAACTTCTCGTTTGGCTCCATCGCTTCATCCTCCAATCACATCGCCTCGACGACCACTTCCACATCAAACAACTGCGCAAAATACTTTGCTCGCTTTCGGGCGCTTGCGATTTCCACCGACGCATCCGAGCGCGTGCGGATCAGGAAGCGCGCCTGGTCGCGGCGGACGCGTACGGCGACGTCGCGCACCGAGGCGCGGTGGCCGCGGTCGAGGGCCTCGGCGATGCGCAGGATGGCGGCGAGCTTCTCCACGTCCTGCTGTTGTGTCGGAGTCAGTTCAGAAAAGTTCGCGTGCGAGATCTCGGGCGACGCCTTCCGGTAGTACCGCGCAACGTTGGCGATGATGAGGATTTCCTCGTCGGTGAAGCCTCGCAGGTCGGCGTGGCGGATCAGGTAATAGCTGTGTTTGTGGTGGGAGCGATCGCTGACGTGCAGCCCGGCTTCATGCAGAACGGCCGCCGATTCGAGCAGGCCGGTCATCTGCGGCTCGAGCGCGTGCAGAGGTTTCGTTTGATCGAAGATGCGCGAGGCCAGCTTGGCGACGTGCATGCCGTGCTTCAGGTCGCAATCAGTGCGTTGCGCAAGCGAAAGCACCGACGACTGACGCAACGAGCCGCCGCTTTCTTCCGACTCTTCGAGCGCGGCCACGCGGCTTTCCAGCATCCCTTCGCGCATCGCCAGCGGACAGGCCAGCAACTCCTCGATGTCGAGTGTCCCAAGAAGGACATCCAGCACGATTGCGCCGGCAAGAACGCTGGTGGCGCGCGGCACGTCGAGGCCGAATCGCTCGGCCCGCCCGGCTGTCGTGAGTGAGGCAAGGATCGGAATGAGCTCGGCGACCCTGGCGCGCTCCAGGCGGCGTAAGCCGTGTGCCGGCGCCGGGGCATCCGAGGGCGAGGCCATCGTGGCCAGGGTCTGGATCGTGCCGGACGTGCCGATGCATAGATCGACGCCGAGCCGGACGATGCGGCGGCGAAGCTTCGCCACACGATCCTGGACATGACGCCGGCATTGATCGACTGCCCGCGCCGTCGGGCGCTCGACGAGGCGGAAGCGTTGGGCGAGGCGAAGGGCGCCCAGCTTCTCGCTGCGCGTGAAGTACGTCTCATCGGAGGTGCCGACGATCAGCTCCACGCTGCCGCCGCCGATGTCGATGCAGAGCGCCGTCTGCACCCCCACCTCGACCGCCGAACGCACGGCCCGGAAGATGTAGTCGGCCTCTTCTTCGCCGGAGATGATGCGCACCTTCACGCCGGTTGCTTCTTTCACGCGGCGAAGAAAATCACGGCGGTTGGGTGCCTCGCGTACCGCGCTCGTGGCCACGGCCACGATCTCGTCGACATTCCATTTCGCCGCGATCTCCGCCATCTTTCCGATCGTGGCCACGCCGCGCTCGATGGCATCGGCCGTGAGCGGCTGGCCGTCGAGGCTGGACAGACCGAGCTGTACCATCTCCTTCTCCCGGTCGACGACGCGATAACCGTGCTCGCGCGTCTCCGCCACGATCATGTGGATCGAGTTGGTGCCGACGTCGATGGCAGCGATCCGTTTTGGTTTAGCCATGGTGGGACGAGCAGTATCCGCGCTCTCATTCTCCGGCGGTGGAGGGACTATGCAAAATGCAGGTGAAGTGTGGCCCAACAGGAGGAGAATCGCACCATGAATACGAACGTCCATCGCGTCGAACCCGGCAGCAAGGTCCGCATGAAAGATTTCGACCCCGACGCCACGCCGCTCTGCGGCGACAAGGCCGACGGCAAGGAGAAATCTCTGAAAGTTCAGCAGCGGCTGGGCGAGCTACAGGAGCTCCTGTACGCCGGGCACCGGCACAAAGTGCTGATCATCCTTCAGGGGATGGATACTTCGGGAAAGGACGGGACGGTGCGCCACGTCATGAACGGCGTCAGCCCGTCCGGCGTGCGCGTGGTCTCGTTCAAGAAGCCGACCGAGGAGGAGCTCGATCACGATTTTCTCTGGCGCGTGCACGCCAAGACGCCCGGCAGCGGCGAGATCGCCGTCTTCAACCGCAGCCATTACGAAGACGTGCTCGTGGTACGCGTGCACAACCTGGTCAAGGAGAAGGTGTGGCGCAGGCGTTACGAGCAGATCAACGCCTTCGAAAAAACGCTGGCCGCGAGCGGCACGCTGATCCTCAAGTTCCTCCTCAACATCAGCAGAGATGAGCAACGCAAACGCCTGCAGGAACGGATCGACGATCCGAAGAAGCACTGGAAGTTCCAGCACGGCGACATCGAAGAACGAAAGCTGTGGGACGACTACATGGACGCCTACGACGACGTGCTGGAGAAGACGTCGACGAAGCACGCCCCCTGGTACGTCATCCCCGCGAACGCGAAGTGGTACCGCAACCTGGTGATCGGCAACGTTCTCGTGAAGGCGCTCGATTCGCTGAAGATGGAGTACCCGATCGTCGATTTGTCGGGGGAGGTGGTGGAGTAGGGGGCGCGCGTCGCCGATCGGCACGTGGCGTACCATGCTCCCGTGGACGGAAAGGCCGAGGCGGCGGCCGCCATCGAACGGGCACGGACGGAGCTTGATGAAGCGCTCGCGCGCCTCGCGGAATTGCCCTCCTTTAATGCGGATCGCCTGACGTATGCCGCCCATGGATTGGGCAATTACCTCATGGTCGTTTCCACGACCACCCATCTCCTGACGATGGCGCTCAATCAGCGCACGGACATTGACGTCCATGACCGGCTCGATGGGCTCCGCCATGCCACGAAGCTGATGAAACAACTCGTCCGGCAGCTTCTGGTTCACCGAGGAGACGAACAGCCCGATCTGCTTTTCGCACCGACTGACATTGCCAAGCTTGTCCAATTTGCCTGCGATGAATACGAACCGATTGCGGCGGTCAAGAACATATCGTTGGATCGCGATATCTGCGGGGAGGCCGTGAGGGTGTGGACCGATCGCGTTGCGGTCGGTGCCGTTCTCGACAACCTGCTGTCGAACGCCGTGAAGTATTCAGCGCCGGGCGGGACTGTTTCGGTGCGCGTGTTTCAGTCCAGGAACGAAGGAATTGTCTCCGTCGCCGATGCCGGGCCAGGCATCAGCGACGCGGATGCGCCACGCGTTTTCACGCGAGGAGGAAAGCTCTCCAGCCGTCCCACTGGCGGCGAGAGCTCCACCGGTTATGGCCTGGCGATCGCCAGGGACCTCATCGATGCCCTCGGCGGACGGATCTGGTTCGAGAACGAGCCCGCGGGCGGAGCAAGATTCTTGTTTGCCATTCCGATAGACAGCGAAAGCTCTTCGGCAGGTTGACGGGGCGTCGGATCGAAAGAGAACAACTGCTCTGCGAGGTATCCGGCCCTTCAAGAAGGCTCTGAACTAACTGTGGCCGAATCGGAGCAGTACCACCAGAAACAGATTGACTACGAAGAGGACGTGAAAGCAAAGATGCAATAGATTGGGGCGAGGGTTATTTCCGCGAGGCGGAAGAACCTGACGTGTCCCCTCATACATTTGCGCGTACAGCCGCTTGTGCTGATCATCAGCTCCGAAGAAGTACGGCACGTACCACATCGCGATCGCGGAGAGCACGGTAATGGCGCAATACACGACCCAATAGTCGACCACCAACAACGGCCGAGGCCTGCTCCACCAGTAGATCGCCAATCCAGCGGCCGCTCCCGGGAAAACAGCGTTGATGAGCGTCGCCAGCCACAACTTGCGGCGTCCGATGACTGCCTGAACCTGAGAGCCGTGCGTCCATCCGGGGATGTCGATCCAGTCGTGTGAGACGACGACGACAAACTGCAGGAGGAGAAGGGATGCGAAAACCGTTTGAACGCTCATGGTGTCCCTACTCTTCGTGCGGTCCCAGCCTCTTCGCCTCGGCCTGCGGCTTCCTCTCGATCGTGACGGTGTTGCGTGGGGCTTCCAGCGCCAGGCCTTCTTTCAGCGCGAAGTCGGCCAGAGCCTGATCGGCGAGCGCTTTCTGTTCGTGCTCCTGCATATCGATATCCGCCGAGTGCAGTGAGTCGCGGGCTACGCGGGCGCGGCCGGAGGCTTGTTCCCGCTCCTCCTCGACCATCTCGTGCAGGCGGTTGAGCGTGTCGCCGGAGCCGCCGATCTGCGAGATCATCCCCGAGGCCATCTCGCTCAACTCCGCGGTGGCGCGCTTGATCTTCAGATCGTTGATGCTGTGCTTGAGCGACTCGAGCTTCACCTGCGCCGCCTTCACCGAGACGTCGCGCGCGCGCAACAACTCCTTGTAGGTCGCCTCCGCCGATCCGAGCTGCGTCCGATTCTCGACGAGCTCCCGCTGCACCGTCTGCAGCCGCAAGGCCTGCTGGCTGGCCAGATCGTGGTTGCCGGCCCGAAGATTCGCGGCGGTCTTGGCCCGCAACTCGCGTTCTTCCTGCTCCAGCCGCTTGACCTGCGTCATCAGCCGTTCGCAGAGACCGGCGTGCGCGGCCAGCCCCTGGTTGTAGTTGGCGATCTGCCTGCGGAGGTTCTCCTTCTCCACTTCCAGCAGCGCTTCAGGATTCTGCCGCTCGAGGCCTCCGATGAAGAGGCTCAGGAAGCCGCGGAAGAGATTGGCGATTCGTCGGAACATGGAAAGTCTCCTATGTGGGTACCCGGGAGTCGGGGGTCGGGGTCGGGAATCACAGAGCTCAGGTGAACCTTAAGCTTTCTAATTCTCCGACCCCCGACTCCCCACCCCCGCGTAGCCCAGATCGTACCGCTCATTCACATCGAATTTACTTCCGCCTCAAGCAAATTGGACCGTATACGGCCTACGATCGCACTGCCAACAAGGAGGCATCGCATCAATGAGTTTTCTCAAGACGGCAGCCTGTTTCCTCGCCGTGGCGGCAATCGCCACCGGCGCCTTTCCCCAGGTCACACCCGCCGCCGGTGTTACTCCGCCGGATGACACGCCGAAGGTCAATGTCGGGGCCACGATCTATGGCGACTACACCTACGTCGATTCCCCAACGTCGAAGGATTCGGATGGCAACACGATCCACAACAGCGCGTTCAACATCACCCGCGCCTACCTCAACATCACCGGCAATCTGAACCACATGATCGCCTTCCGCATCACGCCGGACGTCTCTCGCGAGACGAGCACGGGGCCGTCGCTCAGCGGCAGCCAGATCTTCCGCCTGAAGTACGCGTATGCGCAGCTCAACCTCGATGACTGGACGACGAAGGGCTCGTGGGTACGCTTCGGCCAGCAACAGACGCCCTACCTTGACTACAGCGAGGGCATCTACCGCTACCGTTTCCAGGGGACGATGTTCGCCGAGCGCGTCGGGTTGATCTCGTCGGCCGATGCCGGCGTTTCCGGTCACTACAGTTTCAACGGCAACTACGGCGACGTTCACGCCGGCTTCTACAACGGCGAGAACTACAACAAGGCCGAGGTCAACAACGAGAAGGGCTTCGAGATCCGCGGCACCGTCCGTCCGATGCCGCTCGGTGGCCCATTGCTGAAGGGTCTGCGGCTCACCGGCTTCCTCATCGCGGACCACTACGTTGAAAATGGCAAACGCGAGCGGATGATCGGCCAGGTCACGTACGAACACTCGATGTTCAATGCCGGACTCGATGTGCTGCGTGCGAAGGACCGCACCTCGGCGACGAAGGCGCAGGTGAGCGAGAAGGGGTGGTCGGTGTGGGTCACACCGAAGCTTGGCACGACCGGCTGGGAAGCGTTGATCCGCCATGACAACTACCTTCCGAACGATGCCATCCATTCGCAGAAGCAGAAACGCGACATCGACGGGATCGCCTACTGGGTCCCGAATCTCAGCGGCAAGACGGCCGCCATCCTGTTCGACCGCGATTCGCTGAAGCGCACCGGTCTCACTCCCGCGGCTCCAAACACGACCAATTTCGAAGTGAAGATGCTCGTCAACTTCTAAGCCGGCACGGCCGGCGGCGTTGGTCGCCAAAGGCTCCGCCCACATACCTTGCAAGTGCTCAACCGCGTAGATTCTTAAGGAGAGACAAATGAAGAAGCTGTTCCTCGCGGCCATCGTGCTGCTGGCGACTGCTGCATCCGCGCAGACCGTACAGATCAACGGCGCCGGCGCGACGTTTCCGTACCCGATCTACTCGAAGTGGTTCGACGAATACCACAAGGTCCATCCGAACGTGGAGATCAACTATCAGTCGATCGGTTCGGGCGGCGGCATCCGTCAGCTTTCCGCCGGCACGGTCTTTTTCGGCGCGTCGGATGGGCCGATGACGAACGATCAGATCACGGCCGCCGGTTTCCGCATCCTTCACATACCGACCGTTCTCGGAGGTGTCGTCCCGGTCTACAACATCCCCGATGTGAGTGCCGAGTTGCATTTCACCGGCGCTGTGCTGGCCGACATCTATCTTGGCAAGATTACGAAGTGGAACGATGCGGCGATTCGAAACCTGAATCCAGGCGTCAATCTCCCGGCGTCGGAGATCACCGTCGTCCACCGTTCCGACGGCTCCGGCACGAGCTACATCTGGTGCGACTATCTGTCGAAGGTCTCGCCCGAGTACAAGAAGACCGTCGGCGTGGCCACCTCGGTCAACTGGCCGGTCGGTGTTGGTGGCAAGGGCAACGAAGGGGTGGCCGGTCTGGTCAAACAGACGCCCGGCTCGATTGGCTATGTCGAGTTGATCTACGCGCTGCAGAACAAGATCTCGTACGGCGCGGTGCAGAACCAGGCCGGCGAGTGGGTTCGCGCCTCGGTCGAGACGGTCTCGAACGCGGCGGCGGCGGCGGCGAAAAACATGCCGAAGGATTTCCGCGTCTCGATCACGAACGCGCCGGGACACGATGTTTATCCCATCTCGTCATTCACGTGGCTCCTGCTGCAGGAGTCTCCGAAGGATGTGGCCCGCTCGCGAATCATGGTCGACTTCACCCGCTGGGCGCTGTCCGGTGGACAGGGTCTGGCCCCGCAGCTCGGCTACGCGCCGATTCCGAAGGAAGTGGTGACGCTGGAGATGGAAGCGTTGAAGAGGGTGAAGCAGTAACGAGTTCAAATCGTCGCCGAGAGGTTAAGAGTGACCGGAGGCGGAGAGCGGGCGTCTCGCCTGCTCCCGCCGTGGCGTCTCGCCCGGCGGTGGGTCCTTGCCAACAGCAGGGTTGAACCTGAAACACGCGGACGGTGCCATCGCCGTGTCCATGCGACATCTACGTGACGACTTCGTCCCCACCGCTGGGCGAGACGCCCGCCGGGAGCAGGCGCGGACGCCCGCTCTCCTTTCGAAGCGAATCGGAATGGCTGTGCCACCTCTCTTCACGCCGAATTTACATCCCCTGCATCGCCCCTACCACCGCCCACCCGTACCCTGCGCGCCATGAAATGGAAGTCGCTCGTAGTGTTTCTGGTGGTCGCCCTTGCGGCGTGTCAACCAAACGAATCGAAGACGCAGACGGCGGCGCCCGCCTCCGGGGGCTCGCTCACCATCAACGGCGCCGGGGCCACCTTCCCGTATCCCATCTACTCGAAGTGGTTCGATGAGTATCAGAAGACGCATCCGAACATCAGGATCAATTACCAGTCGATCGGCTCGGGTGGTGGGATCAAGCAGCTCACGGAGCAGACCGTTTTCTTCGGCGCCAGCGACGGGCCGATGACCGATGCCCAACTGCAGGGCGCTCACGGTGCGATTCTGCACTTCCCGACGGTGCTCGGCGGCGTCGTGCCGGTTTACAACATCGAGGGGGTCACTGCACCGCTGCGTTTCAGCGGCTCGCTCCTCGCCGGCATCTACCTCGGCAAGGTCACCAAGTGGAACGACCCGGCCATCGCACAGCTCAATCCGGGCGTGAAGCTGCCGGCCAATGACATCGCCGTCGTCCATCGCTCGGACGGATCGGGGACGACCTACATCTTCTGCGACTTCCTCTCCAAGGTCTCTTCCGACTTCAAACAGAAAGTCGGTGTGGCCACATCCGTCAGTTGGCCGGCCGGCGTCGGTGCGAAAGGGAACGAGGGGGTCTCCGGCCTGGTCCGTCAGACGCCCGGTGCGATCGGCTACGTCGAGTTGATTTACGCGCTCCAGAACAAAATCACGTTCGGAGACGTGCAGAACAGCGCCGGCAAGTTCGTCACCGCGTCGCTGGAATCGGTAACCGCGGCCGCAGCGGGCGTGACGATGCCGGACGACTTCCGCGTTTCGATCACGAATGCTGACGGCGCTGACGCGTATCCGATCGCCTCGTTCACCTGGATGCTTCTCTATCAGCATCCAACCGACAAGGCGCGAAGCGCGGCCATGGTCGACTTCCTCAAGTGGGCTCTGAGCGACGGCCAGAAGTTCGCTCCCGGCCTCGGCTACGCCCCTCTGCCGCAACCGGTCGTGGCGAAGGAAATACAGGCGCTCGCGAAAATTCAATGAGACGCTCTTCCGACGACCGCAAGTTCCGTCTCGGCACGGGCGTCTTCGCGGCGCTCGTGCTGCTGATCGTAATCGGCATCGCCGTCGAGCTGACGCGGCAATCGACGCTGTCGATCGCGAAGTTCGGTCTGAAGTTCTGGACGACTTCGACCTGGAATCCCGTCTCCGGCGACTTCGGCGCCCTTCCCTTCATATGGGGGACGCTCTATTCGTCGATCCTGGCGCTCGTGATCGCCACGCCGATCGCCCTCGGCATCGCCATCTTCATCTCCGAGCTCTCGCCGGGCAAGCTGCGCCAGCCGCTGGCGTATCTCACCGATCTTCTGGCTGCCATTCCTTCGATCGTCTACGGCCTCTGGGGGGTCTTCGTGCTGGTCCCCTACGTCCGAAAGCTCGAAGTGGGGACGCCGGACTGGTTGAGGAAGATTCCGTTGTTCAATGGTCCGCCTCTCGGCGTCGGGATGCTCTCCGCCGCGCTGATTCTTGCCGTGATGGTGATTCCCTTCACCTCCTCGGTAGCGCGTGAGATCCTGAAGAACGTCCCCTCGGCGCAGCGCGAGGCCGCCTACGCCCTCGGCGCGACGCGATGGGAAGCGATCAAGGTCGCCATCGGCTTCGGCAAGAGCGGCATCATCGGCGCGGTCATGCTTGGCTTCGGCCGTGCGCTCGGCGAAACGATCGCCGTGACCATGGTGATCGGCAATTCGCCGCAGGTATCGGCATCGCTCTTCAAGCCGCAGTACACGATGGCCGCGGTCATCGCCAATGAATTCACCGAGGCCGCGGACGAGCTATATCTGCACGCCCTGATCGAGATCGGCCTGCTCCTCTTCATCATCACGGTCGGTGTGAACATGATCTCGCGGCTGCTGATCTGGTCGATGAAGCGCCGTGTGGTCGTACCGATCACCGCGCCGATCGTGCCGGCCGAGGAGGCATTGGCGTGACCGCAAACCTCCGCCGGCGTAAGCTCTTCTCACGCCTCTTCGAAGTCCTCTGCGCCCTCGCTGTCGTGATCGCGCTCATCCCTCTGGCGATGATCCTTTTCTATGTGATCAAGGAAGGTGCAGGCGCACTGAATTGGGACTTCTTCACCAGGATGCCGAAGCCGGTCGGGGAGAGCGGCGGCGGGATGGCCAATGCCATCGTCGGAACGCTGATCCTCATCAGTATCGCGGCGCTCTTTGCGGTGCCGGTAGGCGGCATTTGCGGAGTCCATCTGGCCGAGTATCCATCGACGAAGTTTTCTTCCGTGGTTCGCTTTGCCGCGGACGTTCTCAACGGCGTGCCGTCGATCGTCGTCGGCATCTTCGCCTATGGCCTCGTGGTCCTGCCGGTCAAGCGCTTCAGTGCCCTCGCCGGCGGCGTGGCTCTCGGATTTCTGATGATCCCGATCGTCGTCCGGACGACGGAAGAGCTGCTTCGACTGGTCCCTGGCGGACTGCGCGAGGGCGCTCTTGCGCTCGGAGCGACGCGCGGCCGGGCGGTTTTCAGCGTCATCGTTCCGGCAGCGCTGCCGGGCATTCTCACCGGGATCCTCGTGGCGCTGGCGCGGGTGGCCGGCGAGACCGCGCCGCTGCTCTTCACCGCCCTCGGCAACCGCTTCTGGTCGACGAGCCTGACGCAGCCGATCGCGTCGCTCACCGTGCAGGTCTACACCTACGC